>UMCI01025806.1_pt1 | contig 32177 bp, 34 predicted proteins | sample 1964211 | NCBI WGS metagenome assembly UMCI01 (sample SAMEA4835966, study PRJEB28245) | human gut metagenome | biome: gut microbiome; material: fecal sample | place: Denmark | collected 2008 | reverse complement strand
TATTCTGATCCATGCCATGTATGATATTCCGGGAAAGTCTTCTGATGATATGGAAATGTTTGACGCTTCAGATGAAGTATATCAGCATATCCTCATGAGTATCTGTCCGGTGAGTCTGTCCAAGGCGGGACTTAGTTATAATGCAGAGGAGAATTGTATTCAGGATCGTATCCGTGACTGGATCGTGGACAGACCAGATAAGGGATTTTTATTTCCGGCGTTTAATGACAGAAGTACAGATCTTCACAGTGTTCTTTATTATACGAAGAAGTCGGAAGATCTTCAGCCGGAGATGATCGACCAGCTTTTGGGAGCTAAGATGCCGATGTCTGCTGATACTCAGAAAGAGACATTTCAGATGATTATCGAGGATACACTGGGAGAGGATGGAGATTATGAAACGGTCCGTAATATTCATGAGACGCTGAATGAGCTGATTGAAGAGCATAAGGAAGACCCTGATCCGCTTTCTCTGGATAAGACGGATGTGAAAAAAATATTTGAGCAGAGCGGTGTTTCCAATGAAAAGATGGAAAATTTTGATCAGAATTTTGAGGAAAATGCAGGGGAAAAGGCATCGCTTCTTGCATCCAATATCGCAGAGACGAAGAAGTTCAATATTGAGACCCCGGATGTGGTGATCAAAGTCAACCCGGAGCGGATGGATCTGGTAGAGACCAGAATGATCGACGGAAGGCAATGTCTGGTGATTCCGGTGGATGATCATATTGAAGTGAATGGACTCAATGTCAGAACGATGAAAATAAAGACAGAGTGAGAAGCGAAAAGCCGAGAGACTGGTTAGGATATCCGTTCGGGAGTATTTCCTGCATGAGAAGAAATACTCCTGAACGGGATTTTTTCTTTGAAGTATTTGAAATCGTATCTGAACGGGATTTCTATGCGTTCTGAGTTTATAGGATGGTATACTGCATCAGTTCATAATGCAGCGTACATCCTTCAACGATTTCTGCAGGGAGCAATGCCCTGGCAACAAGTTTCAATTCTTCATCCGGCAGATCAGTTCGTCTTAAATGAGCATAATCTCCGTCAATCTGCTCAACAATGTAATCGCATACCAGCATTTTGAAATCTCCTTTCTTTCATTCGCTCGCTAACGCTCATTATATCATGATCGGCATCGATGATGCCTGGAGCTGCTTTGCAGCGATCATGATCGTCATTCGCCACTCGCACTGAAAAAGCAATGCTTTCTCCTGATCGTTAACGCTCATTATATCATACAGAAAAAAGAAATGGCAAATTACTTATTATAAGCAGATTTACGAGGAAGAAGGGCTTCAGGGATTGCTGGAGCAGTTGTGATGTGATAAAAACAGAGTGAGTATATAGTTCTGGTTTATAAGCCGGTGACCTGGAGAAGAGGTGACTGGTTTTTCTCTTAAAAAATCCTCCTGTTTTTTCGTGAAATCTTACAAAAATCAATTCCCGTCTTTGTGTAAAATTCCAAAATTGAAAACGATACCAAAAATAGCTTTGACAAATCGAAAATCAGGGTGTATTGTGTAATCACAACAAAGAAATACAGTAGCAACAACAAGGAGATGATAAATTGGCAACGATATCAGATGTGGCAAAGCTTTCAGGATTATCAGTCTCTACCGTATCAAGAGTTATCAATAATAAGCCTCATGTATCAGAAGCAAAAAGACAGCGGGTACAGGAGGCGATGGATGCACTGGGATACAGTCCCCTGCAGGCAGCAAGACAGATGAGAGGTTCCGGTTCAGGAAATGTGGCTGTGGTTGTTCCGACGATCACGAATAACTTTTTTGCTCATCTGGTTGATTCAATCGAAAGAACATGCAGCAAATATGCATACAGGACGTTGATCATCCAGACTTACGGAGAACGGGCAGGAGAGGAAGAAGCATTGAATCTGCTTCGTATGCAGCACGCAGACGGTGCAATCCTCTGTGCGATTGAGAACCAGTGGGAACTGATCAGGAAGTTTACCCAGTATGGCAGGCTGGTTGCATGTAATGAGTACAATGAAGACCATGAGATCTCAATGATCTGTGGAAGACAATATGAGGGATTTCAAAAAGCAACCGAGTATCTTTTAGGTAAAGGACATCAGAGAATCGCTTACTGTACAGGAGCAAAAGCGTTGGTTTTACAGCCAAAGGGACTGAATATCGACAGTGACCGCTACAGAGGTTTTATTGAGACATTAAGCAAGGCGGGAAAAAGTGCTGACCCGGATCAGATGTTTACGAGAATACATACGATGGAAGATGGAAAGAGAGTGATGAAAAAGATCTTAAATCTCTCTTTGCAGGAAAGACCGGATGCAGTCATTGCAGGAAGTGATGAAGTAGCAGCCGGAATGGTGATCGAAGGACTTGCAAATGGAATCCGGATCCCGGAAGATATTGCAATTCTGGGAGTGGATGACCAGCCGCTGGCATCCTGCATACAGATTCCTCTGACGACGATCCGTCAACCGATTGCTCAGGAAGGCGAGTATGCGGCAAAAGAAATGATCCGTCAGCTCAGGGACGGAGCGGAAGATACGATCCGCAAAGAACTGGATCTTGAATTAGTGATCCGGCAGTCAGCCTGAGGGCAGCAGTAATTTAGTAAATAACCAGTACGAAATCCAGTGCTGGTTTTTAAAAGAAACAAATTGGTAACGATACCAAAAAAGCAAAAATCAAGGAGGAAAAGAAAATGGTAGTATTAGCAAGAGTTGATCAGAGACTGATTCATGGGTTGATCGTAAACCAGTGGGCACCACATCTTCAGGTAAAAAGATTTATGGTGGTAGATGATGTGCTTTGCAATAACGAAGAGATCAAGGCAAGTATGAGAATGGCAAAGCCGGCAGGAACAGGAGTGTCTGTCATCAGCACAGAGACAGCAATCGCCAATTTTAAAGCCGGTAAATATGACGGACAGAGAGTGTTCGTTCTTGTAAAAGAGCCGGAGACACTGATCCGTCTGATGGAAGGCGGCGTCGAGATCCCGAAAGTAGATCTTGGAATTATTTTCAATGAGAATGGAAGAACACCGGTCACAAAATTTATTGCACTGAATGAGAAAGAAAAAGCAGATCTTGAAATCATCAGAAGCAAGGGTGTTCCGATCGTGATCCAGTATGTTCCGACTGATGCAGAAGAGGCATACTGATTCAGAAAAATATATTGATTCAGAAAAAGAAAAGATCAGTGTCAGATAAGTAAAAAATTGAGAGGTGACAGATATGCATATCATACAGGATATATTAATCATTCTTTTGGCAGGGTACATGACGATCGACCAGAATGGTCCGGTTGTTATGTCCTGGTTCTCCGTAATCGTTGGTACAATTTCAGGTCTGATCATGGGAGACTTAAATACAGGTCTTATGATCGGAGGTACATTCCAGTTGATGTCGCTTGGTGTGGCAGCACTTGGAGGAGCTTCTGCCCCAAATTACGGACTTGCAACAATTATCGGTACATTTATCGCAGTCCGCACAGGAACGGGAATTGATGCGGCTGTAGGTGTTGGACTTCCGGTTGGACTTCTTGCGATCCAGTTAGAAGTTGTAGTGCGTATTGTAAATAACTTTGTAGCACATAAGATGCAGAGTGATAATAATGAAGGAAAATGGAAAAACATGAACCGGATCGCATGGGTCGGACCGCTGCTCTGTTCCCTTCAGACAATCATTCCAACAGTGATCGTTGTATGCTTTGGTGCAAATGTAGTGAATTTTATCCTGGATGTGATCCCACAGTGGGTGACAGACGGGCTGTCCATTGCAGCAGGAATGCTTCCTGTAGTCGGTATCGGAATGTTGATGCGTTATATGCCGGTTAAGAAATTCCTTCCATTTATTCTGATCGGATTTGTACTTTCAGCTTATCTGTCCATGCCGGTACTCGGAATTGCGATTGTCGGATTTGCCGCAGCATTCTGGTATTTTACGACAGAAATGAAAAAAGCCGCAGAGGCAGAGAAAGCAGTAGCTGTTACAACAGTGGATGAGATGGGAGATGATTTTGATGAGTAAGATGGAAAATAATACAGTAAATAAAGCAGGCAGCACAGGTGTTGAGCTGAACCTGAATGATGGAACGCAGCGTTATCAGGTAACAAAAAAAGATCTGAAAAAGACAGCCGACAGATATAACTTTATGGCATGTAACATTTTCAATTACGAATCCCAGATGGGTCCGGCTGTAGCATGGGCAATGGCACCGGTACTTCGTAAGATCTATAAAAAAGATGAAGAATACAAAGAGGCACTGAACAACCATTTTAATTATTTCAATTCCACAACAGTCATGTCCAGTATGATCCTGGGTGCGACACTGGCGATCGAAGAGAAGGACGGCATCGAGGCGAAAGAGACAGTACAGTCGTTAAAGACCAGTCTGATGGGACCGTTTGCCGGAGTTGGTGATACGCTGGTATGGGTTCTCTGGCCGACGATCATGGGATCTATTTCAGGATATATGGCACAGCAGGGAAATCCGCTGGGTGCGATCATCTGGTTTATTGCAAACATCATTTTCTGGTTTGTAAAGAGAAAAATGTTTGAAGTGGGATATACTTCAGGAACAAAGCTGATCACAAACCTTGGAAAAAGCCTTACGACATTTACAGAAGCCGCTTCTATCATGGGACTGAGTGTTGTCGGTGCATTGATCGCTTCTTCTGTAAAAATGACAACAGCATTAAATTTTAAAGTCGGGGAAGTTTCACTGGCACTTCAGACCGATATACTTGACAGGATCATGCCATCCCTGCTTCCGGTACTTCTGACAGCACTTGTCTACAAGCTGCTCGGAAATAAGAAGTGGACAGCAACGAAACTGATCCTTCTGATTATTGTTATTGCACTGGTATGCTCTTTCTTTGGAATCCTCACAGTATAGCGGAAAGGAAATAATATCTATGAAAAGAATTTTAGTTACAGCATCTCATCATAAGATGGCAGATGGATTAAAGGATACTCTGAATTTTGTTTCAGGCGGAGTGCAGGAGACGATTGCACTCTCTGCCTATCTGGATAACCAGCCGGTGGAAGAGGCAGTCGATGAACTGATGAAAGGATTTGCAGAGGAAGATGAAGTGATCGTTCTGACAGACCTGACTTCAGGAAGTGTGAACCAGCAGTTTTTCCGTTATCGCAACAGACCGCATACGCACATTGTGAGTGGTATGAACCTTCCACTTGCATTTCAGGTAGCCATGGAGCCGCAGGGAGAATATATCACGGTGGAACGGATGCGTGAGATGGTGGAAGAAGCAAAGAATGAAATAAAATATGTCAATGATATAGCAGACGATGGAGATGACGAGGATGAGTAATAAAACGGCATGGTGGAAAAAGAGTGTAGTATATCAGGTATATCCGAAAAGCTTTTGTGATTCAAATGGAGACGGGATCGGGGATCTGAATGGAATCCGCAAAAAAATTCCTTATCTTGCAAAGCTGGGTGTGGATGTTCTCTGGTTGAATCCGATCTACGCGTCTCCGCAGGTGGATAACGGGTATGATATTTCCAATTACAGAGAGATCGAGCCGACATTTGGTACCATGGAAGATTTTGGAAATCTGCTTGCAGAAGCACATGAGGCAGGTCTGAAGATCATTCTTGACCTGGTTGTAAATCATACCTCTGACCAGCATCCATGGTTTCAGGAATCAAGAAAAAGTAAGGACAATCCTTACAGCGACTACTATATATGGAAAGACGAAGTAATCAATAACTGGGGATCCAGCTTCGGCGGATCTGCCTGGGAGTATGCAGAGGAGCGTGCCCAGTATTATCTGCACTGCTTTGCAAAAGAGCAGCCGGATCTGAACTGGGAAAATCCGAAAGTGCGGCAGGAAGTATATGATATCCTGCGGTTCTGGCTGGATAAAGGAATCGATGGATTCCGGATGGATGTAATTTCGCTTCTTTCGAAAGATCAGAGTTTTCCGGACGGGCCGGTGATTCAGAATAAAGCTTACGGAAGTTATTATGCCGGATGTGCAAATGGACCGAGAGTACATGAATTTCTCCAGGAGATGAACCGGGAAGTATTGAGTAAATACGATATTATGACCGTAGGAGAGACACCGCATACCAATGCAGATGAGGCGGCTCTTTATACAGATGAATCAAGAAAAGAACTGAACATGGTCTTTCATTTTGACCATATGCATCTGGATTATGATGAGAATGGAAAATATGCAACAAACCGTGTGCCTCTTGTGGCACTGAAAAAAGTCATGACGCAGTGGCAGGATAAGATGCATGAGTGCAATGGCTGGAACAGTCTGTACTGGTGCAATCACGATCAGGCGAGAGCTGTGACACGCTTTGGAAACGATTCAGAAGAATACAGAGAAATCTCGGCAAAAATGCTTGGAACATGTCTTCATATGATGCAGGGAACTCCTTACATTTATGAAGGGGAAGAGCTTGGAATGACCAATGCAGATTTTACAAAGATCGAGGAGTACAAAGACGTAGAAGCGCTGGATATCTTTAAAGATTTTACAGAAAGAAAAGGATTTTCAAAAGAAGATACCCTCCATTTACTTCATTTGAAGTCCAGAGACAACGCCAGAACTCCGATGCAGTGGGATGCTTCCGAAAATGCCGGATTCTCCGAAGCACAGCCATGGATTCGTGTCAATGCTAATTATAAAAGAATCAATACAGAAAATGCTCTGGCAGACAGTGACTCTGTTTTCTATTACTATCAGAAGCTGATTGCCCTGCGTCATGAACTTCCGATTATTACGGATGGAGTTTATGAACTGCTGGATGCAGAGAATGAAAAGATTTATGCTTACCTGAGAAAAGGAGAGAAAGAAAGTCTGATTGTTCTTTGCAATTTCACGGATGAGACAGTGGAATACGAGGTGGATGAGTCTGTAAAAGCAGAGAGAAGTAAGCTTGTAATTTCCAATTATAAAGATGCTCCTGAAAAGTTTGCATCAAAGATCACAATGAAGCCTTATGGGGCTTATGTATACTATACAAAATGAGGTAAGAAAAATGGTGTAATCCCGATTATGGGGTTACATCTTTTTTTGCAAGGATTTTTTGCAGTTATACCTGATTTGCAAATAAATCCGTTTCGAGGCTGAGTAAGTTGCTGATTTCCAAAGCTATGTCGTTTAAATTGCAATCAAGTTCTCCCAAAAACCATTGATTAAGTGGTGATCTTTTTATAGATTGCTTCAGCCAGAAGCCGATGCCCCAGAGCATCCAGATGCTGACGGTCGGTTTCACTGGCATTGGCAACAGAGGCAGCATCGAGAAAATCAGCGTGATACCGGACAGCAATTTTTTTATATTCAGTGGCAAGGTTCTGAGAGACAAGCTCAGAACCTTTATTAAATTCCGGGTCAAATCCAGGATCGCCGACACCCGGAGCAAGGAGGATCGGTGAGATCACGAAAAGACGAAAAGGGTGGGAAGAACTTTTCTGAGCTTTGGTGATGACCTGTTCCAGTCCCTTGGCAATCGTGCCGGCAGAGGCATTGTAACGGGTCTTGCAGTCATTGGTTCCGAGCATCAGGATGAGCAGATCCACAGGGGCATGGCTTTCCAGGAGAATACCGATCGTATCCAGTCCACGGCGGCCTTCCCGCAATTCATCGGAAAAGACGGTAGTTCTTCCACAGAGACCTTCTTCAATAATACGGTCATTGGTTCCAAGCTTTTTCTGAAGCAGACCGGTCCAACGGGTATCTGCATCAAAGCGTCCTGATCCGTCAGGGCGATATCCATAAGTATTTGAATCTCCAAAACATAAAATATTCATAACGTCAACTCCTTTATAAACATACTAATCATATATGAATAGTATATTAAAACGAAGAAAGAGAAATGTCAAGTGTCATATATGAGAACTTTCAGAGATCCAGTTGCTTCAGTGCCAGTGCAATTCCATCCTGATCATTGTCTGCTGTGATAAAAAAGGACTCTTGGGTCTGAGGGATCTTTTACAATCCAGTCAGATCGGGTATAAAGATTCCATGTCAGGTCAAAATCCTGTGATTCAATATATTGAATCACAGAAGCCGCGTCCTTTGCTGTGAAGCCTTTTTCATAAAGAACAGAACGGTTTTCGTCCAGGATCAGTCCTCCTGAGAAGGCTATGATGGAACAGGTAAGTCCATAGTTACTTATGATCAGTTCAATGGCAGCAGGATAACGTGCAGAGGCGAGGACAAAAGAAGTTCCGTTGTTGCAGGTATGGGGTATTTGCAAAAGCCGTCTGTAGTGGTAAAATAAAGATTAAGGCTGAAAATAAAGATGGAGTGTAGAGAATGATAAAAAAGATCAGAGCGGGGGTGCTGCTCCTCTTCTTTCTGCTGCTTTCTTTCGAGGCCTGTAAAGCAGGTGATGCGGAAAAAGAAGCAGGCACAAAAGGCTGGAAAGAAGCTGCGGATGCCGCAGAGAATGAAGAGCAGGTGAAAAAGTCCTCATCCGATACGACCTGTTATACTTTTGAGGATGTGGAAGGAAATTCTTATCAGGCAGAGCTGCTTGACGAAGTGGCAAAGAACCCGTATAATTTTAAGAATCTTGTGACGGACCCGGAAAGCGGATATAAGACTTATTCAGATACGAAGAAGCATATTTCTTCAAAGCTGGGTGTGGACGTTTCTGAATTTCAGGGCGAGGATATAGACTGGCAGCAGGTAAAGGAAAGAGGGATTGATTTTGTGATCGTACGGCTGGGATATCGTGCCTACGGAGAGAGTGGTGTTCTGGTACTGGATGATATGTTTGACCAGAATGTGCAGGGTGCATTGTCAGCCGGCCTGGAAGTAGGAGTTTATTTCTTTTCACAGGCAACAACTTTGTCCGAGACAGTGGAAGAGGCAGATTTTGTACTGGAGCATATCAGGCAGTATGACATCACAGCACCGGTTGTATTTGATACAGAAGAGATCAAAGGGGATGAGGCAAGAACCGATTCCAATACACGGGAAGATTTCACAAATTACTGTAAGGTATTTTGCGACAGTATCAAAGCAGAGGGGTATGATGCAATGATCTATGCCAATATGAAATGGATGGCATTTACGCTGAAGCTGGAAGAACTTGAAGGATATGATTTCTGGTATGCGGATTATCACGAAGAGCCACAGTGTCCGTATGCATTTAAAATGTGGCAGTACAGTGAGACGGGAGAAGTACCCGGGATCACAGGACATGTTGATTTAGATTTATGGTTTCAGGAGGAAAATTAAATGAAATGGAATAAATTCCGGTTGAAGACAACGACAGAAGCAGAAGATATCGTCAGCAGTATGCTGGCAGATCTTGGGATCGAAGGTGTGGAGATTGAAGATAAGATCCCGCTGACAGAATCAGATAAGGAGCAGATGTTCGTTGATATCCTTCCGGAGATTGAGCCGGATGACGGAGTGGCATATCTGAGTTTTTATCTGGAAGAAGAGGCAGACACCGAATCTGTGCTGGCGAATGTAAAAAAGGAATTAGAAGAGATGTCTGCTTATGTGAACGTCGGTGAATGCACGATTGAAGAATCCGAGACGGAGGATGTGGACTGGGTCAATAACTGGAAGAAGTATTTTCATCAGTTCTATGTGGATGATATCCTCATCATCCCGTCCTGGGAGGATGTAAAGCCGTCCGATGAGGATAAAATGGTCATCCATATTGATCCGGGTACGGCATTTGGAACAGGAATGCATGAGACAACCCAGCTTTGTATCCGGCAGATCAGAAAGTACGTGACGGAGAAGACGAAGATTCTTGATGTAGGATGCGGAAGTGGTATTCTTGGAATGCTGGCACTGAAATTCGGGGCAGAACATTCCGTGGGAACGGATCTTGATCCATGTGCGATCGATGCAACCTATGAAAATATGGAGAATAACGGGATCTCCAGAGACAAGTACGAAGTCATGATCGGAAATATCATTGATGATAAAGCAGTGCAGGACAAGGTCGGTTATGAATGTTATGATATCGTGGCTGCCAATATCCTGGCACCGGTACTGGTAGAGCTGACCCCGGTGATCGTAAACCAGCTTAAACCGGGTGGAATTTATATTACAAGCGGAATTATTGATGATAAGGAAGAAATTGTAAAAGAGGCAGTGGCAAAGGCGGGACTGGAACTCATTGATGTGACCTATCAGGGTGAGTGGGTGTGCGTAACTGCAAGAAAAAGGAATTAAAAGAAATTAGTAAAAGGAGAATGGAATGCAGCATTTTTTTGCGGATCGGTCCTGGGTTCAGGAAGATAAGATCCGGTTGGAAGGATCCGATGTCAATCATATGAAGAATGTCCTCCGTATGAAAGAAGGCGAAGAGGTACAGGTCAGTGACGGGACTGGAAATGCTTACCTGTGTCAGATAGAGGGGTATGAAGGTGATCAGGCTGTGCTGAAGATCCGGGAGAAGACGGAGAAAGATACAGAACTTCCGTCAAAGATCTGGCTGTTCCAGGGACTTCCCAAAGGGGATAAGATGGAACTGATCGTTCAAAAGGCGGTAGAACTGGGAGTGTACGGCATTGTTCCATTTGCGGCAAAGCGTTCAGTTGTCCGGCTGGATGAGAAAAAGGCCGGGAAAAAGCAGATTCGCTGGCAGGCGATCGCAAAGGGAGCTGCGGAGCAGTCAGGCAGAGGTCTGATTCCTGAAGTGGAGACCGTGAAGACTTATGCCGAGGCACTGGAGTTCGCAAAAGGGCTGGATGTGATCCTTGTTCCATATGAACTGGAAGAAGGCATGAAGGCAACGATGAGCATAATCGAAGCGATCAGACCGGGACAGTCTGTCGGAATCTTCATTGGCCCGGAGGGCGGCTTTGAAGAGCAGGAGATCGGGCAGGCACGAAATGCAGGAGCCGTTCCGGTCACACTTGGAAGAAGGATACTGAGAACAGAAACTGCAGGAATTACGACACTTTCAATTTTGATGTATCATCTGGAGTGTGCAGAGGTTCAGTAGCATTCTCAGAGAAAAGAACATATTTTATATAGAAAGAGAAGAAAAGGAAAGGGAAAATGGAAGCTTATTTAGATAATTCTGCCACGACAATGGCATATCCTGAGGTGGGAGAGCTTGTATATAAAGTGATGTGCCGGGACTACGGCAATCCGTCATCCATGCATCGCAAGGGTGTGGATGCAGAGCATTATGTCAAAGGAGCAAAAGAATCTTTGGCAAAGCTTATGAAAGTAAATGCAAAAGAGATCTTTTTTACTTCAGGTGGAACGGAGAGCGATAATCTTGCACTGATCGGATGTGCAAGAGCAAATAGACGGGCAGGAAATCATCTGATCACTACGTCCATCGAGCATCCCGCCATTTTAAATACGATGCGGTATCTGGAAGAAGAGGAAGGCTTTCGTGTGACCTATCTGCCGGTAGACTGCTGCGGACGGGTCAAGCTGGATGCATTAAAAGAAGCGTTATGCCCGGAGACGATCCTGGTATCGATCATGTATGTGAATAATGAAGTGGGAACAGTTCAGCCGGTGGAAGAGGCAGCGTCGATCGTGAAAGATTATAATCCGTCGATCTTATTCCACTCAGATGCGGTACAGGGGTTTGGAAAATACCGGATCTATCCGAAACGTCAGAAAATTGACCTGCTCAGTGTCAGCGGACATAAGATCCATGGACCGAAGGGAACGGGATTTTTATATATTGGTGAGAAAGTGAAGATCAGGCCGATTCTGTTCGGTGGTGGCCAGCAGAGGGATATCCGTTCCGGTACAGAGAATGTACCTGGAATTGCAGGGCTTGGTCTTGCGGCTGAGCTTGCATACAAAGATTTTGATATCAAGACTGCCCTGATGAGAGAACTGAAAGAATACTTTATCAGTGAGATCGGTAAGATGGAAAATACTGTGATCCATGGAGTGGCGGATGAGGGAAGTGCTCCGCATATCATCAGCCTGGGTGTAGCCGGGGTACGGAGCGAGGTTCTGCTGCATACACTGGAGGACAAGGGAATCTATGTATCGTCCGGATCAGCATGTGCTTCAAACCATCCGGCAGTCAGCGGAGTATTAAAAGGAATTGGGGCAGCGAGGGAATACCTGGATGCAACCATCCGAATCAGTATGTCGGAGTTTACAACAAAGGAAGAGATTGATTATCTTTTGGAGACACTTTATAAGTGTGTTCCGATGCTGAGAAGATATACAAGACACTAAGTGTATAAGAAGAGAAGGAGAAGGCAGATGAAATTTCATTCATTTTTGATCAAATACGGAGAGATTGGAATCAAGGGAAAGAACCGTTATATTTTTGAAGATGCACTGGTGCGTCAGATCCGTTATGCCCTGCAGGGAGCAGACGGAGAATTTCTGGTTCATAAGTGCCATGGAAGAGTTTATGTGGACTGTGAGGGAGAATACGATTTTGAGGAAACGGTAGGAAGCCTGAAAAAGGTCTTTGGCATCGTGGGAATCTGTCCGGTTGTACGCGTTCCGGTGGCTGAACTGGAGCAGTTAAAGAAAGATGTTGTATCCTATGTGGATCAGGTCTATGAGGATAAGAACCTTACTTTCAAAGTGGAGGCAAGAAGAGCAAATAAGCGTTATCCGGTCAATTCTATGGAAATCAACTGTGCAGTGGGAGAAGCGGTACTGGAGGCATTCCCGGAGACAAAGGTAGATGTGCATGATCCGGATGTGAGACTGAATGTGGAAATCAGGGAAGAAGTTTATATCTATTCAAAGATTATTCCGGGACCAGGAGGGATGCCGATCGGTACAAATGGAAGTGCCATGCTGCTTCTGTCAGGAGGAATCGACAGTCCGGTTGCCGGCTATATGATTGCCAAGAGAGGCGTTGAGATCGAGGCAACTTATTTCCATGCACCACCGTATACGAGTGAGAGAGCGAAAGAAAAGGTAGTTGACCTTGCACGCCTGGTATCTGCCTATGCAGGACCGATCAAGTTGCATGTTGTCAATTTTACGGATATCCAGCTTGCTATTTATGAAAAATGCCCGCATGATGAGCTGACGATCATTATGCGTCGTTATATGATGAAAATTGCCGAGCATTTTGCAAAGAAAGACGGATGTCTTGGGCTGATCACCGGAGAAAGTATCGGTCAGGTGGCAAGTCAGACGATGCAGAGTCTGAATGCGACCAATGCGGTTTGTACGCTTCCGGTTTACCGTCCGCTGATCGGATTTGACAAAAAGGAGATCGTGGAGATTTCGGAGAAGATCAACACATATGAGACATCAATCCAGCCATTTGAGGATTGCTGTACGATCTTTGTGGCAAAGCATCCGGTGACGAAACCGAACCTTGAAAGAATTGAGAAGTCTGAACTGAATCTGACCGATGTGATCGATGATCTGATGAAGACGGCGATTGAGACAGCAGAAGTGATCCGGATCCGTCAGAATGAAGCATAAACCGTGAGAAACACGCTTTACAGGTTTCGCTGATTATCGCGGCAGTTGCCAGGCATGGAGTCTGGCATGTTGCCCGCATAATAAAAAGAGGAAAGTCCTCTCAGGGCTTTCCTCTTAAATCGGCAAATATTTGGTTTATCCTGAATGCTTATTTAATGATATAAGCATCAAGTGCTGTAAGAATTTCATCAACGTTTCCGTCAGCGTGGATGTTCAGATCAATCGGCTTGGAAAGATCAAGACTGAAAATTCCCATGATTGATTTGGCATCTATAACATATCTTCCGGATACTAAATCGAAATCATTGTCATACTTGGTAATAGTATTAACGAATGACTTAACCTTGTCGATTGAATTTAATGAAATCTGTACTGTCTTCATTTCAAATCCCTCCTTGAATCTGCAATATTTGAGGTCTGTTACGACCTATGTATATTCTAAGGGATGATAAAGTAAAAGTCAAGGAACATTAGAGGAAAAAAGAGGTAATAACTATGTCAAAAAAAGCTGCATTGCACAACCTTGGATGCAAGGTAAATGCATATGAAACTGAGGCTATGCAGGAAATGCTGGAAAAGGCCGGATATGAGATTGTCCCGTTTAAAGAGGGGGCAGATGTCTATGTGATCAACACCTGTACCGTGACGAATATTGCAGACCGAAAGTCCCGTCAGATGCTGCACCGGGCAAGGAAAATGAATCCGGATGCAGTGGTTGTTGCAGCGGGATGTTATGTGCAGGCACAGGAGGGAAAAGTGGATTCCTGTATTGATATCGTGCTTGGAAATAATAAAAAGAAAGATCTGATCAGGATACTGGATGAATATAGGAAGTCCCGTGCAGAGAGCGGGCGGGAAAAGGAGATACTGCCGGATGTGGAACTGGAAGATATCGGGCATACAAAGGAGTATGAATCCCTCAATCTGACCAGACCGGGAGATCATACGAGAGCATACATCAAAGTACAGGATGGATGCAACCAGTTTTGCACGTACTGTATTATTCCCTATGCAAGAGGAAGAGTCCGCAGCCGTTCCATGGAAGATGTAACGGAAGAGGTCCGGACATTGGCAGAAAATGGATACAAAGAGGTTGTCCTTACGGGAATCCATTTAAGTTCCTATGGAATTGATTTTGATAAAGAAAGACATCTGCTGGATCTGATCCGGGCGGTTCATCAGATCGAGGGGATCGAGAGAATCCGGCTTGGTTCACTGGAACCGGGAATTATCACAGAAGAATTTGCAGAAGCAATTTCAAAGTTACCAAAGATGTGTCCACATTTCCATCTCTCACTGCAGAGTGGCTGCAATGCGACATTGAAGCGTATGAACCGGAGATATACAAGCGAAGAATATGCAGAACGTTGTGGTATCCTGAGAAAGTATTTTGAAAATCCGGCATTGACAACCGATGTGATCGTCGGTTTTCCGGGAGAGACGGAGGAAGAATTTGAAGCTTCCAGGAACTTTGTGGATTCGATTGATTTTTATGAAACCCATATTTTCAAGTATTCGAGAAGAGAAGGGACAAAGGCAGCAGTTATGCCGGATCAGGTAAGTGAGGGAAAAAAATCTGCGCGGAGTGCTGAAATGATCGAAATGGGTGAGCAGAAGCGGAGAGCTTATGAGGAAAGCTTTATTGGAAAAGAAGTTGAAGTTCTGGTGGAAGAGGAAATCGAAAGGAACGGAGAAATCTTTTGGACAGGACATACAAAAGAATATATAAAAATTGCACTACAAAGCAGGGAAAACCTGAGAAATTGTATCGTAAAAGTTCAAATTGAAGATGCTTTACAAATTATTCATTGAATTTCAGGGTGAATTATATTAAACTTGAGATAAGGCATCGGTTTCAGTCAGGAGACCAGTGTGATTGCAGACTTCCGGGTCAGGCAGCATCCGGGGTGTGACAGACAGATAAAAGCAAGACAGGAGGAAGAAAAATGGGCGATTTAAGTAATACGCAGTTCTTTCAGGTAGAGCCGGGACCGCAGATTTCTGCGAAGGATATTCTTGATATCGTATATAAGGCTCTGAAGGAAAAGGGATATAATCCGGTGAATCAGATCGTAGGGTATATTATGTCTGGAGATCCGACTTATATCACCAGTTATAACGGTGCGAGAAGCCTTGTGATGAAGGTAGAGCGTGATGAACTGGTAGAAGAATTACTGAAAGCGTATATCGAACATAATTCTTGGGAATAATCAGAATATGAGGATCATGGGACTGGATTACGGCACAAAGACTGTGGGCGTTGCGATCAGTGACGCACTGAAGATCACCGCACAGGGGATCGAGACGATACAGCGGAAAGAAGAGAATAAGCTGCGAAAGACTTGTGCCAGAATTGAACAATTAATTAAAGAGTACGAGGTAGAAAAGATCGTACTCGGATTTCCTAAGCATATGAATAATGATGTCGGTGAACGTGCTGAGAAATCTTTGGAATTTAAGGCGATGCTGGAGAGAAGGACGGGTCTGGAAGTAGTTATGTGGGACGAGCGTCTGACGACAGTGGCAGCAGAGCGTACGTTAATAGAGAGCAGTGTAAGAAGGGAAAACCGCAAGCAGTACGTTGATAAGATTGCGGCGGTTTTTATATTGCAGGGATATTTGGATTTATTAAGCATGAGGAACGGAGCAGATGGAGAAGATTAAATTTGCGTTTGGAGACGGAAATGGTGAGGACGAGTTTTTCGTCCTTGAGCAGACAAAGATCAACGGAGCTACATATATTCTTGTGACAGATTCGGAAGAGGATGATGCAGAATGCCTGATCTTAAAGGAGACGGGCGTGGAAGAGCAGACGGATAAGATGTATGAGATCGTTGAGGATGATACAGAGCTTCTGGCAGTATCTAAAGTATTTGAAGAACTGCTGGAAGATGTAAGTATAGAGATGTAACAGTTTTTTGAAGACCGATGGAGGGGAAACGGATACAGATGGGACAGGATAAGACGCAGGAATTACTGAAAGAGAAATTAAGAGGAAAGGGTCTGAAAGTGACTCATCAGAGGCTGCAGGTCTTATCTGTTCTTGAAGAGAATGGCGGACGTCATATGACGGCTGAGGATATTTATGAGCTAGTGTCTGTGGACAACCCGGAGATCGGCCTTGCAACGGTATACAGAACCCTGCAGCTTTTACTGGATATGCAGTTGGTGGACCGGATTGATTTCGGGGATGGATGCGTGCGGTATGAGATCGGACATCTGTTGAACGGAGATACCCGGCATAACCATCATCATCTGATCTGTAAAAGATGCAATAAGGTAGTTCCGTTTGATGATGATCTTCTGGATGATCTGGAAGAGCATATCGAAAAAGCGACCGGATTTCATGTACTGGATCATGAACTGAAGTTTTATGGTCTGTGCAGCAAATGTCAGAAAAAGGAAAATGAAGAGAAATAAAATGTAAAAAGCAATAAAGAAAAAGGTTTATGGAGGTGTTTTATTTTTGAAAAAAAAGAATAATGGAAAATTGCGTATCATACCGCTTGGCGGTCTGGAGCAGATCGGTATGAACATTACTGCGTTCGAGTACGAGGACAGTATTGTTGTCGTGGACTGCGGACTTGCATTCCCGGAGGATGATATGCTTGGAATCGACCTGGTCATCCCGGATGTCACGTATCTGAAAGATAATATTTCCAAAGTGAAAGGATTCGTGATCACCCACGGACACGAGGATCATATCGGAGCATTGCCTTATGTGCTTAAGGAGATCAATATCCCGATCTATACCACGAAGCTTACAATGGGAATTATCGAGAACAAATTAAAAGAGCATAATCTGCTCCGCAGTACAAGAAGAAAAGTAGTCCGTCATGGACAGTCTATCAATCTCGGAAAGTTCAGAATCGAATTTATCAAGACGAACCACAGTATTCAGGATGCATCCGCACTGGCAATCTATTCCCCGGCAGGAGTGGTTGTCCATACAGGAGACTTTAAAGTGGATTATACACCGGTTTTCGGAGATGCGATCGACCTGCAGCGGTTTGCTGAGATCGGAAAGAAAGGGGTACTTGCCCTGATGTCAGACAGTACGAATGCAGAACGCAAGGGATTTACCCAGTCTGAGCGTACCGTTGGTATCACCTTTGACCATATTTTTGCGGAGCATCAGAATACCCGTCTGATCATTGCTACTTTTGCGTCCAATGTAGACCGTGTACAGCAGATCATCAACTCTGCCTATAAATACGGAAGAAAAGTTGTTGTTGAAGGACGGAGCATGGTGAATATCATTTCAACGGCTTCGGAGCTGGGATATCTGAATGTCCCTGAGAATACGCTGATCGAGATCGACCAGATGAAGAATTATCCACCGGAGAAGATGGTGCTGATCACAACAGGAAGTCAGGGAGAATCCATGGCTGCTCTGTCACGTATGGCGGCAGACGTGCATCGGAAAGTGACGATCCAGCCGAATGATACGATTATTTTCAGCTCCAATCCGATTCCGGGAAATGAAAGGTCTGTATCAAGAGTCATCAATGAGCTTTCAGCAAAGGGAGCAGAGGTTATCTTCCAGGATGCTCATGTATCAGGGCATGCATGTCAGGAAGAACTGAAGCTGATTTATTCACTGGTGAAGCCTAAATATGCGATTCCGGTTCATGGTGAATACCGCCATCTGAAAGCAAATGCAGGTGTGGCAACCTCTTTGGGAATCCCGAAAGAGAATGTCTTTATCATTCAGTCCGGTGATGTACTGGAGTTATGTGATGAGTCGGCAAAAGTAGTGGACAAGGTGCATACAGGTGCTATTCTTGTAGATGGATTAGGTGTCGGAGATGTTGGAAATATCGTATTGAGAGACAGACAGCATCTTGCGGAAGATGGAATTATTATCGTTGTCCTGACACTGGAACGAAGAACGAACCGTCTGCTTGCAGGACCGGATATTGTTTCCAGAGGATTTGTATATGTCCGTGAGTCAGAACAGTTGATGGAAGATGCAAGAAAGGCAGTGGCCGATGCACTGGATAAGTGCCTGCGAGGAAAGCATACGGACTGGAATAAGATCAAGCTGGTGATCCGGGATGCAATGAATGATTATATCTGGAAAAAGACGAAGAGAAGACCTATGGTGATTCCGATTATCATGGATGTGGATGTGTAGATATGATAGTAGATGAACGTATCATTACATTCATCAATTCTATGGATACAGAGAACAGTGAAATACTGGAGCAGATTGAAAAGGAGGCACGTGCAGATTCCGTTCCGATCATCCGGCGGGAGATGCAGAGCTTCCTCAGGACGCTCCTTATGCTGAAAAAACCTGTGCATATCCTTGAAGTGGGAACTGCCGTAGGTTTCTCTGCGTTATTGATGAGTGAATATGCACCGGAAGAGTGCAGGATTACAACAATAGAAAATTATGAAAAAAGGATTCCCATTGCCCGTGAAAATTTCAGGAGAGCAGGAAAAGCTGACCGGATCACTCTGATCGAGGGAGATGCGGCTGAAGTGCTTACAGAGTTGACCGGGGAGTATGATTTTATTTTTATGGATGCAGCGAAAGGCCAGTATATCCACTATTTTCCGGAAGTGATGCGGCTCCTGGCAAAGGGAGGCTGTCTTGTATCAGATAACGTCATGCAGGATGGAGATATTATAGAATCAAGATTTGCCGTGGAACGGAGGAACAGGACGATCCATGCAAGGATGCGAGAGTATCTTTATGAATTGAAGCATAATGAAGAGCTGGTTACTTCGATCATCCCGCTGGGAGACGGTGTAACGGTAAGTATAAAGAAATAGCAGGAAGGAACAAAAACGATGAGCAGACATCCAGAATTATTGATTCCGGCGAGCAGCCTGGAAGTGCTGAAGACAGCGGTTATCTTTGGAGCAGATGCAGTTTATATCGGGGGAGAAGCATTTGGATTGCGTGCGAAAGCAAAAAATTTCTCGTTGGAGGACATGAAAGAAGGAATCGCATTTGCACATGCACACGATGTGAAAGTTTATGTGACTGCCAATATTCTTGCACATAATGGAGATCTCGATGGAGTCCGCACATATTTTGAAGAATTAAAGGAAATCGGACCGGATGCATTGATCATTGCAGATCCGGGAGTTTTTGATATTGCGAAAGAGGTTTGTCCGGAAATTGAACGTCATATCAGTACGCAGGCAAATAATACCAACTATGGTACTTATAATTTCTGGTATCGGCAGGGGGCGAGCCGTGTGGTATCGGCAAGAGAATTGTTGCTGCAGGAACTGAAGGAATTAAGAGCAAAAATTCCGGCAGACCTGGAGATTGAGACCTTTGTCCATGGGGCGATGTGTATTTCTTATTCGGGAAGATGTCTTCTGAGTAACTATTTTACCGGAAGAGATGCAAACCAGGGAGCATGTACCCATCCATGCCGTTGGAAATATGCGGTAGTGGAGGAGACAAGACCGGGAGAATATATGCCGGTTTATGAAAATGAGCGTGGAACTTATATTTTCAATTCAAAAGATCTGTGCATGATCGAACATATACCGGAGTTGATTGATGCGGGAATCGACAGCCTGAAGATCGAGGGACGTATGAAGACGGCTCTGTATGTTGCAACGGTTGCAAGAACTTACCGCAAGGCACTGGATGATTATCAGAAAGACCCGGAATTATACAGAAAAAATATGCCGTGGTATCTGGATCAGATATCAAACTGTACTTATCGTCAGTTTACGACCGGCTTCTTTTTTGGCAAGCCGGATTCGGAATCTCAGATCTATGACAGTAATACGTACATTAAAGAATACACTTATCTGGGGATTGTAGGAGAAGTGAAAGATGGTCTGATCCAGATTGAGCAGAGAAATAAGTTTTCAGTTGGCGAGACCATCGAGATCATGAAGCCGGACGGACGGAATGTTGAAGCGAAGGTAGTGCGGATCGTCAACCAGGACGGGGAAGAACAGGAAAATGCACCACATCCGAAGCAGATCCTTTTTGTGGAACTCAGTGAGCAGGCGGATGTATATGATCTGTTGAGAAGGCAGGAAAAGGTCTGAAAAGTTAGAAACTGATTATGTAGCTGCAGGGAACCGCCGGAGGCAGTTCCTGCGGGTCAGCAGAACCAGACCCTGAGTTTTTCTACAGCACTTTTTTCAATACGGGATACATAAGAACGGGAAATGCCAAGCAGAGAGGCTATTTCCCGTTGCGTGTATTCTTCACCATTATATAAACCATATCTCATTTTTAATACAAGACGTTCACGGGGAGAGAGTTCACTCTCCACTTTTTCATATAATTTTTGAATATTTTCTTTCAGATACAGTTTTTCGGGAACATCAGTATCAGTAGTTTCAATGATATCGTAAAGACGTATTTCATTGCCGTCCCGGTCCGTGCCAATGGGTTCATAAAGAGAAATTTCTTTTCCCCCTTTTTTCCTGGCACGCAGGTACATCAGGATCTCATTTTCAACACAGCGGGATGCATAGGCAGCAAGCCGGTTTCCTTTTTCAGGATCAAAGGAAATGACCGCTTTGATGAGTCCGATCGTACCGATGGAGATCAGATCTTCCATTTCTTCACCAAGATTCTGGTATTTTCTTACGATATGTGCTACAAGCCTCAGATTACGCTCAATGAGAATGTGCTTTGCTTCCAGATCACCCTCGGTGTACTTTTGAAAGTAATACTTTTCTTCGTCAGGCGTGAGGGGATTGGGAAATGTCTTCAAGGATACACCTCTTAGCACATTTGATATCATTGTATGAAAAAGGATATTATATCGTGCTTTTCCATCTGAAAAATGCCTGGGATTCAGTAAAAAATTTCTAAAATCCGGAAAAGAAAAATAAACTCCATTGACTTTTGAAAGAGAGTCCTCTATTCTGTCAGTACATTTCCAGAGCATTCCGCTCTGGCGATCAGATCAGGCTGGTTCAGCCAGGTTTCATTGAAAGTGATTTCGTAAAAAGAACGGTTTTATTATTCGGAAAGAGGTGCATATTGAGTTTCAGTACAGTAGTATCTGCTGCAACCGAAGGACTTGCAGTAGAATTTGTCCATGTGGAGGCAGATGTCAGCAATGGTCTGCCGGTATTTCACATGGTAGGATATCTTGCCTCGGAAGTAAAAGAGGCAGGAGAACGTGTCAGAACAGCAATTAAAAATTCAGGATTTGATTTTCCGGCAAAAAGGACGGTGATCAATCTGTCCCCGGCAACGATGCGGAAGAGAGGAGCATCGTTTGATCTTCCGATTGCAGTGGCAGTACTGACTGCTCTCGGAGAACTGTCAGGGTCCAGGATTCAGAACACTCTGATCATTGGAGAAATGGGACTGGACGGGAGTGTCAGAAAAGTTCCCGGAATCCTGCCGATCGTGGCAGAGGCGAAAGAAAGAGAAGTCAGAAGGTGTATTGTGCCGGAAGAAAATAAGGCGGAGGCGGCTTTAGTCAGTGGAATGCAGGTAATCGGGGTGAAGGACTTGAAAGAAACCATTGAGTTTCTGAAAAGCGGGAGCAAGCCGCAGAAAAAGAAAGTGCAGCAGACCGGGAGTGTGCAGGAAAGAGAGACAGAGGAGAGTTTTCCAGATTTTGGAGATCTCTGTGGACAGAAAAATGTCAGAAGGGCAGCAGAAATTGCAGTGGCAGGAGGTCATAATCTGCTGCTGATCGGTCCTCCGGGCAGTGGAAAGACAATGACAGCCGGCTGTATCGCAGGGATCCTTCCACCTATGAGTACGGAAGAAAGTATGGAGGTAACGAAAATCTACAGTGTTATGGGGATGGTAAATGAAAAACAGCCGCTGATCCGGAAGAGACCGTTCAGAAACGTGCATCATACAGCAACAAGGGCGGCACTGATCGGAGGAGGGATGATTCCAAGACCCGGGGAGATCAGTCTGGCACATCAGGGTGTCTGACGATGTTGTGAATACACCTGCAAGGGCGCAGAAACGCCCAGTTTACGGGCTTTTTCTGGGTTTTGGCTATTTTTGTTTGAACGGAAAAAGTGGAAAATCGAGGATTATTTTACATTCCGAAGTACATTTTTACCCCCTTAAACATAAAGTTTTGCCAAAAAGTTCATAGGAAAATAAAACCCTATGGCGAAACAGTCTTACTTTTTGGCGAAACGTATACTATCTGGCAAAAGGATACTCGATTGGCGAAAGGAGAAAGTGCTTATTGCATATAAAGAATACAGAGAAATAAAAGTTGTTAATTAACTATCATCAACGGATGAGGTATGCATAGCAGGATAAAATATGGCTTTATATCTAAAACGAATATGCTATAATTTGGATAGTGAATTAAATAAATTTGAAGTTGGAGGCGAGCTTCGTGCAGGACATAATTGCGAAGTTAACAGCAAAAGATGATAAATATGCTTGTGCCATTGCTGATAAAATTATATCCGAAAGTCAGGATACTGGCGCATGGTACGAATACTTTGATGCGTTTGCATCCCTGCTTGATCATCCAAAGTCATTAGTAAGGAATCGTGTGTTGTATATACTTGCCGTTAATGCGCAGTGGGATGATAAGAATCAGTTTGATGCGATAATATCAGATTATCTTGCACACGTTACGGACGAAAAGTCGATTACTGCAAGACAATGTATAAAGGCTCTTGCACAGGTAGGAACGGCAAAGCCACAATATATTCCGAGAATATTATCATGTTTTCAAGAAGCCGATTTATCAAAGTACAAGGACAGTATGCGTCCGCTGATTGAACGAGATATGACGGCAACTAAAAAAGTATTGATAGAGCAACTTTGAATTTTAATTAGAGTTATATTGGAGACTAAAGTATGAAGACAATCGCAATTATAGATGATGATATTCATATTGGAGATATGCTGACGGAAGTGCTGACACAGGAGGGCTATGCCATTCTCCGTGCATACTCCGGCACAGAAGCGTTATATCTTCTTTTACAAAACAAACCCGATTTGGTACTGCTGGATCTGATGCTACCGGGGCTGTCCGGTGAGGAAGTTCTTCCGCATATTGAGAATATCCCGGTTATCGTTCTCAGCGCAAAAGTGGATGTGCAGGACAAAGTAAATCTTCTGCTGGGCGGTGCGGCAGATTACATGACCAAGCCTTTTGATACAAAGGAGCTTCTTGCCCGTATCACCGTTCAGCTCCGCAAGGCAGAGCAACATGGAGGAACCAAATCCCTTTCTGTTGGCGATTTGGTTTTGGATATGGTTTCCCTTTCTCTGACGGTGCAGGGACAGGCTGTGAAGCTGACCAGAACAGAGTATGCCATCTTGAAGCTGCTGATGGAGAATCCCAAACAGGTTATAGCAAAGAGTGTTCTGCTTGACAGAATCAGTCTGGACACCCCCGACGGCACCGAGCGTTCTTTGAAACAGCACATCAGCAATCTTCGTAAAAAGATGCAGGATGTCAGCGGTGTAGACTATATCGAAACAGTCTGGGGAATTGGTTTCAAATTGGCAGAACAAAAATCTTGACCAAATTTTGACGTTTTTCTTGACCACTTTCTTGACCTTTGTTTTGTAAACTTAGGTCATCAAAGGAGGTAACACACTATGAACTATATTTTGCAAACAAACAGCCTGACAAAAAAGTATAAAAACTTTCAGGCGCTGAACGGTCTTACCATGAACGTTCCCAAAGGCTCCATCTACGGTTTCGTTGGAAAGAACGGTGCAGGTAAGACAACCCTTATCCGATTGATCTGCGGATTGCAGGAGCCGACTTCCGGTAACTTTTCTCTGTATGGCATCCGCAATGACAGCAAGGACATCATTAAGTCCCGCCGCCGTATGGGTGCTGTGGTGGAGACACCGTCTATCTACATGGATATGACTGCGGAGGAAAATCTGAAGCAGCAGTATCTCGTTCTTGGTTTGCCATCTTATGAGGGCATTCCTGAACTTCTGAAGCTGGTGGGCTTGGAGAACACCGGAAAGAAAAAAGCTAAGAACTTCTCTCTTGGCATGAAGCAGCGTCTTGGCATCGCTATCGCATTAGCCGGTGATCCTGACTTCCTTGTTCTGGACGAACCTGTAAACGGTCTTGACCCGCAGGGCATCGTGGAAATGCGTGAGTTGATTTTGAAGCTGAACCGTGAAAGGCAGATTACCGTTCTGATTTCCAGCCACATTCTGGACGAGCTTTCCCGTCTGGCTACCCATTACGGTATCATCGACAACGGGCGCATGGTAAAGGAACTGAGTGCCGAAGAACTGGATGCAGCCTGCCGCAAATGTGTCCGTATGGAAGTGACCAACACCGCAGCTCTGGCTCGTATTCTGGATTCCATGAATCTGGAATATAAGATCATCTCCGCAACCACCGCTGATGTGTACGCAAAAGTCAATGTGACCCAACTCACCGTTGCTCTGGCAAAGGAAAACTGCGAAGTGCTTTCTATGCAGGAGAAGGACGAAAGTCTGGAGAGCTACTATATCTCCCTTGTGGGAGGTGGCAGTCATGCGTAAACTATTATCTGCCAACTTCTCACGACTTTGGAAAGAAAAAATATTTTTGCTTGCTTTCGTATTCATGAGTGTAGGCTCCGCTTGTTTTAGTTGGATGAGCTACAATACTGCAATGAAGAATACGGACATTACATTTTATGTGGAAGATATGATGTTTAATATGCTTCCCATGATAGGTTTTGTATTCGTTTTCTTCATAAGTATGCGTTTGGGTACAGAATTTGATGAACATACGATCCGAAACAAGCTTGTGGTAGGCTACAACCGCACACAAGTATATTTTGCAGAGTATATCACTTGCATGGTAGCATCCCTGATTTTGTTGATGGTAATGTTGCTTTTTTCGACCTTGTCTGGCTGGTTCTTTTTCCGTGAATTTCAGTCCGGATGGATGGAAATAGGATTTCTTATTTTCTGCTGTGTGTTAATGGCTTCGGTCTTTTCTGCTATGAGTGTAGGTTTCAGCATGAATGTTGGCTCCAAGGCCGCTTCTCTTGTTGCTTCCATCGTTTTTCTGTTTGCCATTTTGTTATTGGCATCCTTCTGCATCAATGCACTGGAAGAACCCTCTATGGCTTACACAAATGTCATCATCTCGGTGGAAGATGGTGTTCAGTTTGGTGATTTGGTCGAGAATCCTGCCTATGTTGACGGGACGCAGCGAATGATTTATGAGCTGATTGCGGATATTCTGCCCACAGGACAGGCCATTCAGATGAATAATCTGGAGTTTGAACGCTCAGCCCGCTGGCCTGCCTTTTCTCTGATTATGCTGATAATTGCCACTGTTGCCGGCTATATCCCTTTCCGCAAAAGAGATATTCGATAAGGAGTTTATATGGAACATTTGCTGTTAATCATCATCGGAATACTGCTTCTGATTATCTTTGTGCTTGCTACAAAGGTCTATTTCCTGCGCAAGTCGGCACAGGAAATCGCAGAAGCGTTCCGTGACCGATTGGCAGCAGATACCAACACGCTCATTGACATTTCTACCCGTGACCCCTATATGCGAAAGCTGGCGGCGGACATCAATGTTCAGCTTCGCTTACTCCGTAAAGAACGCCACCGTTACCAACAGGGCGATCTGGAACTGAAAGAAGCTGTCACCAACATTTCCCATGACCTGAGAACTCCGCTGACCGCAATTAGCGGTTATCTTGACCTGTTGGAGCGTGAGGAAAAGAACGAAAATGTTCATCGTTATCTTTCCCAAATCCAGAACAGAACTGAGGTTTTGAAGAATCTGACTGAAGAATTATTCCGATACAGTGTGGTCACATCTTCGCAGGATCTGAAGCCAGAACACATAGATGTTGTCCGGGCGTTGGAGGAGAGTCTGCTATCTTTCTATGCGGTCATGCAGGAAAAAGGAATCCAACCGGAAATCGAATTACCGGAGGAACCTGTTTTCCGTGAACTGGATGCAGGTGCAGTCAACCGTATCTTCTCCAACATCATCAGCAATGCGCTAAAATACTCTGCTGGGGATCTATCTGTAGTTATGGACAAGAATGGCTGCGTTATATTCAGCAATACGGCGCACAACCTAAACGCTGTAACTGTTGGCAGATTGTTTGACCGCTTCTATACAGTAGAAGCCAGCCGCAATTCAACAGGTTTGGGATTGTCTATCGCAAAAATCCTAACCGAGCGTATGGGCGGTAGCATATCCGCACAATATCAAAATAAGAGATTGTATGTGACCATTGATTTTCGTAATTGGATAAAGTAATGGAAACTTTCAGTTTACAGAAGAAATTCGAAAGAAGTATAAGGATAAGTCAGTAGCAAATATTTTTTCAAAAGGAGAGCAGAACCCGATACGATATATTTTGAAATAATAGAAAACTGATTAAACATATAATAAGTGTTTAATCAGTTTTACTGTTTCGGAATGGGATATTTAAAGAGTTCGACAATTTATTCTTTGTGTGATAGAATTGAAAACGAGCAGAAAGAATTTGCAAGACTGGACGATATGCTAACCGAACTGGAAATTGCTTTTTAAGTCCTTATTTTTTTATCCAAATAGTCAAGTGGAATAGAGTAAAATACTCAAGTAATATAGCTCTAATAAAAATTCTGGTTACAAGGTAGAATAAAGGTACTACTATCAGAGAAGAGGTGTATATTACTTGTGTCCAGAAGAGTACATTGCGTTGCGTATTAAAGAACTGTGCGAAATACATGGATTGACTAAATATAAATTAGCACAGAAGACAGGAATATCGCAGACTGCATTGGCAAACATGATGTCAAAAAAGAGTATTCCAACCATCCCAACTTTACAGAAGATATGTGACGCATTCGGAATATCTCTGGCGCAGTTCTTTGTAAAGGGTGAAGGTCGAGAGAACTTGACTGATTTGCAGAAAGAAATATTAGATACTTGGGATGAATTAGATTCAAGAGAACGTGAAATTATGATTTCATTTGTTCGTAGTCTTAAGAGAAAGTAGAACAGTTCGAAAGTGTAAAAGCTTCGGACTGTTCTTTTTTTATGAAAAGGGGTATGTTATGAGAAAGAAGATCATTTTTTTGTTGTTGGCAGTAGCGATGATACTGCCGGGTTGCACTAAATTAGAAGGCGCAACGGTAGAAGAGAAGGACTATAGCATGCATTATACTTCTAATATTTCTGAAGAGGAATGCTGTATCTGTGGAACTAATAATCGAAGCATGATGGATTATTATAGAAAGTCTGGTATGATCGGTCTAGTGTGTTTGAATACAATGAATATCAGTAGTTTAGATAACAGGCCATACTTAGATGGCGGAACAGAAGTAATTGACAGCGGAAACTTTAGCATTTCGACCACAGCGCATGGCGAAGGAGAATGTCGTTTTCAGATTTCTGGTATGCCGGGGAGAGGCATTTTTGAAGCGGAAGTCTACTATGGTGATAACAGTATGCCGGACTTTGGTATGATTACAGAGTTTCTCTGCCGGAAATGCTTGGATAAGGTTGCAGAAATGTATGAAGATGAAATGAACTGGAGTGAAGGAGAGGGAAGGTTTCCGGAAGTATGTCTGGTTGATTTTGCTACAAATGAATTATACACATTGGGAGAACACCATACAGGATATTGGATTCGTGACTTTTGGGTGCATTTGGATCACGGTGAAGATAAATCAGATATTATGGTGATATATGCTCCAGAAGATAAGATGGAAGGTTATAATTATGTTAGTGAAGACCTCGAAGAGATGCAAAACTGATGATACTCGGTGGTTGTTAAGAGAAATTGGAGTAGAGGATATATCCGAAGTAGAAGGAATGAGTGTATCAGAATTTATGGATAAATATTCTCATATGCACTTCAGTAATATCTGCTTAGACAGGCTGTTAGAAATAGGGGCAGTTCATGTCCCGGAGGGAGAGTTACTGGTAAATGAACTGCCAATAACGACTCGATTGAAAAACATTCTGCTGCGAAATGATGTGTATGTTCTTTCTGATATTTCAAAGTATTGCAGAGAGGAGATTGTAAGGTTTCGCAATCTTGGTGATGCAACGATGCAAGAACTGGAAAACCTGTGTACAAAAGAAGGTATCCGGGTAATGTCAATAGATGAAATAGCAAATAGAATGGAAGGGGTACGTTTTACATATCATCAGCTGACAAAAATGTTTAATATGCATATTTGGTATCCGGAAGATTTTTTGAATTTGACGGATGCACAAATGGAGGAGCTTACTCGTTTAGATAATGGGATGATACCTAAAATAAAAAAGCTTCAAAAGCGATACAAAAAATAAAATTTTAGTTGCTATTTTTGCATTGCACTGTATGCTATAATACTCTTAGTATTGTGTGCAAGGAGGAGTCACAATGACTGATGCAGAACAAAGAGAAGCTGCACGTAGGTTTATAAATGCGTGGTATGGTAAGGGTTATGAGAAAGGAGACACCCAGAGGTTCTGGATGTCTTTATTAGGTGATGTTCTTGGAGTTCAGAACGTTGCGGAGAAAATAGAATTTGAAAAAGAAGTTATTATTGATAGACAGACTAAGTTTATTGATGGGTACATTGCGGCAACAAAGGTGCTGATTGAACAGAAAAGCCTTGGAAAGGATTTGACTAAAGCAATTCCACAGTCTGGTGGAAAAATGTTGACACCATATGAGCAGGCAAAGAATTATGCGAATAATATGGCTTTTGATGAAGCACCTCGTTGGATTATTACCTGCAATTTCAGTGAGTTTTATATTTACGATATGAATAAGCCGGGAGCAGATCCGGAAATTGTAAAATTGGAAAACTTGCAGGCAGAGATATATCGTTTGAAATTTGTTGTAGATGAAAATAGTAAGAACATTTCTAAGGAGATGGAAATATCTATACAGGCTGGTGACATTGTTGGTGTCTTATATGATGAGTTGCTAAAACAGTATAGAGATCCTTCAAATGATGAAAGCCTTAGAAGTCTTAATGCATTGTGTGTACGCCTGGTATTCTGTCTTTATGCAGAGGATGCAGGTATCTTTGGAAGACGAGGAATGTTTCATGACTATATGAAGCGTTTTGAAGTACGAGATTTGCGAAGAGCATTGATCGAGTTGTTCCGGGTTTTGGATACAAAGCCAGAAGACAGAGATCCATATATGGATGAAGAATTGGCGTCATTCCCTTATGTGAATGGTGGACTTTTTTCTGATGAGAATATTGAAATTCCTCAGCTAACAGAAAATATTCGTGAACTCGTTCTGCAGAAAGCAAGTGAAGATTTTGATTGGAGTCAGATCAGTCCTACTATTTTTGGGGCAGTGTTTGAAAGTACATTGAACCCGGAAACAAGACGTGCCGGAGGAATGCACTACACCTCAATTGAAAACATACATAAAGTAATTGACCCATTGTTCTTAGATGAATTAAAAGATGAACTGGATGCTATAAAGAAAATAGCAGTTGCCAAAACCAGAGGAGCTAAATTGACAGCTTTCCAAGATAAATTGGCAAACTTACACTGGTTAGATCCTGCTTGTGGTTCTGGAAACTTTTTGACAGAAAGTTATATTTCTGTTCGTAGACTGGAAAATGAAGTACTGAAAGCAAAGTTAGAAGTGGAAAAAGGTCAGATTGCCGGGCAGATTATGTTTGGAGATTTGGAAGCAATTAATCCAATAAAAGTTTCTATCGGTCAGTTCTACGGTATTGAAATTAATGATTTTGCAGTTACTGTTGCAAAAACAGCATTATGGATTGCTGAGTCTCAGATGATGAAGGAAACGGAAGATGTTGTTCATATGAATTTAAACTTTCTCCCTTTAAAATCATATGCGAATATCATAGAAGCCAATGCTTTAAGAATAGATTGGAATGATGTAATAGATAGTGATAAGTTAGATTACATCATGGGGAATCCACCATTTGTGGGAGCAAGGTGGATGGGAAAATCTCAGAAGGATGATATGCAAGCAGTTTTTCAAGGTTTAAAGAATGTGGGGAATTTAGATTATGTCTCAGCGTGGTATTGGAAAGCAGCGGAGTATATCAAAGACACTGAAATATGCGTAGCGTACGTTTCAACAAACTCCATTACACAAGGTGAACAGCCAGCTATTTTCTGGAAACCGTTGATGGAGAATGGAATTAAAATCAATTTTGCGTATCGAACATTTATCTGGGATTCTGAAGCAAACATTAAAGCACACGTGCATTGTGTTATTGTAGGATTTAGTATAAATGGATGGAAGAAACCAAAAAAATTGTTTGTAGATGAACAAATGCAGGTCGTAAATAATATTAATGCTTATTTAGTTGATGCCGAGGATATATTTGTAGAGTCTAGGAAAAAATCATTATGCGATGTTCCAGAAATAGGAATAGGAAATAAACCAATTGACGGAGGTTTTTATCTTTTTGAAAAAGAAGAAATGGAAGCATTTATAGAAAAAGAGCCAAAGTCAGAGAAATATTTTCGTCCATGGTACGGTTCGAGAGAATTTATTAATCAGAAACCGCGATATTGTTTATGGTTAGGAGACTGTCCTCCAAGCGAATTGCGAAAAATGCCAGAGTGCTTAAAACGTATTGAAGCGGTGAGAGATTACAGATTATCTAGCCCAAGTCCTGGTACAAGGAAAATTGCAGATACGCCGACCAGATTTCATGTAGAGAATATGCCTAAAGGTGAATTTATTGTTATACCAGAGGTGTCCTCAGAAAGAAGAAGGTACATACCAATTGGATATATGGATGATACGGTGATGTGTAGCAATAAAGTACGTCTTATGCCAAATGCAACATTGTTTCATTTTGGTGTGCTGGAATCAAATGTGCACATGGCATGGATGCGAGCGGTTTGTTGTAGATTGAAAAGTGATTACAGTTATTCTGTCAATGTTGTTTATAACAATTTCCCATGGCCAGATGTTTCAGAAGAGCAAAAAGAAAAAATAGAAAAAACTGCACAGGCAATTCTTGATGCACGTTCTTTGTATCCAGATAGTTCGCTTGCTGATTTGTATGACCCATTAACAATGCCACCGGAACTGAGGAAAGCACATATCGCAAACGACAAGGCTGTTATGCAGGCATATGGATTTAATGTTAGAGAGACATCAGAAGCGAGTTGCGTCGCAACTTTGATGGAATTGTATCAGAAGATGATAAATGAATAAAAGTGATTTGAAGGGCAGTCATAAAAAACTGCCCTTCATGTATTATAGATCTTTTTTGGAATGTTGATTATAAAGTTGTTGTATTTTGAAATGAATATAATCGGAAATATCATCACAGAAAAGTTTATACTCATCATCTGAGATGTCAACATATCGTTTTTCTTTCAGTTTTATAATATATCGTTTTTCTGATTCAACTGCGTCTTTTATAAAAGAAAGTATTTCTTCGGTAAGTCTATCATTTGCGAATAGCTCTGGCATGGTATCACCCGTGTAAAAGTAGTCATGAGCCAATGCGGTTTGGTTTATGGTAGAAGCCATATTGTCAGCTTGAGCCATTACTTTATTAAAATCAGCATCGGTCATGTATTCATCTTCACCTAAAAGATAGGTCTCTCTTACATTCAAAGCAATTGCAAGATTGTGTGCAGCTTCATCGCTGACACGGCGTTCACCAGAGATAAGACGTGCAAGGTATTCTGGCGTATAACCTGCAGCTTGTGCTATTTCTGCTCTTTTCATTGAAAAGCCGGGACGATATATACTATAGATTAATCGGCTTCTTCTTTCTATGTCTTTTTCATTGGTTAGTTTCATAAATTGACCATCCTTGTTCAAATTCATGTAGAATATCGAAACTTTTTTCCTAAAAATGTAGTATTTTTTAACCAAAAGAGTGGCATGTACAAATTGTAACATTATGGTT
>UMCI01030201.1_pt1 | contig 32178 bp, 34 predicted proteins | sample 1964211 | NCBI WGS metagenome assembly UMCI01 (sample SAMEA4835966, study PRJEB28245) | human gut metagenome | biome: gut microbiome; material: fecal sample | place: Denmark | collected 2008 | reverse complement strand
GTTCGCCGCGGGGCGTCCCCGCCCTCGGGCGCTGTCCGCGCTCCCGCCGTGCGGGTGCCATTAAACCGGGAATTTTCCGTAAATTAAGGTATCATTAAGGATTGTCGGATTATAGTATTGCCGTAAAAATATAAAGGGCTTTTCGATGATTAACGAAGAGATTGTTCATGTTAACGGTCAGCCGCAGAAATTGGTTGTTTTTCTGCATGGCTATATTGACAGTGCTCCGGCCTTGGATCGGCGTCTGCAGCCGTTGTTGGACCATCTTCCCGATTCTGCCGTTCATATTCCCCAGGCACCGGAAATTTGCGAAATCTTGGATAACAAACGCCAATGGTACTCAATGCACCGTTTTGACCCCGATGATGCCCGAAAATTTGTACCGACAATGGAAGAATGCGCTGAAATTTATAACCGGATGGGATTGGGTCTGGCCGAAGCCTTTTCCTATCTGAATCCGTATTTGCAAGAGCGTCTGGACGATTACGGCTTGGAAGCAAAAGATTTATATGTCTGCGGTTTTTCTCAGGGAGCCATGGTTGCAATTTATGTTTCCCTGATGCAGGACGAAAAAATCGGCGGCTGCATAAGTTTCAGCGGAATTATCACGCCGCATTCCTATTTGCTCAAACATGCCCGAACGGCTCCGGATACTTTGCTGATTCATGGCAATGAAGACAATCTGGTGCGGCCGGAAGCTATGGCATTTACCAAACGCCAGTTGCAGCAAATCGGCTGTGATGTCCAAACCTGCGTTATCCCCGGCGGACAGCACCGCGTTACCGAAGAAGGGCTGCTTCGCGCCGCTTGTTTTATCAATCAGAATTTTACAAAAAAGCTTGCGATTTGAGCATTCCGCCGTCTTTGATGAGGCGGCTGCGGTTTCGTTGCAGCTTTAACGGCGATTTCTGCCCCAGATTCTTGTCATAAATTTCACCGTAATTTCCATATAGTTTTACGGCCTTTTTCAGCCAGTCCGGCTGTAGGTCAAGCTTTTTCCAAATGTCGGGGTTGGAGCCGAGCAGGTTGCGCAGCGACAGGTTGTTGTCCCCGGTCATGATGACGACATTTTTCGAGTTTATGTCATATTCCTCCGCCATAATCAAGGCGTTGACAATCCATTTGATAATCGCCTGCAAGTCGCCGTTGTCTTTGGCAACCAGGGCATAAACCGGCCGAACGTCCATTTCTTCCGGAAGCATTACAATGTCTTTGCGGTTGGCAAAACCTTTTTTCATATCGGCCAAAACCGTTTCATAGCCAACCAGAAGTTTGCAGCGGTTAAGCAAAAAAGAAGCCTTGGCGCTGGCAAAATTGGCAAATTTAAGTTGATGAAATTTGAGGTCATAAGTGCGCACATATTGCTCAAAGTTTTGCAGGTCGGGAGAACGGACGGTAATGCAAACGTTTTGATTGGCAAAATCTTCCATCGACTTGGGCTGTTCTTCTGTCTTGGCCAGAAAAACCAAACGGTCGTGATAAATGGTTGCTGCCGGCAGGGCATGGCCCGAAAGCTCTGAGCTTGCCGTACTGTAGGAGTTTCCGAGCATAACGTCGACTTTTCTCGTCGCCAGGGCGCTGTCGGCCTGTTCGGGAGGAATGTTCACCATTTCGTAATTTCCGGGATTCCCAAAAATAGCCATGGCAAAAATGCTGCATAAAGTCGGGTCGATGCCTTCCCATTGGCCGTCATCGTTTTTGTGGCTGTAGGCGTTGTTGGACAAGTCGGTTCCGCAGCGGATAACCCCGTCGGATTTGATGAACCTCAACCCGGCGGAAGGCGCTGCTGCTGCCGGAAAAGCCGCCAAAATTGCCCATGCAAAGAATAACCATTTCAGTTTCATTTTTTTTACCAATGTGCTATAATGAGATAAAACTTAAATTAACTATAAGGTATTTTTTTATGAAACGTAACCATTTTTTGCAACTTATTATCGTTTGTTTGTGGCTGTTCTGCAGTTTTTCCGTCTTTGCCGCGCCGATAGATTCGCAAAAAGCCAAAGATTGGGTGAATGATAAGGGCAGGGTACTGCTGGATACTTTTAACGAGCCGGACCTGCAAAAAAAATACCGGCAGTTGGACGAGCTTTTTTTAAAACATGTCGATTTGGATTACATCGGCAAGTTTGTGGTTGGAAAATACTGGCGGCAAATGTCTGCGGAACAACAGGCGCGTTATCAAAAAATATTCAAACGCTATGCAATAAGCGTGTATAAGGGGTTTCCTCTGAGTTTTGAACAGCGGATAAGCTTTGCGGTTACCGGCGCAAAAAGCGGCGATGCCTACGTTGACGTTACCGCGGCTGTCGATGTCGGAGGCAAAAACGAGCAGGAAAAGCCGCAAGTGTTTTTAGTGACTTTTCGCTTGGCCGAGAAAAACTCGGAGCTTCGGATTATTGATCTGAAGCTGGCAGAAAGCAGCCTGATATTATCTTACCGGACGCGCTTTTATGAGCTGTTCGCTGCCGATGACGGCGATGTCGAATGGTTTCTTGAAGATCTTGAAAACATGACTTCTTCCGCCGAAAAGGCAAATAACCTGCGCTTGCGGGAAAAATAGGCGCAATTAGAATAATGCGGCGCCGGTTCCGCCTTCCGACGCCGTATTTTAGTGGCGCCGTTTTTAATTCAGTTTGGTTTGGGAATCTTTCTTGATATTCTTAAAAACCGCATTGGCAAAGGTTTTTTTGGCCACATAGGTAATAAACAGCGGCTCTTCCAGCTTGAGCATTCCTAAGGTTTCTTCAAGCGCCTCAAAACTTTCATAAATTTTGCTGATTAACACAACGTTATTTTCAACTTTGGTCCGGGTAGTCGCATCAATTTGGTTTGACATAGTACCTCCTTATAACCACAACATTTAATATTTTGTTACATCTGACGTTGTATTGCTAATATAGCGTAAATAATTTGATTTGTACAGACCGTAAAATAATACACCAGGTATCGAAAAATTAGATTACTCAAATACTTATGGAACGCTTATGCCGCCGGTACAGCTAAAGGGCCGAAACTTTCCTTTCCGAAGGTTTCGGTTCCATGACAATGCATTCAATTTTGGTTTTGAGTTCGATTTCCCGTTGAAAGTCATACGGGTCGACCAGTCCCTGGGTAAACAGGTCGTAATGGGTCGGAATAACGGTTTTGACTCCCAGCCATTGCGCGACGACAACCGCTTGGCAGATATCCAGGTTAACGCGCCCTCCGATAGGAATAAGCGCCACGTCCGGACGATAAAATTCGCCGACGAATTTTATATCGGGATTAATGGCCGTGTCGCCGAGATGATAAATTTTTAAGCCTCCGAAATCAAAAATAATTCCGGCCGCCGGGCCAAAGCTCTGCCCGTTCGGAAGCAGCCCGCTGTGAACGGCCGGCCGAAAAATTGCTTTGCCCCAGTCATAACATTGGGTAACGCCGATAGGCACCGGAATTGTTTCAGCACCCTGATTCGCACACCATTGTGCCAATTCCCAAACGGCAGTAATTTTAGCATGATTGTTTTTGCTGATTTCAACGGCATCGCCAAGATGGTCGGCATGCCCATGTGTAAGCAGAATGTCGGTTGCCGCAATGTCTTTCGGCTTTTGGCGCGCCATCGGCGCATTAGTCAAAAACGGATCAACGACGATATGATGATTCCCCGTCTGCATAATAAAACCGCTGTGTCCGAGATAACTGAGACGGACATTGCCAAAATCAACCTGCTCAACCATTTTTCCCGCACCCGTATTCTAAAGTTCAACAGAAGTTCAGATTATGCCGTTTTCCGGAAAATCCGGTTGAAAATATTCTTTGCGAGACCACCGGTCAATCAAATTGTCAATGAGGGTGATTCTCTCAGCCGCATCCAAACGTATTGTTTTTTCTGCCGCCAGCTCTCCGATAATATAGTTTGCAATATTTATCTTCGACATTTTTTATTCTCCATAAAAAACTGTTCAACAGATATCGTAAATATATTACCAAAAAGTTAACAGAAAAGATTTATAGATATAATTGCTATATAGCCTAAGCGTTATAAGCCTTCCAGGTAGATTTTATAATGTTATCAACACTGCTGTGCACAGCCTTCCAGCCCAAAATTTCGTGCGCCTTGGCCGGCGTTGCCAAAATAACCGCCGGATCTCCCGCCCGCCTTCCGGCAAATTCATAGGGCACTTTGCACCCGGTTGCCGCTTCGGTCGCCTTTATCATCTCCAAAACGCTGATTCCTGTTTCTGTTCCAAGGTTAAGGATTTGGCTTTCTCCGCCTTTTGCCATATATTCCAGAGCCGATACGTGGGCGGAGGCCAGGTCGCTGACATGAATGTAGTCGCGGATGCAGGTGCCGTCGCGCGTGTCATAATCATTGCCGAAGATTTGCACTTTGCTGCGCTTTCCGAGCAGCGCTTCCATCACAATCGGAAGCAGGTTCTGCGGATTCTTCTCCAGCCCGCGAACAATTCCTTCTTCGTCATACCCGACGGCGTTGAAATAGCGCAGAGAAACAAAACGAAGCCCTTTCAGCTGCCCGTACCAGCGCATATAATTTTCAATATCAAGTTTTGTAAAACCGTAAAAGCTGACCGGGTTGACCGGATGTTTCTCGTCAATCGGCAGATATTCGGGATTCCCATACACGGCGGCCGATGATGAAAAGACCAGCTTGTTGACGCCGGTTTCGGCCATGGCGTTCAAAATGTTAAGCGTTCCGCAAATATTGTTCAGAGCATATTTTTCAGGCTTTTCCATCGATTCCCCGACGGCCTTTTTGGCTGCCAGGTGGACAACTGCGTCAACTTTGTTCTGCAAGGCTTTTTTTACGGCGCCATAATCCAGAATGTCAGCTTTGATAAAACCGTTTTCCGGAAACAAATTCATTTCGAGGCCGGTAGAAAGATTGTCAAAAACCGTAACTTTGTGTTTGGCGCCGATTAAGGCTTTGACCACATGGCTGCCGATATAGCCGGCACCCCCGATAACCAGAATATGCATCTTTTTTCTCCATAGATAGTTCAAAATGCAGATTAACGGTTTTTGATTTTTTTGCCAAGAGCTGAATATGATAATTACACAAATTTCAGCTTTCAAAAAAGCCGTAGGCCTTTTTCCAAAAAGTATTTTGTTGCCATTTGAAAAAAAATATATAAGCAGCCTTGCCGAAAAAGAAATGCCGACAACAAAAAAAGCTGAAGTTGTTGCTCCAGCTTTTCTGATTGGTAGGGGTAGTCAGACTCGAACTGACACGGCCTGAGGCCACAAGATTTTGAGTCTGATTTTATATTCATTCAAGTTATTGAAAAATAAATATAAATAAATTTTATTCTGACTTTGTTTTTTTCTTATTCTGACATTTGTGTTTTTGTGGGTAATAATGCGGCCTTGCGGATAGCATCAAGCTTGGAGCGTAAAAAGCTGTTTTCATCGACCAGATGGCGGTACCGGTTCTTGACCCGGCCGTCGATGATGTTGTTCATCAGTGCGGCAAGCAGGTTGCGCATATCCTGCATGTCGGTATCGGTGGCTGATTCTGAAGTCAGGACCGCCAGCTCCTGCCGGACAGCAGTGCGGATATTGTTTTCAGTTGTACGGTTTTCCCGAACAACTGCTTCCATAGCACGAAAGGCTTTAATAAACTTTTCTTTCCACTCTGCGGCTTTTTCTCCGGTGAAGCCCATAACCAAAAACATCCAGCCGTCATAAGTCATATCGTAATATGGTTGTTCTTTTCCTTGTTCGGTGATGTAGGAGGACAACGCAAAATTGCGTTCTCCGAATTCTTTACTGCATTTCAACATTTTAATTGAACGCAACACGTCAGAATGACGTTTTCCGAAACGGTCGGCCACGGTTAAAGAATCTGTGGTTACTTGATTGTTTTCATTAATTTTGACTAATTCGTTCATTTTCAATATCCTTTTAGAAAAGCCACACAAATTTGAGAGGTGGCGGACTCACTAAGCCGATATTGATAGGCTGACAGGTATTCAATGTATTCCCTGTTCTCATCCGCCAAAAGGGCATAAAAAATACCGCAGTATCTTTCGGGGCGGAAAACCGTCAATATCGTTTTAGGCTTTCAGATTACCCCGCAAGGATTAAAAAATCAATAATAATTTTATTGTTGTTCGCTTTTAGCGATTCTCTTTTTATAGGCCATAAGCGATAATTCGGGCGTGTTGGCTTTATAATATTTTTCAAAAGTTGTTTCGTTGGTGTGTCCGGTAATTGAGATAATCGCATTGCTGGCAACATCAGCTTCAGCATAAGCGGTGCTGGCCGAATGACGAATTTGTTTGAATAGCAGTTTCATTCCGATTTCTTGGCTGCACTTTTGAAAATGCCGGGATAAGCGTTCTCTGGTAAAATTCCCAAACTCATCTTGAATTATGTACCCTTTTTTATTTAGCACTTCGTCCCACAGATATTCCGGGATAGGAACATAGGTTTTCTTCTGCGTTACTTTGTAAGTTTTTTGCTGTTCAATTTCAAAGAAGTAAAAATTTTTGTATTGAATAATCATATCAGAATGGAGGGAAACAACATCCTCTGGGCGCTGGCCGATTATATAATTTAACTCAACAGCCAAGGCTAAATGCGTATATTTTGCTTCCCGCGCTTTTTTTATCCATTCTCTGATATATTCTTCAGAATAGATTTCCTTTTTTTGAATAGTTTTTTCAAGCCGTATACCGACAAAAGGGTTGTTTGTGTTAAAAATGTCTTCATATATGCCAAAGCTGAACAAAAGTTTTAATACGGTAATGCAATAATTGGACTTGTAAACGGAGCCGGTTGTTTTAAGTATGCTTTTATAAAACTTTTCTGCTGCCTTATGCGTGAAGCTGTCCAGCGGAATGTCTTTGAAAAATTTACCGGAATGCTGCGCTTTTATGGTACATAAAAATTCATAAGAATAGCGATAGCTTGCTGCAGTATCTTTGGATAGCTTAAGATATTTATCACTTTTGATAAAGCGCTGCCATATATCTATAAGTGATTTAGGCGTTGAATTAAGTGATGTTTTACGGAAATCGTTAAGCTGCCGGTTTAATTTGATGGCCTGTTCGCAAGCGGAAAAATAATCACAGCCGAGGGCATAAGACTGCCTCATATCACAACCTTCCGGGGTTAAACGCTTGGGAAGGTTAAAATAATAAGCCGTCTTGCCCCCTTTTATCTTCTTAGCCGTGAGGTAAGGTATTTTATCGCGCGATTGCCTCATCAATTATCCAGTCATCATTGGCGAAACTTGTTTCGATTTCGGCATGATTGTCATTTACTTCCCGATAAAGCTTAGTTTTTCTGGAATAAGGTTTGACTTCCAACAAGCCTTGACGAACATATTTGTTTAATGTCCGGTTATCAGTTTTGGGATCCAAGCCGAGTTTTTTCTTCATTTCTTCCGGTGTCATAAATCCGTTATCATTCATACTGCGGTCTCCAATAAAAATTTTTCGTTCAAATTGGCGGAAACAATAGCCTTGGCAACCGGCGGACATACGGCATTACCGCATTTTTGAACCTGCCCCGTTTTGGTTATCGGGGTACCGTCGGCCTGACGGTCAAAAATATAATCGGCAGGAAATCCCTGTGCGGCAAAAAGCTCGTGCGGTTGAAGCATACGCAGGCCAATATCGACAATAACATACGGTTCGCCGCTGATGTAAACCGTTACTAAACCGAAACGGTCTTTGGTCGGTATCGTGTCCAGCGGTTCATTAAGCGGCTGACCGCCTTGTTCATTGCCGTAATATTTAATCAGCAAAGAGCGGACTTCGGCAAAATGTTTGCCCTGCGCGCTGATAGTTTGTAACGGTTCTTCTAAGCTTTGGCCGATGTTGGTACCGCGCATTTTGACAAGATGCGACGTGACAAGGCTATTGTGATCTATCGCCGTTATGGTATCAACCGGCTTGTCCAGCTCAGAGCCGGTGGCTCCGGTGTAGTGTTTTGCTAAAAAGGCTGATATTACGGCAGTTGCGGCAGAAATGCGCGACATTGATCGTAAAGAACTTGACTTGGCTGGTGGATGGAAGCCTCTTGAAGCGCTGCAGCGCAGCTTTGAAACCTCAGAATATTGCCGTTGCATTGAGTTAGACGACCAACCGGTTGCATTATTCGGCGTTCGCCGGCCGTTTCTTTTGAGCAGTAAGGGTCTGATTTGGCTTTTGGGCGCAAAAGATTTAGCAAAAATGAAAAAAAGCTTCGTCGAAAATTCAATGAAATATGTCAATGAAGGTTTCAAATATGCCGACTGTTTGGAGAATTATGTCTGGATCGATAACAAACTCTCAATTCGCTGGCTGAAATGGTGCGGTTTCAAATTTGATGAACCTCGACCATACGGTTTGAAAAAAGCATTGTTTTTACATTTTTATAAGGAGAAAGAGAATGTGTGAACCAATGACCGCCGCTTTGACTTTGGGTGCCATCGGTACCGGAATGCAGGCTTATGGTACATATCAGGAAGGAAAAGCTGAAAGTCAGGCTAATAAATATAATGCCGAGATTATGCGGCAGAAAGCCAAAGACGCTGCCGAGGCCGGAGAAAAAGAGAAACAAAAGGCCGCTTTAGAAAATAAACAGTTGCTCGGCCGGCAGATGGCACGGCTTGCTGCCAATGGCGTGGATCTGACTTCCGACAGCCCGCTGGAGATTTTTCAACAGACTGCCGAATGGGGCGAGCGCGACCGACAGGAAATCAGCGATAACACGGCCCGCGAGGTCTGGGGATATAATACACAGGCTAACTTATATGATGCCGCGGCCAAGAACGCCAAGCTCGCCGGAAAAATCGGCGCTTTTTCTACTTTGCTTAATGGTAGCGCCAATTTGCTGTTTAAGGGGAATGATGCCGGATTGTTTGGTAACAAACCCGCGGGGAAAGGTTGGAAAAAAATAGGAAGCGGTGCATACACAAGAGGCGGTGGGTCTTCATCTGCAACAGTAAATGGGAAATATCAAGGTTCAACGACGTGGTAACTTTTAGGATGTAAACAAAATATCTATTGACTTTTAAATGTGTTTGTATTATATTGTATATACAAAGTAATACAAAGGAGGGGTAATGAGTAGTATTATACAAACGAGAATTGATGACAAAAGCAAGGCTGAGGCTGAGGCAATTTTTCGCCAGATGGGAATGAGCCTAAGCGATGGCATACGAATATTTATTTATCAGGTATTAAACGAAAGGGCTTTGCCTTTTCAGCCGCGAGTTCCTGTATTCAGGGACGAAGTTATTGAAGCCGCTCAGCGGGCACGGGATTATATTGACGGCAAAAATCGTGAAAACTTTAAGAAGTTTGAAACCGTTGATGATGCAATGGCTGATTTGTTGAGCGAGGAAGACTAATGCTAAAAATTGTCTACGATAACTTTTTTAAGAGACAGCTTAAAAGTTGTCAGAAAAAACGCTATAATATGCAAACGTTTCAGACGGTTTTAGGGCTTTTGTCGCAAGAAGAGGTTTTGCCAGCAAAATATAAAGACCATGCTTTAATTGGTAATCTGAAAGGATGCCGGGAATGCCATATTGAACCGGATTGGCTGCTTATTTATCAGACGACAGAAGATGAGCTGATTTTAATCGCAACCGGGGCGCATGACGACCTATTTAAATAGAGTAACAAGTCAGATTAATATTGACATTTTTAATAAAAATTGTCATATAAATACCAACAGACCCGCTAGGCCTCTCGTCGATTTTGTTTTACAAATGAGATGATGCACAATTAGCGGGTATACTTTTATATGGATAAAAATAAATATTGCAAATTTGAAATAATATTTTAATATAAATTTCACTTGAAGTAATGTATCACGGTGATATATAATGAATGAAGAAGATAAGATAAAAGACTTATCATATATTACGGGCGTAGTTAATACGATGGGCCGTGATGATGATTTGGATTTGTGGTACACTCGTCATTGTATTGAACGGCAAAGAGAAAGAGGAATAACTACCCTTGATATTATCAATGTGTTGAAGTATGGGCGTGTTGTTGAATATATCGGTAAAGCAACACATCCAACGAGTAATAAAATACATAAGTATAAAGTAACAGGAGAATATCTGGGGAATAATGCTTCTATTCGAGAAATCAGTTTGATTTTGTTGATTGAAGTTGATAGGTTTAAGAACCCGGCAATAAAAATACAAAAAGTAATAACAGCAATGTGGGAAGATATAAAATGAGTAATAAAAATTTATTAGAGCCCTATCACTATACAGAGTGTGGTTTGGATAATGTTTACCTTTATAATATCCCGGTTGTTAAGGATGTTGAAGGCGAAGAAGTTATTTGCATTCCAAAAGTAAATAAGCTGCATAAGATTATTGCAGAAGGTATTGTGTATAAAAAGGGAGCTTTAGCCGCCAAGGAGATTCGTTTTTTGCGAATTCAGATTGGATTTACTCAAGAAGATTTTGCAGCTCTTTTGGGGAAAAACGGTTTGAGTTTGGGCCGGTGGGAGAGGAATGAAACCAAGCCCGATACCACGACTGACATTTTAATAAGAATGGTTGCCGTTAAATATTTAGACTTGAAGGATGTTGATGTTGAAGCTTTGTCTGGCATGAGCCAAATGCAAGGTGTTAATGACAATATCAATATAGATGGTTATAAGAATGAATATCGTTTAATGGATTGTTGCGCTTAATAGTAATAATATGAATTAATAAAGCTCCGCTTATGCGGGGCTTTTTTTATGGAGTGAGAAGTATGGTTGACACACGAACCGGAACAATTGTTGTTCGTTCAAGAATGGTGGCGCCGCTGTCCAATGCCGCATCTTTCGGCGGCGGCGTTGCAAGAGCTGCACAGCAGGCCGGCAATGTCATATACAGAACCGGATTAATGATTGAGCATGAGGCAGACAAGCAGGCTCAGAAAGATGCCGTCAACCGGGGAATGGAATGGGAAAGCCAGTATGAAAAACTGCGCCGGGAAAAGGTCAACAGCGATATTCTGACCCGCAAAGGCAAACAGGCGCTGGGTTCGATAGCGGAATGGGAAAAAGCCGCCGATGAATGGTACCAGAAAAAACTTAAAGAAGTCGGCAATGATTATGAGCGGCAGGTTTTGAATAATATGTATAATCGCCGCAATTCAGCTACGTTGGACACTTTAAGCCGTTTTGAAGCACAGGAGAAAGAGCGATATTTTGACGAGAATACGACAAGCCGCGTCAATAATTCGCTTGATGATGCTTTGGCAAATTTTAAGGATTCGCGCTTGGTTGAACAGGCGTATAATTCCGGTATTGCGGCAATTAAGGTCAATTATGCCGGCCGCGGGGAAATTCTTGATGACAAATTAAAAGAATACCGCAGCAATTTCTATAAAACGCAGACTTTGCGGTGGGCGGACGAAGACGCCAATGCGGCAGCGGAATATTATGCCAAAAACAAAGGTTCCATCCGCGGCGGCGAGCAGCAGGAGATTGAGAATATCATTAAGCAAAAAAAGCAGTATCAGGAAGAATTGCCTTATAAGCTTCTGCAGCGAGAGGTTAAAGTTGCAGAGTATCAGACTAAAATCGAGCAATTTCAAAATCAGCTGGCTTTTGATGATAAAACCGGTCAGATGAATGACAGCGAAAAACTGCTTTATTTGCAGGAAAATGAAAGTAAATATTCTTCCCAATGGTTTAAGTCCAAACAGAAGGCTTTACTTTCGGCAAAAGGGATTACGGCAGAAACCCGGGCGGAAACGGCGCAGGAGATTTTGCTTGATATTGCGATGCTGGATAAGAACAACGAAGTTGATTATTTGAACGGATCGGAAAAAATTTTAACAAAAATAGAAGACAAATATGCCGAAGGACAGTTGTCGCCGACAGACCGAAAGACTTTAATTTCACAAATTTACCGTGAACAGGGCAAACAGGTCGATTATTTGAAAACCAACGAAGATGACGGGGCTTGGTGGCGCTGGGGTGATTTTACCTATAAGGATGCAAACGAATATATTGAGGAAAATTCTTCAACCCCTGAAAACAGCGGGAAACTTTTGCTTGATTATTTCCGTAAAATCAATGACGGCGGCGAGTATGACAATAAGCAAAAGCGCGCTATTTTAAGCGATATTATCAATAAACAAAAACAACTTGACCTGACGACCGCTGTAAACGGAAATTCGGCTGAAAAGATGAAAATACCGGAAATCGGGGACATTGTCAGCGGCTATCGTTATAAAGGCGGTAATGTAAATGATCGGAATTCTTGGGAGAAAATCTAAATGAAACCTTGGGAAATAAACTGGAAACAGGGAAATACTGCGTTTGATATGTTGTCAGCCACTCCGACGGAGCCTTGGAAACATAACTGGCAGAAACCGGAAGAACAAGATTTCAATGTTGATGCCTATAACGGGACGTCTTTGATTGGGGATCCGGGCGAGGATGCAAAGCCTTTTGATAAAATGAGCATGTTTATGAAAAAGATTTTTACCTTTGAAGTCCGAGATGTCACAGAAAGCCACAAGAACAATCCGAGGATTCAGGCATTGGAGAAAATTCGCCGCGAGGGTTTTGACGATGTTAAATGGGGTGAAGTTGGAAAATCGGCTGTTCGCGGAACTTTAGAAATCGGAAAGGGAATTACGGCAAGCCCGCTCAAAATTTATGGCGATTGGGCAATGGACAACAGAGATACCAGCTTGATGTCGCCGATGGAGAAAATGAAAGTAAAGCAGAATAATTTTAATGCAACTGCTTATAAGCGTGTCGGCGAATATATTGAAAAGTTTTGGGATTGGGGGTTAAATTCTGACTGGCTTAAACAGGACGAAGGAATTTTTGAAGGCTCATTTGTTAAAAATCCATCAATGACGCGAGCATTATCTTTGGGCGCTTCTGCGGTTCCGTCTATCGGCTGGCTCGGAGGGCTTGCAAAATTGACCGGTTCCACGACTTTGGCAAGCGTGATGCTGGCAGGAGCAGACGCCGACGATATTTATTTTGAAGCCAGAGAAGCCGGAGCAAGCCAAAATAAGGCTTTAGGCTTGTTTGCCACAGGTACGGCAGGAACAGCCGCATTTGATAAATATGGGTTTGAGCAGATTTTTAGCCGGAAGGTTGCGGCACCGTTAGCAAAAAAAATGGTTAATTCAATGTTGTCCGAAGGAGTCACGGAAGGAACGCAGACGCTTTGGCAAAATATGGTTAAAAAATACGGCTATGACGATTCTCAAGATCTTTGGGAGGCCGTTATAGAATCCGTTATCGGCGGCGCTTTAAGCGGCGGAGTGATTTCAGCCGCTAATGCCGGATATGTTCGCTTGCAGGACGCACGCGGCCGTTTACAGGAAAAAGGAATGATCGAGAACGGTTTGGATCAGGTGCAGGAGGCACTGGTTCAGGAAATGGGATTCCATCAGGAAACTTTGAATCCGCTGTTTCAAACCCGCATAGAACAGTCACTTAACAAGATGGATGATCTTGTCAAACAGAGTGAAGAAACAGTAGAAATCAAAAAAGTGCAACAGACTAAAGCCGATTTGGAAGAGGTTTATGATCGTGTATTTGACCAGATTAAGACAAGCGACACCGACAAAGTTGCTGCGGCTCAGGCGAAAGTTGTTCAGGGTGTGGCCTTGTGGGGAAGCCAAGAGCTTGGAATCTCTCCGCTGGAATATTTTGAACAGCGATTCCCCAGAATTGAAAAGATAGCATATCGGGATTTTGCGCGCCGACTTAACGAGGCAAAGCGCGCCGGAGAGGTTGCCGAAATCAATTTGTATGAGGCTTTGAAGAACCCTGCCCTGCTGAAAGGGCAGAAAGTCAAAGATACCCGTCTAAGCCTGACGCAGTTTTTGAAGCAAAACGGCGGTTTGAAAGATTTTGGCGGTGAATTGAAGGCAATGGATGCCGGCAAGCAGCTTATCGGGCTTATCAATAACAAAAACGGTCGGAATTTGGATGATATGGCATTGTCCGCGTGGGAAGCCGGATATTTTCCGCAAAACAGCGAACGGCCGACAGTTAATGATTTGCTGGACGCTATCGGCGAAGAATTGGGCGGCCGCAAGCGTTATAATGAAGAGGCTCCGTATAGCTTGCATGATGAGGTCAACCAGCTTGCCGAAGATTTGGAACGCATTGATATTGACTGGCGGAACATGGAACCGAAAGAAATTGAGATGGCTGTCGATGCCTATATGGAACGGCAGCGCGCCTATAATGAGGAAATGGAGCAGGAAGATATTGGCAGCGAGGAACTGGCTTGGTTTCAACTACCGGCCGAGGCTTACAACAGCCAAGGCAAGGCTGATGTTAATTCTGAGGCCTTTAAGCGGTGGTTTGGCGACAGCAAGGTTGTAAATAAAAAAGGTAAACCCTTAACTGTTTACCATGGTAGTAATGCCATTTTTGAAAAATTTGAAATGCGAGGAGGAAAACCTTTTGAGCTATCTATTGCAGAGGGTGCATATTTTTCATCATCCAAAACAGTCGCGCAAACATATTCTGACAATTTATATTCTGTATATTTGAAAATGGAAAATCCTGCCACCTATTATGCTGAGGGGCAAAGTTATAATGATATTATGGTTTCCCTTAACTCTTATATATATAGTGCGCAAAGAAATGGGAATGATGGCGTTATTGTAAAAGATATTCGCGATGATGCGAATGGTAAAGGCAGAAAAGCGGATACTTATATTGTTTTTAATCCTAATCAAATAAAATCCGTATACAACCGCGGGACGTTTGACCCGAGAAATGATAATATTTATTATCAGGCCGAGAAAGAGGCTTTTTCGCCCTCAAATCAGGATAAAAGAACTTATATTAACGATTTGCGGGCAGTCGAGCGCGGCGAAGATACCAGAATACGGGTCGGAGAGTTACCGGTTGTATATCGGGAATTAGGTTTGTCTAAAGGTTTGGTACGAACAAATAAAGACGTTATCTTAAAAGACAGCATCAAAAAACACTCTGTGCCACAGAATGTTGTTGAAAATCTGCCGGATTTATTTGCTGATCCATTAGTGGTTATGGATTCAAGAACCGTTGACGGCCGATTATTGGCCGTTGTTGATGCGGTGGACAGCAAAGGACAACAGATTGTCGTTGCAATCGCTCCGAATACAAAAGGAGAAAAGGGTTATCATTTTATTCCCAGCTTTTACGGAAAGAATAAATTAAGCGAATTTATTGAAACAAATATAAAAGAAGGGAATTTAAAATACTTAAAGAGTTCCCAGGCGCTGGACTCGCTCCAATTGCGGCCGCAAGCGAAAACCCTGCTGAACTCTTTAACTGATAATATACTGCAAAAGTCTGATATTGTCAAGACAGCGTATCAAGACCAAACATTATATCGTGATCCCAAAGGGGCATACAGCCAAAGAATAGACCGCCGGGCGGTGATTTCGCTGTTTGAACGGGCTGACGCCTCGACCTTTATGCACGAGACCGCGCATTTCTTCTTTGAGGAATTAAAGGCTTTTGCCCCAACCAGCGAAAAATCCGCCAAAATGCTGAAATCTGTCAACGAATGGCTCAAGAGCGACGGCGAAACCTATACCGTGGAGCAAACGGAGCAGTTTGCCCGCGGTTTTGAACAATATCTGCGTGAGGGCAAAGCGCCGAGCAACTATCTTAAACGGGTGTTTGATGCCTTTATGAACTGGATGCGGCAGCTTTATAAGACGGCAAAAGAGCTGAATGTTAAGCTGAGCGATGAAGTTCGCGGCGTTTACGGCGAGATTTTGGGCGGAGCAGAGCTGGACAGATACATGGATGTGCCGGTTGCCGAAGTCTTGGGTCAGACAAAAAGATATTGGAAAGCCAAGCGCGAGGTGATGGACGATATTTATAAACAGAATGTTGAGGCCAAAAAGGCTTCGGTGCGTTTATTTAAGCGCGGCCGGGAGACGATGCAAAACGTTTATGCCGATATGCGTAACTATTTGTCTGACGCTATTGTGCCGCTGGAAGAGGAAATTAGGCAGATTTCGCCGGAATTGTATAATATGAACCGCCGGTTGGAGATTGACAAGCTGCAGAAGACAAACGCCTATTACAAACGGGTTAAAGGTTTTGTGGACGGCATGCAGAAAATGGATGCGCCGGATTTCTACACCTTTGACCTTGCCTTAAAGAACCGCGACGTTGCCACGGTGCAGAGAATGTTGGAAAAATATGCCCTGACGGACGGTTTTGCGGAAGTTCGGGAAATTTTGGACGATTTGCGCGAACAAATGATTGATGTCGGGGTGGATGTGGCCTATATGCCGGATTATTTTCCGCGCAAAATTAAAGATGCCGACGGTCTGCTTGATTATGTGGAGCAGGAATTCGGCAATCGGCAGGAATATTCAATTATTCAGAAAATGATTGAGGAAAAACGCAAAGACGGCCGTATCAGAACAAAAGAAGACGAAGCGCAGATTGTCAATTCGTTAATAAGAGGCTATTCCGGCGGCATTAGCATTGCCAAAATCGGCAACGTCAAAGAACGTTCGATTGATGTGGTAGACCAGCATATAAACCGCTTTTACAAGGTTTCGACCGATGCTTTGGCTGATTATATATCGGGCGCGGTGCAGATGATTGAGAATAAAAAGTATTTTGGCCGAGAGACCAAAGAACTGCAAAATCTGCGTCGAATGGTGGCAAACCGCGAAACAACGATTGCGGAATACAGGCGGATGGAGCCTAAAGAGGCCAAATGGAAGGAGATTAAAACCAGAAACTATAAAATCGGGGCGGTGGAAGCGCAAATCAGAAATACCAATGATAAAGACCTTAAAGCCGAATTGCAGGACCGCAAAACCAAACTTGAGGCCGAAGTTGAATTTTTACGCAACCGGAGAGCCGAGCAAGTGAAAGAGATTGCCATTAACCGGATGGAAGTTGAGCTGGCGCAGGTCAAAAAAGAAGTTGACGAGCTGGCGGACAGTAAAATTGAAAATTCGGTTGGTAATCTGCTTCTGGAAATGGCCGAACAGGGAAAAATCAGTCATACGCAGGAATTGCGCCTGAAAGAACTGTTATTGGCGCGTTTCTCCAATCAGGGATTGGGGAATGAGTTTTGGCGTATTATCCGCGACGGCGGCTATATTTGGACGCTGGGGAACTTTGAAAGCGCAATCACACAGTTCGGCGACCTCGGAACCTCGGCCTATAAGAACGGGTTGTGGAATACGGCGTTTGAATATGTGAAGGCTTGGACCGGAAAATCGGAAATTACGATTGACGATTTGGGGCTGGGCAAGATTATTCAGGACGGCGATTTTGCAGACATAAGCGCCTTGTCTAAAGGTTTGGACAAAGTGCTGAAATATACCGGCTTTGAGAAAATGGACAAGATTGCCAAGCAAACGCTGGTTAATTCTGCGATTCGCAAAGCCAGAAAAGATGCTGAAAATAATTCTCCTGAATTGGAAGCCTATTTGCGGCAGGAATTCGGCGAAAAATGGGTTGATGTTAAAGAAGATATGAAGACAGGCGCCATAACCGACGAAATTATGGAATACGCGATGTTTCAGCTTATGGACGTTCAGCCGATTACAATCGACCAAATGCCTCGATATTATGCTGAGGGCGGCAAAAAGCGGCTGTTTTATATGATGAAGTCTTATTTTATTAAGCAGCTTAATGAATACCGCAAGATTTGTTTTGATACGGCGAAGACCAATCCGCGCAAGGCGGTGGTTGATATGACACGGCTGACGGTGTATTTGATGCTGTTTAATGCCGGGGCGGACGTGTTGAAAGATTTGTTGTTCGGCCGGCCGGTAAATGTGCCGGATACGCTGGTGGACAATATATTTATCGGCGGATCTATCAACCGTTATCAGGCAATGAGCGTGAAACGCGAAGGATTGTTCAAAACTCTGCAAAAACAACTGATGTTTCCGGTCATGATGGACGAATTGGTTGTTGATATTCTGAGCGATAAGGAGGTTAAAGATTGGAATACATGGAAAAATGTGCCTTTGGTCGGCCGGCCGTATTATTGGTGGTTTGGCGGCGGGCATCTGAAAACCTTGAAAGAGGAGAAAAAAGCACGCAACGAGCGGCGAAATCAGCGTCGGCGACGTCGCGATGATTAAACAGCACAGGCAGGATTAAATTCCTGCCTTTTTTATTTTATGGAGGTATAAATGGCGATCAGCACATTACATATTAAAGAAATTTTTATGGGTGACGGCGCAAATACTCAATTTCAATTCTCTATGCAGGTGATTGGAAAGGGGCAAATTAATTGTCTACGGGTTTTGCCATCGGGAGAAGAAATTGAAATTCTGCCGACCGAATTTTCAATTAAATTAACCAATGACGGTAAAAACGGCGGCGAAATTACCTATCCGTTGAGTGGAAGTCCTCTTGCAGCTGACCAGAAACTGGTTGTGTACAGAAAAACGGACATAATTGAAGATTATGCCCCAGAAAACGGCAAAGCTTTTGATGCAGTAGCGATTGAAAAGGAAATTGACCGGCTTACAATGCAAAATCAGGAGCAGGAAGAACAATTAAACCGTGCTGTTAAATTGCCGATAGGCTCAACGGATGATCCGAATGAATTGTTGGATGAATATGTTGCACAGTGTGAGGCTGCCAAAAATACAGCCGAAGAAAAAGCCGCAATCGCAGAAGATAAAGCAGCAGCGGCAGAAGAATCGGCATCAGAAGCGGCGCAAAGTGCTGTTTCAGCAGCCGAAACCGTAGAGGGGTTTGATACTCACGTGGCCGAAAAACAGGGGCTATTTGATGCCAATGTTGCCTCCAAAACCGAGGTATTTAATAATAATGCCTCGGAGAAGCTGGCGGCTTATAACGGTAATCATGATGCCAAGCTGAAGATTTATAACGACAACCATGAAGCTAAATTGGCCGCGTATAATGCCAATGCCGCCGAAAAGCAGGATTCGGTTGATGCGTCCGCCGATGCCGCAGCTCAAAGTGCTGCTGAGGCTAAACAGTATCGCGATGAGGCTGAGGAAATCGTTAATCTTCCGGAGGCCTCCGAAACGGTAGCAGGTATTGCGGAAATTGCAACGGATGAAGAAATGCTGGCAGGAACGGACAATACCAAAATCGTAACGCCGCTGAAAGCAGCAGGAGCGAATCAGCGCATACTCGACATTATGGATAGCTTAGACGCGCAGAACGTCAAACTCACAGGTAACCAAACCGTTAAGGGCGTTAAGACATTTTGCCAATCTGGCGGCAGTCAGCAACAGCATTTATTGATTCAAAACGATGAGATGGAGCGTTCTATACCCGCAGAAAGTCAATATGTCGGTTTTGCTTTTTTGGATAAATTAAAAAACTGGCTGACCTGGTTTCGTCATCATATTGGACCAACCGGGCTTGTCCGTTGCTCTTGGAGCGTTTCCAACCTGGACGGTTCCAGCAATTCTGATCTGTATCACGGCTTTGACACATCCGGGAACTGGGACAGCAATATTGTCGTTACAAACAACAACCGTTCTCAGAGCATCTCCGGCCGAAAGACTTTTTCTGGTTCGGGAATTGGCATCATCAAATCCGGGTCGGCTATTGATATTCAAAATACCGCCGTAGACCTTTCAAGCACAACAATTTCAGGTACAACTGAAATTCGCTTGTTTGACAAGAATAACAAAGTGCAGGCTATTTTTGAGCACCAGAATACGACTGACGGGAAGTCGGTTGCGATTATGGCGGCCAGAAACCATGCAAACAATGCTTGGAATACCATTAGCGTTGGGTATGACCAAAACGATAAACCTTTTTCACAAGCTAATACCCCAGCGAATACGAGTAATGACACTAATATAGCCACAACGTCCTGGGTTAGACAATTACATCAAGTTGTATCAATTTTACCAGCCAACCCTAATGCCAATACTTTTTATTATATACCGGAGGACTAAACTATGACTGTTTACAAAGGTTCACAAAAAAATAAAGATGTGTATTTGGGTAAAACAAAAATTGGTAAAATATATAAAGGTTCACAGCTTTTATACACGTCTTTAACTTATCCTCTTGATACGGTAGTATTTGAAAAAACAACAGCAGGTACATACAATATTGCACTAGAAAAAGGTAAATATGAAGTTTATTGTATTGCTGGTGGTGGTTGGGGGTATAAATCACCTTCTGCTCACGCTTCAGGAGGCGGCTCTGGTTCTGGGTTTATTGGACAAATAAGTATATCCAAAGGGAGTTATGAAATAATAGTTGGATCAGGTGGGTCTAGTGGTTCTAATTCTGGAGGTTCGGGGGGAAGTTCTGCACTAGGAAATATTGTTAAAACCTTCGGAGGTTCTGGTTCTGGTAATTATCCTGCTGGTGGTGCCGCTCCAAATGTAACTGCATCTATAATATCTACAACACTAAACAAGGCTGGTAATGGTGGAAGTCATAAATCTGGCTCATTAAGTAGCGCTTCTGCCGCCGGAGGAGCTTCGGTATATAATGGCTATGGTGCAGGCGGGTCTGGATCTGCGCCAACTGGTAGTCATCCAGGATCTTCAGGTTATGTTAAAATAGTTTATAAGGGGAATTAAAATGTTCAATTACAATGATATTATAGAATATGTGGACGCGACATGGGATGAAAATTTCAATAATGCTCGAAATTGGTGTAAAGAACACAGAGCTACATTTGATGAACTTATTGAAAAACGAAAAGAAGTCGAGGTTGAAAAAACTCGCACAGTTGAAGCTTATGAGAATGATGAATTAGTTGTTAAAGAAGAAAAATACACCGTAGTAGAGCTTCACAGATACTTTCGAATTAATAAGATTATTATTCCTGAGGCCACCCTTGAAGAACTAAAAATAGCTAAACGGGCTGAAATCAATGCCGCTCGTGACGCTGCCGAGCAAAGCGGATTTGAATATATGGGGAAAACGTTTGACAGCGATCCGATTTCCTGCCGGCGAATAAGCTGTGCGGCGCAGGCTATGGTGGTTATGCCGGCGGTTATCGGCGACGAGCAAGGCGAACCGACAATTACCTGGACATGTCAGGATAATACGACAATCGACCTAACTGCAGCAGAACTCCAAGGGTTGGTTGCTGCTTTGGCACAATGGTCAAATAGCTGCCATGAAAAGGCAACGGGGCTAAAGGCGCAGATTGAAAATGCGCAGACGGCCGCAGAGGTTGAAGAAATCAGCTGGAGCAATGAAGATGAGCTTTAATTTTGAGATGGTGATGCAAATTGTCATTCAGGCAGTTTCCATTACGGCGATAATCGTGACAGTAAAGTGTAATCAGCGATTCTTTGAGGAGAAATTAAATAATCTTGAGAAAAAACAGGATAAACACAATTCTTTGATTGAACGAATGGCAATAGTCGAACAATCTACCAAGTCAGCACATCATCGTATCAATGATAATAGTGATAAGATTGAGCATGACAGTCGGAGAATTGACAGTATTTTGGAGACGATTCATGAAAGCAGTACAGTTAAAAGATTTAGTAATTCAGCCAGCCTTAGAAAAGATTGAGCTTTATTCCCCTGAGGCGGTGGCGTTGGTCTTAGGAACGGCGTGCGTCGAAAGTCAGTGCGGAGAGTTTTTACGGCAATATCCCAATGGCCCGGCTCTGGGCATTTTTCAAATCGAAATGGCAACCTATGAAGATTTGATGAAAAATTACCTTGATTTTCGCCCGGAACTAAAAGCAAAAGTCATGGCTTTATATTGTGAGGGGCTGGACGCCGGACAAAATCTGACCTGTAATTTAATGTTTCAGGCGGCTGTTTGTCGAATTATTTATTATCGGGTTACCGAAAAAATTCCCAACGATTTGGCCGGAATGGCTGAGTATTGGAAAAAATATTATAATACCCGTAAGGGAAAGGGGACGCCGGAAAAATTTATTACGGCGTTTAGACAATATGTTAAAAATTAAAAGGAGTTAAAAAAGTGGTAAATTTTATTTTTGCTTTATTTTACGGCGTAGTTATGGCTTTTTGGCGACGTTGGTTGGGCGGCGGTTTTACTGAAAAACATAAATGGCTTGGTTGGCGGGGATTGCAGGCAATAGCCGGTATCTGTTTAATGATACCGGTTTTTTTATATCAGTTTGACAGTTGGCTAAACTGGATAATCGCCATGGTTTTGGCCGTATATCTGTATGCCCAGTTCTGGAGTCGCGGCCACGGTGCTTGTTTTGACATTGGGCGCGATAAAAAACCGTCAGTTTCGATGGTAGTGCGCTATAACGAGCGCTGGTACCACATTCCGTGCGATTGTCTATTGCCGCAGCATAAATACGGTTTTGTTTATGATTTTCTGTATATGACTCTGCGTTATACCTGTCCGTTGCTGCCGTTGGCTTTGCTGGACTGTCGATTCCTTTTAATCGGGTTATGTGTCAGTCCGATTTATGCTTTTTGCCACAGCTTAAGCGAGCGGGAGAGTTGGTTATTCGTAAATATGCCGGAGTGGCTAAATAAGCCGGTAAAGTGGGCCGAGCTTGCCGCCGGTTTTGTTTTTGGTTTTGGAATATGGATGCTGCGATGAGAAAATTGATTAAATATAAATTAAAAATCTTTTTAGTGGCGGCTTTGATAGTCGCCATTGTTGCATTAATCAAGCCCGAGTATGCTGAAAATGTTGCCCGGGCTTTCTTAATTCTTTTGGGAGTTGGATTCTGATGATGCGAAAAATATTATGTGGGCTTATTGCTGCAATATTTTTAGCGATTGCAGTAGCAAAGTACTTTTATAATAAAAGCGCTTCTTGGGAAAAAAATTATGAAGCAGAAAAAGAAGCGCATGAGGCTCTTAAACTCAAACGAAAACAGGAGAACGAGAATGCAAACAGGTTATCTGAGATCAAAAAAACAAGCTTCAATAACCAAGAAAGTAATTATCGCGATTGGGCTGATAAGCCTGTGCCTGATGATTTCAAGCTGCTCATGCAAAAAGTCGTTGACGGAAAATAAAAAGGTCATCACCTGTTATGATGAACTTATAAATAAGCCCAAAGCGACAACAGAAGAATTGGGACTTTGTTTGATTGAATACAGGCAAAATTATTAAAATTTCATTCTGACTCTATATGCTAAGTATTTGATTCTTATATGAGGGAATTTGCGCTTAAAAGTCAGAATAAAATAATAGAAAAAATAAAAAGCCTTGATAAAAAAACAAGGCTTTTCAAAATGGTAGGGGTAGTCAGACTCGAACTGACACGGCCTGAGGCCACAAGATTTTGAGTCTAGCGCGTCTACCAGTTCCGCCATACCCCCATCAGATATCGGCATTGATAATATATTTAGTCGCCGCCGTCAATAGTTTTTTTATGATTATCGTAATTTTTTTAATCGTCTTTAGCAAATTTTAAGTCCCGCAAAGATAAAATAAGCCAAAAAACAAACCGGGAAAGGCAAATGCAAAACAAAACCGAAAGCTTAATCCGCAAGGCCGAAAACTTTTACCGCCGGGGCGCATTTGAACGGACGGAAAAAATCTGCCGCCGCATTTTGAAAACGGAAGCGGATAATTGCCGGGTATTGACCCTGTTGGGCAATGCCTATTTTTGCCGCCGCGATTATCCCGGAGCAATGTTCTGCTATCAGAAAATAGAAAAGCTGTGCCCGGATTATGTGGTCAATCTGATTAACCTGGCCAATGTCTGTTTTGAAGAAAAACAATATTCGCAGGCGAAAGGGTATGCCGAACGCGCATTGCTGGCCGAGCCTGAAAATGCCGCTGCTTTGTCGCTGCTTGGAAACGCGCTTTTGAATATGAAAAACTATGATGAGGCAATAACGATTCTCACCAGGCTTTTGAAACTGTGCCCGCTGGATTTTTGGGCGGCGAACTCGTTGAGCCAGGCCTGGCAGAAAAAAGGCAGTTTTTCCCTCGCTTTTTCCTATGCGCTGCGTGCGGTTGAAAAAAGCGGCGGCGATGCCTCCCAACAGCTGAATTTGAATTATCTGCTCTATGAAACCGCCCAGGAAAAAGGTGCTGCATCTATTGCCCGGGAAGTCGATTTGTGGGAACGGAAATTCGGATCCGACCCGCAGGTGAAATTTATGATTCGGGCCTTGAGAAACGACCGGGATGCAGGCATTGCCGACAGCGGTTATGTCAATACGGTTTTTGATGTTTTTGCCGCGGATTTTGAAACCGTTCTGGCCGGATTGGATTATGCGGCGCCCCAATATGTTTCTGAATTTGCGGCCGGGTTTTATGGTGGTCTGAAATGGAAAAAACTGCGGATTCTTGATGCCGGATGCGGAACCGGCCTGTGCGCTCCGTTCTTGAAAAAATACGCTTCCTGGCACGGCTTGGAGGGAGTCGACCTTTCTTCCGGAATGCTGGCGGAAGCGGCCCGGAAAAAACTCTACGCCAGGCTTTATTGCCAAGAACTGTGTGCTTTCCTGTCCGGACATAAAAAACGATACGACCTTATAGCCGCCGCCGACGTTTTGACTTATTTCGGCGATCTTGATTCGGTATTCGCGGGTTTTGCTTTTGCGCTCAAAAAAAACGGGCGGATCATCTTTACCGTTACGCAGAACGTCTATGATGATTCGGATTGGTATCTGCATTTGTCCGGGCGCTTTGCGCATCGTTTTTCCTATCTGCAAAACACGCTCGGAAAACACGGCTTCAACATCGAAAAGTCAGAACTGAAACAACTGCGTACCGAAGGCGGCGAAAAGGTTATGGGCTATGTCGTTTCCGCTGTCGGAAAGGCATAAAAAAACCTCCGCGTTTGCAGAGGTTTTTCAGCGTTTTTAGCAGAAAAGGCTCAAATTATTTTTTAGAGCTTTTCTTGGCGGAAGAACTGCTTTTACTGGCACAGCTCGCAGAACTTTTCTTGGACGAAGAAGAGCATTTTTTGCTGCAGGAACCTGACAACTGCTCAATGGCCATGGCCCAGTGTTGGGCTTCCTGGCCGCTCGGGCAGCCGGCGTTTTGCCAGATGTAATAAGCAGCTTCTCTGATTGCGTTTTCGTTAAGTTTAGTAGCCATAATCAACTCCTGAAAAAATAAAAAAATTTTACTAATCATTTTTTAATATATAATCAAAATTTTATACGTCAATACTAAAAAGTTTTAATTTGCTCATTTCACAAAAAAAATTGAAAAATGAAGATATTTTCTTGCAAATAATTCTATATGTTTTATAGATGAATCTTGAAGTATTTTTAACCTTAATTTTAGAGTCTTGGATACGGGGTATATTTATGGAAAATTTATTATCAAAAGCAGAAATGGAAGCTGTAATAAACGGCGATCACGGCAATGTTTTTTCCGTGCTCGGCATTCATAAGGACAAAGGCAGCAAAGAAGTTTTTATCCGCGCTTATCAACCGCATGCCGTCAGTATTGAAGTGCTGCGTTATGATGATTCTCCGGTCGGTTTCATGACCCGTTTGGATGATCGTGGATTCTTTCAGATTAATCTCGGCGCCGTCGAAAATTTCCCCTACAGGTTTCGTATTGAAAACGATATGGGGCATAAATATATCAAAGAAGACGAATACCGCTTCCCTCCGGTTTTGGGGGATATTGACGTTTACCTTCTGGCCGAAGGAAACCATCTTGAAATGTATAAAAAACTCGGCGCCCACCCGATGGAAATAAACGGCGTCAAGGGTGTCGGCTTTGCCGTGTGGGCTCCGAATGCCAAACGTGTCAGCGTTGTCGGCGCTTTCAATAACTGGGACGGCCGCGCCCATGTTATGCGCAAGCATCCGACCTGCGGTGTGTGGGATATTTTTGTTCCCGGCATCGGCGAAGGCGAATTTTACAAATACGAGGTCAAAACCCCCGAAGATTATATTTTGGTCAAGTCCGATCCGGTTGGATTCTATGCGGAAAAAAGACCTAATACCGCTTCGGTCGTCTACGACATCAACCGCTATCAGTGGAGTGATGAAAACTGGATGAAATACCGCGAACAGGCCAACAGCTTTGACAGGCCGATGTCAATTTACGAAGTCCATCTCGGCTCATGGCGGCGCAAAGAAAACAACGAGTTTATGACCTATCGCGAACTGGCCGATACGCTGGTTCCTTATGTAACCAACATGGGCTTTACCCACGTCGAATTTTTGCCCCTCTGCGAGCACCCGCTTGATTGTTCCTGGGGATATCAGGTGGTAGGAATGTTTGCTCCCACCAGCCGTTTCGGTACGCCGGACGATCTGCGTTATCTGATTGACAAGTTCCACGAGGCCGGCATCGGCGTCATCATGGACTGGGTTCCCGCCCACTTCCCCAAAGACGGCCACGGCCTGAACGAGTTTGACGGTACCCATTTGTATGAACATGCCGATCCGCGCAAAGGAGAACACCGCGACTGGGGGACGAAAATTTATAACTACGGTCGCAACGAGGTGTGCAATTTCCTTTGCGCCAGCGCTTTGTATTGGCTTAAGGAGTTTCATATTGACGGCCTGCGCGTTGATGCCGTTGCTTCCATGCTGTATTTGGATTATTCGCGCAAAAACGGCGAGTGGATTCCCAACCAGTACGGCGGCAACGAAAATCTGGAGGCCATTTCTTTTCTGCGCAAGATGAATGAGCTGGTCTATGGCCAATGCAAAGGCGCTTTTACCTGCGCCGAGGAGTCGACGGCCTGGCCGATGGTTTCCCGCCCGACCTCCATGGGCGGTTTGGGATTCGGCTACAAATGGAATATGGGCTGGATGAACGATACTTTAAGATATATCAGCAAAGATCCGGTATATCGCAAATATGAACATGGAAAACTGACTTTCGGATTGCTATATGCATTTAACGAAAACTTTATCTTGCCGATTTCGCATGACGAGGTTGTTCACGGCAAAGGCTCAATGCTTTCCAAAATGCCCGGCGACGAGTGGCAGAAGTTTGCCAACTTGCGCGCCTACTATGGCTTTATGTACACGCACCCCGGCAAAAAGCTGCTCTTCATGGGCTGCGAGTTCGGCCATGACTGGGAGTGGAATTCGGAAGAAGGACTGCGCTGGTTCCTGCTGGAACATCCGATGTATAAGGGAATGCAGAATTGCGTCCGCGATTTGAACCTGATGTATAAGGGTAATGCGCCGCTGTATCAGATTGATTTTGACTACCGCGGGTTTGAGTGGATCGACCACAGCAACGCCAACGACAGCGTCATCTCTTATATGCGCAAGGGCGAAACGCCGGGAGATTATCTGATTGTAGTCTGCAACTTCACGCCGGTTGTGCGGCACGATTACCGTATCGGCGTCAATGAATTTTGCCGCTATCAAGAAATTTTTAATAGTGACGATGTAAACTACTGGGGAAGCGGCGTTAAGAACGAAGGCTTTATGCAGGCGGAAAACGTGCCTTGTAATGATAAGCCGAATTCAGTCCGATTGACCCTGCCGCCGCTGTCAACCATTGTTATCAAACCGGTGAGATAAAACCGACAACAAAGGAGCTGATAATGCAAAAAATCAAACCCGCAGATGGAAAAGCGTGGCCCTTGGGGGCAAGCTGGGACGGAAAGGGTGTAAATTTTGCATTGTTCTCGGCCAATGCCGAAAAAGTTGAAGTCTGCTTGTTTGATGATGCCGGCGTAGATGAAATTGCCCGTTACGCCATTACCGAAAATGACAACAGCATCTGGCACCTTTACCTGCCCGGATTAAAACCGGGCCAGGTTTACGGCTATCGTGTTTACGGGCCGTATTTGCCGGAAGAGGGGCATCGCTTCAATCCCAACAAGCTTTTGATTGACCCCTATGCCAAAAAGCTCACCGGGCGTCTGATTTGGCATAAGGCATTGTTTGGCTATGATTGGGACAGTCCGCTCAAAGACCTCTCGTACAGTACGCTGGACAGCGCCCCCTATGTGCCGAAATCGGTTGTAACTTGTGATGATTTTGATTGGGAGGGTGTTGAGTCGCCGGGGTATGCCATTGAAGAAAGCATCATTTACGAAACCCACCTTAAAGGCTATACCAAACTGCACCCGCAAATGCCTGACTGCAAACGCGGTACCTTTGCCGGGTTCAATCATCAGAGCGTTTTGAGCTATCTGAAATGGCTGGGCGTAACCGCCGTAGAATTTTTGCCGGTCCATGCATTTTTCAGCAGCCGCCGCAGAAAGGGATATGTCAAAGACAATTACTGGGGGTACGAGAGTTTCAGCTTTTTTGCTCCCGAACCGAGATACCTGGCCGGCGGCAGCCTGAACGAAATAAAGGAGCTGGTCAAAAATATGCACCGGCACGGTCTTGAGGTTATCCTTGACGTGGTTTATAACCATACCGGAGAAGGAAACGAGCTGGGGCCGACTATCTGCTACCGCGGCATTGACAATGCCTCATACTATACATTGAGCAGCGAAAACCGGCGTTATTACTACGACAGCACCGGCTGCGGCGCCTCGTTTAATATCCAAAATCCGAATGTTCTGGAGCTGGTTATGGATTCCCTGCGCTATTGGGTGCAGGAAATGCATGTGGACGGTTTTCGTTTTGACCTGGCAACCACGCTCTGCCGCCAGCGGACGGCAGTCAGTCAGAAATGCGGATTTTTGTATGCCGTGGCTCAGGATCCGGTTTTGAAAAAAGCCAAGTTAATTGCCGAGCCTTGGGATATCGGCATCGGCGGCTATCAGGTCGGCGCTTTCCCGCCCGGCTGGGCCGAATGGAATGACAAATACCGCGATACGGTGCGCCGTTTTTGGAAAGGCGACAATTTTCAGGCCGGAGATTTGGCCAGCCGCTTGAGCGGTTCCAGCGATGTGTTCAATTATAACAATCGCGATATCTGGAGCAGCGTCAATTTCATTACCGCCCACGACGGATTTTGCCTCCGTGATTTGGTCAGCTATAACCAGAAACACAATTTGGCCAATGGCGAAGATAACCGCGACGGTTCCAACAGCAACTGGAGCTGGAATTCCGGTTGGGAAGGCGAAACCGGAGAACCCGCCGTCAGGGAGAACCGCCTGCGCCGGGCTCGGGCAATGTTGTCAACGTTGCTGTTGTCTTTCGGTACGCCGATGATTTTTGCCGGCGACGAATTTGCCAATACCCAAATGGGCAATAATAATCCCTATAATCAGGACAACGTCATTACCTGGATTAACTGGGAAGGGATAAGCGATATCGGCAAACAGATGGCGCGTTTTTCCCGCCGCCTGATAAATCTGCGCCGCCGCCTGAGTTATTTTAAGCGCCGCAAGTTTTTTACCGGCCAGCCTGAAGGACGCAAAAAAATAAAAGATTTGACCTGGTTTACCGAAAACGGCACCGAGTTTGCTTTGGCCGATTGGCAAAACGGAGACCGCCGCAGCCTGTCTTATTCTGTTTACAACGGCCGCAGCTATTTGTATTGCATATTGAACGCCAATAACAATATGCTCAAATGGCGGCTGCCGCCTCTCGATGAGAGACTGAAATGGAACTTGCTTCTTGACAGCTCTCTGGAATTTAATCCGCCCAAGGAACTGAAATCCCAACAGCTTATCAAAGTCCCTTCTTGGAGCGTGTTGCTGTTTGAGATTAAAAAATAAGGAGAATACTGCCTATGACTTCAAGCCTGCAAAAACTAGCCGACACAATCGGCATTCTGACTTCTTATACCGACGCCTGCAATCAGGAACACGAAATTGAAGACAATGTCATCAGGCTGTTGGCGGAAAAATTGGGTTACAAAGCCGGAAACGAAGAAGAAATCGCCCGTTCCATAGAATTGTATCATAAAAAGAGATGGCAAAAAACGCTGGAAAGCATTTCGGTTGTTGAACAGAAAGACATTTGGTTTGATGTCGTCCTGCCCGAAAACCACGATACTTCGGATCTGAAACTGCGTTTGCGCTACCGCGGCAATGAAAGAAGCTTTGAACCCGGGTTTGGCGTATTTGATGAAGGCGGCCGCTATACCATTGGGCATACGGTTTATAAAAAGGTCGTCGTCAAAATCAACGGCCGCCTGGAAGTCGGTTATTATGAAATTGAACTGGAAACCGGCAGCAAAAAATACAAATCGGTTTTGGCGGTGGCTCCAGAAAAATGCTATGCCAACGAAACGCTCGAGAAAGAGCGCCTGTGGGGTTTTGCCGTACAGCTGTATTCTCTGAACAGCAGCCGCAACTGGGGAATAGGGGACTTTACCGACCTGTATAACTTGGTCGATATCTGCAAACGTTCCGGCGCCGACGTTATCGGCCTGAACCCGCTGAATGTCCTTTCCCATGATTTCCCAGAAGATGCCAGCCCTTATGGTTCTGTCAGCCGGTTGTTTCTGAATCCGATTTATATTGATGTTGAAAAAGTGCCCGGCTTTACGCCCGAAGATATGGCTTCCTGCCGGGACAAGGTTGCCGGCTTGCGCGATAGTGAGCTGATTCAATATACGCCGGTTTATGAGCTGAAAATAACCATGCTCGAAAAATTGTACCGCCGTATGCTTCAGGATAAAAAATCGCCGTATTATGCCGATTATGAAGCCTATTGCCGCCGCAAGGGCGCGGAGCTTGATAAGCTGGCCTTGTTTCAGGCCTTGTCCGAAGAACGGGCGCACACGGTTTGGGGCGGGTGGAAAGCCTGGGAAGAAGAATACCGCAATTCCAATTCGCGGGCCGTGGCTGAATATGCCAAAAAGCACCATGAACGGATTGGATTTTTCAAATACCTGCAGTTTGAAGCCGAACGCCAGTTTGACGCCGTCAAAAAACATATTGACGAGCAGGGGCTGAAAATCGGGCTGTATCGCGATCTGGCGGTCGGAGTCTGTCAGAACAGCGCGGAACTTTGGGGCGATTATGAGACGTTTATTAAAGATGCCGGCGCCGGCGCACCGCCGGATGAACTGTTCTGCAACGGTCAGAACTGGGGGCTGGGCGCATTCCACCCCGAAGTGCTTAAGGAGCGCGCTTATGAACCTTATATCAAGGTCTTGCGCGCCAATATGCACAATGCCGGCGCTCTGCGAATTGACCATGCCATGGGGCTGATGCGCCTGTTTGTCATTCTGAATCAGGAAGAATGCGGCAGCTATGTGCTTTATAATTTTGCCGATATGCTGAATATTTTGGCCATTGAAAGCTGGCTCAACCGTTGTACGATTGTCGGTGAGAGTATCGGCATTGTTCCCAATGGCTTTATTGAAAAAATGGCGGAAAAGAATATTGGCTCATTAAGCGTGCTTTGGGTTGAACGCCCGCTCGGCAGCAGCGACTTTAAGTCTCCTTCCGAGTACCCGGCCAAAGCTTTTGCTTCGGTCGGAACTCATGATATGCCGCCGCTTAAGATGTGGTGGTTTGGTTATGAAATTGCCGAAAAACACAAGCTCGGCATCTATACCGAAGAACAAATGAATTGGTGCTATCATGAACGCGAGCTGGAACGGCGCAAACTGTTGTTTGCCTTGGACAGCAACGCTGTCTGGCCGGAAGACAAACCGCGCCGGGGCGATTATCTGTATGGCGAAGCCTATCCCGAAGGGATTGAAGAAGCCGTGCACCGTTTTGTGGCGCGGGCGCCTTCGGAAGTCTTTCTAAGCCAGCTTGAGGACATTCTCCATGTTGAAAAAATGCAGAATGTCCCCGGCATTGATCGTGACCAGCACCCCAACTGGCGGCGCAAACTTCCGGTCAGACTGGAAAATCTGGAAAGCGATATTGCCTATGTCCGCAATATCGCCGCCATAAAAAAGGAACGTTGATAAAACGAAAAATGAAAATCCCGGATTTTCCGGGGTTTTTTGTTACCTATTGCCGGTCGACGAGCTCGATTTTGATGTCTTTGTTATAATATTTGAGCAACCTGGCAGTAAGGCCGTAAGCAGTATAATATCCCAACTCAAGCCGGTCTGCGGTTTCGGGATAAGCGCCGACGGCGGTGGAGCTAGAAAACTGTGTAACGCAGTCATCGTTATTCGTCACGCAAGCGTGCTTATTTTCGATACTCCACCAAAATAGTGGACAAGTTACAAGATGTTTTCTAGACACCGCACCCGGCTCACCCGGATGCAAAAGTAAGATTAATGCAAATAAGAGAAAATGCAAGGATAATTTTTTTTGTAAGGGCAATGTTGCTGTCCCTCTCTCCTGTCCTTCCGTCCTTTCTTTCAGGAACGGTCATCCCGCAATTACGAGCAACTGTCCCCCAAAAAAGTCATCCCTCGATTGCGGAGCAATCGTCCAGGGATCTTCGAATTAATTCTTTCCTGTCATAACGCGGCATTTTTTCTCTCTTCTGTCACAGTACGGAATTTTTTCTATCTGTCATACCGGCCTCCGAGCCA
>UMCI01033769.1_pt1 | contig 32665 bp, 28 predicted proteins | sample 1964211 | NCBI WGS metagenome assembly UMCI01 (sample SAMEA4835966, study PRJEB28245) | human gut metagenome | biome: gut microbiome; material: fecal sample | place: Denmark | collected 2008 | reverse complement strand
TACCCTGCAAACCTTTGAAAAGGTTTGATCCAAACTTTTCCTGGGGATGAACCTGTTTTGTCCTCATAGCAAGGATAAGCGAAACAAAGTTTCGCGCAAAAGTTTTCTTTTGCATCCTTTTCTTTTGAAAAAGAAAAGGATGACTGTGCGCCTAGGGTAGTGTTACCGCGGCTCCAGGGCGGAGTGGAGCTTATCGGTGATAGCGCCCTGGAAGAGGGAGGTGGAGTGGCCGTGGAGGGTCTCCAGGCCGCCGGCGGCCATCCGGGGATCGATCTGTCCGCCCATAAAGAGGTCCATATCCAAAATGAACTTGACTTCCGTATCCTGAGGGGCATTGGGAATATTCTTCTTGACCATGCCCGGTCCGGCATGGATCTTGGCCCGGCAGGTACTGTCCAGATTGAACTCCACATCTACAGAGCACTTCTGGGTACGGCTCTCGTCCACATCCTCCTCTGCCAGGATACCCAGATAGGGAGCGGCGATCAGTTCCCGCCAGGGCTCACTTTCCAGATCCAGAGCCTTCCGGGAGAGGATATTGACGTATCTGAGACCAATGCGCTCGAAGAAAGCGGGCTGATAGATACGGATAAACTGGGCCAGGGGCAGATCGAAGTGCTTGCCGAAGTCCTCCCAGCCGGGATAGGCCACAGTGGAGAGGGAAATGAAGTTGCTGGTGAGGTTCAGCTTCCACTTGCCGTCGGCAGAGATGAAATTGTAATTGGTGATGGGCTGTGCCTGCTCCAGCTTGGCGGCGGGGGTACCCAGGCCGGTGATCTTGGGGGCGGGCTGCTCCTGCTTGGCGGCATAGCGGGGGAACATGGAACGAATGGCATCCTGGAAATCCACCGGCTCCCGGGCGCCAATGGACAAAATGGCGGGGAAGCGGAGCTGACAGATCACCTCTGCCAGCTGGGCCTTATCGTAGTGAACGCGGGGACTGTTGGAATACAGCATGGAGAAGCCCTCCTAAAAATGTTTTCCTTATTGTATATCCACAGCAGGGAAATGTCAAATGGAGACAATATCCGCACCTGGATTGACAAATGAACAAGATAGTGCTACACTTGTAGACCAACAAGAAGATGCCTGTTAGGAGAAAACACTATGGTCTTTTCGTCTGCGGAATTTTTGTTCCTGTTTCTGCCCTGTACCCTTCTGATCTACTACAATCCTGTGTTTCGCGGCAGGAAGTTCCGCAACGTATTTCTCCTGCTGGTATCCCTCTTTTTCTACGCCTGGGGGGAGCAGGTATACGTACTGCTCCTGTTGGCCTCCATTGCCGTCAACTGGTGGCTGGGCCGTCGGGTGGAGCCGGGGAAGAGCCGCCGCCGGTTTTTCCTGTGGACAGCAGTGGTGGTAAATCTGCTGGGGCTGTTCGTATTCAAGTATCTGGGGTTTGTCTGCCGGAACCTGGCGGCGCTGGGGCTGCCGGTGCCGGAGGTGGAGCTGGCTCTTCCCATTGGCATTTCCTTCTACACCTTCCAGGCCATGAGCTATGTCGTTGACGTCTACCGGGGCAGATCTCCGGCCCAGCGCAGCGTGCTGGATGTGGGGCTCTACGTGGCATTTTTCCCCCAGCTGATTGCCGGACCTATTGTCCGCTATGAGACCATCGCCGCGGAGATCCATGGACGGCAGGAGTCCTGGGATGATTTCTGTGCCGGGGTGCCCCGGTTTATCCAGGGCCTGGGCAAAAAGGTGATCCTGGCCAACAATATGGCTATCATTGCCGACGCTTCCTTTGACTACCTGACGGCACTGTCGGTGCCTATGGCATGGCTGGGAGCGGTGGCCTATGCCCTGCAGATCTATTTCGACTTCTCCGGCTACAGCGATATGGCCATTGGCCTGGGCCGGATGTTTGGTTTTCACTTCCTGGAAAACTTTGATAGGCCCTATCTGGCGGTGTCTGTCACCGACTTCTGGCGGCGGTGGCATATCTCCCTGTCCACCTGGTTCAGGGACTATGTCTACATCCCCCTAGGCGGCAACCGGGTGGGGCCCCGGCGGCATCTGCTGAACCTGTTGGCGGTGTGGCTTCTCACCGGGATCTGGCACGGGGCGGACTGGGCCTTTATTTTCTGGGGATTGGGATATTTCCTGCTGCTGATGGCGGAGAAATACGGCCATATCGACCGGAAACTGGGTTTTCTCCGCCGACCCTGGACCTTGTTCTGGGTACTGATGCTGTGGGTACTGTTCCGGGCGGAGGACCTGGGAAAGGCGGGACAGTATTTTGCCGCCATGTTCACTGGTGGTCGGGGAGACTGGCGGGATTTCACCTACTACTTCTCCAACATGAAGGTCTATCTGGTGGCGGCGGTGGTCTGCTGCCTGCCGCTGGAGGGGCTGTGGAAAAAACTGCCGGAAGCCTGGCGGGATCGGGCGGCGTCGGCGGGAACAGTGGCGCTGATGCTGGTACTGGTGACCTACGTGGTGGGCAGCACCTATAACCCCTTTATTTACTTCAACTTCTGACAGGAGGCGGCAGAATGAGACGGACAAAAACAGTCACAGCGGTGTGCTTTCTGTTGATACTGGCGGCCTGCCTGCTGACGGTGCTGGCCGGAGTGGCAGGGGTGGCCCTGGGACGTAAGCGGCCGGTGGCGGTAAGCGGCTACCAGGGGGAGATCACCTATACCGGTGTGATGAAGTGGTTCAAGGACACCTGTCAGGCTTTCTGCACCACGGAGCTCCCGGGCCGGGAGAAGCTGATGGAGATCAACGCATCGTTGAACCGGGCGGCAGGGAAGTGGATCTTTGAGAATACGGAACCGGAGGTGGTCCGGCTGGAAAACGGCTACCTGGAAAGTACCGGCAATTTCTATTATTATTCCACCCGGCCGGATGAGACGGTAGCGGACTTTTCCCAGTGGGTGGCGGAGACTTTAGGCTGCCCCTATCTCTACATCCAGGCCCCGGCCAAGCTCTGTGCCCGGGATCAGGACCAGATGTTGCCCCTGCCGGAGATGACCAACGCCAATGAGGAGACGGACTGGCTGCTGGAACGTCTGACGGAGCTGGGGGTGGATACGCTGGACTTGCGGGAGAGCCTCCACGAGGATGGTCTGGACCACTACGACTGCTTCTACGTGACAGATCACCACTGGACCATGGACACTGGCCTGTGGGCTGCCGGAGTCATGGCGGAGGAGCTGGGGGAGCGGTACGGTCTCTCCCTGGATCTGGCGCCGCTGGACCCGGAAAAATATGAACGGCGGGTGTGGGAGGACGCTTTCCTGGGCTCACAGGGCCGGAAGGTGACCCTGGGCTATGCCCAGCCCGAGGATTTTATCCTGCCGGTACCCACCTTTGAGACAGATCTCCGGCTGACGGTGCCGCCCTGGGGAAGCGACTTCTCCGGGGGCTTTGAGATCCTCTACAATGAGAGTGCTATCCGCTCACCCAGCTACTATACCAGCAACAGCTATGGCGCAGTGCTGATGGGGGACTGCCCCTATGTGGTGGTGGAGAACCGGGAAAACCCGGATGGCCCTGTGGTGGCGGTACTGCGGGAGTCCTTTGCCATCGGCCCGGGGCCCTATCTGTCCCTGGCGGCAGGAGAAGTACACTTCATCGACGCCCGGTACTATGAGGGGAGCGTCAAGGCCCTGCTGGAGGAGATCCAGCCGGACGTGGTGGTATCCCTGCTGAATGCCCAGTGCCAGGTGGACGGCTACTTTGGCCTGGTCGACTAAAAAGCAAAAGCCCGCATCCAGAAGGATGCGGGCTTTTTTGCTTCCGTTTGCTTTCGCGGACAGGTTACTTCTCCTCCACGGAGAGGATGCCCATGGGGCAGGCCTTGGCGCAGATACCGCAGGCAATGCACTTGCTGGCCTTGCCCACCTCGGGGGACAGGACCATCACATGCATGGGGCAGGCTTCCACGCACTTGCCGCAGCCGACGCACTTTTTCTTGTCGATCATGTACACGCCCTTGGCGTTCTGGCTGATAGCCTCCTCGGGGCAGACCCGGGCGCACTTGCCGCACATGATGCAGCTCATGACCTTGGGCTCGCCGTCGGGCTTGGCGGTGATGCGGATGCAGCTGAGATCGGGATCGAACTTCTTATAAAAGGCTTCGGAGCAGGCCATGACGCAGGACAGGCAGGCCTTGCAGGGGTATTCTTTGCTGACCACTAACTTTTTCATAGGGGGAAAGCCTCCAATACTTGAATTGTTCCGCCATTATCCTACCAGATAGATTGTTATTTTGCAAACAATATTTTTGCTTTATTCTTACTTACTTTGGACATCTTCCCGCCGGGGACAACCGCTATCCCCGGCGGGGGCTTGTTTTCCCGGGAAAGTGCTGATATAATGGCTCATATCGCCGCAGTTCTCTATTTTCTGCGGCGGAAGAAATTCGGAAAAGGAGGTGCCTGCCATGTGCACGGATGTCCAGGAAAATCAGGATGTGATGGAGATGAGCCATCAGGAGATGCACGAGCGCGGTATCCCCCATGAGCATAGTCATGGACATGTCCACAGCCACCAGCACACCCGGGCAGTAGTCAACCGTCTGGCCCGGGCTATCGGCCACCTGGAGCGGGTAAAGGCCATGGTGGAGGAGGGGCGGGACTGCTCCGAGGTGCTCATCCAGCTGGCTGCTGTGCGCAGCGCCCTGAACAACACCGGCAAGGTGATCCTGAAAGACCACCTGGAGCACTGTATTGTAGAGGCGGTGGAGAACCATGACCGGGAGACCATCGACGAGCTCAACCGGGCCATCGAGCAGTTTGTAAAATAGACAGGAAATATCCATAAATAAGCTGCATATTTTGGAATATGAAAAATGACGGTGTATTTTGCCGTCATTTGTGCATGTATACGAATTTTGACAAACCGGTCACAGGCAAGGTCAAAATCCCCCGGAGGGGGGATTTTTGCCCTTGCTTTTTTGCGCTTTTTTTGTTACAATAACTAGGATGCATTGTTAAAATTGTAACGATGCACATTCAAGAGAAAAATTCCCGAGAGAAAGGAGCAAAGAAAACACAGCTATTGTGTTTTCCCCATTCCGACCATGAAACTGATCACTGTCGAGCAAATGGAAGCCGCTACCGAAAGACTGCTGGAAACCGGCCGTCAGGTAGGCGCCGACTCCTGGCAGCAGCGTGTCAAGAACCAGACGCCCCACTGCAAGTTCGGTGAGGAAGGTACCTGCTGCCGCATCTGCTCCATGGGTCCCTGCCGCATCACTCCCAAGGCCCCCAGAGGCATCTGCGGCTGCGACGTCCATGGCATCGTGGCCCGCAACTATCTGCGCTTCACCGCCGGCGGCTCCGCCACCCACTCCGATCACGGCCGTGAGATCTGCCACACCCTCTACCAGACCCGCGAGGGCGGCAACTACACCGTGAAGGACCCCGAGAAGCTCAAGCGCATCGCCCATGAGTGGGGCGTGGAGACCGAGGGCAAGGACATCTATGACCTGGCCCATGAGATCGCCGAGATGGCCCTCATGGAGTACGGCAAGCCCTTTGGTACCCAGCGTTTCCTCAGCCGCGCTCCCGAGCATACCCAGAAGCTCTGGCACGATGCCGGCATCGAGCCCCGGGCCATCGACCGCGAGGTGTCCCAGTCCCTGCACATGACCCATATGGGCTGCTCCTCCCTGCCGGAGGCTCTGATCCGTCAGTCCCTGCGCAGCGGCCTGAGCGACGGCTGGGGCGGTTCCATGTGTGGTACCGAGTTCTCCGACGTTATGTTCGGCACCCCCAAGCCTATTGACACTGAGGCCAACCTCGGCGTTATGGAGAAGGACATGGTGAACATCGTGGTTCACGGCCATGATCCCTCCCTCTCCGAGATGATCGTCCACTATGCTCAGGATCCCGAGATGATCGCTCTGGCCAAGGAGCAGGGCGCCAAGGGCATCAACATCTGCGGCGTGTGCTGCACCGCCAACGAGGTTGCTATGCGTCACGGCATCCCCATGGCCGGTAACTTCCTCCAGCAGGAGAACGTGGTCCTCACCGGTGCCTGCGAGGCCATCGTGGTGGATGTTCAGTGCATCTTCCCCGCTCTGGGCCCCCTGAGCAAGTGCTTCCACACCAAGTTCATCACCACCTCTCCCGTGGCTCGTATGCCGGACTCCGACTTCATCGAGTTCCACGCTGAGAACGCCGGCGAGAACGCCAAGGCTATCGTTAAGCTGGCTGTGGAGAACTTCAAGAACCGGGATCAGGACCGTGTGTTCATCCCCGATATGAAGATCGAGGCCACTGTGGGTTACTCCGTAGAGGCCATCAAGAAGTGCCTGGACGGCGTCACCAACACCCAGGTGGACGTCACCGGCACCACCAAGCCCCTGGTGGAGTGCGTCAAGTCCGGCGTTCTGCGTGGCGCCGTGGCCATGGTCGGCTGCAACAACCCCAAGGTCCGTCCTGACTACGCTCACATCGAGCTGATGAAGAAGCTCCTTGCCAACGACATCATCCTGGTGGTGTCCGGCTGCTCCGCTCAGGCTGCTGCCAAGGCCGGCCTCATGAGCAAGGAAGCCAAGGAGTTCTGCGGCGACGGCCTCAAGCGCGTGTGCGAGCTGGTGGGCATTCCTCCTGTCCTGCATATGGGCTCCTGCGTGGATATCTCCCGTATGATGATCCTGGCCAGTGACATTGCCAAGGATTCCGGCTGGAACATCTCCCAGATCCCCCTGGTGGGCTGCGCCCCCGAGTGGATGAGTGAGAAGGCCGTGTCCATCGGTAACTACGTGGTGGCCACCGGTATCGATACCTATCTGGGCGTGGATCCCTACACCAAGGGTTCTACCGAGGTAACCGAGCTGCTCCAGGGCGAGCACGGTATCAAGGATTGGGTCGAGGCCAACTTCACCGTGGAGCTGGATATTGAAAAGCTGGGCGACAGGATGATTGAAGCCATCGAGGCCAAGCGCGCTGCCCTCGGCATCTGATAGAACTGCTTCCGGCATGCGCCGGATCCCCTGCCCGCACGAGAATGTGCGGATCGCAAAAGCCATTTTTGCCTGAGCCACAACGAAAGAAGGATTTCCAGACATGAAAGTTGCCATCACCGGCAAGGGCGGCGTGGGTAAGACCACCTTCGCCTCCACGCTGTGCCGGCTGTACGCCGCGGAGGGCCGCACGGTCCTGGCCGCGGATGTGGACCCCGACGCCAACCTGGGCCTGGCCCTGGGCTTCTCTGAGGAGGAGGTCAACGCCATCGTGCCCATCTCCAAGATGCGCAAGCTGGTGGAGGAGCGTACCGGGGCCAACGCCGCCAACAAGTTCTTTAAACTCAACCCCCAGGTCAGTGATATTCCGGATACATATGCCAAGGAGATCAACGGCGTAAAGCTGCTGGTCATGGGCACGGTGGAGACTGGCGGCAGCGGCTGCGTCTGCCCGGAGCACGTGATGCTCAAAGCCATTTTGTCCTCCCTGGTGTTCCGTAAGGACGACGTGGTGGTTATGGACATGGAGGCGGGACTGGAGCACCTGGGAAGAGGTACCGCCAGCATGATGGACCAGTTTGTGGTGGTCATCGAGCCCGGCGCCCGCAGCATCCAGACCTACGGTAAGGTCAAGGAGCTGGCGGCAGACCTGGGGATCACCAAGGTCCGGGTGGTAGCCAACAAGGTGCGCAGCGCTGAGGATGAGGCCTTTATCCGGGAAAGAATTCCCGAGGAGGATCTCCTGGGCTTTATCCACTACAACGCCGAGGTCATCGACGCCGACCGCAACGGGAAGTCTCCCTATGACTTCAGCGCCGCGGCGGTGGAGGAGATCCGTGCAATCAAGGCGAAAATGGACGCCGAAAAATAATTACTTATGCTGAGAGCAATCGTAAGGAGTGAAACGTCAAATGAAGACATTGTTCGAGAGAGTTTTCGCCGGTAACGACGAAATGTATGCTCTTGCGGTCAAGGCCGTTGACGAGGCCGTCGCCAAGCTGGGCGCCGACGCCCCCGCTACCTTTGGCGACACCGCATACAGCCTGCCCTGCCTCTATGCCATGACCGGCAAGAAGGTGGCTACCGTGGGCGAGGCCAAGGAGGCCCTGGAGACCACCATTAAGGATTTCATGACCCGCAACAACCGCACCAAGGATATCTTCACCTCCGGTGTGGCCACCGCTCTGTCCGCTGAGATGATCGAGCTGATGAAGTGGGCCACCCACGGCGGCTGCCCCTATGAGGAGCCTGTCATGGGTCACTTCACCGATGCCCAGGTCCGTGAGCTGGGCGTGCCTCTGGTTACCCGGGACATCCCCGGCGTGGCTGTCATCATCGGCGCTGCCCCCACCGCTGAGGAGGGCGTGGAGCTGGTGAAGGAGTACCAGTCCCAGGGTATCTTTGTCACCCTGGTGGGCGGTATCATTGACCAGTGCATCGAGAAGGGCGTGAAGCTGGGCTTCAACGTCCGCTGCGTGGCCCTGGGCCGTGATCTGAGCAGCGTGGCCCACGTGGTGAGCGTGGCCCTGCGTGCCGCCATTATCTTCGGCAGCACCGAGCCCGGCAACTACGAGGCTATGTGGCGTTACACCATGGACCGTGTGTTCGCCTTTGTCAACGCCTACGCTCCCGTAGACGATATGACCGTGGCCTGCGGCGCCGGTGCCATCCAGCTGGGCTTCCCCGTTATCACCAACGATACCGAGGAGAACAACATGTTCCGCGTGCCCAAGAGCCTCATTATCCAGGAGGATACCAGCAAGTTCAATGCCACCTCCCTGGAGGCTCGCGACATCAAGATCAAGATCACCAAGATCGACATTCCTGTGGCCTTCTCCTCCGCCTTCGAGGGCGAGATCATCCGCCGCGGCGACATGCAGGTGGAGTTCGATGGTTCCCGTGTGGACGCTCTGGAGCTGGTGCGCAGCAAGGAGCTCAGCGAGATCGAGGACCACAAGTTCACTCTCATCGGGCCCGATCTGGATGCTTTCGAGGTGGGCTCCAAGAACGCCATCTGCTTCATCGCCGATGTAGCCGGCAAGAACATGAGCACCGACTTCGAGTCCGTGTTCGAGCGTAAGTTCCACGCCTATGTCAACTGCATGGAGGGTGTCATGCACACCGGCCAGCGTGACATGATCCGCATCCGTGTCAGCAAGTCTGCCTTTGAGGCCGGCCTGCGGCTGAAGGACTTCGCCGAGGTCCTCTATGCCAAGCTCAAGAGCGACTACGATGCTGTTATCGACAAGTGCCAGATCACCATTATCACCGATCCTGAGGAGTGCAAGAAGTTCCGTCATGAGGTGGCTATCCCCGCCTACGATAAGCGTGACGAGCGTCTGCAGAGCCTCACCGATGAGAACGTGGATCAGTTCTACACCTGCATCATGTGCCAGTCCTTCTCTCCCAGCCACGTGTGCATCGTCACCCCCGAGCGTCTGGGCCTGTGCGGCGCCGTGAGCTGGCTGGATGCCAAGGCTACCAACGAGCTGGATCCCTCCGGCCCCTGCCAGATCGTTCCCAAGGCCCATGTCATCGACGAGAATGTGGGTCGCTGGGAAGAGGTCAACGAGGCTGTCAACAAGTACAGCCAGGGTGCTCTGGAGTCCGTTACCCTGTACTCCATCATGGAGGACCCCATGACCTCCTGCGGCTGCTTCGAGTGCATCTGCGGCATTGAGCCTTTCTCCAACGGTGTGGTCATCGTCAACCGTGAGCATGCGGGCATGACCCCCCTGGGCATGACCTTCTCCGAGATGGCTTCCATGACCGGCGGCGGCGTGCAGACCCCCGGCTTCATGGGCCACGGCAAGCACTTCATCGCTTCCAAGAAGTTCATGAAGGCTGAAGGCGGCCTGGGCCGTATCGTCTGGATGCCCAAGGCTCTGAAGGATCAGGTGGCCGAGCGCGTCAACGAGTCCGCCAAGGAGCTCTATGGCATCGACAACTTCTGCGATATGGTAGGCGATGAGACCATTGCTGAGGATCCTGAGACCTTGATGGCCTTCCTCACTGAGAAGGGTCACCCCGCTCTCAGCATGGATCCCCTGATGTAATTTACCGCTTCTTTCTCTTGAATGATAGGGAGCCGTCCTCTTATAAAGAGGGCGGCTCTCGCCATGCGATGGAGGAGATGGCTGCAACAGAGGGGGAAATCTGTTGAAGATTGCCAGTTTCCGGCAAATCCTGTCTTGCAATGGCGGTTTCTGCATGCTATCATAATGTCACTATTGTGTGTGTGGTGTGTATACAATGATTTATACGATTACAACGAATCCATCGCTGGATTATACGGTGGAGGCGGACCTGATTCCAGGGCAAGTCAACCGTACCAGAAGCGAAGTGATCTATCCCGGTGGAAAGGGGATCAATGTATCCCTCTTTTTGCAGCGCCTTGGGATGGAGACTAAGGCATTGGGATTTGCTGCCGGAAGGATCGGACAGGCTATCCGGGATCTGCTCAATGACTTGGACTGTCCCCATGAACTGCTGGAACTGTCAGGCGGCGGTCAGAGCCGGATCAATGTAAAATTCAAGGGGACTCCGGAGACAGCAGTCAACGGCAGAGGCCCGGCTCTTCGCCAGGAAGATATGGATCGTCTGCTGGAGCGCCTGGAGGACATCAGCCCGGAGGACTGTGTGGTGCTTTCCGGGTGGGCACAGAGCATACCGTTCTATGTGTCTATTCTCCGCCGGGCTGTGGCCCGGGGATGCACAACGGTGCTGGACTGTACCGGCGAGGCGTTGTGGCAGTGTCTGCCCTGCCATCCCTTCCTGGTCAAGCCCAATCTGTCTGAATTGGGCGCCCTGTTCGGTGTGGACGATCTGGAGTACACCGAAGGGGTGGAACTGGCCCATCAGCTCCAGGTGGAAGGCGCCAGAAATGTGCTGGTCACCATGGGCGGCCGGGGAGCCTTTTTGCTCACAGAAGATGGCCAGCTGTATCTGGCCAACGCCTGCTGCGGACAGGTCCGTAATACGGTGGGCTCGGGAGATTCTCTGGTGGCAGGTTTTCTGACCGGACTGAAGCAGACAGAAGATTTCGGAAAGGCATTGCAGCTGGGCGTGGCCTCAGGCTGCGCCACCGCCTTCAACGACTGGCTGGGTACCCGGGAGGAGACTATGGCCCTTCTGAACAGCATCCGGGTGGAGAAAATGCCCTTTTGATTCTGGCGGCGGCAGCGCTGCGGAACACAATATATGAAAAAATAAACCTCGTACGGTCTTTTGCCGTACGAGGTTTGTTTTTACTCCTGGGAAAGAAAACTGGGATTAGAGCTGCCAGACCTGCTCATTGGTGGAGGATACCGCCAAAGCGCCGGCGCTGAGCGCCTCCATTACATCGTTCTTATCCATGATGAGGCCACCACAGATCAGAGGGATACGGGTGGCGGCAGCAATACGGGAAATCACCTTGGGCATGATCCCCGGCAGGATCTCCACCATGTCCGGCTGTGCTGCGGCCGCGGCAGGCCGGACATTTTCCAGGGAGAGGGAGTCAAAGACAAAAAAGCGCAGAATGGTGAAAAGTCCCAGCTCCCGGCCCCGGCGGATGAAGGAGGGGCGGGTACTGATAATGCCGTCGGCTTTGCAGAAGGAGGCCACATAGTCTACAGCTACCTCCTTGGCCCCCAGACCGGTAATGAGATCGGTATGGACAATGGCCAGTTTTCCCGCCTGATGAAGCCGATCAACCGAGCGGGGGAGTGTACACAGATCGCCGTAGAGGAGAAAGACCACCCGGTTGTCCCGGGTTAGGACATGCTCCAGGCCGTCGTTATTTTTCACGGCGGCAATGATGGGGTTTTGCTCAATCATTCCCAAGATATTTCCTGACATAGCGTTTACTCCCTGGCCCAGTCAAAAGAGCGCTTGACAGCCCGTTCCCAGCCCCGGACTTTTTCGTCCCGCTGGGCGGGGGAGATGGAGGGGGTAAAGGTCCGGTCCACGGCCCAGTTGCGGATCACATCGGCCTTGTCGGACCAATATCCTACTGCGAGACCTGCCAGGTAGGCTGCCCCCAGTGCGGTAGTCTCTACGCAGACGGGACGATTGACGGTGGCCTGCAGGATATCTGCCTGGAGCTGCATGAGTACATTGTTGGCGCTGGCGCCGCCGTCCACCTTCAGGGAGGTGAGGTCGATGCCGGAATCCGCTTTCATGGCAGTGAGGACATCAGCGACCTGGTAGGCAATGGACTCCAGGGTAGCCCGTATGATGTGATTTTTGTTGACACCCCGGGTAAGTCCTACGATGGCGCCCCGGGCATACTGATCCCAGTAGGGAGCACCCAGGCCGGTGAAGGCCGGGACTACGTAACAGCCGTTGGTATCGGGCACTTTGCTGGCGTGGTATTCACTGTCGGCGGCGGATTCAATGAGCCGCATCTCGTCCCGCAGCCACTGGATGGCAGCGCCCGCCACGAAGATGGAGCCTTCCAGGGCATAGTTTACCGTACCGTCCAGTCCCCAGGCAATGGTAGTTACCAGTCCATTTTGGGAAAAGACAGGCTTTTCTCCGGTATTCATCAACAGGAAACAGCCGGTACCATAGGTGTTCTTCGCCTGGCCGGAGGTAAAGCAGGTCTGCCCGAAAAGGGCGGCCTGCTGATCTCCGGCGGCACCGGCAATGGGGATCGGGGCGCCGAAAAAGCCGGGGTCTGTGGTGCCGTAAACGCAGCTGCTGGGCATCGGTGCAGGCAGCAGGGAAGCGGGAATATCCATGGCCCGGAGAATATCATCATCCCACGATAGGGTATTGATGTTAAAGAGCATGGTCCGGGATGCGTTGGAGTAGTCTGTCACATGGACCTTTCCGCCGGTGAGTCGCCAGATGAGCCATGTCTCCACGGTGCCGAACAGCAGTTCACCGCGCTTGGCCCGTTCCCGGGCGCCGGGAATATTGTCCAGAATCCACTTCAGCTTGGGACCAGAAAAGTAAGCGTCCACTACCAGACCGGTTTTTTGACGGATGGTATCGGCGTGGCCGGATGCTTTCAGCTGGTCGCAGTAGGCGCTGGTCCGGCGGCACTGCCAGACAATAGCATTGCATACCGGCTCCCCGGTGGCTTTATCCCAGACGATGGTGGTCTCCCGCTGGTTGGTAATGCCGATAGCAGCAATGTCTGCGGCGGTAGCGCCGATCTTGCCCATGGCCTCGACTGCCACACCCAGTTGAGTCGCCCAGATCTCATTGGCGTCGTGTTCCACCCAGCCGGGCTTGGGAAAAATCTGTGTAAATTCCTTTTGCGCCGCACTGCAGATCTGCCCCTGCTGGTTGAACAGGATGCAGCGGTTACTGGTGGTCCCGGCGTCAAAGGACATGATATATTTGGCCATATTGGATTCGCTCCTTCAAAGTATGTAAGGGATGTATCTATACCATAGCATAATGTGCCTAAATTGGGAAGGAAAAAATGCTTTTGAATCGTGTACTTTACTCAAATTTATAATATGAAGCGGGAATCAGGAAGTTGGTTTTCTTTGTTATAGGGTATAGGGACATCCACAAAGGACATAGGTTGAGGGGAAGGGAGGAATACCATGCTGACTACCGCAATGCTCTTGCTGAAAAGCAGCTTGTTCTTGTCTCTGCATCTTTCCGGCAGTTTGAGTTCTTTTCCCAAACCGCTGAGTGCGGAGGAGGAGCAGGAGTACCTGGCACGCTGGTCACAAGGCGATCTGGAGGCCAGAAATGTTCTGATCGAAAGAAATATGCGTCTGGTTGCCCATATTATCAAAAAATACTACACACAAAGCGTAGAGCAGGATGATCTGATCTCTATCGGGACCATCGGGCTGATTAAGGGGATCTCCAGTTATCGGCCGGAAAAGAATGTCCGCCTTGCCACCTATGCAGCCAGATGTATTGAAAATGAAATACTGATGTTTTTCCGCAGTCAGAAAAAACTGCAGGGTGAGGTGTCGCTATCAGATACATTGGAAACGGACAAAGACGGAAACAATTTGTTTTTGATGGATGTCGTGGGTGTAGAGGATACCATGCTGGATGATCTGGATACCCAGGAGAGCCATGTCCGCGTGCGGCAGTTGGTAGATGACTGCCTGACGGAGCGGGAGGCGGATATTATAAAGAAGCGGTATGGTCTGGATAACCGCAAGCCCAGAACGCAGCGTGAGATCGCCGCTGACTATGGTATTTCACGGTCCTATGTATAGCGCCGGAGCTAATGTAAGTGAAACCCGGAAAGCCTTGTGGGACAAGGGTTCCCAAGTTGAGAAAATTTGACAAAATGCGTCAAAACGCGCATCGCTTATTGTAAGCGGCAAAATATACAAAAACATAAGCTGTCATTCATTAAAAACCACAAGACCTGCAGGGGTGTTGTAGAATCCATTCATAAACTGCGAAAAATTTGAATTCCCCGTTTATGTGCAAATTACAGCATATAAACGGGGAATTTTAATTGAACTATACTGCGGTTATCTTACAACTTCAGATCCCCTGTAGCGGGACCGTCGATGCGTTTACCGTCCTCCTCAAAGCGGGAACCGTGACAGGGGCAGTCCCAGGTGTGTTCCTGGGAATTCCATTTCAGCGCGCAGCCCAGATGGGGGCAGCGCCTTGTTGTGGGTGTCAGCAGACTGACCATGGCTTCCCAACCGTTGGTAATCAGTTGGGGGCGGAATATTGAGCGGGAAGGAGAGAATACTTCTGCAAAAGGATGCTCCTTTTCTTGAACGAGATCACTTAAAATCATAGCGGATACCATGGAGGAAGTCATTCCCCACTTGTTGAATCCAGTGGCCACGTACAGACCTGAGGTGGAGGCAGAGTAAGGACCGATATAAGGCGCTCCATCCAGACTCATGCAGTCCTGCGTGGCCCAATGGTACTTCTCGATGGCTTGTGGATAATGCTTTGCGGCAAAGTTCCGCAGTTCATGCCATCCGCCGCCCTGCTTTCCGGTGCGGTGGCCACCGCCGCCCACCAGCAGGAGATTTCCGTGGTTGCGGAAGGAGAGGCCATCCTCCGCTTCATCGATATACATGCCGTCCACATTTGCGGCGTGTTCCAAAGCAATGACATAGGAACGACGCTGATATAGCTTCAAAAAATAGCTGCCGTGCTTGTTGAGAAAAGGGAAGTGGGTGGTTACAATGATCTTCTTTGCCCGAATTCTTCCTCCATCTGCCACGGCGGTAGTTCCGATCAGTTCTCGTATAGGAGTGTGCTCATAGATGTGCAGATCCTTTGTAATTGCGGAGACAAATTTCAGAGGATGAAATTGAGCCTGATTCGGAAATCTAACGGCGCCTGCTGCGGGGAAGGGGAGCGGCAGATGTTCGGCAAACTCTGCGCAAAAATGTAATCTTTCTAAGGCGGCCAGTTCCTGTTCAAGCTTCCGCTTGTCGTGCAGGGCGTAGACATAGGCGGGCTTTTCTTCAAAATCACAGTCGATATGACGGCACAATTCCCGGTATTTTTGAAGGGCTGCCTCGTTGGCGGAAAGATACTGCTGTGCCCGGTCTACGACAAAGGTTTGGATGAGCTTGTGATAGATGAGTCCGTGCTGACTGGTCAGCTTGGCGGTGGTATTTTTTGTAATGCCGCTGCAAATTGTTTTTTCTTCTGCCAGCACATAGGGTATTCCGGCCTGCTGCAGAAAGTAGGCGCACAGGACGCCTGCCATGCCGCCGCCAATGATCAGAACATCTGTTGTCTCGTCGCTCTCAAGCCGCCCAAAGTTTGGATGTGCCCAGGTTTGTTCCCATAGTGATTTCATGTGATTCCTCCCAAAACATACGCTTAGTTATAGTGTGGTCGAAAAGGGAGAAAGTATGCCCGGGGAAAGCTGCTCCTGGCGTATAGAAGCAGGGTGAGGTGCATAGGCTGTTTTTGAGGTGATGGTGTATGAAAAAACCTTCATGGAAAACATATGCGCTCTGGATTGTGGGCGTGGAGGCAGTGGGGGCACTTTCCGGCTTTCTCACCCGGGATGGTGCGGAGATTTACAGTGAAACGATCCGGCAGCCGCCTCTCTCGCCGCCGGCTATCGTATTTCCCATTGTCTGGAGCATACTGTTTCTGCTCATGGGCGTCAGCGCTGCCAGAATCTATGGGGCACCGGCGTCACCTGACCGCACCCGGGCGCTGCGGATCTTCGCAGTTCAGCTGGCGTTCAACTTTTTCTGGAGCATCATTTTCTTTAATTTCCAGAACTTTGGCTTTGCCTTCCTATGGCTAATGGCGCTGTGGGTGCTAATTCTATGGATGATTTTCACTTTTCGTAAGGTAGATCGGCTGGCTGCGTGGTTACAGGTACCGTATGTCCTGTGGGTGACCTTTGCGGCTTACCTGAATTTTGGCGTGTGGATGCTCAATCGGTGACAGAACAGGATATAAAACGCATCCATATTGCTGGAACGCTCTTTACCCAGCGGCTGAATCAATGGGGAGAAAGCATAGAGGATCGTAACATGGCAAGACCATGTTACGATCCTCTGTGCTTTATAAAATCGGTGCCCATGTATTGGCATAACAAACTACAATTGTGAACGGTGCTTTTAAAGCAGCAGTACCTAATCCACATAGGGACTGGTGTGGATGGGAAGTGGTATGATATAGCCTTGTATTTCGCAGAACCAAAGGTGGAATTGTCTACCGTAGTATGGTAGAATTTATCCCATCTTTCAGCTGGAAATCCTGCAGAAAAAATATTTTCACAACTTTGTTTCGGTAAGGCGTTATACCATCTCCCGTTGTTTATGAAGTTATCTTCTGTGAATTTACTGTCAGCAAGTATATAAAAGATGGAGGTTTATCAAAATGGAGAAAGAACTTGCATTTCGATATGCAGAGCGAAAAGATACACATCTGATCTTGCAATTTATAAAAGAACTTGCAGATTACGAAAAGATGCTACATGAAGTTGTTGCTGATGAATCGACACTGGAAGAGTGGATTTTTGATAAGCAGAAGGCAGAGGTTATTTTTGCAATTGTAGACGGAAAGGAAATTGGGTTTGCTCTTTTCTTTCATAACTTTTCTACTTTCCTTGGCAGAGCGGGTATCTACCTTGAAGATCTATATGTAAAGCAGGAGTACCGTGGAAATGGATATGGAAAAGCTATATTGAAAAAGTTGGCATCCATTGCCGTGGAGCGGAAATGCGGACGATTGGAATGGTGGTGCCTGGACTGGAATAGACCCAGTATTGATTTTTATCTATCACTTGGTGCGGAGCCAATGTCGGATTGGACCGTGTATCGCATTGCCGGCGATACACTTACGAAGCTTGCAGAATAAGATCTCCATTGCTTTATCAACTGGATACCGAGGACTGACCGTTGACCGATATCGCCGTTTGAGGTCAACGGCCTTTTTATTCCCTTTTAAAAGGGAGCTTTTTGCACAAGCAAAGAACCTATAAATGTTTTTTTGGACATTTCTTGACAATCAGTCGTTCTTACACTATTATGTAGCTTGCGACTCGATTACGTAGTGTGCTACTAATTTGTATAGAAGGAGGTGGCATCCATGTCACCGGTCGGCAGAGATGATCTGGGATTCAAGATCAAAATCATTTCCAAGCTGCTGACACAGAACATGAACAACAGCATCACGTCCCTGGACCTGACTAGCTCGCAGGCCCGTGTGCTTGGTTACCTGTGCTACCGAACCCAACGGCAGGAGACGGTCTATCCGCGGGACATTGAACGGCATTTCCGCTTTACCCATCCCACGGTATCGGGGCTGCTGCAGCGGCTGGAGGCAAAGGGCTATCTGAGCAGCGAACCATCCACGGAGGACAGGCGATGCAAGCAGATCCTCGTCACAAAGCGGGCACTGGAAGCCAACCAGCAGGTCCTCGATCAGCTGGCCGCATCGGAGCAGCGGCTGGTCAGCGATATGTCCCGCGCGGAAATCATTCAGCTCCAAAGCTTCCTGGATCGGATGATTCAAAATCTCAGCGCTTCCAACGGCGCGCCGCAGTCGGCGGACCAGTTCCCACGGTTCGCTGATGAGACGGAGAGAAAACGCGAAGATCGCGGTTGCCAATCTCCGGATTTTCGCTAAAATTTGTTTTACAAACTCCGGATGGGGGCTACGCCGCAGGAAGTGTGGATCCTGCGCGGTGTGGCGGCCCACAGTGGCGGAAGGCTCCGAGAGTTTGGATAGGAGGAATTTTCTAGTATGACTGGTATGATCAAAACACTGAGTAAAAGCATACGGGAATTCAAGAAGCCGGCAATCCTCACACCGATCCTGGTGGTGGGCGAAGTCGTCTTGGAATGCATTATCCCGTTTGTAATTGCTAATCTCGTCAACGAGATGCAAGCCGGCTGCGGCATGGACGTCATTATCCAATACGGTGTGCAGCTGGTTGTCATGGCCGTGCTGTCGCTGATCCTGGGCGTGGCGGCCGGTAGTACCTGCGCCACAGCCTCCACGGGCTTTTCGCGGAATCTGCGGCAGGATATGTTCTACCGCATTCAGGACTATTCGTTTGAAAACATCGACAAGTTCTCGGTCTCCAGCCTGGTGACCCGGATGACCACCGATGTCATCAACGTGCAGATGTCCTTTATGATGATCATCCGCGTGGCCATCCGCTGCCCGCTGATGCTGATCTTCTCCTTCGTCATGGGCTTTGCCATGGGCGGCCGCCTGGCCATGATCTTCCTGGTGACCATTCCTCTGCTGGGCTTCGGTTTGGCTATGGTGATCCGCAAGGCCACCCCCATTTTCCGCCGGGTGTTCCGCAAGTACGACGCCCTCAACGACTCGGTGCAGGAGAACGTCCAGGCCATGCGCGTGGTCAAGAGCTACGTCCGCGAGGACTATGAGAAGAAGAAGTTCGGCGCTGCCGCCGAGGACGTCTGCAAAGACTTCACCCGTGCCGAGCGCATCATGGCCATCAACACCCCCATGATGCAGTTCTGCGTGTACACTGGCATGGTCTTTGTCCTGAGCTTTGGCTCCTATGCCGTCATTTCCAGCCAGGGCATGGAGGTCAACGTCGGCCAGATGTCTGCCATCATTACATACAGCTTCCAGATCCTCATGAGCCTGATGATGCTCTCCATGGTGTTCGTGATGATCACCATGTCCATGGAGTCCGCCGAGCGTATCGTCGAGGTGCTGCAGGAAAAGAGCAGCCTGACCAGCCCCGAGAATGCGGTCACGGAAATTCAGGACGGTTCCATCGATTTTGACGGCGTCAGCTACAAATACTCCAAGACCGCCGAGCGCAATGCTCTGGAGAATGTGGATCTCCACATCCGTTCCGGTGAACTCATCGGCATCCTGGGCGGTACGGGCTCGTCCAAGACTACCCTGGTGCAGCTGATCCCCCGGCTCTACGACGTGACGGAGGGCACGGTCCGGGTCGGCGGCGTAGACGTGCGTAACTATGACCTGGAAACCCTCCGCGACAGCGTGGCCATGGTGCTGCAGAAGAATGTGCTGTTCTCCGGCACCATCAAGGACAATCTCCGCTGGGGTAACCCCAATGCCACCGACGAGGAGATGCATGAGGCCTGCCGTCTGGCCCAGGCCGACGAGTTCATCCAGCAGTTCCCCGACAAGTACGATACCTGGATTGAGCAGGGCGGCAGCAACGTCTCCGGCGGTCAGAAGCAGCGGCTCTGCATTGCCCGGGCCCTGCTGAAGAAGCCCAAAGTCCTGATTCTGGACGATTCTACCTCCGCTGTGGACACCCGGACCGACGCCTTGATCCGTCAGGGTTTCCGCCAGTTCATCCCGGATACCACCAAAATTATCATTGCCCAGCGGGTGGCCTCGGTTCAGGACGCCGACCGTATCATCGTCATGGACGGCGGCCGCATCAGTGCCATCGGCACCCACGAAGAGCTTTTGAAGAGCAGTGATATTTACCGCGAAGTGTACACTTCCCAGACGAAGGCAGGTGATCATGATGAAGCGTAAAAATACGATAGAAGAGCGAAACGCCGCCCCTGCTGCGACCCGTACCACCACCAGCCGCGGCCGCCGCGCCCCCAAGGGCGTACTCCGCAGGCTGCTGAAAACCCTGTTTGAATTCTATCCGGTGCTGCTGCCGGTCACGCTGGTGTGCATCCTGATCAATGCTCTCGTCAGCTCCATGCCGGCTATCTTCCTGCAGAAGGTCATCGCCTTGGTAGACCAAAGCTACAAGAGCGGCGACTGGTCGGCGATCTCCGGAAAAATTCTCGGCCTTGTAGGAATCCTGGTGGCCATGTATGTGATCAGCCTTATCGCCGGCGCCTTCTACACGCAGATGATGGCCATCATCACCCAGGGCTCCCTGAAAAAGATGCGTCAGAAGATGTTCAACCACATGCAGGACCTGCCCATCCGGTACTTTGACACCAATGGCCACGGCGACATCATGAGCTACTACACCAACGATGTCGATACTCTGCGCCAGCTCATCAGCCAGAGCCTTCCCAATATTCTCATCTCCGCCATCACGCTGTTCGTGGTGTTCTGCATTATGGTCTACTACAGCGTCATCCTGGCCTTTGTAGTGGTGGTCGGCGTTATCTGCATGGTCTTCGCCGCCCGCGCGATCACCAAGCGCTCCTCCACCTACTTCCTGCGCCAGCAGATCACGCTGGCCAACGCCGAGGCGTTCATGGAGGAAATGATGACCGGCCAGAAGGTCATCAAGGTCTTCTGCCACGAGGAAGCCGCCAAGGCCGACTTTGACAAAGTCAACGACGAAATCTTCTTCAACGCCCGCAACGGTAACCGTTTCGCCAACATTCTCATGCCGCTGCTGGGCAATGTCGGCAACGTGATGTACGTGGTCGTGGCACTGGTGGGCGGCGCCCTGCTGCTGTCCGGCGCCCCCAACATCAGCCTCTCCGGCATGGCCTTCAGTATCAGCATCGTGGTGCCGTTCCTGAATATGACCAAGCAGTTTGCCGGTTCCATCGGCCAGGTGTCCAACCAGATCAACATGGTCATCATGGGCCTGGCCGGTGCCCACCGGATCTTCTCCCTGCTGGATGAAGAGCCCGAAACCGACGATGGCTACGTGACTCTGGTCAACGCCAAGGAGAACGCCGACGGCACCTTGACCGAGTGCCCCGAGCGCACCATGGTCTGGGCCTGGAAGCATCCCCACCACGACGGCACCGTCACCTACACCAAGCTGACCGGCGACGTGCGGTTCTACGACGTGGACTTCGGCTATACGCCGGAAAAGATTGTCCTCCATAACATCTCTCTCTACGCCAAGCCTGGTCAGAAGATCGCCTTCGTAGGAGCCACTGGTGCCGGTAAGACCACCATCACCAACCTCATCAACCGGTTCTACGACATCGACGACGGCAAAATCCGCTACGATGGCATCAACATCAACAAGATTAAGAAGGCCGACCTGCGGCATTCCCTGGGTATGGTGCTTCAGGACACCAACCTCTTCACGGGCACCGTCATGGAGAACATCCGCTACGGCAATCTGGACGCTTGCGACGAAGACTGCATCGCAGCGGCCAAGCTGGCCGGTGCCGATGACTTCATCCGTCGTCTGCCCGAGGGCTACAACACTGTGCTCCGCGGCAACGGTGCCAACCTGAGCCAGGGCCAGCGGCAGCTGCTGAGCATCGCCCGGGCCGCTGTAGCCGATCCTCCGGTCATGATCCTCGATGAGGCCACCTCCTCCATCGATACCCGTACCGAGGCCATTGTACAGCAGGGCATGGACGCGCTGATGTACGGTCGGACGGTGTTCGTCATTGCCCACCGACTCTCCACGGTCCAGAACTCCAATGCCATCATCGTCCTTGAGCACGGCCGCATCATCGAGCGCGGCAGCCACGACGAGCTGATCGCCCAGAAGGGCAAGTACTATCAGCTGTATACCGGCGCCTTCGAACTCGAATAATTTCCCAAAAAGAGGCGTGCTATCCCCTGCCTTATAGGATGTAAAAGCATAAAATTTCATACTGGCAGAAAAGGGTGCTGATGTAAAACATCAGCACCCTTTTTCTCTACCAAATGCCCTGGGAAAACGATGGCGCACCGTTCCCGCGTAGCCATCTTCAGTATCAGCCGCATCTCAGCAATACAGTCCGGTTCATGCAATGCGATCTGCGTCTATGTGAGGCCTTTTGAGGAGTTGCTGGATGTAGATTAGGTGGACGGCGGAATGGAATCATAACCACCGGCCATGCCGGTGGTTATGATTTGCTCTGACAGCTTTCACGGCGGTACAGGAGGATACCGCCATGCTGCGCCGGATGTTGTCCCTGCCGGATCAAACAGGGTTAGCCACTCAAAAAAAGCCCGTTCCAGCCGGCGGAGAGGTTCGGCCTTTTGTGCATAATTACCGCACTTTTATTGGAAGAGACAACACTGTGCGGACGAAACAACATTCTGTGGCTCATATAGAAAAACTGCGAAATACAACTTGGGCTTAGGAGTTTGGCGTTCCAATTCTGTGTTCTTTTCTACTTCCTCTACAGTTTCTTCTCGTTTCATATCATGCTGTACGGCGGATGCACCTAATCGCAAATTTTCCATCTAATATCCTGTTTTTAACCGTTTTTCAAAAGTCGTATTAGCAAGAAATTAGCAGGAAGGATGATTTGCTGCCCAGCAAGACAGCATAAAAATGGCCAACCTGGCGACATATTTAGGAGGAAAAATCATGGAACAAAAAGAGAAAGAATTACAGCCCCAGACCCGTGCCTATACGGTGGAAGAGGTCGCAACGATCCTCCATATCGGGCGGTCATCCGCCTATACCCTTGTCAAGAAAGGGTACTTCAAAAGCGTACGCATTGGCACAGCCATCCGGATTTCCCGAAAATCCTTTGACGAGTGGCTGGATCAATTCGACTTATAAATGACTCTAAGAAATGGAACTGTGAGTAGCATAAAGGAATGTGGGGTGCATCAACAAAACATTCATGATATAATGAAAGGCAATAATCCTGCCAGAAGGAGCGGTGTTATGGACAGAACAGATGGATGTTATATCGCTACCATAGGAGCGCTCTATTCTATGAGCGGGAAGGAAATTGCCGACCATCTGCGCGAATCCCAGGGAAATCCTTCTGAATCAGAATATAGATCCTGGGAGAACTCAATTCCGATTTTGGTCAAGGTTCTGCATCAGGCAGGACTGGATGCGTTGACATTGGTTTTGGAATATCAGACCCCTATTGGCAGCCGGATTGACGCTGTGCTCCTGGGAGAAGGGAAAACGACAGGAAAACCGCTGGTACTGGTTATAGAGCTCAAACAGTGGAGCGCCATTGAAGAAAATGTGGCCGGGCGGGAGAGCAGTGTATCCATCTGTCTGTCCCGAGCTGAAAACCGCTTTGAGGAAAGGCTCCATCCTGTCCAACAGACGCTGACTTACGCTAAGCATCTGCGGATGAACCACAGTAATGTGGCTGATGGGAAGATGGATGTGCGATGCCGTCAATTCCTTCATAATTTTAAGGATAAGGAGCAGCTCTTCCAGGGCAGTTATCAGGCATATGAGCCACTGCGGCATGAGACCTATACAAAAGGTGAAGAGGAGCTGCTGGCTGCAGACTTGAGGAACTTGCTCTCTTCCGAGCCGAACCCAGAGGTAGTGGAGCAGTTTCTTACTGGTACCTATGTTTTGGGCCAGATTGGCTTTCAGGATTTAGGGAATGTATTGGCAAGAAAAGAAAACGCTACAATGCTGGATGACCAGATCGAGGTCAACCGCAAGATCTGTACTATGATCGATCAACTCCATAGTCCGCAGTTCGGCAAGCATCTGATGATTATCTCGGGCCCGCCAGGTACTGGGAAAACAGTGGTGGGATTGCACGCCATTTATGCTTATTGTCAGAAATTTGGCCCTTCATGGCAGAATCGGGGCGGATGTATCTTTGCACTGCCTAGAAGCCGTACACTTTCTCTGGTCATTGCGGGCGCCTCTGGCGTATCACCTGCCTATTTGGATGCAGTTCCGTTTGGGCGGGATCTGGTAGTCGTAGATGAAGCGCATCGGATCCAACAGCTGGAATCCACCATGACCAGCCTGTTTCAAAAGGCCAATATGGTGGTGGTACTGCAGGATGACCGGCAGCGAATCCGTATAACGGAAGAGGGAACGGTGGATGGTTTCCGGCGGTTTGCCCAGGCGCACGGCATTTCCTGCTCCGTTTACTCCCTGGTATCACAAAAGCGTGCGGGATATCTGGGCAGCTACGTCTCTGATTTGGATAAGCTCTTTTATGACCGCCAGAAGCAACCGTTGAAGCGACAGTCTGCATTGGAACTGCGTTGCTGGGATGATCTGAACGATCTGGACAGATACCTCCACAGCCTATTGTCAGCGGGCCGCCATGTGAAATGGTATGCGCCCTTTTGCTGGAAATGGACCTTCGATACGCGGAACAAGGACATCAGGATCGCGCAGCCCTCGGGTGATTTTGAGAAGCCATGGAATCCACAGCCGAAAGAAGAACAGTACAGATGGTATGTAGGAGAAAAAGAGGAATATCTGGACCAAGTAGGCTGTATCTACACGGCACAGGGCCTGGAGTTTGACGATATCGGTGTGATCTGGTGGGACGACCTGTGCTGGGATGACGACCTCCACGATTGGCACATCGATCTGAGCAGCAATTGTGATGCGACATTTATGGCCGCAATCCAAAAAAGCAGTCAGCCCAGTAAGCAGGAGATTGTAGAACTGGTGCTGAACACCTACCGGGTACTGCTTACCCGAGCCAAGAGCAGCGTCCATATTTGGTTCCGAGATCCAGTGACGCGGGATCATGTCCGAAAGGTTCTGGATTTCTAAAGCAATATAAATGGAGGAGCAGAAACTGCGCTGCAGTTCCTGCTCCTCTTTTATATCAGGCTTTCGGAAGACTTATTTTCTCTATCCGTTTTTTCAGATAGTCCCGCAAAGCAGAATCCTGGCAGTAGATATAACAGCCCTTCTGCCCCCTGGTCAAGAGGACTTTGTAGGTGTTTCGTACGATCCTGTCTGCAAGCTCTGGATTGGGACGTTTTTTCAAACCTCTCAAACTCTGATCACTCTTGGCTCTCTTGGATGGCTCTGTAATCACATGCCCATTTTCGTACCGAAGATCGAGGCCGATAATCACGCCCACATAGTCAAACTCCAGCCCTTGAGCGGTATGGATACACCCTACCTGATCAAAGGAATCAGGATCAATGGCCCAGGTATCTGTGGAGTTAAAATTCCAACGGGCACGAAAGGCGCCTTCCAGTTCAATATCATAGATGGAGGGATCATTGGAATTCTTGCTGGGCCAGGGATAGCAGTATCCGGCCACCATCCGTGCTTTATTGTTGATCAAATTTTTCTGCCGAAGATCTTCCCGCATCTGGCAGACATCCTCATAAACACGGATCTCATAGTCTCCATCAAATCCGTCATGGTTAGCGGTGGAGGAGATCTCCAGCATATCGTTGAGGAATGAAATGTAGCCCTCGCTTCCGTTACAGCGGAACTGAGAGGTCAACTTCAGTGTATCCTCTCCATCTTCCAGGCGAAACAGTTGGCTTCCGCATTTACGAGCCCACTTTTTGATTTCATCTACAGAGCCAATGTCGCTGGTGGTAACGATTTGATCCTCGTCAATGAAAAAAACACTGACTTTAGCGGCCGCAATGATCTCCTTGATCTGGTTTTCTCCCTTGTTTCGGTACATCCCGGATTTTTCATTCAGACGGTGTGCCTCGTCAGCAATCAGGCAGTCAAAGGCATTCTTGGGGCAATTTACGTAGCTTCCCGAACCTTTGAACAAATTTTTGACATATTCCAGCGTATACTGTTCCTGACGCAATTCCTTGAAATATACATTTCGAGGCGCCGCATTCTTCGTTACATACTGAGCGTTCCGACCTTGCCTTGAAATCAGCTCCACCAGAAGCCGGACGGCGACCACACTTTTTCCAGTACCAGGGCCGCCTTCAATAATGATCGTACGTTTCTGGCCGTCCTGCAGCGCATTTTCGATGGCACTCAGCACGGTCTCGTAGGCCACTTTCTGCTCGTCCAGCAGTACAAACTCTTCGGCCCCTGCCAGCATGTTTCCCAATACATCCTGCAGCGCTTTGGATGGACGAATCTCCGCCTGATCCACTATTTTAAGGAGATCTTCTCTGGGGGGCCGCTGAACCCATTGAAGAAGATATTTTCTGAATTTTGTTTCTTCCCGTTTGATGAAAACAGGTGCAGCATCAAGAACTTCCTGATATTGCGGAGCAAAAATTTGCTCCCGCTTAGAAGGACTGTAGTTATGCAGATAAGCACATGGATGGAGTCCAATCTGATGCTCCTGAATGGCTGTGTTGAAATTCTCCAACGTCTTGGCGTACGAGAACGCCTGGTAAGATGGATGCGCTACAGCTCGAATCTGTCCGCCTGTAAAGGCTTTTACGATCCCCGGCTGTGTTGTCTCCAATGCTTCTGTCCACTGTTTCAGTTCCACTAAAATCAAATGAGGCTGGCCTTCCGTATCCTCTCCGGCAATCACCAGATCCACTCGCTTGGATGTTTGGGGAATCTGATATTCTACTGCAATTTGCAAATCATCGGGGAGTTCCTTGGTATTCAAAACCTCGGCCATAGCGGCAAGTGAGTTTTCCCAGGCGGTGGATTCCCGGTCATTGTCATGAAGCAGCCCTTTTCTTCGGAAGGCTTCTTCGAGAATGGGAACAATCCTGCCGCTGGAAACATCTTTCAGAAATTGTGCTTTTGTGCAGACATAAATCAGCATTTCTCGTTCCCCTTCTGGTATTCTGTATACTTGCCGCTCTTCCCGTATGCTTTATCCACTGGGTACTTTTTCTCGTTAATTTGAACTTTTTTCTGCACGATTTTGTCCAAATCCAAACCACACCGGTCAGCCATCAAGACACAGTAGTTGATCACATCTGCGAGTTCTTCTGCAATCTGATTGCGCTTACTTGTACACTCCAAATCAGAACCGCTCCATTGAAAGATCTCCAAAAGCTCTGCGGCTTCCAGAGAAATGGAAAGTGCCAGATCCTTGGGATTGTGAAACTGTTTCCAATTCCGACGATCTCTGAAGTCGAGAATCATTTTAATTGTTTCCTCAGTCATATCATAAACCTCTATTTCTATCAGTGGGATGTCATAAAATTATGATAGCATGTGAAGAAGATCATTTCAATGATCGTGACAATTGATTGTGAACCATAAACACATAAGGGCGCGGTGTATAAAGAACACCACGCCCTTATGCTTGTTCTGTATTCTTACATGTAACAATCACATGGACATTTTGAGAGGAAACGACACGATACAGTACTGCAAGTGCATAAAAGAGCAAAAACGCCTCATGCAGCGAGGTCACAAATTGTTCGAAACCGTTAGGAGTACGGCGTACCATTTCGTAAATTGTTCATATCATATCTTCCCGTGTTGTTTCTTCGCAAATTGTGCTGCCTGGAGGTAGGTCAATTTGCACAAATTCCCCTGAAATATGCTGCCTTACAACGGCTTTTCAAATGTCGTATTAGCAAGGTATTAGCAGGAACCCCTTGTGACATAGGGCTTCCAGGGGCCATTTCAAAATGCTATTAGCAGGGAGGATGATTTTATGAGCACCAACGAAAAAGGGACGCCCCAAAGCAGGACATACACCGTGAATGACATCGCAGCCATTCTCGGTATCGGCCGCGCTTCGGCCTATAAACTCGCCAACTCCGGATTGTTCAAGACGATCCGCATCGGCAACATGATTCGCATCTCCAGAAAGTCCTTTGAGGATTGGCTAAAGGCAGAGGGGCTGGACGACGAAATGGAATAAGTGCTTAAACTGCCGCAGGCTGTTAGTCTGCGGCAGTTTAATATAGTCGCCCTTTGTAAAGGTCTGGCTTTTAACTTTGCAATATAGAAATATCGGCAGAAAATCTATCAAGTTTGGTGCTTTCCTGATGTAACTCTTTGCGAGCCTCTCTTAAATTTGCATCTATAAGTGCAAGTTTTTCTTCAGCCCTCTCCTTTTGGTGTACAGCCTGTTCCACTTTTTCGGCTGAATAGCGCCGCAAATTTGCTTGGCGGTTAAATAGTGCTTTTCTCGCTCTTGATATTAGAGAAAGAATCTTGATTTCATCTTTATTCCAAATCGTCACAACAATTAGGAGTATCGGAAGTACAGCCGTAATAACGCCTAATACTTCAGAATAATTTGTGCCAATGTAAATCGCAATTCCTATTACTATCAAAGATGCTATTGATATAACTATTTTTAATCCCAAAATCTGCTTGTTGACAAACATGTCAATTGCATCTTTTACCTGCTTTTGTTCGCCCAGAAATTCAGAAAGATCTTCTATCTCTTTCTTTGTGTCCGTTCTCTCTTTCTCTAATACCTCAACTTTCCGCTGACACTCAAAAATAATCCTTTGCTGTTTAGCTTTTGCAAGTTCAAACTCCGCCATCTCGTTTTTTCTTGTTAAATCATCAATTTCTTCTTGGCGAGATATACTTCCTTCTGCATATGCGCTCTGACGAATTTCTTTTAGAATTTCTAGCGGTGTAGAATCAATGAGCTTATCAGAATCGTTTGCCGTCAGTTTCCCAAGAATTCTTTGAGCAACAGGGCTAACTTTTAAGAAATAGCACTGTTCCGGAGTAATATCACCTTTTTTCTCCAACTTTATTAGAGCATCATTTAATTTTTTTGTCACATCATTAGAAGGTCGAAATGCAGCATATGCAGCAGAAACCAGCCTGGGCCTATTAACCGAAAATAGCGTAGACGGGCTATTAAACCAGATTAAAGTGCCCCATTTAATATCTGTCATAACAGTTGGTATAAAAAAGTCCTTGGTGAGCGCATAATCATGAGAAATCTTATAGCCAACCCGTGCTAATGATCTATTTGCTGTAATAAAAATATTTTTAACATCATTTAGGTGATATGGAACAACCGTATTATTTTTATGCTGAGTAAAGAAGATAGATTTTGCATCTTGGTTAATACTATAATCTATATCATCAATCTGAACATCAGGGTTTGAATCCTTATATTCCGTGATGATCATTTCTTTAATGGTTGCCTCTGTTAAAGTCTGAATATCTTCTACTTTGGGGTACGCCATATTGTCTATAGTAATGTTGAAATCTTCCTTTAATCTAGTACGTACATTGCAAGAGAACTCATCAATTTCATCTATGCTCCACTGATTGCGTACAAAGAAATAGGTTGCTTCAGAAGAAAGCGTTGCATCATAATTGGGATTGTTAATCCACGACTTTGAACCTTCGATGATACCGATCATTTCGCTAACGGTATGATCATATACCTTGACATGCATGCCTAGTTTTTGAATATTTCTGACAAATAGTTCGTAGCTATCAGCACGGTCAGAGCTATCAATGCCAAATAGCTTAAACAGCAAGCCAGTATCCAAATACACACATGCGTCCGTAGCTGTATAAGATTGCGGAGATTCACAATATGCAAAGACTTCCGACAATGCTAGGCCAATGGTATAATCGTTCAAATAGTCCAAAATGTCGGCCTGACCTGTTTCTTCACAATGGACCAAAAAAGCTGCAAACAAATAATCGTCTTTGACTTCTCTTAACACCCTTCTATCTACTTTAGTTTTAATGCCATATCGCTCAATAAATGCAAGTATTTTGTCACCCATATCTTCATCAGAAGAATAGATGTTATACTCTTGTTGCAAAAAAACTTTGAATCGAGCAAGGATTTCTCGATATTTTTGGTCTGTTTTTTCAACAATATCCATAAAGTCCTCTTCATCAATATGGGCATAGTCAGGGACAAACTGATGTATAGAGGAATTATATGTTAGAAACCCAAAGTTAATACATGTAGAAAGAATTGTTTGCATTGGATGATAGGGAACTGAAAAGCCATAATAGGCTTTGAAATCTTTACATAGAGTGTCTATATCGCATGTTTTGTATCTATTTCTCTGTATGAGAGCCGCAATCATTCTGGCATAAGCGTGGAGTATATCTTCTCTAGAACAGGAACTTAGAGCAGCATAGCAGGCTATTGTCGAAAATGAGCTCATGGCTGTTACCTCTCTGTATCTATTTTGGGGTAAATTTCATTTTAAAGTATAAATCCAATTCAGGTAAATTTCAATTCTATGAGTATTGATTTCTGACATAAATCGACTTTCCTTGTAAATCTCAAGAACAGAGCAGTTTAAAGGTCATAGGTTTAGTCCTATGGCCTTTTTTCATATCCATTTGTATCTTTGTATCATTTATTCTGGCTCTGAGATTACCACAACGATATTTTGATTACCAAGTCAAAACTGACACGAAAGGAGTCGAAAATCCCATGTTTTTTCTCCCACAGTCAGCCGGAACCCCCCCGCCCATAGATTTTCCCCTCCGGGGTGTCCGAGCGGAATAGAGGCCGTCTTTTCCCCGAAAATAAACACTTTTCCAGACCGCCGAAGGGAGGTGATAATATGGCGGTATTTCGTATTGAGAAAACCCGAGACTACACGGTAATGTCCAACCACCACCTGCGCAACGCGGGGCTGTCACTGAAATCCAAAGGGCTGCTCTCCATGATGCTGTCCTTGCCGGAGGACTGGAACTACACCACCAGAGGCCTGGCCAAAATCTGCAAGGAGGGCACAGACAGCATCGGCTCCGCTCTGAAGGAGCTGGAACGGGCCGGGTACATAGTCCGCAACCGGCTTCGGGACAGCAAGGGCAAGATCGTGGATGTGGAGTATGTCATCTATGAGACACCCCATCCCCCGGACACGGGCCAGCCGTGTGAGGACGAGCCGGATACGGCTTGTCCAGATACGGAAAACCCGGATATGGATAACCCATGTCTGGAAAACCGGCCGCAATTAAATAAAGAGAAAAGAAATCCTGAAGAACAAAATACTCATTTACCAAGTACGGAAGGATCAAATCCTATCCAATCAAGCCCCCAAACCCCCGCAGGGGCCAAACGGACCGGACGGAACCGGATGCAGGAGCGAGAGAACTATCGGGAACTGATTTTGGAGAATATCGAGTATGACTATCTATGCCGGGATGACCGGCTGGATCGGGATATGCTGAATGAGTTGGTGGAGCTCATGGTGGATACCGTCTGTTCCCGCAGGGAGATGATTCGCATTGCCGGGGACGACTATCCGGCGGAGGTGGTCAAATCCCGGTTCCTGAAGCTAAACAGTTCCCACATCGAGTATGTGCTGGACCGTATGCGGGAGAACACCACCTATGTGCGCAACATCAAGAAATATCTGCTGGCTGCCCTGTATAACGCCCCGGCCACCATCGACAGTTACTATGCGTCCCTGGTGAACCACGACCTGTACGGCAGCGGAGAAAGGAGATGATGACTTATGCAGGAAGAAGTCACCCAGCGCACCGTTGCCCTCTGCGTGGAGGCTACAAAGCTCTCCGCCGGGATGCTGCAACAGGCCATGAAAAAAGTGCTGGACGAGATGCAGAAAGGCGTGACCGGCCACAAGACCAAGCTGCACCACGGCAAGCAGACCCTCCGGCAGCTGATGAAGCACAATACCGGCGTTTCCAACATCGAGATCACAGACCAGAACATCCGGGCCTTTTCTGCCACCGCCAAGAAGTACGGCATTGACTTTGCGCTGAAAAAGGACACCAGCGGCGAGATACCTCGCTACCTGGTGTTCTTCAAGGGCCGGGATGCCGACGTTATCACGGCGGCCTTCCGGGAGTTCTCCGCAAAGAATCTGGAGAAAGAGAAAAAGCCCTCCATCCGCAAGGAGCTGGAGCAGGCGAAGCAGCAGGCCAAGACCCAGCACCGCCAGCGGGAGAAAGTCAAGACCAAAGACCGGGGTGTGGAATTATGACGGTTGACTGGAAGAAAAAGCTGCTCCCCAACCTCCCGTATCTACTGTTCGTGTATCTCTTTGATAAGCTCTGCCAGGCGGTGCGCCTCGCGCCCGGCCTTGACGCCTCTGAAAAGCTCCTGCATCTGAGCCAGGGCTTTACGGAGGCGTTTTCTTCTGGGCTGCCCAGCCTGCATCCGCTGGACCTGCTGGCGGGTGTTGCCGGAGCGGTCATTATTCGGCTGGCGGTGTACGCCAAAGGGAAAAACGCTCGCAAATATCGCCGGGGCATCGAGTACGGCAGCGCCCGATGGGGCACAGCGGCGGATATTGCCCCCTATGTCAATCCGGTCCCCGACTGGAACATCCCTCTGACCCAGACGGAAAAGCTCACCATGTCCAGCCGACCCAAAAATCCCAAGTATGCCCGGAACAAAAACATTCTGGTCATCGGCGGCAGCGGCAGCGGCAAGACCCGTTTCTTCGTCAAGCCCTCCCTTATGCAGATGCACAGTTCCTATGTGGTCACCGATCCCAAAGGACAGCTTTTGTCCGAGGTGGGGACCATGCTGCGGCGGGGCGCCCCCAAGCTGGACGAGAACGGAAAGCCCATGCGGGACGCCCACGGGAAGGTCATCTATGAGCCGTACCGCATTAAGGTCCTCAACACCATCAACTTTAAAAAGAGCATGAAATACAACCCCTTCGCCTATATCCGGTCGGAGAAAGACATCCTCAAATTGGTCAATGTCATCATTGCCAACACCAAAGGCGACGGAGAAAAATCCTCGGAAGATTTTTGGGTCAAGGCCGAACGGCTTTTGTACTGCGCCCTGATTGGGTACATCTGGTACGAGGCGGAGCCGGAGGAAAAGAACTTTCTCACGCTGCTGGAGCTCATCAACGCATCCGAGGCCAGAGAGGACGACGAGGAATTTCAAAGCCCGGTTGACC
>UMCI01043867.1_pt1 | contig 33774 bp, 29 predicted proteins | sample 1964211 | NCBI WGS metagenome assembly UMCI01 (sample SAMEA4835966, study PRJEB28245) | human gut metagenome | biome: gut microbiome; material: fecal sample | place: Denmark | collected 2008 | reverse complement strand
GGAACAAATCCGGCAGGCGGGATTTTCTATTGCTTCTCTCGCCGAAGAAGCGCAATACACAACCGCAAGTAGAGCCGCTCATCAGGAGAATCCAATGTGCTGCCAAGAATACGATATATTTTATCCAAACGTTTGAGAAGGCTACTGCGGTGAATGAACAGCGCCTCTGCTGTTCGTGAAACACTCATCTCGTTTTGCAGATACAGGTCCAAGGTCCTCACATATTCACTTGATTTCAATTGATCATGTTCCAGCAGCATCTGCAGTCCCTGAGAAAGCAAGCTCTCAATGGGAAACTCCGTCAGGCACATATCCAGTACACAGCAAAGCGCACAATCGCAAAATAAATAAAGCTTTTGTGGCGTATCGGAAATCTGCCTGAGTGCATAGTCTGCCTGCCGCAGATAATCCCGAAGCGCTGACAGCGCAGAAAAGGGGTTGCTCAGACCAGCGTAGTATCCCATGCGGAAAACCATGTCAGAAAAAGGTTCCAACGTATCAGGCGAATAGGGATTCTGCCGCTGAGTGCGAAGAATACCCACAATCTTTTCCTGATAAAGTATGGCATAGACTTTCTGCGGAAATGCGGCGCTGAGCGTTGCATACATATAGTCAACAGGCAAGGTGCGTTCATTTATATGCTCACACAGTTCAAAACAGAGCCACGCTTCTTCCTGCTCCAGATGCAGCAGTTTCTGTTCTTCATCGCTCAGCACGTGGCCGGCAAACGCTTTTCGCAGCGCAGACAACGCAGCATTTTCCTGGCGCCCACAGGCACGCAGATATTTAAAGTAAGCTTTTTGGAAATACAGGAAAAAATGCTCGATGACAGGAAATTCCCATGGTTGAAAGGGGCGGGACTCTTCATTAATGGAAATACAACCACAGAATTGATCAGAAACATAAAGATTCTGGCAATAAGCTCGACCTTCGATCTCCAGCGCCGTTTGATAGGGTTCACGAATCACACGCTCAAGCGCGCAGACCTCTTTGATCCGCTCGTTATGTTCCATGGGCATCGGCCCATGCAGATCAAGTATATATGCGCCGTTATGGATATCAAAGCCAACACAGAAAAGCTGCTGCAAATTACTGTCCACCACATTGATCATCCGGTGAAGGAAATCACTTGCCAGCAAAAGTAGTTTCCGGATGTCAAAATCGACCTCCTTCTCCAGCTCATCGCGCATACCACTATCCCACCGGTCAAATGTATCAAATGTCTGCTGTACACGGTTGTAAACCTCAGCAAGGCTCACTGCTTCCGAAATGTGCAAAAGCGGAATTCCCGAGACAAGCCATGCTTTCGGTACACATCTTCCCACACAGATCATGCTGCATGGAACCTCCGGTACACTTTGGGAAAGTGCCTCGGCCCATGCCAGATACAGCGCCCCCTCCGTCACCTCCATGCCCGGATCATAAAGAAGTGGCCGGGGAAGATTCAGCGTCTTTTTGCATACCCCATATTTCTTAATATGCCATGGTGCTGGCAGACAGGACGCTAAAACATCCAAATTAAGCCACATTTTTGTTGCCTCCCTCTCTAGTTCTCTTCCGCAGAATATCCTCTCTTCTCCGCTATTTTGTTCATAATTATAGAGTATTGCCAGTGATAATGCCATATTGAAATCGCTTTGGCAAAAAAGTACCTACACTTTGTAGACTGCCGACAATCAGCAGGCCGCAAAATTGCGACCTGTTTTTTTGCCATTTACCTGATAGAGGAAAAATGTGCTCGAAAAATGGTGTCATTTTTGTCCGCTCTCAGTTCCAACGTTTCGTATATGTGCAGTCTGTTTATTAAACCCCATTTTTGCTATCATATTTATAAGCATAATTCACAAAATGCTGCAGAATTCAGAAAGGAGTATGCAATCTATGAGCAACAAAATCGACGCGCGGCTCCCGAAGGAGATCGGGACCGGACTGTATCCCGTCAAATCACCATGGGGCAAGATGGTCTCCTACCATGACGCAGCACATTATTGCCAGCGTTATACCGCTGTTGTTAGCGCCGCTATTATGCAGGCCTTCCGCATGTTGGTCAAGGACTATGAAAAACGCAGTCAAGCCATGTGCACCAACGCCTATAACCGCCTGGCCTATGTCTACAAGCAAATCCCCGGATATACGGAAATGAATGCAGACCAGCTGCATATGCACCCTTTCATGCGCGGCAACTTTGTCGGCGGTCTGATCGGCGATGCGGGTGATGAGGATCTTCTCATGTGTGGTCGTGTCAACGACTTTGGCACCTACCGTGCGGAAAAAGAACTCGACATCTGTTACTGGGATATTGTCGGCACGGAGCTGTGCCGCTCTACAACACAGTCACTTCAGGCCTGCGCTGACTGTGCTGCTCAGCTTCGGCCAGAAGGTCCCCAGATAGAGTATCACATGGTCGAAGCCAAAGGCTGCGGAGACCGACACTGCCGCATTGTTGCCGAGTGCCGTAAGAAATTCCCAATGCCTCCCCACAAACAGTGGGAATGTTTCGGCCCCGTTGCCACTGAGGCACAGATCAAATTTACCAAGGAAGAAGATACTATCAATGAATCCATGATGTTCCGTGAGGAATGCGACTATCGCTTCTCCAACGGAACAAACATGGAAAAGGACTGGCGCAGCGCCTATCCCATGGTCACGATGTCCAACGCAGCCAGCTATATTCTGCCAACAATTGAAGATTTCATCCGCAGCGGTGAACTCACAAATGACGAGGTGGACTACGCAATTCACTGTGTCCTGGAGGCCGCGGGAAAGGCAACTTTCATTGATGATTTTGCTAAAGAGGGCCTTCGTATCTGGTTAGGTGCGCCGCACTCCGTCAGCGAGGATGATGGACGTTTGATGGGCGGCTATCTTGAAATGTTCTGGCAGAGTATGCACTTTAACTACACCATCGAAGCCTTTAACAAGGAGGAGTGCATCTACGTGCTCGACCCGCAGGAGCTCAATTCCTGTGCTTTCGGCTCACAGAAGATGGCCGATGCTTATGTCTGGTTCTGGTATGGCATGACCAAGAGTCTTGTGAACGCACAATGGTCTCTCTGGGAAGAGGATTCCCCCGAAGGCAAACTGCGGCTAAAAATCGCTAAAAAAGTAGATAAGTTCTGCTGAGGCAGCCAATTTAACGGAAAGGAGTCGTGTATTATGAAATATCCGTATCCTGTTATGTATCAGAATGTCTACTGCTATGATGAAATGAAGCGTGCCGAGCATATGGCTGTACGTGAAACGGTAGGCTGGTATCTGTGGACACATCAGATTGTGGAAGTCACAGGCCGGGATTGTACTGAATTTTTGGAGCTGATGTTCCCTAAGCCCATTGGCAATCTCTCTGTAAGCCGTGAGCGCTACACCACGATGCTTGATGACCAGGGACAGATCATCGATGACGTGGTTGTCATGCGTATGGATGAAAAGCGCTACTGGATCTCGACACTCTTCCGCGCTGATATGCTCGTCTGGTTTGACGCCCACAAGGGAGAACTGGACGTGTACTACGAGGATATAACGAAAAACTGGGAGATGTACGCTGTACAGGGTCCAAAGTCTCTGGAAATGGTCAATGCTCTGACAGAAACTCCGGTAGACAGCCAGAGATTCTTCCAGATCCTTCCTAACCGTATTGACGGTATTGATGTGCTGATCAACCGTGCGGGCTTCACAGGCGAAAAGCTGGGCTTTGAGATCTACTATCCCAAGGACAAGGCACCCGAACAAGAAAAAAAGCTCCGCGAGCTTGCGAAAACTTACGGTGGCCGCGAAGTCACCGAGTTTCAAGTCATGGCGTGGACCCTTCCGTGCGAGGCAGGCTTCTATTACATGCGGGATCTCCGCCACACAAATCCCTATGAGGTCGGTCTGGACACCGGCATCTGCTGGGATAAAGAGTTCGTTGGAAAAGAAGCGCTGGCCGCTATCCGTGATAAGGGCGCAGAACGGGAAGTGGTAGGCTTCACCGTTGCAGAAAAGGATATCCACATCAAAGGCCGCAATATGGGCAATGAGGGGGAGAAAGTCTTTTTCAATGGTGAAGAAATCGGCCGCGTGATGAAGATCACCTACAGCTACGTACTGGATACCAACAATGGTACGATCATTTGCAAGAAAGGTCTCCTCCATCCAGGTGACAAAATCATGCTGCACGGACACGAAGCCGTTATTTGCGCGCCGAAGTTTATCTGACGCTGATGAGGAACACGATAAGCAGAAAGAACAGACTGTAAATACAGCGGGAGGTGCTGTTATGGACGTAACGCCTGAAATGATTCTTCGCGGCTATCAGGCAAACACCAGTTCTCTGGAGAACATGCTCTTTGTCAAGGGGAAAGTTGCCATCGTAACCGGCGGCACATCAGGGCTTGGGTTCTGTGTGGCACGCAGGCTCTGCCAAGGCGGAGCCAAAGTGGTCATCGCCAGCTCCACAGAAGAAAAAGGAGCTCTTGCGCTCACACTTCTCAAGGAAGAAGGCTTTGACGTTGTTTTCTGCAAGTGCGATGTCCGCAATGAGGAGGCCGTAAAGCATCTGGTCACCTTCACTGCAGAAACCTTTGGCAGCATAGACATTCTCGTGACTGCAGCGGGCATCTGGAGCTTTGCACACATCGAAGATCTTGAAGAAGCAATATTCAAAGACACACTGGATGTCAATCTGTTGGGAGCGTACCGCTGCGTGAAACACGTCAGCACGTACATGATAGAACACAAAATCAAAGGGAAGCTTCTGCTTGTCTCTTCGAACTCCGCCTATCTTCCGCAACCCGTCTTTGGTGGCTACGCGCACTATACTGCGTCCAAAGGCGGCGTGATCGCTATGACCACTGAACTTGCTAAAGAACTCAAACGCTACGGGATCATGGTCAATACAGTAGCTCCGGGCGGTATGTTCACCCCCGGTTGTTTGACAAACGGTCCCGTACCAACACTTCCGCCTGAAAAGCAAATGGAACTCGGCAAAGAAATGACAGTTGCCAAGCTTGATGAGATTCCAACAGCCGACTCTGTGGCTATCGTTATCTACGGAATGTGTACGCACATGGCTGACGGAGTGACCGGCGAGTGCATCGTTGCTGATTCCGGTATGATGCGCAATATCATGTCTTTTCAGCCTCCCATTGAGCAATACCCACCCGCGAACTAGTTCTTATCAGAAAAGGCTATCAAGGATTTGATACTATTCAAGTACCAAATCAAGAATAACTGGAGGCTTTCAGATTCGTTCTCATAAATTCATCTATGGGAAATGCTACATAAAAAGAGACGGCAATTGCCGTCTCTTTTTACTATATTGAAAATGGCAGCACTGAAATACAGGCTCATAGCAAAAAAACGTCCGCCGAACAGGAACTTCCCGTCAGGCGGACGTTTGAAGAGAGGGCATATTAAGTAGGATGGGACATGACTCTGGGATAAAAATGAGGCAGCATCCGGTAGATCCGCTCCAGATCAACGGTTTGGAATACCCCATTTTCATAAAGGATAACGCCATTGACCATCGTCAGCACCACATCAGACGCCGACGCAGCATAGAGAAGATCTGCCCTGGGGTCCAGTCCCGGCTGCCAATGAGGCTCCCTGCGGCTGACCAGTATGAGATCCGCCGGCTCCCCGGGAGCCAGGCGGCCCAGTGAAAAGCCGGCAGCCTTCCCGGCGGCGGAGGTCGCCATGGCAAGACTCCGTGCCGGAGAGAGCACAGTAGGGTCTCCCCTGGTCCCTTTTTGCAAAAGGGAAGCAAACCGCATCTCCTCCAGGATGTCCTGGCTGTTATTGCTGGCAGAGCTGTCCGTACCCAACGCCACCGGTATCCCAGCTTGGATAAAATCCTCCACTGGTGCAATGCCGCTGCCCAGTTTCAGGTTGCTGCGAGGACAGTGTACCACCGTCGCTCCCCGCCGGGCAGCCAGATCGATGTCAGCGGGAGAGAGCCAGACACAGTGGGCCATCAGGGTGCGAGAGGTAATGAGGCCTAAACGGTCCAGATGGACCAGAGGCGTGGTGCCATACCGGTCAGAACACTCCTGCTGTTCACAGGCAGTTTCCGAAACATGAACATGGATAGGCAGGTCGTATGCCTCAGCCAGCTCAGAAACAGCGGACAGCAGCTTGTCCTCGCAGGTATAAACCGCATGCGGGGCAATCCCCGTGTGAATCAAAGGATGGCCCGCCCATTGTTCCCGAAGGCGGACAATTTGGGTGAGAAGATCCGGAGATTTTTCCAAAAGAGCGTCGGTTACCGTAGGCGTCACCAGAGCCCGCAGCCCCGCTTCGGACATAGCCTTGGCCACAGACTGAGGGTAGATGTACATATCGCAGACGCAGGTGATCCCTGCGCGGATACACTCAGCCGCGTTAAGAAGGGCGCCCCAGTAACAGCTCTCAGCGGTGTGCTGTGCCTCATATGGCCAGACCACCTGCTCCAGCCAGCGCTGGAGAGGCAATCCCTCGCCGCCGGACCGAAGCAGGCTCAACGGCGAGTGGGTGTGGGCATTGACGAATCCGGGCATCAGAAGCGCTCCGCAGCAGTCGATCCGGCGGTCGGGAGAAAATGTCTCCGGCGGTCGGGACCCAACAAAAGCAATTACACCGTCAGATACCCCAACGCACATATCCGGCTGGGGCTGTGCATCAGCATGGGGAAGAAACAATGCGTGTTCAAATAGGATCTGCATCTCAAATCTGGAGCATCCGGCGGCTGACAAAGCAGTCGATTTCCCGCGGAATGGGCTGCACACCGTTGTGAAGGTTGTGTTTTCCGCTGGCCAGCAATGCTCCGCAGGAGGCCTGGAGTCCCAGGCCCAGGTCCATAATGGGAATGGGGTTCCCATCTCCGGCGGAGAGATTCAGTGGATTGGCGTTTTCCAGCAGGAAAACCTTCTTCTCGCCAAACCAGAGTGCCTCCTTCCCGGCGCCCACTGCCTCCACCCGGTCAGCGGCTGCCCTGAGGTCATCGGTGTCGATCTCAAAACCGAAATGTCCGGCGTTGGACAGAATGAGTCCATCGGAGAAGAAGGGAATGTGCTCCTTGGTGATCACATGGAAGCGGCCGGTGGAAGTCACGATGACCTCTGCCTGGGAAATCAGCTCGTTGAGATCCTCAGATACATGGTGGCCGTCCACTTTTGCCTTCAGAAGATACACAGGGTCGATATCATAGACAGACGTGTGGGCACCCATGGCACGGAATTTTCCCGCAATACCGCTGCCGCACCAACCATAGCCGATGACCAGGACCCGCTTTCCCCCCAGCAGAAGACTGGTGCAGCGCATAAAGCCATCCACTACGGACTGGCCAACGCCCACTGCATTTTCCAGCAGCTTTTTAAGCGGAGAGTCGTCAATAACAATTACTGGGAAACGGATTTCATAGCCGGAATCGTCGATGAGAAGGCGGCCGGTACGGGTCTCCTCATTGGCTCCCAGAGGCACCCAATCCCGCTCCTTTTTATGGTAAGCCAGGATCAAACTGGCGCCATTATCCAGGAAGAGGTCCGGACGCTGCTCCATTACCATCTCCAAATAGCGCTGATGGTCCTCCAGGGTATCTTTCTCCTTTGCCAGAACGGTAATGCGGGGATCGGAGGCCAGGTAGGCAGCTGTGTCGGGCTTAGTGGTCCCGAGACATCCAACAAGGTAGATATGCTCCGCTCCGCCAGTGAGGATCGCATCGATCCAAAAGGCGGTTTTCGGCTCCACGTGAAGGCAAATGGCCACCTTCAGCCCCCGGAAAGGCTGTTCTTTCCGATACGTCTCCTTCAGAGAGGCAATCAGGGGCATCTGCTCCATGAACCAGCGCATCCGCTGCCGGCCGGCTTCGGCCAGGGAAAGATTGTCAATTATAGAAATCATTTTTCCCAGATCCTTTCCATACTGAATTGACACGAGCATACCTTGTTCCTTATAATAATTCGAGGACAAATGTCTATAACCTGGGCGGAATGCCTTGAGGAGGCCATAGGATGTGGACAGACAGCAATCCGGAGCAGATCCGGCGGGCAGCAGCGTCTTTGGGAGTGGAGAGCCTGCTGCAGCCGGAGGTGCTCCGGAACACAAGAATTGCAGTATACGAGGCGGGAGAAGCGGTGATGTCGTCAGGTGACCCAGTGACATCAGTGTCCGTACTGTTTCGTGGCACCATGCGGATCTACTCCGTTTCGGAGAACGGGAAACTGGTCACGGTAGCCATCGCAAAACCACCTCTGATGTTTGGGGACATTGAATTTCTGCAAGGGCGTGATACCCTGCACAGCGTCGTAGCGGAGACCAGAGCAGAGCTTCTGTGCTTTACATTGAGAGATGTGCAGCACTACCTTTCATCCAATGTAATGTTCTACCGCTTGATCTGCAACAATTTAATTGAAAAACTCTATAATACTTCGTATAACTATTCCAAGATACTCCAGTATGATACCAGAACGCTCCTTGCCCAGCGAATCCTGCAAAACTGCGACGAAAACGGGATGGTCTGCTGCAAGAGCAAAGAACTTGCGGAGTATTTGGGTGTGACGCCCCGCCACATCAGCCGGCTCATTACAGAGCTGGAGCAGGCGGGGACCCTCACCCGGGAGAATGGCCGGCGGCTGCGGGTAGTGGATCGGCAGCGCTTGCTGCAGTATACCGGAGAACCTGGATGAAAAGAGAATTGTATCGGGCAGGAAAATTTTCCTGCCCGATATTGTTTTTTGGGAGGAATTTAGGGAAAAGCCATAGAACACGCAAAAATCTAACAGTTGTTTTTCAGGGATTTAACACCGGATATGGACATTTGTCCTGTTTGTTGACAGTATCTTTCCGGTATTATGATGACAGAAACGGGATAGGAGGCAAGTACATGTATCTGACAATGTTGGGAACTGGTAACGGGTTCGTTCCGGGACTCATGGACAGCAATGCGCTTCTGGAAGAAAACGGGTGCCGAACTCTGATCGACTGCGGAACTACCGCTTGGGAAAGCCTGGAGATTTTAGGCATATCGCGGGAAGCTATCGATACCATTTTTATTACTCACATTCACTTCGATCACGCTGGTGGTCTAGAATCCATTGCCCTGTATAGTAAATATGTATCCCATAAGAAAGTAAAACTGATCGTACCTGCTCCTATCCGTGCAGCTCTGTGGGACAGCTACCTTAGCGGCGGCCTGACCAATCCGGACTGCAACTGCCTGGAGGACTATTTCGATGTGGTCTCCCCGGCAGAGGGAGAAGGATTTGACCTGTGCGGTGGTGTGGAAGCCAAGTGGTTTTCTACCCAGCACATCGATGGCAAATTCAGCTGTGGCCTGTTCTTTGGCGGTCGGATCGCCTATACCTCCGACATGGTTCAGGATCTGCCCCTGATGACCTCCCTGGTAGAGCAGGGGGCCGAGATCATTTTCCATGACTGCCAGATGAAGGATGCCTCCGTTCACTGCAGTTACGAGAAGATCCTCGCCTATCCCCAGGATATCCTTGACAAGCTGTGTCTCATCCACCACGGCCAGCTGACGCCTCCCGGCGGCGTGCCCCGCTTTGCCGTGCAGCACCGCCGGATGGATCTCTCTCAGTGGCCCGCCTGCGAAATGGGCACAGAGGAAGATCCCCTGGTACAAAAAACCATCGCCCATATGCAGCAGCTCCAGAGTGATGAACACACCGGACACGACTGGCTGCACACCCAGCGGGTATACCGTGAGGCAGTGCTCCTGGCAGAGAGGTCCGCACTGCCTGTGGACCGGCAGACAGTAGCTTTGGCCGCTCTGCTCCACGATATCGCTGACTGGAAGTTCAACGGCGGCGACGAGGAGGCAGGTCCCAGAGCGGCAGCACAGTGGCTGGAGCAGTGCGGCGTCCCTGCCGAGCAGATCGCACATATTCAGGAGATTATCCGTGACCTTTCCTTTAAAGGAATGGGGTCCCGCAAGAAAATGGCCACACCTGAGGGAGAGATCGTACAGGATGCAGACCGTTTGGATGCAGTGGGGGCCATCGGTATTGCCAGGGTCTTTGCTACGGGAGCCAGTCTTGGAAATCTGATTGTGGACCCTGCCCTTCCCCCCAGGGATAACCTGGACAGCAAGGGCTACAAGGATCATTCCGTCCGCTCTACCAGCGTCAACCATTTCTATGAAAAGCTTCTGCACATTTACGAACTGATGAACACTCCCCAGGCCCGCTCTCAGGCCCTTCAGCGCCATCGGTTTATGGTAGCCTATCTGCAGGAGCTATACGGGGAGTGCGGAATGGAAAACAGTGTACATCAGAAGTTATTGGAGCAATACATGCTCTGATGGCAATAAGAAGGAGGATTTTACCAATGAAACGTTTGCTTGCAATTGTCCTGGCTGCGGGGATGATGTTGTCCCTTTTGGCCGGCTGCGCCCAGAATGCCAACAGCACCAACGGGGGCGAAACCGGTGAAGACACCGGGGACAAAGAGTGGAAGATCGGTCTGGTGGCCGCCGGCACCTTCGGCGACAACGGCCTGAATGACGCTCTGAAAAAGGCCGCAGAGACCTTTACCGAGAACACCGGCATTCCTGTCACCTGCGTGGAAGTCAATGAATTCAATGACCACGAGATCCATGCCCGTAACTTCGGCAACGAGGGATACGATATGGTGATCATGGGCGGTACCGTATCTGAGATCATGCCCCCCATCCTGGAGGACTATCCTGATACCCACTTTGTCCTGAACAAGGGTACCGTGGATGGCTATGACAACTGCACCTCCATCCAGTTTGAGGAGCCTGCGGCCGGATTTATCGGCGGCGCTTTTGCTGTGATGATGAGCGAGTATCTGGGCGGTCCCTCCGAGGTGGGCTGGATCGGCGGCCAGCGGATCGCTGACCTGGAGCTGTGCCGCTACTGTTTTGAGGCCGGTGCGGCCTATGCCGGCGGCAAGGCTACTGCAGCCTATGTGGGTGATTTCACCGATATCGCCAAGGCCAAGGAACTGGCTCTGCAGATGTACAACGACGGTATGGTGATCGTCCAGGCCTTTGCCGGCGGCGCCGCCAACGGCGTGTACCAGGCAGTAGAGGGCCTGGAGGAAGGCAAGTATGCCATGGGTGCAGCCACCGGCCAGTTTGAGCTGTCTCCCGATCGGATCATTGCCTCCCACATCATCAAGACCGATGAGTATTTTGCCACTGTCTGCCAGCAGTTTATTGACGGCCAGCTGCCCTCCGGTATCGTGAAGGCCGGTCTTGCTGACGGTGCTACCGGGATCCGGATCTCTCCCAATATCGGCGACCTGATCCCTCAGGAGATCCTGGACGCCATGGACGAAATTGAGCAGAAACTGATCTCCGGCGAGATCGTTCCTCCCACTACAGAGGAGGAGCTGGCCAGCTACCTGGCTGAGGTAAACGCCTGATTTCAGGACAAGGAACCGGCCCTCCTCCTGCGGGGGGAGGGCCGGTCTTTATTGCAGCGGAATGGGTGTAAGCAGTGAGGAGGAGGACTCTGGTGGGATATGCGGTAGAAATGCGGGAGATCAGCAAACGTTTTCCCGCAGTACAGGCAAATGATCGGGTTTCTCTCTGTGTGGAGAGCGGCACGATCCATGCAATTATCGGAGAAAACGGCGCGGGAAAGACCACGCTGATGAACATTCTCTATGGACTTTATCAGCCGGACGGCGGTGAGATCCGGATCAAAGGGGAGCGGGTTGTCTTCCGCTCCGCTATGGACGCCATTCATCAGGGAATTGGCATGGTGCATCAGCACTTTATGCTGATTCCCCGTTTGTCTGTTGCGGACAACATTGTGCTGGGAGATGAGCCCCGGCGCCATTTCCGTTACGACAGACACCGGGCTGAGGAACAGGTGGCGGATGTATGCCGCAATTACGGCATTACCGTTGACCCCAAGGCTCTGGTACAGGACATATCCCTCGGCATGCAGCAGCGGGTGGAGATCGTCAAGACCCTCTACCGCGGAGCGGATGTCATTATTCTGGACGAGCCCACCGCTGTACTGACCCCCCAGGAGATCGACGACCTGGGTCTGGTGCTCAAGGGGCTGAAAGAACGCGGAAAAACGATCCTCATCATTACCCACAAGCTGGAGGAGGTAATGGACTTCAGCGACGAGATCACCGTTTTGCGGGCAGGGCGGCACGTTGTCACCGTGAAAAAGGAGGACACCAACATCCCGGAGCTCACCGCCTATATGGTGGGCCGTGAAGTCCATCTGGGAGGACACAAGACCCAGGCGGATACCTCTGAGGTGATGCTGCAGCTCAGCCATGTGAGCTGCAAAGCAGAGGGACGGCAGGCACTGCAGGACATCTCCTTCACCCTCCGAAGCGGTGAGATTCTTGGAATTGCCGGTATCGACGGCAGCGGACAGACAGAGCTGACTGAGGTGGTGGCCGGAATCCTGCCCTGTCAGGAAGGCAGTGTGACTTTCCGGGGGCGGGAAATTACCGGGGACTCCATTGCCAAGCGGAAGGCGGAAGGGATTGGGTTCATTGCTCAGGACCGCCACCGCCACGGTCTGATCCTCGACTTCTCTGTGGAAGAGAATCTGCTGCTGGGAATGCAGCGGCGCAGCGGATATATTACTAGGCGCTTCCTCCAGGACAGCCGAAAGATTCACGCCATGGCAGAGGAACGCATCCGTGATTTTGACATCCGCCCTCCCCTTCGCAGCAACCGCGCCAGCACCCTCAGCGGCGGTAACCAGCAAAAGATCATCGTAGCGCGGGAAATGGGAGCTATGCCCCATCTGATCGTAGCGGACCAGCCTACCCGGGGCGTGGATGTAGGAGCCATTGAGTTTATCCACAACACGCTGGTGGAGCACAGGAACCGGGGCGGCAGTGTGCTGCTGGCCTCCCTGGAACTGGATGAGGTGCTGATGCTCAGCGACCGCATCGCAGTCATGTACAGCGGCCAATTGGTAGGAATTGTGGACGCCAAGAATGTCACCAGGGAACAGATCGGCCTGATGATGGTGGGCCGACGCCCCGAGGAGGTAGAACCGTGAAACTGATCCTGAAAAAGCCTTCGCGGCGGACTGTCGTGGATGCCGCGATCCCTTTTCTCCTTCTTCTTCTGTCCTTTCTCTTCAGCTCCATTTGGATTCTGCTGATGGGGAAAAACCCGCTGGCTGCTTACGCATCTTTGTTGGAAGGGGCTTTCGGCTCTCCGGCAGCGCTGGTGAACACTATCAAAAAATCAGTCCCCATTGCCTTCGCCTCCTTTGCCATCATTGTATCCATGAAGGGCAACTCCTTTAATATCGGTGCGGAAGGCCAGCTGGCGCTGGGAGCCATTGGCGCTACCCTAGCCGGAGCACTGATCCCAGGACTGCCTGCCCCTCTCCATATTGCCGTATGCCTGCTGGCTGGGGCACTTTTCGGTATGCTCTACATTCTCTTCCCTGCGGTGATGCATGTGCGCCGGGGCGTGGATCTGCTAGTGATTCTGCTGCTGCTCAACAATGTGGCAAGCTATATCCTCCAGTATTTCGTATTGGATCTTTTTAAATCGGACAATGCCCTGGTCCCCTCCTCACGGAAGATTCTGGAAACCGCAGAACTTCCCTACCTGATCGGGCCTCCCTACCGTATGACCATCGCCATTGTCTTTGTTCTGGTGACGGCAGTGATTCTGCAGTGGTATTTCTCCCGGACGGTGGCCGGATATGAAATGCGGGCAGTAGGTCTGAACCGGGCCGCAGCCTTCTATGCAGGAATCCCGGTAAAAAAGTATACCAGCCTTGCGCTGCTCATCAGCGGCGCTCTGGCAGGTGTTGGAGGAGCCTTGGAGGTCCTGGGCAACTACCACTGTCTGTATACAGATTTTTCCCCTGGGTTTGGCTATGACGGTATCCCGGTGGCATTGCTGTGTGGTTCCAACCCTATCCTCGCCGTGGTCGGCAGCATTGCCTTCGGTGCCCTTCGCAACGGTTCTTTGACTATGCAGGCCCGGGTAGGGATCTCTAATGAGATCATCTCCGTGATCCAGGGTTCCCTGATCCTCTTTGTGGCCAGCAACTACATTGTCCGCTATCTGCTCAACCGGCGGACGGGAAAGGAGAAGGCACATGGCTGAGTCTCTGGTATTTGCATTTGTTTTGTCTGTGATCCGCCTGAGTGCCCCTATGTTCATTGCCGGTATGGGCAATATGTACTGTGAGCGGGTTGGTGTTCTGAACCTGGGAGCAGAAGGTATGATGGTCAGCGGCGCCTTTGCCGCTGTGCTGGGCTCGTATCTTACCGGCAATCCCTGGATCGGCGTGCTGTTCGGTATGCTGGCAGGTCTCCTCGCCGGTGGGATCCACGCCCTGGTGTGTGTGGAATTTGGCGGTATGCACGCCATCAGCGGTCTTGGTTTGACCATGCTCTGCAACGGCATTGCCCGCTTCCTCTGCATCTCTATTTTCGGCTCCACCTATTCCCCCAATGTAACCGCCCTGCAGACAACGGATATTCTGGCGGGAATTCCGGTGGTGGGAGGATTTCTCTCCCAGCTCTCTCCGCTCATTTACATTGGTATCCTGCTGGGCGTAGGTTCCTGGTTTGTGATTTTCCGTACCACTTACGGTCTGCGGGTCCAGGCAGTCGGCGATGATCCCAAAACGGTGGAGACAGCAGGTATCAATGTCTGGCGGCTGCGGTACAGCGGCGTTCTGATCTGCGGCCTGCTGTGCGGCATTGCCGGGTCGTATATGTCCCTGGGACAATTGGACCGTTTCTTTGACGGAATGATCAGTGGCAAGGGCATGATGGCGGTAATTGCTGTAAAGATGGGTAAGTGGGCACCCGGTGGGATCTTGGGGACAGCTCTGCTTCTGGGCTTGTTCGACGCTCTGCAGATGAAGCTCCAGGTATCAAACACTCTGGGCCTTTCTCCGGAACTGCTGGGGATGGTCCCCTACCTGGCGGGAATCGCGGTACTGTGTTTCCAGAGGGGCAAAAATGTCCGTCCCACTGCCCTGGATACCACTTATCTGCGCAACAAATATAAATTTTAGTTGTGCTGTTCCGTCAGGCGCAGCTCAAGATGCGGACAGCGCCTTGATGTCCATTCCATGGACCAGAGCATCCGTGGCAAAAGCGTACCTGAGATTATGAAACCTCTCAAGTTTGTCCCCGTATAATTCAGTATCTTACGTAGCTGTTAACAAACTGCAGGAGTAAGAAACGGCAGATCTTCCTTCTTGGAAGGTGGAAACACCCGCCGGCCCCCCTGGTTTTGCACTCCGATAATACTTTTCTGACAGATGAAGGTAAAGTCAGAGTACGGGCACCGTCTTCAATCTGATTAATGCTTTGGTTTTATTCAACCGAAGCCGAGTATATGGACCATATTCTCTGAATTGCTGACGCCGGCCTCATGCTTTGATTCTATCAGGATGGTGGCCAGCGCTGGCTCCGAGGCCGTGGTTTAGGGCATTATCAGCTTGTGGAAAGCTTCCGGGCCATTAATCAGTCATCGGGTCGGATGTATTAGTAGTCAGCCTTTCTTTTGGCCTTGGAAGCGGGGTTTTGGGGCGTATTGGCGCTGGCACTTTGTTTGTACCATTTGAAAAATTCTCCTCACACATCGTGTTGTTGGGCTTGAAACTGATTCTGGCAAATATTAAACTTCCACAGTAGGGGCACGGAAAATAAGTGCTCTGTGAGAACAGTCAACCGGCAAATGTTTGACACTGGAGAAAGCGACACCGGAAAGCAAAAGACTCTTTCTGCTGAAAGCAGGATGGCGATTATTGTGCTGTCGTTTGCATTTCAGGTATCGATCCTGCTCAGGATGTTCTGCTAATTTGGAGAATTTCTTCCTCATATATTGGGGGCACGCTCCTCTTTTCTGTAATCATTGTTCTATATCTGCGAACAACCGATCGGACACTTTGGCAAAGCTCACCCGGCTTTTGGTGATCACGCTCATGCCGGTATTTAGCACTCTCTCGTACCTGTTTACGAGAAGCCCCCCGGGCTACTGCACCCCTGCGTGACCGAACTGCCAGCATGATGGATCAGGCCAAGCAGCTCCTTGTCACCCCCGCAACAACCACGGAGAGATTGCAGCGGCAAAATCCCGGCGCTGCGTCGCTTACACGCTATCCTGGCCGGTATGGTTCCTTTCCCGTCTATGGAAACACATCTGTAACTTACTTTCGCCTGTGAGAAAGGAAGTTTGAGGAAATGCTGCGGCATCTGGACAAAGCAGGCAAAAGGCTTTGTTATCCCGCATGGAGACTGTCCCGTCGATGTCGAGGCCGTCCTGGGTACCATCAATCTTGACTATCGCAGCCTCTATCACCATTCTGAGTACGCGTCCTATCTCCAAGATATTCTTTGTATTCCGCAGATTGAGGAGAATTTTGCGGACACATGGAGGAAGCATCCGGAAGGACAGCCTCTCCCTCTGGCTGTACGGGGTCATCCTGAAACCACTAGCCCCTCTGATGTAGTCCCACATTTTCAGGACAGAAATGAGGGACTTTCCATAAGCAGCATTGTGGAAATTCGCCGTTGCGGCGCGTACTGCAGGGATCACGATGCGTATAGGCCAAGCAGATATTTCTCCATCACTCTGTCTGCAAATACATCAAATCATATATCCAAGGACATAGGCTAAGCCGCGTTACTGCAAGCGGCTTAGCATCGGAAGAACACCTGGGAAAGGCGCCAGAAACAAGATCACTGAAAGAGGAATAAGGACCGCTGAAATCCGTGGATTTTCAGCGGCCCTTTTCTTTGATATGGCGGCGCAAATTCCGAGAGGGAATTGCCCAAGAAAACGATTTTTGTGTATCCTATTTTTCCTGAGGCTTCCGGCGTCTGGGGTGATCTGCGGTCCACAGAAGAAATCATTCTCTCAGCCGGTAGCGCCCCCAGCCTGTCTTGACAACCAGTCCCTCGTCACAGAGTTTTTTCTAAATCCGCTGGAGCTGGCGGCGGCTGCAATGGAGGGCCTGAAGAGCGTGGTTTACTGAGCAGATTTCATGATCTATCTGGATCTTCCGCAGAAAGAACATCACCTTCTCCTCAAGCATCTGGGCAGAGGCAGTCATCATCGCGGACAAAGAAAGTTTTCCTCGCCAGCTGGCTCAGCACGAATCGCAGAAATATCAGGTCGTTCTCCAGGATAGTCAGGTTCTCCCAGAAAGGCAAGGCACAGTACTTTCTCAGCAGCCTCAATATAATATAAAAGGACTGATTGCCCGCTCCACTAAACCCCATATCCCCCAGTAGAGTGCCGCTGGCTGCTTTTGAGATGTAGCAGATAGAGTCGTCCTCAGTGAGGCTGTAGATGGACATGCTCCCCCTGACGATAATATAAAACCGGTTGAGAGGCTGAAGCGGGGCATTGCGGATCTCGCCTTTCTCAAATTCCACCAGCTTCAGCGCCGGTGTGTCTCTTTGCACGCCGGTACTTACCGCTCTAATGGCCTTCGGCAACATCTACCGCCAAGGGATCTCTCGGCTGCTGTGCCAGCAGAACGGAGATGGCGCGAGGCGGGTCAGTTTCTCCTGCTTTTTTATAGCCCTGGCTACCGGCGTGGTTCTGGCCGTGCTCATGACGGTATTTAACCGGCCACTTCTGACCCTGCTGGGGACAGGTGCCGACACGGTGCCCCTTGCCTTTTGGTACTACGTCGTGCTGGTGGGCTGCGTACCCATCATGGTGTTCAGCTTCATCCACTCCAGTCTCGTTCGCTGTGAGAGTATGTCCATTAAGTCCATGATCGGTGCCGTCCTGAGTGTGGTCATCAACATCATCCTAGCCCCCATCTTCATCTCCGTAGTGAACATAGACTCCATAGGTACAACGGTAGCCACGGTGATCGGTTATTTCTGCAGCGTCCTCTCCCTGGTGCTGACGGCTGTGTTGTGCCGCCTCGCATTACCCTCTCATGGGTGCTTTTGTGAAGAACGTCGCTATGATCGCCGCAGGAGCTGAGATGCTCCGCTGACAGGTGGCCTCCACAGTGTTTGCCGGCATCGTGCTGCTGACCGTGCTGTTTCAGTCCGCAGGAAAGGTCGGGTCGTCCTTCGTGCTATCCATCAGCCGCCAGAGCGTGGCCTTTGTGGCGGCACTGCTGGTGTGTGTGAAATTCTTTGCCTACAACGGCGTGCTGATAGGCCACAGGTGGTGGCAGATGTGGTCAGCGCCCTCATCACCCTGAGTCTGCTAGTTCTCTGCAATCCCATGGGGCAGGAGGAAAAATCATTGAAAACGTCATCCAAAACGGACTATGCTGCCCATCAAGGAACAAACTCTCTCTACTGTAGAGCCGGTCCAGAGCGGCTACGAGACGGGCCCTGACAAAACCCCCGGCATGAGCCTGAGACACATGCCGGGGTTCTACAAAGCAGTTCGATTGTGAAAGAGCGCCATTTCTGCCTGTGACCACACCCCCCCTCAAAAGCACCAGACCTGAAAATACTCCGGGATCAAGCGTTTTGTAGGGATCTTACTGTGCCTGCCTCAGAGATAAGCAAAGGAAGAGTCGGTTATCCCTTCTTGTAGCCACACTTGGGACATACGCCGTTTTCATTCAGTGCAATGCCGCACAAGGGGCAGCGGTCGATCTTGTTGTGGGTCTCGAACTCGGCGGATGCAGCGTTAACACCGCTGGTAAAAGTGATCTTGGCGATGTTCAGCTTGTCCTTCAGCAGATCATAGACGATCTTGATCATGCCCTCCACCGTCAGGGTCTCCTTGGTCACTACCAGACGGCACTCCGGATAAGCGGTGGCCAGTTCGGTCTGAAACGCGGGGCCCTTCATCTGATTCTGTGGCGCACCGTTTCGGATCCCCTGTTCCTCGTACACCTTCAAAACCGCGGGCAGAAGGGGGTCGTCCTGACGCAGGATCAGCGCATGGTCAAAGTTTTTCAGAACGGACCAAGCGGTCTTCTGGATCTCATTGCAGGGGAACACCATGTTGACGCCGGGCTCGACGGTATCCTCCACCTCGATAGTCAGCACGCCGGTGTGGCCATGGAGATACTGGGCTTCGCCCTTGAATCCGTAAAACCGGTGGGCGTACTGCAGATCCAATGTGGTAATGCTTCTCATAGAAAAACCTCCTTACAGTTTCGTTAAAATATATCAGAACAAAAATTCGTTTTTTGTTCGGAACTTTGTGTTCTAGACTAAGCATACAGAAACATCGTTCTTATGTCTGTGATAAGATCACACTAGGGCTGATTTTATCAAAAAGTCTGTCGAATAGCCCCGACAGGTACTCCCAGTTTCTCTCCAGCGTCTGGTTGACAGCCCTCCACTCTCTCCCGTATACTGAAGGCATCATGAGGAGGGCGCAACATGAGTTTTGAGAACCATTTTTCCATCTAGGATCAACTGGAGCCCCACCAGCAGCGCCTGCTTCTGGAATCCCCGACTTGCCATGCGGTAAGGCAGTACGGACTGTGCCGGTCTTGTACTGATCCGCTCCGGGCATCTGCGGGCCTTGGTCTACTCAGAAGAAGGGCGGGAAATCACCATCTACCGGCTATTTGGCGGAGATTTTTGCCTGTTCTGCGCTCCCTGTGTAATCCGCTCCATCCAGTTTGATGTGACCATCCAGGCAGAAAAGGATACGGACTTCTGGAGGATCCCATCCGATGTCTACCAAGGGCTAATGGCTCAGTCCACAGCGGTATCCAATTACACCAATGAGTTGATGGCTTGCCGGTTTACGGAGGTCATGAGCCGTATGGAGCAGTTCATGTGGAAGAGCATGGACAAGAGGGTTGCCTCCTTTCTGTTGCAGGAGGCCTCTATTGAAGGAACCTGCGAACTGCGAATCACCCATGAGACCATCGCCAATCACTTGGGTTCCCATCGGGAGGTAATCACCCGCACACTGCGGGATTTCCAGGACGTGGGTATGGTGAAGCTTTCCCCGGGCATGCTGACCATTCTGGACAAGGAGAAAAGGTAATTTACTTCGAGTAGGAGGATCTGAATATGCGAAAAACCACTCTTGTGCTGGGGAGTATTATCATTGCGCTTCAACTGCTGCCGCATTATGATCGCTTCCTAACCCCAACATACAAAACATTTATAATGGCCATAACAGTACTTCTATGGCTAATCATGGGAATTGTGTTGTTTGTGAAGAAGGAGCGCAGAAAGTCATTTATTGTAACATATATCGTGTTGGCCTGCGCCATTGGTGCTACAATATGCTTTACATTTGATAAAGTAGTACTTAAAGATTTATTTATCGACAGCAATAATGAAACGATTACCGCCGTATTTCTTGGGAGCAATGATGGGAACAATACTTGGCGCTGGTACCCATCAGAGGGACAGGCTTTGTCTGATAGTTCAGCCGCAGTAATAAATGGTGGAAGTGCTGAAACACTATTACAAGGGATAAATGAAGTAACTGCACAAAACTACTGGTGGGGATCAACGAAAACCGATCCATTACTGGCAGATATTGCTATCTACACATCTAGCGGGAATAAACTTTCTATATATTTTGAAACAAATGGCAGTTCCTTTCTTCACGCCAACGGACGCTCTGTTCGTGGGAAATGGATATTCAGCCAACCATTAAGTGACTATATTCCCGCTGAAATTCTGGAGTCAGTTTGCGGCGAATAGTTAGATTCCCATGCGAAACAAATTTGATAATGAAGAATGGCCTGCTGCGTGTTGCAGCAGGCCATTCCTTTCTATCCTATTTTCATCGTTCTCTTCTTCTCTTGTTTGTCGTTTAGCTTTTTTGATATATAGGCAAGTCGAAGCTACTTCATTTTCACGAACTATTATAAAGTTATTAGTTACTAAGCTTCAACATTATTTGTATAGAAAGAATGTAACCATCAAACCTTCCAGACATTCTTTAACTATAAATGACCGCCATCTCAGTAACCTTTTACCGAGATGGCGGCATTTGTGTGTAGTTAGAAAAATTTAATACCTTTTATAAAATTGCTATCTAATTACTATAAAACAGCAACCTAAAGGCATCGACCGGCTAATTAATAAACTCCAATATCAGCCACCATATAGGAAATCTCAGCTTCCGGATTACTGGCAATATAGGCGGAGTCTATTGCAAAAATATTTTCACAAAATCCGCTTTCATCTATCGTACCCAACTCTTGCCCATCGCACTTGCAAACAATCTTTCGCGTATCTGCCAAATGTGTCATTTCAAGAATAAACCATTTGTCACACGGAAGCTGAAAACTGCTGCGCCAATCACCATATATATTTGTTCCCAGAAACAACTTTCCTTCATTGCAGTTCGCTACTACTCCCAGCCCGAAATTGCTGTGCTCTCTGCCAAACCAAACAACAGGACACTTTTTTGTTCCTGCCATATCAGCTTTTTTCACGTGCATCACAATTTTTGCTGTCCACTCTTTTTCTTCTCCATACAGCTTATCAAGGTGAGCATGAAAAAGACTACGTACTATATTGCCAGATGCCCAATAGCTTGTTGGGTCTACAAGATAAAGAATTTTCCTCCCCGACATTCCCATTGGAACTTCTGTCAGGAGCGTAGTAGCCATTGAAGTTTCTCCTAAAAAATCATCAAACCCTTCCATTTGCATAAAAGGACCTAATTGCGCCCTGCCATCAGAATCTGTTTCCTCACAAATAGGAAGTAACGTATCTGTCAGCTCCATGTCGTGTACAGGTATATTTTCTGCCGGCGCGGCTGCATAGTATATCCTTTCATGGAAATGAGATCCTTTCCCATGGTCGTCTAATGCCCTTACAGTCCATGAATACGTTGAATCACCCACGTTTACCATTAAAAATGTTTTATCTGTTCGATACTGTACACAATGTCCCGAAGATATATCTTGAATTTCGACCTCATACCCTTGTAGATTATTATTTCTGGCATAAGACCCTATCCATTCCAGTAAGACCCGGTTGCCTTGCCTATACCTAACAGGAAGTAGTTGTGGAACACTGGGCGGATATAATTTGCATTTTACCCCGCCATTTATCCATTCACTTGCATATCCGATTTCAGAGCGGTCACGACCTCCACCCAATGTTCCAGTAATCTGCGTTCCACCTCTATCGGTGATCCATCCTTCTTCTCTTGGTGAGTCTTCCCAAGCTGGGAGTGTATCCAAAAGCAGCCAATTATTGTCTTTTTTTAGCCAAGATATAGCCGGCAAATTGCCTTTATCATCAAGCGGCAGTTGTTTCTTGAAAGCGTCAACGTCAAACAGTCTCCACTCCCCGTCAACATAAACTTGCCCTGACGTATGTCCACCACAGCCGAAAAAAGTTTTATTGGGAACATGAATGCGCCGCAATAGTGCACATGCTACCATACCATTTATTGTTCCGCAGCGCGTATGTCCTAGTTCCATTAACCATACCGCTTCCTTTTCAATATCTGCTTTTTCCCAACCATCATTTGAAAATCTTTCCATGGCAGGAAGCGTTTCTTTTAAATTCATATGTAGGGCATTATGCTGCAGAGCACTTCCAAGGAATTCACCGATTGCAATTACTCTCTCCATCTGCGTCTTCTTGCCCTCTGTTACCGTAGCAACAATATGATCCAGGTAGGAGGAAACATCAGTATCACCAAGGAAGCGCTGAACCTCTGTCAAATCTGTGCTGGTGGATAAGTTGACCGGGTCATATTCAATTACATTGCCTTGTTCTGGCGTTTGGAGAAGCCTGGTTCTGATATCCCATTTTGTCCTTCCGTACGGATAGCGAATCGGTGTACGGCAGTGCAGAGCTGGCGTCACCAGTACATTATCTTTTTCCAACTGTAATATGTACTCGGTTCCCCTGATTCGAAGGCCGTTTTGCTCCACTACTCGCCCATCCGCTAAGATCAAGGTATATGCTTCTCTTCCGTCCGCTGCAGTGCAAGTCAACGCAAAATCTTTTGTTGTATTCAATCCAGAAATCTGTGCACACAATATTGCTGTTTTTCCAGCCGGCAGCTGACTTAAACGAGCTGACAATGTAAAATCTTTGAATTTCCAAATATAGCACCGCTCATTTTGAGTTTCACATATGTCTAAAGAAATAATGTCATACATTACTCCCCTTCTCCTTTCATAAAAGCGGTTCACCAAATTCGATCCGGATCAAAGCGTATATGCGTAAATCTGGAAGCTTTATCATTAAAGAGTCCCCATTTCTGACCCATGACAATTCCTGTTCTTCACCATTATCCGGCGATAGCCATGTCATCCTTCGAACGCAGGCAGGCGCAACATATTGTAGCACAAGCCCTCGTCGCACCATAGCACTTGTTGCAGGATTAATATTCATGAGTCGATTTACAAGATGGATAATCTCCCCGGAATCTGTCTTTGTTCTGTTAATGGTAATCAGCTCAACGGAGGGATTTAAGCAAACCGCAGGATTTGGCAGAATTCTTTCCAATGCACGAGTCATGTCATTATCAGGACGGCAATAGCCATTATGCATACTGGGAATTCTTCTGGTCTTGTAATAACTATACTCTGGTGCTCCTGTCAGGGAAATCAAATTTTCCCCACAGAGACTTGTGCTACGCTGGCCTAAATGTTCATTTAGAATTCCTACATCCCCTGATGTAATTACTTTGCCCCCTTGTTCCAGCCGTTTTTGAACTGCATTAAACCAGAAATCTGATAATATTTCTGCCGCAGGAACAATGACCAGCTGATAGTTGTCCATTAACTCTGCATGGTTATCTTTTTCTGCAATCAAAACATCGTAGGGTACATTAATGTCGTCCAAAAGGCACGCCCATTTTTTAGCTGGCGAAACTGACTGGGACGTCCAAAGATCAGAACGCCATGAATAAATAATTGCAATATCGTTATTAGGCTTCTCTGCACAATAAATATCTTCCGCATGTTCAACAAAAAATTTCCGGTATTGCAGCTGGGCTGCTGCCAAATGCGATTCCATCTGGTAATTCTTGTCCCAAAATTCTCCTTGTCCCCCCAGCGCCCGGCATTCTGCATTTAGCCCACGCACCATATCACCATTGGGTATACCTTCTACAACCCGTGTAATAACAAATGGGCTATCCTTAAAGTCTGTCATAGCACTGCCAAGCCGGATATTAAAAGCATTTGAAACGGGCGGTGCAGTAAACCCATCTTCGCTAAAAATCATATCCAGTGCTCCAGACAATTGTACCGCGCTCTGTTCCGCAATTCCTACATGTCCATTTGCAGTATAAAGTACTTCTCTTCCAATACGACGTTGAACGCGTTCTCTCAATTCTTTATGGAATGCTATAATACGAGATATCCTCCACTCCAGATATCTCATCACATTCTTATTCTCTACTCTTACCAAATCCTTTGGTACTTGCTGTGTTCCAACATAATCAAATACCCGCATGTCTGCAACAACGGTTTCGGGATATCCCCCCATGTCCGCTTCCATGTCGGCTTCTGGCCCAAAGGCTTCTTTATATAGCCGTTTACAATGTTCACACCGGCAATGCAAAAAGGGCGTATTATTATCCATGAAAATGCCATCTGCTTTTGTATCGCCTACCCGAATAGCCAGTCTTTCGACAAGGAAGTCCATCCAGCCCGGTTTGTTATAACATGCAAAAACACGGTCTTCATTGGAAAACGCCCATGCAAATGGTGTGATCTCAGCGATCATTCTCTTTGTTTCTTCTTCTGAAAAACATTTAAGATCAAAATTATTTTCATTTTGATATACCAGAACAGGAATTCCAGCTGCATGAGCTTTTTCCATATAGTCCCTTTCCTGTTCTACATATGGCAAAAGATTTTCATTTCGGCTGCACCCTTTAAAGCCGCGAGTCTTTTTCCTATTATATCCATTAATACTTGTTACATAGAGAAGATTACCTTTTCTTTTGACAATATCTTCAATATTTACAGCATCAAAACTGTAGTTATCAAACTTTGAATCATTATCAAGATTATAAAGTAAAACGCCTCTCTTAAGCAACGAACGATATTGCTCCAATGTAGGGAATTTCCCATTTTTCCAGAGATCAGGCGATAATGACAATTGGTACATCAAATGGTCCTCCTATCTTCCTCTCATCTTTATAAAGGGTTCCAAAAAGGCTGAGCTTCTTCGTAATCGTGGGTAACTCCATATTCTGTATTGTTATAAAGGGAAAAACGTAAAACCATATTGCTCTTTCCACACAATTTATAGTTTATTGTACCGTCCCCAATTGAAACATGTTTAAAATATACTTCATCACGCTCTTTTAAATATGAACCTATGTAATCATGATCTACAAACAGCCGCTCATATGATTTGCACAGTACATCTGCTTGCGCCAATATTTCATTCCACTGAAGCAAACTCATGTTTTCCAATTTTTGTTCATGAGTTATAACATCTGTATAAAATCCTGCTCTTTGCTGCAAATCGAGATTCCTTTTTAAATTTTGGGCAGCTTTTGTCATGTCCAAACTATCATTTTCCATCAAATATGTTGTACACCCACTCAGGAAATCTTCATGAAATCTTTCGCCTGCCGAAAAGAAAGCATAGAAGTCATGATCATCCGGAAGATAATCATAATAACAGTTTTGAAGATTAAACGGCCAATATCCATCTTGCATACACATTTCCGCTTTAAGTATTCCTGTCTGCAAAGCAGGATTAAGTAATAGCCGTCCTCTCTCCTTTAAATAGGGGAGCGCATTAACCCCCATCTCCCCGCAATGACAGCGCACCGTTTTAACAGGCTTTACTCCTACCTTTCACCAAAAATCATCTTCCTTTGAAAACACCTCTTTTAGCCTATCAGCAGAAAGCGGCCCTTGCCCATAGGAGTGATACATCTGTTCATAATAGGAGATAGCATGGGTATTATACCCCGCCTTTCCGCTTTTCTGATCTTCTGCAATCTTTCTGTAAAGGTGCGTATCTACCATATCCAAGAAAAGAGAAGGCATAGAAACATAGCCGTGGTCAAATGCAATATCTACATACTTAAATTCATGCCGTCCACAGCAATCATCAAAAGACATTGTTACAAAAGGCGGTATTATATTGGTAATAAATGGTTTTTTAGCTGTCCAAATAATGGAACGATAAAACAAATCATCTGCCCCTCGGACATGTCCAAAAAATTCCTTTCTCCACATACGAGAACTAATTGTAAACTGAACCGCCCGACCTTTTCCTATTTGCCCAGCAAAAATCACCGGATATTCTTTTGGTTCAAACGCGCTCCACGGAGCTAAATGACGAATATACGTCAACTGCTCCTTTCCCAAATGACCTTCTGCTAACACCTGCATGTTTTTTGACCATTTCTCAACTGCTATAGCTGTAGTCATTCGATTAAAAACATGGCACTCTCCAGGATCTTGCAGCTGCGTAATATAATGTTCGTTATTTCGAATGCGAAGAATGCTTGTTACATAGGGGTGGGGGTTAATTCGATCAAATCCAAACATATCCAGATAAGTACTACAGTAATTTCTCAGATCTTCATCAAAATTTACCAACCCAGCCCCTTCGTTTACCATTTGAACGATTAAGCATTGCTCCTGATCCGTTAAAAATCTGCCTACACGACTTTGGGCTAGTACGATATCGGCACAGCCTTCCAATATTTCTTTTGTCAAACGCTTTTTTGATAAGTCATGTACACGGTAAGGAATTCCGAAATGCACTAAGGCCGAAATAATCGTTTCATCTACGATAGAATAATCCCAGTATGATCCCTGACTGTTGACAACTACTAAAGCAGCTCCATTACCCATCGTTTCTATCGGAGTTCGCTGGTATTTCCCATGGCCTAGCATACTCGTTACCCTCCCATTAAATATGTCTTGGAATCAGCCGCTCTGCATTACCATAATATATCTTTTCCCTCACATGTTCTTCCATTTCCACATATTGCCACATTTCCGTTCGATACCGTAAGCTGTCCGTACTTAAGCCGAACCCAAAATCCGTGCCAAATAGAATTCTATTGCAGTCCGCTTCATTTACTATTTTCTGCAAATGAGATATCGACGGTCCACAGGCACATAACCAAATATTAGGAAGCCGATTACATGCAGCAATTGCGTTGGAATATGTTTCGATCAATCCAGAGTGTCCTAAAATCACGGTTGCCTCAGGATATCGCTGTGCTAAATTAGCCACTGCAAATGACGTCGCATAAGGCGGAGTACCATCATGAAAAAGCATAGGCAATTTATAGCGTATACATGCCTCTGCAATATCGTTTATTGTCGGAGTAGACATAGGGAACGCTTGCATCCACGGATGCAGCTTTACCCCTCTAAAGCCAAATTCTTCTACACTTCGTTTAATTTCGTCCAATATTATTTCCTTACTATAGCTTGGATTTACTGTAATAAATCCTATCAGTCTCTCAGGCGAAACTTTACAAAATGAGTGAAGATTTTTATTGGCATTTAAGAATTCATCCGTCGGATACAATCCGCTAACAGGGCTGATCCAAGACGCTTCTACATCATACTGATCCATCTTATCCAGCATCCAAAATGGATCAGTTACTGGCGAAGATCCTTGGCGAAAGCAATGGTCCGCAATGTGCACATGAGTATCAATCCGTCTCATACCATGCCTCCCACCAATCGCAAAATATTTTCATACATAATCTGATGGAGTTCTTCCTGACTAAGGCCAGCAGCCATAATGTTTGATATTTCATGACTCTGATGCGAGCGCGGCATATTGGACCCAAAAATCACCCGATTTGCCCCCGCAGCATCGACCAAACCCCGTATCCCTATATTATGTGAAGTTTCCAGATACAGATTGGGCAAACCATTCACAGCATCTTTAATGTCTCCCCAATAATCTGTATTGCCAGAATGGCCCATAATAAAAGACACATCAGGATATTCTCTCGCCAATTCTGCCAATTGAAACGGCTCTGCACACCCCATACTTCCCGTATGCGCATACACAGGCTTTTTATACTTGGCACATACTTCCAATAAAGGCTTTACAATATCAGAATATAGGCAAAACCCCTGTAGTTTTGGGTTCAGCTTCAGCCCAGAAAGTCCGGACTCATATGCCATCTCCAACATGTCACAGCCTTTTTTTAAATACCATGGATTAATTGTTGCAAAGCCTATAAACCTTTCAGGATAACGTTGCACTTGCTTGAGTATATATTGATTGCCATTTTCATTGTCTACGGCAATATATTGCTCAATAGGACAAATTACCGCCTTCACAACGCCATTCCTATCCATGACTTCCAAAAGCTTTTCAGGAAGGAGTTCCTTCTCGAACCCAATACCTACATGACAATGACCGTCAACGATTTGCATAACTGCCCTTCTCCTCTACGTTCAGCCATTCAAAGGCAATTTCTGCGCTACCCCTTCAGCACTATTTCCCACAAATAGCCACTGCGGTGCGGAATATCATTTTCACCTGCATACAGGATGCCATCATTCGTCATAACCACATCATGAATTTGCCAGCAAGGTTCGCCATCTTGGTCTACTACACGATCCAATAATTCATATTTTGTATTTCGGAAGTCGAACTTTAATACCTGGCAATTTCCATCACGGCCTGTAACTCCGTAGGCACAGCCATCTGGTCCTACTGCCAGAGACGAAAGTCTAGATCTGCGATCTTTAATCGGAGTAAACAAATACTTTACCTCATAAGTATGTATGTCAATGCGATATAAAGAGCCATTTGCCGCACTGGCATAAATATATCCATCCCCCAAATTAAAGAACGACTCTGGCTTTTCATAGCCGAAGCTCCCATCCACCTTAGGAAGTCCGTGCTGGAGAAAATCGATACGTTCCGCATTTGCGGGCACTCGAAACAGACGGCTCGCATTTTCCCCTACATCATGTGACCATGCACGTGTAATCCGCCATGTCCCCCATAATGTACCTTCATCATCAAGCGCACAAGACTCGCATTGTGCCATACCTGCAATTCCCGAACCAATCAATCCATAATTCTTGATTTCACCGGTAGGGATATGGTAACGGATCAAGTACTCTGGCGCAAAAGTCATACAATATAAATAATCATTCTTTTCATCCAACACAATATTTTGAATATAAGTGTGCTCAATGGGAATGCAAAGTTTCTCCCATCTACCCGTCTGTGGGTCAAATTTACAAATAGCTCCTCCTGGTGCATCCATATAATGATCCACGCAATGCAGCAAGGCAATTGCGGCATAATAGCAGCCATCTTTTTTTCTTTTTACCAGGGAACGGTGAAACTTTGCATCCCAAAAGTCCGTGATCTTGGAGATGCCTGTATCAACAAATTTTTGCGTTTTTCTGTCGTATTTGTAGCTAATGTCTTTTTCATTAAATGAAGTAATTCCAGCATATATTTCATCCGTATCTTCATCCCAAAGAAGACAGTCAAAACTGATACAACCGTCTCTCCATGCCGGGTCTCTTATAAAATCATCGTAGTTCCAACCGTAGTGTACTTCATCGTCCCATTTTGAACCATACTGTACATCAAAAAGTTTCAGGGAACGTACTTTCATTGTCCAGCATCCTTTCTGTCTATTTCTACTTCAACTATTTTGCAAGCCTTTTAATACATTCCTTCACTGCCCATGCAATATATTCATAATCATCATCCGTCATATGGGCAAACACAGGAAGCTGGAACAATTGCCGGCAAACTCTTGCTGCAACAGGAGTATCCTCACCTGTATAGCCAGCCTCTCTAAAAATCTTCCAACTATAAACAGGCTTATAGTGGAAGGAAATCCCCACGCCATATTCTTCCTTAATCATGTGGAAGAAATCTTCCGGAACAATTCCACTCTTTTCATCATCCAACAAATATGTATTTAAATGGCAAGCACTGAAACACCCCTCAGGAATCGTAGGACACACAATCTCATCTACATTGTGCAAAAGAGCGTTGAGCTTTCTCATACCCTCATTTCGAATGCTATTATTGCGATCTACTTTTTTGAGTTGCTCTATTCCCGCAGCGGACTGGAGCTTCGTCATCCGATAATTCGATCCCAGTTGTACTACATCATCCACAGCTCCATATTGGAAGCCAAAGGATTTTATGCGCTCCAGCTCACGATAGTATTCTTCATTGTCTGTTGTAATGGCGCCGCCCTCGCCCAGTGTCGTCATGTTTTTATTTGTCTGAAAACTATATACTGTCATGTCGCCCATTCCACCAATCTTCTGGCCCTTATACAAGCTGCCAGTTGCATGGGCTGCATCATACACAATCTTTACATTGTACTTCTTCGCGATTCTATCAAATTCTTCAATATCGCACGGGACACCACCGAAGTGGACGGGAATAATTACTTTTGTTTTTTCAGTTATTTTTTTCTCAACAGAAGCAGGATCAAGGTTATATGTAACCGGATCAATATCCGCAAAAACTACTTTTGCTCCCCTAAGCATTGCGCAGGTAGCTGAACAAACAAATGTCAAAGGTGTTGTAATTACTTCATCACCAGGTCCAACTCCCAACACCCATAAAGCCAAGTCCAATCCTGTCCCAGCCGCATTAACTGCGCTTGCATATTTTGCCCCTTCGTGAGCTGCAAACTGCTTTTGAAATTCCGGTTCTTCCGGCAAGCGGAAAAATCCCTTTGAACTGTGGGCACACTCTCCAACTAATTTTGTAACAAGGTCAACATCATTCTGATCCATCAAAGCTCCCATTGCGTACCAAGGAAGATTTCTCTTTTCCATTTCATTCACCTCAAATTTATAAATAAATTCTCTTTCCGGTCCGTGCAGATTCTTCAACTGCGGCAAGAATTCTATTTGTTTGATATCCAACTTCTCCACTGATTTTTGGTACTCTATCACCTAATACTGCTTTAGCAAAATCGTCAATCATCGGCGCATGTACGTTTTTATCATTTGGCTTAGTAATCGTCGTTACTTCTTTTCCCATCCCTTTTAAGACCCTAGGGGGCAATTCTATTTCCACTGAATCACCATCGCCAGGAATCATTCGAATTTTTCCTTCGGTTCCTAGAATAACAAATTCATCAGTCCAAACTTTGCTGTTCCAATAAAAACAAGCCTGACAATGAGCACCGCTCTCCATTTGCAGAAGAATTGTGCAGGAATCTTCCACTTCATAGCCATGCGTCATAGTGTCCATAAGCGCCTGAACACTCTTTACATCTCCCAAAAATTCCTGGAGAAGGTCAAATTTATGGCAACCCATATCCCAAAGCGGTCCTCCTCCGCCTTTTTTCTTAATTACACGCCAATATTTGGGATCATCTGGAGATGGATTGTACCAACTATGAAATGTTATCCTTGCGCCGATCACATCCCCAATCACTTTGTCTGCAATCAATCTTTTCACTTCTGCGACCTTGGGGAAAAATCGCCTAAAATACGCTACTCCTAATTTAACCTGATGAGATGCAGCTTCTTTAATCAGCATTTCACATTCTTCATTTGTCATTGCCATAGGCTTTTCTACCAAGACATGCTTTCCTGCCCGTATTGCCTGAAGAGCAATGCTATAATGTAAAAAAATGGGGGTTGCCACATAAACAATATCAATTTCAGGATCAGCTAACATTTCATCTAATACGGAATATGCCTTTTCAACCTGATATTTTTCCGCAAATTCCGTAACCTCTTGAACATACGGGCTATGTACCGCAACCAATACACTATCTGCCTGCATACGAATTGCAGGAACTACTCTCTTTCGTGAAATATCTCCTAAACCAACAAGCCCCCACCTAAGCATTTATTGTTTCCTCCCTGTATCTACTTTTTTATGATATTCTTCCAAAGTCCATCCTACTCGCCGCAATTCTTTCTTTTCTGCATATGTATCAATTTCTTCTATCACGCCATCAAGCACTTGGCGGCGAAACTCCGACTTATTTGTATAATCAAAAATATTATGCGTCATAGCTAAAATATAGGGGTCTTCAATGCCGCCAGTAAGTTGCCGGTCAATATTTTTTCTTACAGTAAAGCCATGAGCTCTTGAATCAACCATTTCAATTCGCAACTCTAGTTTCGTCAAACCTCCCCACATCACACTCTCCCAATCAGTAGTAACGGGAATTTCAAGAAAATCCATCTTTCCTTCTATAAGTCGATTGGCTCTACTTGTATGATACGGCTGCTGCATTCCTCCCGCCCAGTTAGACTTAACTCTGGTAAAATTACGTCCCGGAACGCTTAAACTGCCTTGTCGAAATCCCAATTCATACAGTACTCCAAAAGTGTGATCATTAGCGGAGAAGTTTCCTCCCCGGAAGCTCTTTGGCATCTGCCCCAAACTGTTGCTCCATCGGTCACAAGCCTCCTGCAGCATAGAATACTGTTCTTCATAATTAAAGCCGCCCAAATAATCGTCATAACCATAGTCTTGAGGATGCAAATGAAGCCCCAGTTCAGCACCAGCTTTCTGCAATTCCAGCAAAACTGATGCTGCATGCTGTGCGGTATGCGGCACTATAAACAAGGTTGGCTTTAGCCCTTTTTGTAACAAAGTATCACAATAGCCTTCCATCGCTCTTTTGCAAATATCCCAATCTACAGGTCCACCTTCTTTGGACATCTGAGCAATTGCTTCACAGTCCATCGTAAACATCACGTCTAATTGAGCCATCTCATGCCTCCTGCTAAATACCTTTCTCAACCCACAACATTTTTCATTCGTGATTTCAAATCTGCATTTAACTTATACAAGCCTTTAAACACATTATCAAAAATATCAACTATCTCCTCAGCTATTGCAACCTCTCTCCCGCTTTCCCATGTACCGGGGGTAAGTTCAGCAAATCTGCGAGTAGCTTCTACCTCTTCTTTTGTCAAAATATCCGGAGAAAGAGTATGCAAAACTCTTAGTGGATCATCTAATTTTTCACCATATAACGCCTGCCAATAAATTCGATATGGTCCTCTAAAGAACATTTCGCCTGCTCTAGAAAGCTCATTTTGAATCAACCATATATTATCAAAATGTTTAGGTGCATTAGAGTAAAAATATAATCTGCCTTTAAATAGGCGGCAAAAGCGACAGCTGTCAAATATTTGCATAACTGGGGAAATATTTACTGAACTTAACATTTTTTTGATGTCTGCCGCTGTTTGTACGTCTTGCGTCAATGGGAATATGTGAATTGCATCCTTTACTGTCAAAAACATTGTTTGCAAAGCCTTTTCCATTCTGTCTTCTAATTTCTTCAGTTCCGGCTCCTCGTATAATTGGGGGACCTCATAATGCTGTTCTACAACCGCGAGTACTTCTTTAAAAATATCAAGTTCTGGAAATATACTACTTGCTTTTTCCAATGCTTCAAACTTGCCCCGGCAGGTTCTTCTTTCTATTAGAGATACAGCCGCTTGAACGGGAGGCGTAAAATAGTGCATTATTCTGCTATGCAAAGGATACTTATTCTCAAATCTCCCCAAATTAATAGGTGGATCAATTTTCCGATTATATTTTCCATAATAAGTAAGAAATTTTTTTAAAAAGAAATATTCATCTCTCTCATCCCATCCTCTCGTCTGCATAGCTCTCTCCGCTCGGTGCGCCTTCATTTCCTGCGTGGTCCGATAAATACTCCATTGGGCATATTCCGGATAATAGCTATCTTCATCCAAGTATTCTTCCCATGTAGGGTTGACTCCTGGTAGATGTTCAAGAATTCTGCTCCATTCCGGATGATCCTTACATAATTCGAGATGTACTTCCCCTACAGCTTGCGACATCTGGCACCAATCTTCCGCAGTCATAGTATCCGAGCACAAAAAACGAGTATCAAAATCGGACATTCCCGGAATCAAATCACGAAACTCCCACTTTCCACAGATCGCCTCTATTTTAGGAAATCGCTCAGTACACTCCGTATAATAAACA
>UMCI01077771.1_pt1 | contig 34794 bp, 31 predicted proteins | sample 1964211 | NCBI WGS metagenome assembly UMCI01 (sample SAMEA4835966, study PRJEB28245) | human gut metagenome | biome: gut microbiome; material: fecal sample | place: Denmark | collected 2008 | reverse complement strand
GGTGGCACGCCGTTTTCTGTGAAATTACGATGCTTATTCTCAGTCTACAAACTCGCCATTGCTGTATGCCTCAGCCGTTTACTGCAGCATATCGCCAAGATATACTTCGGCATACGTATGGGCTTGATATGCTCCTGGGAACAACGAACACTAGCACTGGTCTGTGCTGTAGCTATACTCGATGCCGACCGTATACAGCCTAGTATACCGATATGGAACAACAAATACTAATTAAAAACCTTCGGTAAAAAAGCTCATTGCGTCTGTTCGTTCTCCATTTATCCATACTTCAAAGTGAAGGTGGTTGCCCGTGGAGTTTCCTGTGCTACCAACAAAGCCGATCACCTCGCCTTGCTGCACCTGCTGACCGGGAATCACACAGATGGCTGAACAATGCACATAAAGGGTCTCCATCCCGTTACCGTGATCAATCTTAATGTGGTAGCCGTAACTGCCACCCCAGGAGTCGATGCCGTTTGCGATGGTCACTGTTCCGGATGCAGCCGCCAGAATTTGGGTTCCGTTGGGAGCTGCAATATCGGTGCCGCTATGGTATTCAAACTCCCCGGTGAACGGGTCTTCCCGATAGCCAAAAGGAGATGAGATGGAAAAGGTCTGCGGTAAAGGCCACGCCAGCGCACCGATGGGTGCCCAGTCGGTGTCCGGGATGATGATCTGCCCACCACCGGTCACACGGCCGCCCAGCAGCTGTGCCCACAAATTCTGATTATCCGGCTGCATCATCAGATCCAGGTACTCATTCTGGCGTCGATTAAAGTGATATTCCTGCGCCATATCTGCAGCCATCTTGTGGGTGATTTCAATGGTTAACACAGTTTCGGTGACGGTCTCGGTGGTGAGTTCTTCTCCCTCATCGTTAGTCGTAGTGATATCCACCTCGTGGGATTCCGTGTGGGTTGAGTAATCCACGTCGTTCATCTCCCACAGGATATCACGCAGGATGTCCACCTGGGCATCCGTAAGGGAAGCCACCTGCTCACCATCAAAAGCACCCGATACCTTTGCAGAAAAGACAGCCAGTACTTCCTGCCAGTTGATTGAGAGGTTTCCATCATTGGATGCTATCTCCTGCCTGTCGTGAGAGACAGACTCAGAGATCTGTTTCAGGTGATCCGCATACTCCTGGTTCAAATCTCGCACAGCCTGGGATACGCTGATGCCGGAGCCTGTGGATTCCACGCCGAAGAAGATGCCATAGCTGGAGCCCATGACCAGGGCAATCAAACAGATGAGCAGAATAATCACCACCGCAACCCAGCCTCCAGCCAGAGTCGCAGCTGCAAGGCTCTGTGCTGTAGCCACAGTCGCCTTGAGGGCTACCATCACCGCATGGGCTGCCGCCCGGATCCCGCACACAGTGGCCTTGGCCGCGGCCTGCACTCGCTGGGTAATCTTCTGGGCTTTCTTCGCAACATTTTGCGTTTTGGCAGCGGTCTGCTGCGCCCCCTTAATTCCTTTCCCGCCCTGCTTAACGGTTTTTGCCGCATTGGCATTGGCCTTGGGCTTGGCTGCTGGCTGCCGACCCTTGATGGTCTTCTTCCCTGCTGGTTTTGTGGCTGCGCCTTTTCGGGTAGTTCCTGTTCCGTGCTGCTCCGTGCCGGAAGCTTGTTTTTTAATGAGTGCCGCTTCTTGGCGTTCCTTGACCTTCTGGCTGGCGAATCGTGTCAATTTTCGCCCCCCATCATACGCCGTTTCTGCCCCCTTCTTGACTATAGTCTCTGCGCTGGATAACATCTGATTTCCGGCAGTATTGGCAGGGGCGTTGCCAGTAACTTCCTGCTGGCTGGCAAAGGGCGTTTCCATGGTCTCGCTCAAAGCCTTATCTTTGGTATGGAGCCACATCTCTTTCATGGCAGTTTTAGGCACCGTTTCTGCTTTATCTAAAACATGGGGTTTTCCTCTGGCGGGTTTGATTTTTATCTCTTTCAAAAAATCCCTCCTCATAAAAGTGCAGAGGGCCTTGGGAGGCCCTCTGCTGTTTACTTTACATCTCATCGGCTATGTGCATCATATCACTCGAATAGCTTCATCCGGCTTGGTTGTCATGAGCTTGTATAGCTGGGTGTTCCGGGGGAAGCTGTTTTCGAAGGGGACGATGTTGCCGGCACAGCGGATCAATCCGCAGCCTGCAGCCACATTGGTGATATAGCCAAGCTGAGTATCCGAGATATGCAGCAGACGGGCCAGTTCCTCCCGGTCGGTGGGCGACTGATTCAGCAGGATGAGGAACTCCGAATTTGCAAGCATGAGGCGGGCGGTATCGGAGCGCAGAATCTCGTCCACGTTCTGGGTCAGTCCGGTCACGAGACCGTTGTACTTACGGATCCGCTTCCACAGTTTATAAAAGAAGTCCGCACTGTACTGATACCGGAATAGCAGATAAAACTCGTCGGCAAACACCCAGGTGGTCTTGCCCCGCTTCCAGTTCTGAATGACCCGATTAAAGATGGCATCCAGCGTCACCAGCATGCCTAGCGGCATGAGCTGCTCACCCAGTTCCCGGATATCGTAAGCGATAATTCGCGCCTTCGTGTCCACATTGGTGGGCTGTGCAAAGGTGTTCAGACTGCCAGTGATAAACAGCTCCGCCGACAGAGCCAGCCCTCTGGCTTCCGGTTCCGGCTGCTTGAGAAGGATCTGGTACAACTCCTTCAGGGTAGGCGGCTGACCGTTGCAGTTGTTCGCCATGTACTCCCGGTACACCTCATAGGTGCAGCGGTCCAGGATGGATTTCTCCTTGGCGGACACGCCCTCTGCCCCTACCAGCTGTTCAAACAGGGACAGCACGAACTGGGATTTCTCAATGAGCGGGTTGCGGGCATCGCCGTAGGCTTTGTCCATATCCAATGCATTGATGTGGGTGTCGGAGGCCGCCGATACCCGGATGACCTCGCCGCCAAGGGCTTCGGTGAGATAGCCAAACTCACTTTCCGGATCTAGAATCAGGATATCGTCATTGGTGGACAGCGCGATGCTCACGATTTCCTCTTTGGCGCTGAAAGACTTTCCGCTGCCCGATACACCCAGCCGGAAGCTGTTGCCGTTGAGAAGCTTACGCCGGTCGGCCACGATCATATTTTTGCTTACAGCGTTCTGGCCATAGTAGATGCCGCCGTCCTGCATGATTTCCTGGGCGCGGAACGGGATAAACACAGCCGTACTTTCCGTGGTCAGGGTGCGCAGTGCGGTGATTCGCCGCAGGCCGTAGGGCAGGACAGTGTCCAGGCCATCTTTCTGCTGCCAGCGCAGGATGCTCATCTGGCACAGATGTTTGCGGGCGACCGTGAGAAGGCTCTCGGTGTCGCTGTCCAGCTGTTCTTTGGTGTCAGCCAGATGCACCATGGTCACGAGGCCAAACATCATGCGCTGATCCCGGTTGGTCAGATCGCCCAGCATCTCTTTGGTCTCGGCCCGCTGCTGCTCGATATCATAGGGCAGCATGGCGGAGAAGTTATTAGCAGCGTTCTGCCGGCGCTGCCAGTTGGCAGCGTTGGTCTCCACGCCCAGCAGTTTGTTCTGCACTTCCCGCACAGCCTCATCGGTGGGCACCGGCAGAATGTCGATGGACAGCATCAGGTCGCGGTCCAGTTCACAGAGCTCGGACACCATGCTGTCCTTGATGTAGCTGGCATACCCTTGCAGGTAAAGCACCCGGCCCCAGCGGTCATTCAGCTTGAAGCAATCCGGCTGGAATTCCATAGAGTCCGGGCAGAGCCAATCCTTGAAGCTGTGGCCCTGTTTCATCCGGGCCTTCAGATCGAACTCAAACGCGGGCGGCTCCGCTCCCTTGAAGAAGTCCCGGAAGATCCGCAAGCGAGTCACCAGATCCAGTTCCTGTCCGATGGAGGACAGCTGGGCCAGATGGGTGAGCAGATCGGTGCCGACCCGGGAGAAGTAGGCACGGGCCTCCGCGATGTTTTTCTTCACCACGCTGATGGTAATATACCGCTCCTGCACCACACTGTTGTTGGTGCCGGTGACCTTGGAGAGCAGCATATCGTTGTACTCCTTGCGGAAGTGGTCCAGCCCATCCTGCCGCATGGGAAGCAGCAGCGCCGCTTCGAATTCCGCCTTGTTGAGCCGCCGGTTGTTGATGGTGATCTTGGCGCTGGCACCGGAGTCCAGTGCATTGAGCAGTTCTGAATAGTCCAGGAACATGGCTGTCTTGTCTTCCTTGCCGGCAATCTGGTAATTGATGTCGGTAAAAGAGAACGTCTTAGTGAACTGAGTTCCCACCTGGAAAATTCCGTCCGACCAGATGCGGCGGATGGGGATGGCATCCTGCACCGAACGGGGAATGCGGAACTTGTCCCGTTCCGCCTTGGTTGCTTTGCTGAGAGTTTTAATAATAGGCATCCTCCTTTTCTGGTTTCGGGGCCGAAGTTTTTTCTCCAGCCGGTTTGTTGCCGCCTCTCATTTTCTTCTTACGGGGCGGCTTCTTGCCCTGTTCAATGGCAGGCTGCAATGCCTGGTAGTACAGACTGTCTGACCGAAAGACAAGGCATCGGGGTGTCAGAACCTGGGACTTGAACCACGCCCACAGAGTCTGTTCTGCGGTCATGCCGTGGTAGGTGAAAAAGCCGCAGGCAGCGAACGGAGCTGCTCCCAGAATGCAGATCCAGCCCACACTTTCCGTTCCCACCAGCGGGTCGAACAAAAAATAAAGCCCGACTGCGGCACCCAACGCCAGCAGCGAGCAGGTGAATTGCCGGGCCGAGAGTCCGAAGAAGATGGACTCCCGATATTCCCGGATTTCTTTGGGAATTTTTACTTCGATACTGATTCCTCCCTTCTTTTACAGTCCCATCAATTCCTTGATGATTCGGTCGCTCATTCGTACAGCGCCCACCAGTACCAACAGGTTGAAGATGAGCTCGCCCACATAACTCCATACGGCGGTCACCGCCGATACATTGGAATCCACGGCAGGCGGGGCAGCCGCCATCGCAGAAAAGATGATGCAAGCCAGTGCTATGACTGCACCTTCCAGGCATACTCCCGCATAGCTGCGCAGAAAGTTCTTGCCCACATTGCTGGTGGGTTCACCCGCAAAGGTGGACAGCGGAATGGGTGCCAGCGCCGTGTACAGTAGGGTAAGCGCCCGGCGCCTTACCGCATTTCTGCGGCAGGTTTCCAAACGCTCCCCTCCAAACCGGACGTACACCTCTCGATGTATCCGGCTTTCCAGATATCAGTCTAACTTTCCATTATGCAGCTTTACATGACAGGAATGGCACAGTGCCATCGTCTTACGTTTGCGCGCAATCATATGGCGTTCCCATTCTGCCTTACCACTTAAATCTTTTAGTTTTCGGATGTGATGGATTTCGATATCCTCCGTTTCGGCTCCGCAGAACTCACACACATGGCCTTGCAGCCGGTCTGTCAGTCGGGTATAACGTCGGTTTTCGTTCGTTCTGCCGATGATATCAGGGTTTTCCGTTGCGATGACTTTGTCGTTCCGGCGCACTCCCTGATTGTAAAACACAACAGACTTTGTTCCGCTCTTGGTTTGATAGGATACGGTAAAGTCTTTGTTGCGGCAGTATTTGCGGATAATTTTTCGCATACTCGTCCGATATTTCCCAGCAAAGGTCTTATACATGCTGTACTTCATCACATAGACAAAAGCGTTCAGCACAGTGGCGTTGTTTGCCAGCCGATAGTAGTTGTACATCCCGCGCACTTCCGCGTTATATTGATTCAAGATTTCAATATCATCCAGACGTATCAATCCCGGGCGTCTTACTGGCTCCCACATCTCTTTGTTTCCATGGGCCTTGTCATAGCTGATTTTCAGCGCACCATAGGAGAGCAGGCGATTCAGCCATTTTTCCTTTGGCACATACAGCTTGACTTTTCCCACGTAGGTTCGGCGTGTGAACCCGTTTTTTGTCCGAGTGCGGTTTTGCTCGCAGCTGACTGTGACCAGGTAGCCGAGGAAGCGTGCAAAGTCATTTCCATGGGTGATGAGCGTCTTTTCCGGAGACATTTCTAAATGGAGTTGCTCCTTGATAAACTCCCCCACATCGGTCTTAACTTGTTTTGCATCCTCTTTGCTTCCGATCACACCAATCAGGAAATCATCGGCGTAGCGCACATATACGACCCGCTTGTACCCTGTATCCATAGGGTCGCTATACGGGACTGTGGACAGATAATTGTTCAGTTCCCGAATCTCTGCCATAACTTTCTGGCGCTTTTCCTCACTGATTTTCGCACTATTGCGTTTCAGCCATTCCTGCTTTCCGCGCCGAACATTCAGCGGCATTTTGTAAGCTGGATTGATTTTCCGGCCTTTTCCGCAGTTAAAGGACTCTGCGTATTTTGCCATAAACACATCAAGTTCATTGAGGTATATATTCGCCAGAATCGGGCTAATCAGCGACCCCTGCGGGGTGCCGGAGTAGGTGTTGTGGTACACCCAGTCCTCCATGTAGCCTGCCTTCAAAAATTTCCAAATCAGGCTGATGAAATATTCATCTTTGATACGTCTGCGCAGTATCCGCACCAGCACATGGTGGTCGACGTTGTCAAAGCACCCTTTGATGTCGCCCTCGACAAACCATTTGACACCGGTATAATTCCGCTTGATATATTGCAGAGCTGTGTGACAGCTCCGCTTCGGACGGAATCCATGGGATGAATTTTGAAATGTGGGTTCATAGATACTTTCCAGTATCATGCGTACCACTTCCTGTACCAGTTTGTCGTCAAAGGCCGGAATACCCAATGGGCGCATTTTGCCGTTTGCTTTGGGAATATAAGTTCTTCTGGCTGGTTTCGGCTGATAGCTGAAGTCTTTTAATTTCTGTATAAGACTGTCAATCCGCTTCATACTCATGCCATCGATTGTATTCCCATCGTTTCCGGCTGTCATATTGCCAGGCTTTGCTTGAGTGCGCTCGTATGCCAACAGGAAAATTTCCGGGTTGTACAAATTCCGATAAAGCCGTTTGTAGTGGTAATCTTCATTTGCTGCTTTTGAAGTTAAACTTTCCAAAACATTCTTTGGATTTCTCATAGTGCCTCACGCACCTTTCCATTGATAGTTTGGTTGATATCCTGCCGCCCTTTGCCATGTGCAAGGCTTTCCCTTGCTCGGACTACTATGGCGGCTCCGTTGCCATACCGGATTTTCAGGCTCTGAAAGCCATAGCCTTTTTGGCACTCCGGGTTAGGCAATCCCCGGTTAAGCAGTTTGGGACAGCGTGTTGTGATGTCGGAATGGGTTTTCGTCCGTTATCCGCTTATTGCGGTTGGTTACCGTGGGTATTCCGCAATCGGTGTATACATGTCACCGATTGCCACGGTATGCGGCGAATACAACTATCCTGCGCCGCCGGCTCCAGTATGCCGCCTTGGACTGCCCTTCAAGCAATCCAGCTTTATTCCTCGTTCACAACGTTTCACCTTGCCGTTCAGTAGTGGTTCGATAGTTTCCCAACTTACGGCGTTGCCGATATGCTACACTCCCCATTGGGTTTCCCCTCCGGATAAATCGGCTGGTGATAGGGTGATTTCCACCTCCTTTCGCAATACCTTTTCCTACTGCCGCGCCACTGGCAGAATCCCAAATTGCCCGCGGGCTGCTTTGGCTTACGCCGCAGCCCTTCCGGGCGCACTGTACAGCTTGAACATACGACTATACACCGTCAAAATCATCAGAAAAGACAGCACCGTAATAAAAAGTCCGCCAATCAGGGTCACCGCCCAGAGCGGGATGGAATCCCAGAAGCCTACTTGGTTGATCTTGTCGATGATGTCCTGCGGCAGAGTTGTTCCGCCTGCGCCCGAAACACCTGATTGGGTGATAATGGTGGAGACGATTCCTTGTACTACTGCCAGAACTGCCAGCATCAAATCAAGGCCATGCCCCACGGCTGCTTTGGCCAGCACAAAGCGAATGAACAGCTTGAACGCCTGCTCCGGGCGTTTGACCTCCACGAAGCTGCCGCAGGTCTTGACCACGCCCACAGCAAAGAATAATACCAGCAGACCATACCCAATACCCTGTAGCGCTCCATGAATGCCCAGCATCACCTGCCAGATGCCACCGCCTTTGAATGTGGCTGGGTCCTGGGTGAGCAGCGTCCAGATTTCCGCCAGCTTGTCATTCCAGGTTTGCAAGGCGGAGCTCAAATTGTCTATAATCCAGTTTCCACTACCCGTTCAGCGCCGCCTCCTTTCTTGGTATTTTTCATTCATCAGGGAGTACCGGTGATGAGGTCCAGGATCTCCTTGGTAAAGGTGATCACAAGACCGCCTGCCAAGGTGAGAAATCCCTGGGACCGCTGACTGGGGTCATGGCTCTGGAAGGACAGGCCGACCTGCACAATGCCCCAGCCCAGCAAGATCAGCCCGATGGCACGGATCAGTGAGAAGATGAAGGTGGACAGGTTGTTAACCACCGTGAGCGGGTCGGTAGCCGTGGCGAAGACAGTGGCGGAAAGGCAGACCGCACACACCACCACTGCAGCATAAACGGCAAAGCTCATGCGGCCCTTTTTGCCCAGGCGCAGCGGTTCGGTCTTGCGGTTCTGATCATTCTTTTTAGAAAACAGTTTCAAATGCGTTCCTCCTTAAATCAAAGAAAATCATCGGGATCCAGCAGTTCGTAGTCCTCATAATGCTCCGGATCATAGTCCAAGTCATCGGCGGCATCACGAACTGCGGTGTAGTCGTAGGGCGGCGCATCGCCGTCCTCGGTCAGATGGATGTTGGGATGGTGCATCAAATCATACTTGTCATCCAGCATGGGGCGCTCACCACGGACAAACAGAATGCACTTTCGGTTGTCCAGCATGCGTACTTCATCCGGTGTGAGCAATTCCCGGCCGGTCTGTTGATCGTTGATGGAGTAGCTTCCATTACGGCCTTTGGTATGGCCATAGGTGTTTGTATCCAATGTCTCCTTGCCCATGAGTTCAGACACATACTTGTGCGTTTCTTTCTCGTTCCCTCCTAAATACAGGAACTCGTCGCAAAGACCTACCAACGATTCCCACTGTTCCTTGAACAGAGCTTTCAGCTGGGCCATGTTCTGGGCGATGTAGCTGCAAAAAATATTGCGGCTTCGCATGGTGGAAAGCCAGGGTAGGAAGTTGTCGGTGGGCAGAGCTATGTTGGGTGCCTCGTCAATGAGCAGATGGACCGGCACCGGCAGCCTGCCCTTGTACTTGCGGTCGGCCACATAGTACAGTGTCTGGATGAGCTGGCCGTAGATCATGCCGACCAGGTAGTTGAGGGATTTGTCCGAGTCCGGCAGGCAGCAGAACAGCGCCACCTTTTTCTCCCCCATTTCTTCCAGATGCAGGTCATCCGTATAGGTAAGCCGTGCGATCTGGGGAAGATTGAACGCGGACAGCCGGACACCCACACTGATCAGGATGGATTTCAGGGTCTTGCCGGCCCCCATCTTGAAGATGTGGTATTGTTTCACAGCAATGCTTTCCGGATCCCGCATCTCCAGTCGCTCAAACAGAATATCCAGCGGGGACTCAAAGTCTTCGTCTTCTTCTCGCACCTCGGCAGCCGCCAGCATCTCCATGACCATGGCGAAGTTCTGCTCGTCCTTCGGCGCTTCGTGGATGAGGTACAGAACGAGAGCCTGCAGCAAAGCCGTTTCGGACTTGGTCCAGAACGGATCTGTGCTTTGGGAGCCGGGCGGAGTGGTGCTCTGGATGAGGGTCTCGATAAGCCGCAGCACGTCCTTGTCATCCCGCACATAAGCCAGAGGGTTATAACAGAAAGATGTATCCGGGCTGAGCAAATCGAATACCCGCACCTCATACCCGGCAACAATCAGGGCATTGCCTGTTTTGCGAAGGATCTCGGATTTGGGATCTGCCACGATCACTGAACACCCGCCGTCCGGCCCTGTTGTGCATTGCAGCACATTGGGGATGGCGTAGCTGCGGCTTTTGCCTGCACCGCTGCCGCCGATCACCAGCACATTGGTATTCCGCTTATGACGGTGGCCGTCCAAACCCATTTGAAAGTGCTGGGTCAGAATGAGATTACGGTACGGGTGCTGGCGATCCCGGTATCGCTTGGCCGTCTGTACCACATTCCCCCAGCGGGCGGAACCATGCTCCACGCCCCGCCGGTAGTTTTTCCGGCCAGTCACCATGACCACAGCAACCACTCCATACAAAAGTGTAAAAACAAACCAAAAGCGGACGGAATATTCCGTCCACCGAATTGCAAGTGGTTCACTCATGGCCTGTGAAAAGGCACCGAGCATATCTGCCAGATTCATGCCGGTCTGCCAGCTGCCCGCCGCCAGCAGTGCTGCCCACCACACGATAGGCAAAGGAAGCAGCCACACCCACCATGGGTTATGGCCGCGATTGCTTGTTTCTATGAATATCCCCTCCTATTCACACAAAAAGCCCCGAGCCGCCGGGATGATCCCAAACGGCTCGGGGCGATGCAGTTTCATCAGCGCGCAGGTACACGCTTGTATTTGCTTTTCATCAGCCGGAGCATAAGCTTGTCCATGGCGCCGCAGCCGCGATCTGCTGCAAGGTAGGTGTTGCGCAGCTCATTCATTACATAGAGGGCCAGATCGAACTCATCTTCTTTGAGAAACAACCGACCATCTTTGCAGGCATGTACCTTTTCGCCCAGAGACTGCGCCCGAGCGGTCAATTCCGGCCCTGCAGTCTCAAGAACTTGCAGCAGTGCCGCAATCAGCATGTTATGCTCGATAGTATCAATTTTCAGAAACCGCTGTTTTTCCGTCATTCTGCTCTGCCTCCTTCTCGTGATTCGTCTCTTGTTTTATCCTTACCATATCACAAAGAAAAACGGAAAGCCATCCGGCAATTGAAAACAAACGGAAAACAATCGGCTCAACGGCTTTCCGGCTGCTTTTCGGCTTTCGCCGCTTTGGGCGTCTTCCCTTTGTCTACCGAAAACTCGTCGGGTTGGAGCTCCTGCTCCATCTCCCGAAACCCACGCTGTACCTCCCGGTTGATGGAATAGGCTGCCCGTTTCACATCACTGAGGAAGGCGCGCAGTTCCTGCGCATCCTTTCCGGCACAGGACTGACACACCTTACCGAACTTAAATCCGGAGGTATCCAGGCCGAACTTCTGTGCCACCACATAGGCAGCACAGTAACTCTGGGCTGAATACGCCTGGCGGTAATACCCGGTGCCCACCGCATCAAAGGATGCATGGGCCTGTTCACGGGCGATGGCGCACAGAGTCGCCATCTCGTCCATGCCATTGCGCACATAAATCGTGCGCTGCTTGGGCACATACTGCGCCTGCACTCCCTGGGGCAGCTGATCCGACAACGCCAGCGGAACCGTGCTGTTCTCGATCATAGCGGCGATCACCTCTTCCGGCAGATGCGGCGGAGCGGGATAAGGCTGCGGCCCCCGCGTCTGACTGATGTCGAACGCCTTGAGGATCTCATAGCCGTTTGCCATCGTGCCATCTTCCCGTTCATATTTGCTGTCCGCAAAAAAGGCGTATCCGGTTTCCCCGGTCCGCACCGACCGCCCTGCTTCCTTCCACTTTTCAAAGGTACGGGGATGGGTGATCTCTGGGTTCTGATCGTAAAGGATCAGCAGATTGCGGGTACTCTGCGGGGTGCATCGGGCCATGAAATCGAGGAAGCCCTTCATGGCCGTATCGTCCCGGAATACCTCTTGCACCTGGGCATCCACCCTGGCCCACAGGTCCTCACGTTCCGCCTTTTTCATGGCGGCATATTCTTCCTTGGACAGGCGCTGCCCATCCGGCTGCGATTCCTGCTGCTCCGCTTCGCGGTTCTTGATCATTTTGGAAAGATCCATTCAAATCACCTGCCTTTCGATTTTTTCTTTTTCTTTCTACGACTATGACCAGGCGTTTTGTTTTGGCGCTGAGGCGGCTTCGCCTTTTCTTCCTTTTTCGCCACCTGCTCCTTGCGGATATTTTCCAGCTCCTGTTTCACCGAAGGTTTCTGCTCACCGCCGGATTCCCAGGAGGAGGAGCCGCTGCTGGGCGAGGAAGGCTCGGACGGACTCTTTTCCGCCGGGGCTGCATCCGTCTGCTCCCGGCCAGGAGTAAAATTTTCCGGCTCCTGTTCCTTCTGTGCCTCACCTTCCCCGGTAAAGTTGAACGCTTCTTCCGCTGCACCGACCTCAAAGTCCACCGCACCGTCGGGAGTCTGCACCGTCTGTGTCTCAGGCGGCTGTTCACTACCCGGTGCATTCTGCTCCGGCTCTTTCTTATGCTGTTCTTTTCCGGGTTCCTCGAATCTGGCCTCGCCCGACTGTGCCTTCACAAAGTCCAGCCCCATATTGTCGAGGATCCGATTGACCTTGGCTGCATCATCGGCGAACACCACCAGCTCGATCTGGCCCGGGCGCTGTTTGTTGCGGATCGCAGTGTACAGCAGGCCATGGTCTTTCGCCTCTCTGGCGAATTCCTTCATGCGGTCTTCCGGCACTGTGAAGAACTTGAAGGGGCGGCGCTCTTTCAGCATCCGCACCAGCTTTGTTTTTCCTCGCATCTTCTGCTGGTCATTCAAAACCGCATACACAAAAAGCGCGAAGTTCTTTGCCGCCAAGCCGGACAGCTTGAGCACCATTTCGGTGCCTTCCAACGAGATTCGGACGATCTGGTCGGCGGGGTCACTGCCATAGTTCATCTTGTCTCACCTGCCTTTCAGCGGTCCATGCCGCGGTTGGGCTTGGATTTTGTCTTCTCCGGCCCAGATACCTTGGAAAAGGAATCTTCACCGGGCACAAGGGACAGGCCGGAGCCATTGTCCCAGTTCACGCCAATCTGACCCATGTCATCCACATAGGTCACCGTTCCTTTTGTGCCGGGCGGAATCGGTGCATAGGGATCGTCCATGCGGTGTAGAACGATCCGTGTTCCTACCGGATACCTTTGACGCAGGTTTTCCACCTGCTCACGTGACGGAATTCGATTCATTTGCTTATCTCCTTTGTGTTTTCTTTCTGTTCCTGTTCGTTGCGGGTTTCCCGTTCCACAGCTTCACGCTGTTCCCGCTCTTTCCGGGCTTCTTCGAGGCGCTGCTCGATGACAAGGGAGTGTTCCTCGATGCCCCGGCACAGCTTCACTGTTCGCCTGAGTTCTTTCAGCCTGGTTGTGATCTGCTGGATGCGGTGCGAATCCGGATCGCGGCGATACAACCCGCGCCGCTCTTTCAGCAGTCTTTCGATTTCGCCCTCAGCTGCACACCGCATCTCATTCAGCTGCCCTCGGTCCTGGATCTCGTTTTTGAGGATGAACTCCACTTGGGCAATGCGCTGGTCCAGTTTGCGGATGTCCTCCCGTACCGCATAGCTCATGTACACCGGTTTTGTGGACAGCACCCCCACCTGAAACAGATAGATCACATACAGCTTCTGCAAACCGGTAACTTTGCGTGCCGGCCGCTCGCTGAGCAATGTGCGGAGTGCCGGTGGCAGTGGTCTCTCGTTCCCAGCCGGTGAGTTTCTTTCCGGGTACAGGATGCGGCGGCAGATGGCTTCCGGGGTGTAGTTTTTGCCCAAGGTTTTGAAACGGACAGGCCGGGCTTTGCCTGGTGGCTGGAGAGTGATGTACTTGCGGTTCAGCCGAAGAATGTAGCCTTTCCCTTCCAGAGCTCGGACGAACTGGTTCCATGTGAAGACCTCATTGATTACTTCGTCGATGTCCTGCCGGATTGCCGCCCTCCAGGTGGGGCGGTTTTCCTGCTCCGCCTGCCATTTGGCATACTGCCGCTTTCCCTGTTCAGACTCCGGGGTCTCGATCACCGATAATCCGTATTGGCGGCAGAGTGCATCGGATTTCGCCCGCACTTCGGTGTAGTAACTTCTGGCATTGCTGCGGTACTTTTTCCCGTCCTGGATTGCTACAGAATTCCAGACAATATGGTTGTGGATATGACCGGTATTCAGATGAGTGCTGACCACCGCCTGATACCGGCCCTGAAGCAGCTGCCCGGCAAATTCCAGTCCGATCCGGTGGGCCAGTTCAGGGGTCACCTCCCCTGCCGCGAAACTCTGCACCAGATGAAATCCCTGCACCCCGCCGGTCTTATGCCACATCTCCTTGATTCGGCACATATCCTCAAAGGCTGTTGCACAGGTACAGGCAATGGCTGACTCGAACAGGTCCTGTTCTGTCTTGGCCCGGTTGAGGGCATAGTCCACCGCTTCTTCCAGGGATTTTGCATTCTGTCCTCGGGAAGTCTTTTTCTCATCCAGCACATATTCCACGCTGGCCTTCAGGCGGTGGACGGGGATAACGGACGTATACGCCATTTACCAGTTCTCCCTCACTTCCTTCCAGACTTCTCGGGCAATGCGGGTCATTTCCTCCACACTGCCCGCATCTGCTTCACCGTAGGTATTGGCAACGCGCGCCAGCTGATTGGCGTTGTTGCACAGGCCCGCCACCTTATGCAGCAGGTCCGCATGGTGGGTACAGGAACGGGCGCGGAGCTGGGCGCCCATAATGAGGGTGCGCAGGTATTCCTCCCTCGACTGTCCGCTCAGTTCCACCTGCGCTTCCAGATGTGCCAGTTCCTTTTTGTTCAGATGCAGAGGGACTACATGGTTCCGCTTTCTCAACGCTCAGGCTCCCCTTTCTGTTTTTTCTGCTGTCTGGGCGGCTGGGCGGGATACTCATATTGCACCGGTACATCTCCTACCCGTACCATGCTACAGTCCGGCACATGGGCCGCATACCGGGCGTCGGAATACCCTTCGGCTTCCACCAGAATTCCTTCCCGGCTGTGTTCACCCTTGACCAGCAGACAGTGCCAACACGCTTCGTCCGGGTCAAACCACATCCGGTCTCCGTTTTCAAACAGGAAAACCTGATCCCGCATGAATCCTTCTTTGCGGAAGATGGCGTACTCTGCATCCGAAAGAACAACCACCTTTTCCACCTGAAAGGCTGTGCGGGTCTTCTGCATGCCGCGCGATGCAGCATTTGCGGCTAATTCATCCACATCGCTGGCCTTCCGGCAAAATACGGCAAACTGCTTTTCTTCCAAGTTCATCACCTCACTTTGGCGTTATTGCTGTGCGGGCAGCTGACGGGGGGGTGGGGTTCTCCCCAAGGATGCCTTTGGATATCCAAAGGCTATGCTAGCAAAATCAGTCACCCGCTGAGAAAAAAAAGGAGGCATTTATTCGATGCTGCCCTCTGCGCTCTGAATCTTGGTCAGACCATCGAGGGTTGTACAAATCAGATGTCGCTTCTCAGCAATTCCGATTTCCACCGACATATCGTGGCTGATCTCCTTGCCGCAGACCACCAGCATCCGGCAGCGGGACAGCTTTTGCAATGCGATGCTGTGCAGATCCCGCAGTTCATCTGCATTGCTCAATACGAGATACTGGGCATCGTTCAGCGCCGGACAGATGGGCACATATCCCAGCTCGTACACCTTACGGCAGTATCGTTTCAGAATGCGGGGGGTGGTCTCGGCAGAAGCGCAAATATAGGCAAATGCTTTTTCCATTTCATTCGTTCCTTTCATCGGTTCCATACAAACAAAGGGTGGCGATCCACCTGGATTACCACCCTTTGTTTCGTTCAGATTCTGGCAATCCATGTGGATTGCCACGGTTTATTCAGCAGGCTCAGCCTCTGATTCCCGCGCCCCGAGCGCAAGGCGGACACGATCAGACCCCAGCTTGTAATAGGCATCGGTGATCTCAATACCCACCGCCTCGTAGCCTTCCAGCACCGAAGCAAGCACCGTAGTGCCTGCTCCGGCAAAGGGATCCAGAATGCGGCCACCCGGCACACAGATCTGCACCACATCCCGCATGAGCTGCAGCGGCTTCTCGGTCACATGGATGCGGTTGGCCGGATTGGTGTAACGGAAGACACCGGGCAGACAGCCCACAGGCCGGTCCACGGGAAGCGGTCCCTTGGATGCCCACAAGGCAAATTCACTCTGCTGCCGGAATCGACCTCGCTGCGGGCGGCAGGTCTGCTTGTCCCACACGATCTGCCCGCGCCAGATCCAGTCGGCACGCTGGAGCGCATCCGAGAGGCAGGGTGCCATACGCCAGTCGATGAACACCACCAGCACCGCTCCCGGCTTACAGACCCGGTTGGCTTCGGTGAGCCATTCGGTGCACCAGTTCGTCCAGCTGCGCTGGTCCTTCTGGTCGCCGGCAAAATCCGGCAGCGCCTTGTCCGGACTCATGCTGCTGTACTTCTGGTTAGTGGTGCGGTTCTTGGCCGTCTGGCTGGCACCGCCGCTGGCATAGGGCGGGTCAGTGATGACCGCGTCAAACACCCCACCCTCAAAGGAGCGCATGAGGTTCAGCATATCGCCATGCAGAATGGTCCAGCCATCTCCACCGCTGTGCTCCACAGTCAGCCTTGCGTTTTCTTTCATGATCAGATTCAGTTCATTGGTTTTACTCAGAGGCATCATCCTTTCTGTTATCGCTCTACTCCGGAGCGATTTCTCTGTTTTGTTTTCGCATTCGGATTCTGCAGAACACCATTCAACCGCTGATACGTGCGTTCCACAGTCACCTTATCCTGTTGGACAACAAAGACGTCATGGGTAGGATTATCAATGGTAACGCCCGGCAGGATCACCGCTGCATCCTTCACTTTCACGGCACCGGTCACATCTCCGTACACGCTGGCATGCCCTTCGACAAGAGGGGCTTCACCCGATTCCATACTGGCCACAATCTCCGCTGTACCGGCCACATGGGCGTTCCCTCTGACCATGCCGGCCATCAGGATCGCATGGTCATCAATCACCGCATTGTCACGGACAGTAACTGTCCCGGCCACAAAAGCAGATCCCCGAACGACTACCGAGTCGGCAATGATGGCTTGATGGTCTACCAGACATCCTTCGCAGGCGATGGCATCATTAAAGATCCAGCAGACATCTTCCTGACTCAGATTTTCTTCGCTCTGGACATAGCCCCCTAAATCGCCCGGACGCACACCAGGGCGAAATTCCCACAATGCACGGATCCTGTGCAGCCAGGGATATTGGGGATGAGCGATGTCTGTAATTTCATACTTGTGATTCATCGTTCCTGCCCTCTTTCCTGTTTGTCTTTCTTTGGCTGAAGCATCTTATCTTTCTCAGTTTCAGCCGACAGCTCTGTCTGGACATACTCGCTGATGATTCCAAGCGCTTTGTAGTAATCGCCGCTGTCCTGCACACGCTGGAACATTTCTTCCGCCTGCTTGCTCTGGCCATTCTGGCGGAGCAGCCGACCGGCACGGCCCAGAATGGAGAAGATATTTCCATCCTGACCGAGCAGCTTCATTCTGGGTTTTTGTACCTGCTGGGGGGCAGTGGGAGCCTGGCCGGGCAAAGTGTCCAGCACAATCGGATATTTTTGATCCGGCTGCCAGAAGTGAACATTCAGAATACCGTCAGCAACAGGAATATCCCGCTGTTCAAATCCTTCTCCCCAGCCGTCCGAATACTGACCGGAGATGTAGCTCAACAGCAGATTCCAGTCCCGTTCGCTCAATTCCTGTTTGAGCTCCACGATGGCACAGCCGCACAGTTTTCCTTCGTAAACCACCACATCCGGTTCGATGCGAAGCACATTCTCCCGCAGCCTGAGAAGAGATTCGTCGATGTAGGGAGCGAGATTGCCGCCGTCATCCAGCAGTTCCTTCTCTTTCTCGATGTATTCCCGTACGCTCGACTCGTAGTCGGTCAGGTCACGCCCGTCCAGTTCGGCGTAATCGTCTTCACCGTACTCACTGTCCATATTCTCCACGGCCAGTTCCGCTGTGAGGTCTGTGATTACATAGGCTTTCAAAGTGTCTTTTTCCATAGTCCTCCTTTTAACGTAAGAGGGCCGCCCACTGCCGGGCGGCCTTTTCTTTGCTCTTTTCCTGTGCCAGATCTCCATAGTCCGCTCCTTCCCGGTCGGGCAGGTTCATAATGATCCGGTACTTCCCTTCATACTCCCGACGGATATGTTCCGCAGCCCAGCGCCCCGCATGGTCGTTATTGGTGCAGATCTCAATTTCACAGACATTCGGATGCTGTTCCAGAAAGGCGGTCAGAGCTGTCGGCTTTTTGAAAGATGTTGCGGCAATCCCTTCTTTGGGTGCGTAGATTCCGCCCAGAGACAGTCGATATTTGTCCCGTGTCTGTTCCAGGCTCAGGTGGGCGAGCACCTCGATGGCAGCTTCATAAACGGCCACCCGCCGGCTTTCGCCTTCCGGCGGCAGGCAAAAACTGTACCGCTTATCGCTGCCGGCTACTTCTGCACGGAAATGCCGGGTTGTTTTGGTATAGGTTCCCCGGAGAAACGCATAGCGAGGTGTGCCGCTTCCATCTGTGCCTAAGAAGACCGCATTGTGATATACGGCACTCTCATACAGAATACCGGCGCGGACACAATCATCGATCACGTCTCGATCAATTCCTCTGCTCAACAGATATGCGTACACCCGCCGATTATCCGGTGCGGCCCCCGGCAGAAGAAACTCTCGTTGTTCCGGCTTATTCGCCAAAAGCAGCTGCTCCACAACCGGCGCTTCGTCCATCAGCATTTGAACCGCGTCCAGGAAACCGACCCCTTCCACATGGATCAGATAGTCCAGCGCACTTTTGCCGCCAATATCCCTGCTCTTCCAGTGCCATACACTGTTCTCCCCATTGATCTTGAAACTGTCATGACTGCGCAGCTCAAACTCTCCGCGGCACTGACTGGGAACAAGCTCATAGGAACGATATTTTCTCAAAAAATCAATTGCCCGTATCTTTTTCGCCGCATCGATCTGTTCCCGTGTTACTCCCGGCATACTGCTTCACCTCTCACTTCACTGCATCCAGCAGTACCTGTGCTTTGTCGGTCCGTTCCCAAGTGAAGCCTGGCCTTCCGAAATGGCCATAGGCCGAGGTCTGCGCATAGATTGGTTTCAACAGATCGAGCTGTTGGATGATGCCGGCCGGAGTCAGATCGAACACCAGCTTGACGGCTTCTTCCAGGCAATCATCCGCACAGAGGGTCCCGGTGCCGAAGGTCTCCACCGATACCATAACCGGTTCCGCCTTACCGATGGCGTAAGCCAGCGTCACCTTGCACCGGCTGGCAAGACCTGCCGCTACGATGTTCTTGGCGATGTATCGTGCCATATAGGCTCCGCTGCGATCCACCTTGGTGGGGTCCTTGCCGGAGAAAGCCCCGCCGCCATGAGAGACAAGCGCGCCATAGCTGTCCACCATGAGCTTGCGCCCGGTCAAACCGGTGTCAGCATCCAGTCCGCCACACACAAACCGTCCCGCCGGATTTACGAAAATCCGGGTGTTTTCATCCGGCGGCATAGTACGCAATGCCGGATTCAGCACCTTATCAGTCAGTTCCCAAAGCAGTTCATCCGGTTTGATCTCCGGATCATGCTGGGCCGAAAGTATCACGGTATCCAGACGAAACGGTTTCCCGTCTTCGTCGTATTCCACTGTAACCTGTGCCTTTCCGTCCGGACGCAAGCCGGAAACCATACCTGCTTTCCGTACAACTGTCAGCATATATGTCAAGCGGTGTGCAAGCACCGCTGGCAACGGGAGCATTTCCGGGGTATCATCACAAGCAAACCCGACCATGATGCCCTGGTCACCCGCCCCGAACCCTGCAGAAGTACTGCCGTCTCGCTGTTCCAGCGGATTGTCCACACCTTCTGCAATATCCGGGCTTTGCCGATGCACAAACAGTTCGACGCTCACACCACGCATCGAATATCCCACATCCTGCATTGCCTGGCTGATAATGCCCGGCACTCTGGGAATATGCTGGCTGGTAATCTCTCCTGCCACGATGATGTGTCCACGGGTCGCCATTACCTCACAGGCAACGCGCGCGTTTGGATCGTGGGTCAGACAATCATCCAGTACACTGTCTGCAATTCGATCACACAGTTTATCCGGATGCCCTTCCGTAACGGACTCAGCCGTATAAAATCGCTCCATTTCTTTCTCCTTATCGTTCTTTATCTCCGCGCTTTTGTCCGCGCGGTTTGGGCTGCCCGTTTTCGTCGTAACGATCCGGGTGAGCAGCAGGGATATCCCAGCTGAACATAGAGCCATACAGCATGGCTGTCTGCTGAGCCTTGGATACACCAAGCGTCTGGTTGAGCTGGTCGGCATACTCCTGCGCGCCCACGTCATCCGGGATATAATCAACAGGCCAATATCCCGACTCTCCGTACCGCATTAAAATGACCGCATTGCGACCATGCGCAGGATTAAAGCTGTACATCGGCAGATTATGCCTTCTTTCATACTCCTGTTTGACAGTATCGGGTGCCCCGGGCAAGTTGGGGTTATCATACTTCAGCCACATGATTTCGTCTGAGCAAGGCACGAACAATTCCGGCTGAAAGAACATCGCCTTGTATCGCTCTGCTTGCTCATCAGTGAGACTGCAGAAGTCTTCACCCTTGATCCCACACACGAAGAACGGTCCCGCGATCACCTGGTAATTCTCCACATTCCGATTCAAGGGCATCCCATTGAGCAGGCCCTCATCATTGCAGACAATGCAGACCATTTCATCGTTCCACGGATATGCACAGTCAATGAGCCCTCCGACTGCTGCCTGCAGCGAATCCAGACCTTTGTCTATTTCCGTAACATAGGCATACTGTCCAGGTTCCACCTTAACGACTTTCAACACAAATCACTCCATTTCCAGTGAAAAGGGCTTCAGGCTCTTTTCAATTTCATCGTAGGACTCGAAGCGCACCTCACACCCCAACAGATAGGATACAGCCTCGCTCCACTCGGTCAGGGGAAACTGTTCTTTCTTTTTCCAGCAGTACAAACTTCTCAGCGCCGCCCATTTCAAATGCGGTACCAACCGCAGACTTGAAATATACGCACGATTTTGTTCCGCCACTTGATCCAATAAACCTTTTTTCAATAAATCCCCCATTTCAAAAAGGGCAGGGCATCCAAATGCCCTGCCCTTCTGGTCAGATTTCTTTTGCGGAATGTGTTTTACTCTTCCTGCTCTTCTTGCGTTCCGCTCTCTTCATTCTCATGTTTTTTATAAATGGCCAAGCCGATGAAGGCCGCCGCTGCCGCTGCACCGCCTACCATTACCGGAAGGAGCGAACGATCTCCCGTTTGCGGAACAGATCCGGTCGGTTGCGGAGTAGGTGCAGGCTGTTCCGGCTGTCCCGGTTCATCGGGCTGGCGCTCATCATACATCACCACAGTTTGGATCTCCCCGGTTGGCTTGATCTCAAACTCGATATTTTCTGCTACCTCATATCCATCCGGAGCACTGACCTCAATCAGGGTATATTTCCCTGCGGGCAGCTTTTCAATATACCGGGGAACATCTGTGGAGACCCAGTCCTCTACCACATTTCCTTCTGCATCTTTGATGGTCAGATGCGCGCCAGGCAGCTCTTCCTTAGTCGTGATATCCTGCTTGGAAATCTGCACACGGGTAATATCATCCCGCATGACAACAGTCCCGTCCTCCAGCAAAGTCCAGTGATCGAAAATCAGCCAGTCTTTATCCGTGCAGACATACACATCGTTTTCCGGCAACATGTCTCCATTCTCGTCCTGCCGCTGTACCAGCTTGAACCGAATACTTTCTGCCTTGGCAAAGCCATTCGGGACAATGGTTTCCACCAGTGTGTACACCTTGTCCAGTTCAAGGCCGCGGATCTCAACCGGCTTATCACCGCTGACCCACTGGCGCACCACAGTACCATCCTCATCCTGAATGGTCAGAGTCGCTCCGGGCAATTCCTCGTCACCGGTGAGCTGCCGCTTGCTGATGAACACGCTGGTTCCTTCGTTCTTGCACACGCTTTCCAGTACCTGGACTTTGGCCCCGGTGTAGGTAAAGGTGAACTCCATCGGCTCATCATTCAGGAAGTAGCCGGTGGGGGCACGCAGTTCACGGATGATGTACTGTCCGCTGTTCTGGTTGTCGGTCTCACCATAGCGGGCATCCCGCACGGGCAGGTCGCAATCGAACACGACCGTTCCATCCTCTCCTGTGGGGGCAGAGGTCGCCAGCAGATCACCGGCTCGGAACAGGCGGTCGCCGTCGGCATTGTAGATGTCATCCTGCGTATACAGGTTGAACACCGCACCGGCCAGAGCCGCGCCGGTCTTCTCGTCCAGCTTGACGACCTTGACCTGCGCCTTTTCCCGCTCGTTGCGGAACTTCAAAACCTGCTGCTCGGTGAACTCGGCAGCGGCATCCTCCGCATTGACGATCTCGAACTCGCTGGTAACAGCATTGCCGTTTTCGTCGGTGGATGTGATGACTTTGGCCATGATCACACTGCCCGTCTGCTCATTCCACTCAAAGGTCACATCGTAACTCTGCGTGGTACCGGTATAACCATAGGGAGGCTTTGTCTCCTCAATGTGATAGCTACCCAGCGGCAGAGTCACGGTAACCTCGCCAACCTTGTCATGAATGACAGACAGGAAATCGTAGGTAGCCTGAGTTCGGCCGGGACGGAACACTGCAATATCGCTGGTGCCATCACCGGTGGTGACCACTGCCACCACATCTCCCTTGGCATACCACAGGGTGCGGTTACCGTCGGCATCGGTCTGGCGATCCTGGGTATAGATGTCCCCATTGGCCGTAATGGTATACTGAGCACCGGCCAGCGGGCGTTCTTCCCAGGTGAAGTTGCCGGGCCATGCTTCGCCGGAGAACCAGGGGTCCAGAATCTCCAGACTCCAGTCCTGTTCCCAGCCGGTCAAAACTTCACCCATTTTGCGGATGGTGAGTTTTCCGAGGGTTTCATGGTTGATATACTCCTGAGTCAGGATATACTCGTCCATGCCATTAACCGCATTGCCAACCACTTCCCACGCCGAATCGGAAGAGATTTCGAACTCCACAGAATATGCAGTGTCATTGAAGAAACCATTCGGACCTTCCAGCTCTTCAATGAGATAACGGCCCAAGGGCAGTTTCTCTGGAGTCTTCATACGGCCCTGGTCATCGGTATAGAACACATCGGTTTTCTCGGTCGGATCACCACTGTCGGGATCGACCATGGACAGGCGTTCCCTGGTACCGTCCTCGTGGATCATATAGATGGCGAAAGCGGTGTTAGCCAGCTTGACCGCCTTGCCGGTCTCGGCGTCCACCTTGACCAGCTTGAGGTAGCCTTCCATCTCCTCATCCAAGATGTTGTAGGTGACATAGCTGTTACTGGGTTCTGTTACACTACCATTAGGCTGACAGAATATACTCTGGGGTGTGTCGCTGTCCACCGTAAAGCCAAAGGGATCGGCCTGGAACACGTCTTTCGGGATGGTGGTCTCGACGACGAGATACTGGCCATAGGGCAGTCCGGTCACACGAATGATGCCTTCCTCGTTGGTAAAGATTTCACTCAAACGATATTCGTTGGTCGTGCCAGTGGGTACCCAGCCAAGGCCGCTGCCATTGGCATAGTCACCCGCTTCAGTCAGAGTCGCATTATAGGCATACACCAGTTCGGTGTCGCTTTCGAACATCCGGGCAATGGCCTGCGACTCACCAGTAAAATCGTACTTGAGCGTTTCGCTGTCGTAGTTGTCCTTGCGATAAGCATCCAGTACGCTCTGAATGTTATAGCTGCCATCCGGGTTACGAACAAACTGGCTTTCCTTGCTCAGATCGGAAATACGGTAAACCGTAAAGCCAGCGCCTTCCAGCTTGGGAGCGGGACTGGCAGGGCCGGTGGTACTCACCAGCTTACGGAGTTCAAAACCGCCCTTCAGAACCGCATCCAGGCTCTGCTCCCCTTCCCGGACTACATAACCGGATTCATCGCCATAGGACAGGGTTTCATAATGGTTGATCTCATCACAGAGATAGCCTTCCGCGTAGCTCAGGTAATAGCCATCATAGGTTTTAAAGCCTTCCGGAGAGCGACCTTCGGCAACTGCGGAATACTGGTTTTTGTAGATGTAGTCGGTGTATTCGCCGTCGTATTGCTCCAGCGGAGAATACTCACCGGTGGGTTCCAGTTTGCGGTCCAGTTCCGGGTACTGGCCAGTGATGTAAAACTTACTGTTGGTATCCACCGGCAGCACAATGCCCGTAGCCCGCTCTACCAGATAATACTTGCCAAGATAAAGATTGCTGAACACCAGCATACCATCCTTGATCTCGGCACTGGCCACCAGATGATCCTTGGAGAGAATGGGCAGATAGCCGTCATCCCAGCCGCTGTTGGTGCGCACCGTGGTGTGCCAGATGGGGTTGCCGTCCTGATCGGTGATTTTGCTGTAATCCACCACGCCGCTCACACCATCGGGGTGGCAAATATCTTCCGCTGCATACAAGTCGTACACCGCACCCTCGATACTGGCTTCACCATGCGGGTCGGTCCCGGGCACTTCCCAGTCCTCACCATTCTCAGCCATCGGGGTGGGGCGCAGCTGATTCAGGTCGGATTTCGCCAGGATGATCTCACCCAACACGCGGTCGTTCTGGAACACATTATCCTTGGGAGCCATGGTGTAGCTATCTTCGTTGTTTGCGAGACCGGTGCTGTCGGTCACATAGGTCCGACCGGCATCCTGCTTCTCACCATGGATCGTGACCGTGGTTTCCACCCCATCACTGGTCAGGAGCTTGGTACCGCCGGTGGCAATGTCGGCATTGTAGTCAGCGTTATCCAGCCAGATCACACTGCCGTCATTTTCTTTGGTGATTTCAATGTAGTAGGCCCGCTTGCCCAACGGACTACCGGGTTCTCGGGGCTGCTCAATGTCCGTCCAGTCACCGAAATAACCATCCGGGGCCTTGGTTTCAACGAGAATGAATTTGCCCTCATTGCGCTGGGTGTAATACATCGTCCGAGAGGTATCGAACTCGGTGCCATAGTCGGTGCTGTTTGCAACGGAATAGGTTCCGTCTTCATTTCGGACTACATAGTACCCATTGTAGTCCGATACTGCCGATTCACTCCGTGGCTTCGAGGGATAGTGCGGGATATACATCTGGGAAACAACATCCCACTCAAACACTTCATATTCCGCATCGGCTGCGATCGGCTCACCTGTCTCACTGTCCACCTTGGAGAGATTGACCTGCAGCGACCACTCATCGTTACGCATGACATAGTCATTCGCACTGTCCATGGGCACAGAGATCGTTTGACTGCTGCCATGCTCTCCGTCGTAGAACTCAAAGCCGATGGGTACAACCGTTTCTTCAAAACGGAAGTTGATTACGGAAAGTTCATCTCTTGCGGTAGAAATTGCTCGATCTACCATATCTTGTGCTTCATCCCGCAGCTGACTTTCCGCTTCGTCCTTCGCCTGTTCTGCCGCAGCATCCGCTTGGGACTGACTGGGATAGGGGCCTTCCTTACCGCTCAGGCTGGTGGTGGAGGTTTTGCTCACTTCATAGTGCAAACTCCAACTGGCACTGCCATCGCCGCCGTTTGACTGATAGCTATCGTCCATCGTGTGTCCACTGGTGGTTACCGTCTGCTTGTCTGCCGGAGTAATCTTCCAGGTACCACCGTCAATCGTGCCGCCCTTTTCCAGCGGTTCGATTTCAATGGTTGCATGATCGACCTTTTCGCCAGTCTCCAGCTGCTGTTTATCGGTTTTAACGGTGTACTCCGCGTCAAAACTACCGCTTGCAGTCTGCGGAGCGGCAGACCAGCTGGCATAATATTCCGGCTCCGGAGTCGGAGGATTATCCGCGGGAGGGCCAATGAGCGCTACATCCTGCCACCCACCAATGGGAGGTGTATAGATATAGGTGTAATAGTCACTGTCTGCCGCGTAACTGGCCACGCCACTGGCCAGTTTCTCCATGGACTGGAGATAGGTCTGTGCAGCCAGACTGTCCGGATAGTTCTCAATGATCCACCGTTGTACATCGTTATAGACCGTATCCATTGTGGCATCGGCACTCAGTAATCCCAGACTGGCTTGACCCAAGCCGCCCCAGATATTCACCTGATTCGCATAATGATCTCCCGGCGTATACTGCTCTGCCGAAACCATCGATGTATGGGAGTAGGAATACAGCGGGCAACCATCCGGACGACCATTCAGCCCATAATTGCAGCAGTAGGCTTCCTCTCCATTGAACCAGATCAGCCAGGTTCCATTGACTTTCTGCACACTGGTGATCTTACCGGTAGTCACATCGGGCACCGGACGGGACTCGTAGGTACTGGCTCCACGGGATTTTGCCTGTACCGCAGTTTCACCTTCCAGCCGGATATTCAGTGTCTTCTCCATGCTGCTGCCATCTGGTGCGGTATAGCGGAACACCACCGTAAAATCGTGATCCGCCTGCACATAAATACCCGAGGCCGAAGCAGAAGCTTCCACATAACTGCCGTTCAGGAGGGTGGCAGCGGTCTGTTCATCGGCGGGGGGTCCATCATAATCCAGCAGAGTCACATCATCTGGAAGAATGATTTGAGAGGTACTGCCATTGGCGGGATACTCCACTTGCAGGAAGATCGGCACAATAGCAAAGCTTTCGCCATCCTGTCGGGATACTGTAACAGCCTGCCCATTCGAGTTCAGTGCATCCGCATCCATATACCCGCTCTCTTCGGATGTTTGGTCATCATTCCACAGGCTGATACCGATTTTGGTGTCACCGGTTGCAACAGGAAGACCATAACTTCCCATATAGCTGTCCGTAGGGGCATCAGGAAGATCCCCATACAACATCTGGTGGATTTCATCCAAATCAGGAGGAGAACCAGCATCGCCACCGCCATCGCCTTTGCTCGGAACAGAAGGTCTTTCGATTGTCGCCTGCATGGTTACAACCAGCGCAGCAAGTGCGGAATACGCAGCTGCTACCGCTTCATTTGCTTTTTCTTCCTCTGAAAGGGACAGGTACAGATCTTCCGCAGCAGTTACCGGGGCAGATGCTTCGTCCGATGCGACGGTAGCTTCATCCAGTGCTGCAATCAAATCAGCATTCTCTTTATCTGCCTGCCATGCCTGACTGGCCTGTGCCCAACTGTTGACCGCCTCAAGAATGCTCTCACGGTCGAGTGCATCTACGGCAGAGATAAACGCCTGAGCTTCCGCACTCAGTTCTGCATCCTTTTCAATGTCGGAGTTCTCGCTTACGGTCTCATCGCCGGCAGAGTCCGCAGATTCACTGTCGGTTGCAGGAATAGATTCTGCACTTTCCGGGGTGGATTGGGACTCCACCGCCGAATTTGCCTCGCTCGTCGAGGCAGACTCCGAGGCGCTGCTCTCCAGCGCAAAAGTGGGCGGAGCAAAGCAGGAAAGGCAAATCATAAATGCCATCAGCAACGCCGTAAAGCGATGCCTCATTTTATATTGTGTTTTCATTTATGCCTCCGATTATAAACTTGACAAAATTTACAACATCAGTTATTCTAAATGCAGTGCCCGAGTGCCGCTTTATTCTGAGCGATACTCGGGCACTATTTTATTTTAAGGAGCTGATCTTATGAAGTTATTGCGTTCGCAAACGGAAAATTTCCCTGTCACTTTATCTACACAAATCAATAGCCGCAGGGTAGTTATTTCCGCCTATTTTATCCTCCCTCACGAACTAGACTCTGATGCTGTTGTTGAAAATGTTTTCCGCAAAATATTTGTGGAATATGTGCTATTACCAAATGATATGCGATTTTTGCCACACTCTTTTGATCTAAGCATTGAAATTCGGAGAAGCGCGGAAGGTTACCTTGCTTATTTCGGAATCAAGCCCTGCCAAGAAAACTTTCCCGACGAACTTTTCAACATCAAACACCAAGAAATCAACCGCCTTTCTCCATTCTATCTTTGAGAACAAGACCTTTCTTCAAACTTTCTGTACACTTTTGTATTAATCGGGATCATCAATATTTCCCTCCTTCTCTCTTTTTCAGCAATATAGTTGTTAACGTTCTTTGCCCTTCGTTCCATTCTTCCGCATATGAATTTCCTTTCTTCGCAATATTTTCTGGGCTTCCCTGCAAACCGTATCAGGATCAATACCATTTTGCCGACATCCTTCCACGATCCCCTGTAAATACCCTTGCGAGGGCACTGCCGGACATTCCCTGTACGGAGAATTCATGGTGTAAGCCATAACGGTCATTTTCTGCCCGCTGCTGTCGATCACCTCAATAGATTCTTTGCCGTATAGACGAGGGTATCCCTCGTAAAAATCCAGGTGCTTTTCATCCGCTGCAGAAATACGCCAGAGAACACCATCCACATAGCTGCCGGGCTGGGGCATAATCGTGGCGACACCGGCGTGGCTGCCTCCACAGAAGGTCAGCCGGTAATCATTCACACGGACGACCCCGACCACACTGGCATCCGGGCATCGGAATGCCATCTGTTCCAGATTCATGTTCGACCCGTAAGCAAAATACAGCTGTTCGTCCAACTTGTTCACCTCCTTCTACCGCTCTGCTTGTCCCCTGCTGTTCAGGCTTGGGTAATTGGACCGATCATAACGCCACGCCCGATCACCGGGAAGATTCACCAACAAATGTTCCCGCACATTTTTATACTCCGGCCCGATCAGGCCAAGGCGCAGCAGAAATGTGCGGAATGTGAATGCCGGATTTTCGGTGATCTCGGTCTTCCGCATCACGGTTCGGCTTTGGTTGATGGCCTGCGCGGAGATAGCCAAAGCCAATGTGATGTTTGCCCGAACTTTGCCTGCGTGGAGGGTACTTTCAAAACAGCGCCATTCCAGTGTCCCGCGATAGAACACCGAGTGCAGATTCAAGGCATAATAACGTGTCCAGTTATAATGCTCACTGCTTCCATCTCCACCGCCGTACCATTCCCGCTTCAGCTGTTCCATGCTGATATTGGTGGGCAGTTTGCGTATCTTTTCCAGCATGGGTTCCCGCACTTTCTGGCACCACCGCTGTACCCGCGCCTCATTCACATTGAGTGCCTTAAAAAGGATGTCCTCTTTGGAATACATAATGGACAGGGCGTTTTTCAGGCTTTGCGGAGTATGCCGGGATGCATCCACATGAACATGCATCCCGCAGCTGCTGTTGACTACCGCTCCGGCATGACGCAAAGCACGAACAACCTCCTGCAATTTCCCCATCTCTGTGTATTCCAATTTGGGTGAGTTCATCTCCACTTTATAAATTCCCATGTCCACAGAAACCTGACAGCCACGGATCCGTTTGGTTGCTCTAATACTGGAATCGTAGACAAACCGCCATCGCTTGCCTTCCCGGTCTATCACTTCCCACGGATCATATACCGTGGACTCAAAGGTTTGACGGGCGCTCGTTCCAAACAGATTTGCAACCGCTTTTGCCGCCTGTTGGCGTGTTAAGCCGGTCATCTCAATCTCACAGCCAAAATACTGCTCTTTTAAATCAATCGCATATCATCCCCTTTTCCATCGCAACCAGCCGTTTTCCGATTGCCTCCACCACGTTCACGGTCACACCATTGCCCGCCTGCCTGTATACCTGATTGTCACTCTGGATAGCGAGGATCTTATCGATCCTGTCATCTGCCCAGCCTTGCAAGCGAAGACATTCTCTTGGTGTTAACCGGCGGATCCGTCCACCAATCAGAACACCGGATGCCTCTCGCTTGTGCTTACGAATCCCACCGTTCTGCTTTGCGGTCAGGCAGCGGGCAATATCTGTGATTTCGGGATCTTCATTCATATCCACGAATTGGGGTGATCCAATGAGTGTTCCCTGGGTTGCATCTGTAGTCAGCGTGTGCGCTATTTTGCGTCCCACTCGACCACGTCGGGTGTTCATCTGTGGATAGGCCAGGTCGATGCTGTCGCCCGGATAGGCCATTTTGTATCCTTTTCGGGTGGCCTCTTTGATAGGGAATCCCACCTGGTACAGCCCGGTTTTTCCGCCGACACCGCCAGCATCACTTGTGAGCGTGCAGCTTACTCCACTGGGATCATAGACTCGGCTTCCCTGTGGTCCGTCATGGATACAGGCAAGAGGCGTTTCATTTGCTCCGGTGAAAGGAAGTATTTTTCCTCTGCATCGTTCATCAAGATATCCGATAATGTACACTCGTCGGCGGGATTGGGGGACACCGAAATCCTTGCTGTTAAGCACCTGCCATTCCACAAAATACCCCAATCGCTCCAGCGTATCGAGGATCGCCGCAAACGTCCGGCCGCTGTCATGGTTAAGCAGTCCGGGAACATTTTCAAACAGCAGATAGCGAGGCTTCCGGGCTTCAGCCAGCCGGGCAAGCTCAAAGAACAGGGTCCCTCGAGGGTCTCCGAATCCTTTTCGAGCGCCAGCGATGCTGAATGCCTGACAAGGGAATCCACCGCAGAGCAGGTCAAATTCGGGCATTGTTTGCGGATCAGCTTTTCGAGCATCGTCAATGAACCACTCTCCTTCCGTATCGAACAGTGCTCTGTAGCTGCGCAGGGCATATTGGTCGCGCTCGCAGTATCCTACACACTCAAATCCTCCGGCCCGACCAAATCCTTCCCGGAAACCGCCGATCCCGGCAAACATATCAATAAATCGAATAGTCTTGCGCATTCTCTCCTTTCTCTTTCCAGTTTTCAAATCAGGCAATCATAGGCCCCACCCCCTTTCATGCAGACAAACAAAAAAGCCCCTGCCGACCGTGCTTTTCGCTCCGGTCGGCAGAGGCTGCATTTCTTTTACTCAATAGTTTCCTGTTCTTCTTGCGACTCAGTGATTTCTTCGGGTTCTTCGCCTGTTTCGGGTCTTTCCGTCTCGTCGGGAAATTCTTCGTCCTCAGCTTCTTCGGCATTCTCTACAGCCTCACAGTGGCCATCCGATTCTGCTTCTTCCCGGGCAGCCTGGGCCGCTTCGAATTCCTCATCCGCTTCTTCCAGTGCCTGCTCGATCAGCCCAATGACGAACTCCTTCTGGCTGAGTTTCTTACCGTAGGTCTGCTCATACCGCATCAGATAGTCCTTGATCCGCTGGAAGAATTCCTCACTTACCTGAAATGCCATTGTTCTCATTTTGCTCATACCGTTTGCTCCCTTCATGTAATGTTCGTTGATGACCATTTCGATGAATTTGCTCATCGTGCTTTCACTTTCACGGATATCCTCGCTGATCCGATTGTGCAGATCCAGCGGGATTTTACAGGTGATACCCTTGGTTTCCATGTCATTGCCTCCCTTTCAGTCGTTCCTTTCGGGCAACACAAGCATATCCTAAAGCCATGCACAAAGCTATTCATCAAGACCAACAATTTTTCGGCCCTACAAACGTCATAAGCAATAATGCTCGAAGGGATGTTTCACTCATTCATAAGTGCATCAAGGAAGCCCATCATACCATCCGGCAACCCGGTTTCTTTTGCGGTATCTTTCTGTCCGGACACAGTAATTTGTTCTTCCCTAAGTACACGGCGCAGCATTGTTTCCAACCGGTCTTCCTGGTCCATTTGAAGAATTGCCCGAACAATGAATGCACTCTTTTGCCCTTCGGGAGCCTCTTGCAGCAACCGCCATGCTCGCCGGTGATCCTCATTTTGCATATTGGGCCGGAACAGAAAATGTGGGCGATTCATCGAGCGGCCTCACGGCCCGACATTTGCTCCAAAATCCGCTCAAATCCCTCGGCGTTCACCTTGTCGTCCCCCAGCAGAAAAGCCCGACAAAGACCGTCACGTTCGCTCACGTTGCGCATGACGGTCGCGGCGCCTCCACCCATCAGGATCACAGGAAGAGCCTTCAGATCGAATCCTGCTTCCATAGCGGCAGAGATGAGCCGTTCCGTGTACAGCCGCCCCTGATGTTGGATCAGCTTTCGGGCATTCTCATCCATGCTACAGGACTTCCCGGCGAGAACTCGTTCCACCTGGGCATCTGTCACAGACAGACCGGTATCCCGCCGCACCTGCTCCTGAATCTCATCCATGCAGCGGATCATGCCAAGTTCCAAGCTGCGGCAGGTGGCCGCATTGGGAACATTGTTGTCCAGCCGCATGAGATCGACTGTCCATCCGCCAATGTCCATCAGCAGCACAGAAGGTTCATTCTGCACGAGTTCAGGGTGCAGCGCAATGGCCGAATACCCCTGTGGGAACAGTTTCACGTCCTTGATCGTGATTTTGTACGGAATCCCCTCGTAGCGAAAAGACACCGGCTGGGAAGAACGAAGAAGATATTCCCGGAACGGCTTTTTATCTCGGCCATACCGTGCCAATGGCAGCCCTGCAGCAATAGTTACCGAACACACTGCCGGAGCACCTCGCTGCTGCATCTCTTTTGCAATGGCAGCAAGTGTAAGCAGGTAGTAGTTGTCATTCTCGGTCTTATCCCTCAAAATCGGCTGGCGGCCAGTGCCGCAAACAAAATACCTTCCTTCCAGTTCCAACGCGTTCTGCAGCGTGTAGGGTTCGTGGCTGTAAACAGCCACACCTGCTGGGAAAGAAAAATGCCTGGTTTTGATGGCGTAGTAACCATGATCGATACCAATGTTCATGTTTTGTCCTTTCCGGCGGTTTGCCTGTTGTGTTATCTTCACCAGCTGGCAGAATAGCTTATTCTTTCCCAGCCGGTAAATAATCTAGGGGGAGAGGTGTGGAGAGGGGGAAAACGAAAAAAGCGCCCCGGCTCAATAAGCCGAGGCGCTTTCTAAAAAAGGGCGCACTTATCCCTTTAACTTTAAGATTTACGATTCTATATTGGAGCATAAAACTCCTGCTTTAAGTTCCTTTTTTCTCCATATAACACAAAAATATCCTGTTGACAAATGTGTGTTAGTTGAATATACTGCAAGAGAGGGTGCTGGACAATCGGTGTCTGTTTACAGGAACTGTGTATGGAAGGTACCCATTTCAAAGGCTTTTATAACAGGTGTTTGCTTGCAAGCACTTCGTTATAAAGCCTTTTTTCACTTCCACATCAAATAGTCATACATACGAATAACTTTACGCAAACAACTCCGCGCAGCCTGTGGTATTTGCGATAATATATTCGGGTTATTCGTAAATATTTCTTTTAATATTTCATGCAATTCCACTGCGGTAACCTTTTCTTCCGGCATAAATCCAATTAGCCGAATTGCCTTATCCATATTAGTTTTTTGATCTTCCCACAACTCTTTTGCAGAATTATAGTGACTAATTGCCTTCTGATTATGTCTAGTTGAGCTCGCTGTAGGAGATACGATATCACTATATGCCTGAGGGGCAGCATCCTTAATTTCGCTAAAGTCTTTGCTTGCCTCTGAAAGATACTTATACACAGGAAGTTTTGCACTTTGCTTCTTTATCTCTGGGTAAGCATATTGTAGCAAATCATCACTTGAATAAGTCAAGTCATTTAATACAATATTTCTATACCATTGATTTGTATCAACACTTCTTGCTAGTCCGTATACACCTGTTTGAGCTAAACCAATAGTAAGTGCCAGTCTATCATCACTAATTCTCTCATCATCTAATGCCGCAACCTTAAGAGTAGTGCCTGGCTGACTTGTTATTGCAAAGGAGTATAAGTCTTCCTTAAAACGTCGCAAAATCTTAACAGGAAATGCTGCTTTTTTTGCTGCTAACGCATCATAAAGAATTCCAAAATCATTCATTGACACTTTTGTCATTTGGAGAACTTTCCCATTTAGTGACATTGAATGAGTAGATACTTCTACTCCAGCATTTTCTACATACTCGACAAAAACGAATCGTTTATGAAGAATTGGTATGAGCGACTGCGGAAGACAATCAATAATATCCGACAATATTTTCTGTATATTTCTGTCTGACAACGAATACCCAACAAATATAATTGGATATTCCATGAATATTGTCATTAGCTTGGCAGCAAGATACTTGCCTTTACTATAAAAATTAGAATAATCAGATTCATTAATTATTAATGAGTCTGGATTGCTAATACAACCATGTATTTTATAGATTTCTGCGATTTCTTGTATAGATGAAAAGACCAGCTGCTCCTGCCCAATAAACACTTTATAATCTTGGAACATTTTTTCAAAAAACAAATCATAATTTGTAGTTATAACACCAGTTATATTCTTTCTTGAAATGTTTTTAAGTTTTAAAATTTCCTGACTGTACCGTTGGTCAAGCTTTGAATTTTCAAGTATATATTCAGCTATTTCTGCTTTAAATGGAGAAACACCTTCATCAACTGCACGAAGCACTCGATCTGAAGCGGACCGTATATTGCTATTCGGCTCAAACCATTTCAAATTAAAGTCTTTCTCAATCAGAGTAGCTACTGTAGGGAGAAGTCCTTCTGGATGCGCCATTTGATTTGCTCTATTTTCGTATGCCCTATACGAAAATCTATCCGCAGAGATTAATGATGAAAAATGTTGAAGTAAGCCAACCCAGTCTGGAAGGCCATAATATCTTCTTGTTAGGCCGGACCCAGCAAAAATAAATGGGGTCGTATTAAATTGTGCAACAACTTCTTGAAGTGTCATTTGGGCCTCCATTGGAATTCAGAAATTCGACTCATTTATTCATTCCGCTCTAATGCTATAATCATTGGTTTTTTTAATTATATCATATAAGCAGATACTTTCCATATCACCCTCAATATAAAAATACCCGTGATGTTTTTATCATCACGGGTACTGACCGATCCAACTGCAATATTTCCATTAAATTTATACAAAAGCCACTATCCAAATTGCTCTGGACAGTGGCTCTTTTGGTGCACTTCCAGGGACTCGAACCCTGGGCCCGCTGATTAAGAGTCAGCTGCTCTACCAACTGAGCTAGAAGTGCATATCAGGATTTTTGGCTTAATACCGTTCAATCCTATTTCTATTTGTGCACTAGTCAGTGGTCATACAACTTAACAGTTGCTCTACCAACTGAGC
>UMCI01035118.1_pt1 | contig 35834 bp, 29 predicted proteins | sample 1964211 | NCBI WGS metagenome assembly UMCI01 (sample SAMEA4835966, study PRJEB28245) | human gut metagenome | biome: gut microbiome; material: fecal sample | place: Denmark | collected 2008 | reverse complement strand
GCATTAACTATTAAAAACAAATATTTAAAATAATAAAATATAGAAAAGGAAAATATATCAAAAATGAGACAGAACTTAATTACATAGAGTAAAAAAGTTCCCAGAGTACTTATAACCTTACAATTAACTTTATTTTAGTTATTTCCCTATTGGCTGTATCCGTCTCCTTACATCCTTGGATATTTCCAGAAACATATAATTCAATCTGCCTGAATGAATCCCCTTTTCATTCTCTTGATATTTCCGACTTGCATATTCCTTAGATTTATCAAAAGTTATACGGGACATTTGATTCTGTGTTTTCCCCACCATAGTAGAATCCAACTGTTCATCAGGAAAGAAATCATCCAAATCGACATCTCCAATCATAGTAGTCTCAAGAAATTTCATATCCTTATGATTCGCGTCAGTATAATAACCTACAAACATATGTCCGGGCGTACGTACCAGTATCGGCTCGATATTGATGGCACGGAGCAAAGAAGCAAACAAAACACTGCCGTCTACACAGTTAATCTGCGATGACTCCAAAGCATCATCAAACGTACGGACTCGTTGCGAGAATACCACATTACTGGATAAACTCGTATTAGAAACAGAGCTATACCGGAAATTACGTTTCTGTAAAACATTCCACAATGCATAAACCTGATTATCGACAGCTTCAGGACTACCTTGATAACCAAGAAAACGGTTCACAATACGAGTATTCAATGCTTCACGCAATAGCTGGTCTATCATAGGGTTTTCTTCATTTACATACGCCGCAAAGAAAATGCCGGTATCATGAAATCTTGTACCTCCTGTAACATATCCCAATAAACACTCATTGATACTGCGCACCGAAAAAGTACGCACCCGTTGCCCCAGCTCTTTCCCGTTCATTTCTACCGTAATGGCAACACTAATCGGCTCCGCTTGATTATTATTCTTCAAAGCTTCATAATTCCAAATAACATCGGGATAGATTGCATATTCAGTACGCGGTTTTGCCAATACAAATTCTGAAACAGAACGAGAGAAGAAAGGGGTCTCCGCAACTTCTATCCTCACCCGGCTATAAGCCTTTGTAGAGCGGACTTTCACTGCAATACAAGATTTTGGGTTCCCTACAAACATAGAGTCAGCCGGTACAATCACTTGAGCGTCTGTTGTTGCGACAGACAAAATACTGGAAGGAAAAATATTACCGCCCAATTCATCCGTTATCTCAAAACCGGAACGGAAAGGAGCGACGTTCAACCAAACCGAACCAATGATTACAACAGCCAATACAGCCACTATCAATGACATACGCCACTTAGATTGCCCCCACCTTGTTATATTCATTAATTCTTTCATATAGTCACCCTTCTTAAAACAACACAAAGATAATATTTAATTAACTGAAATAGAGATTTTGTAATCACAATGTAATACTTGTTTCATTCCATCGTAACAAAAACGCCGCAATTTTGTCGAAGAAAAGAAATAAAGTTTAACTTTGTAATAAAGAGACGCCGTATGTCTCTCTTTACATTAATAAGAAGTACAATGAACGAATACCGGATTTTAGTAGTAGATGACGAAGAAGATTTATGCGAAATCTTAAAGTTCAACCTTGAGAACGAAGGCTACGAAGTAGATACCGCAAATTCTGCTGAAGAAGCCTTAAAAATGGATATCAGTGCTTACGACTTGTTATTATTGGATGTGATGATGGGAGAAATCTCCGGATTCAAAATGGCAAGTATGCTAAAAAAAGAAAAGAAAACAGCCAAAGTCCCTATCATTTTCATTACTGCCAAAGATACGGAAAACGATACGGTAACCGGATTTAATTTAGGCGCGGATGACTATATCTCCAAACCATTCTCTTTACGAGAAGTAGCAGCACGCGTCAAAGCCGTGTTACGTCGTACACAGCAAGCTGAAACCAAACGCGCGCCGGAACAAATCGTCTACAAATCATTAGTGCTCGACATCATAAAAAAGAAAGTAAGCATAGATGGAGAGGAAGCGCCTCTTACCAAGAAAGAGTTTGAAATACTGCTCTTGCTACTGCAAAACAAGGGACGTGTATTTTCCCGTGAAGACATATTAAGCCGCATCTGGAGTGACGAAGTATATGTGCTAGACCGCACCATAGACGTAAACATCACCCGCCTGCGCAAAAAAATAGGAATATATGGCAAATGCATTGTAACTCGTTTAGGATATGGTTATTGCTTCGAAGCCGAATAATGACAGGCATTTTTTGTCATTCAGCCGGAAGTTATTCCTTTCGGTAATCTCATTGTTTCTTGTTTTTGCAACCTGTTTTATTGCTTATCAATATCAACGGGAGAAAGAGTATAAAGTCGAGCTACTTGACACGCAACTCCAAGACTATAACGAACGCCTGCAACAAGAGCTGCGAAATATTCCGGACAGTTTATGGACATCTGCCTTAAACCGGTACATAGCCAAAGGTCCACACAAAGACCTTCGTGTTACTATCGTAAATCTGCAAGGTCACGTGCTTTATGACAGTTGCGATGAAACTTCCCAAGAAGTATTCAGCAATCACATCAATCGTCAGGAAGTCCAAGAAGCATTAAAAGACGGTAAAGGATATGATTTAAGACGTACCTCCGAAACTACAGGTATACCTTATTTCTATTCGGCAACTCTCTATCCCGATTATATCATCCGCTCGGCATTGCCCTATAATGTAAACCTTATAAACAGCCTGGCAGCCGACCCGCATTACCTTTGGTTTACAGCCATCGTAACCTTATTGCTAATATTCGTCTTCTACAAGTTTACATCCAAACTGGGTACCGCAATCAATCACCTGCGCGAATTTGCCAAGCGCGCCGACAAGAACGAACCGGTAGAAACCGATATACAATCCGCCTTTCCGCACAATGAGCTCGGCGAGATTTCCCAGCACATCATACAGATATACAGACGCTTGCGTGAAACTAAAGAAGCGCTGTACATTGAACGCGAAAAGCTTATCACCCATCTGCAAACCGCCCGTGAAGGATTGGGAGTGTTCACCAAAGACAAGAAGGAAATTCTTGTCAATAACCTTTTCACCCAATACGGCAACCTCATTTCTGACTCTAACTTGCAGACCACAGAAGAGATATTCTCCATCTGTGAGTTCCAGAAGATTACCGACTTCATCAGCAAGGCGCAAAAACGGCCTTCGGATAAAGAAGAAAAACGGCTATCCATCAATATTAATAAAAACGGACGCATATTCATTGTAGAATGTATCATCTTCCAAGACTTGAGTTTTGAAATCTCCATCAACGACATCACTCTGGAAGAAGAACAGATACGCCTGAAACGGCAGCTCACGCAGAACATCGCCCACGAGCTGAAAACTCCCGTAAGCAGCATTCAGGGGTATCTGGAAACCATCGTCAACAACGAGAACATCTCGCATGAAAAGATGCAGACCTTCCTCGAACGCTGCTATGCCCAAAGCAATCGCCTCAGCCGCCTGTTGCGGGATATCTCCGTACTGACACGTATGGATGAAGCCGCCAATATGATTGATATGGAAAAGGTAGACATCAGCATGCTTGTCACCAATATAGTCAATGAAGTATCATTGGAACTGGAAGAAAAACGTATTACGGTAGTCAACAGCTTACAACCCAAAATACAGTTAAAAGGCAACTACTCACTACTATACTCCATATTCCGCAATCTGATGGATAATGCCATAGCCTATGCCGGCACCGATATTCACATCAACATCAATTGTTTCCGTGAAGATGAGAACTTCTATTATTTCAGTTTTGCGGATACAGGAATAGGAGTTTCACCGGAGCATCTGAATCGTTTGTTCGAACGCTTTTATCGCGTAGATAAAGGACGTTCGCGAAAATTAGGCGGTACGGGCTTAGGACTTGCCATCGTAAAAAATGCCGTCATCATTCATGGCGGAACAATTTCCGCCAAGAATAATCAAGGTGGCGGACTGGAGTTTGTATTTACATTGTCAAAGGAGAAATAAATTCTCTTATTCGGTTTTGTTTGTTACTTTTTTCATTATCTTTGCAATGCATTGGTTTGCCCCTTTTTTTCAAAGGGGGCAATTAAAAGGGAATCAGGTGTAAGTCCTGAACAGTCCCGCTGCTGTAAGTTTCACATAATGTTGCAGACAATAAATTCTCTCTCCATGCCACTGGATATGTTGTCCGGGAAGGCTGTCTGCAACAGAAACAAGTCAGAAGACCTGCCATGCGTTATCTTATCATTGCTTTCGAGGAAAAAGCGTTGAGTCTAATGAGCCGGATAAATTCTATCCAATCATTTCATTCATCAAAACTCTTTCAAAGAAAGTAAAAAGAGAATAAACTCTGCCAAGTTTATTTAAATGATGTCCGGCCGAAGTGATTCGTCCGGACATTTGTTTTACAAAAAGTCACAAAAAACATTGCCAATCATCCATAAAATCCTTATATTCGGCACATAAAACGCAAAAACGGATTCATCCGTTGACCTATTGTCGAACTTATAAAAAAGAATCTATGGAATTACCATTCGCCGAATCATGGAAAATCAAAATGGTGGAGCCTATCCGTAAAAGCACCCGCCAGGAGCGTGAACAGTGGTTGAAAGAAGCTCATTACAATGTTTTTCAACTAAAATCAGAACAAGTTTATATCGACCTTATCACCGATTCGGGAACAGGAGCCATGAGCGATCGACAATGGGCCGGTATCATGCTCGGAGATGAAAGTTACGCCGGCGCTTCCTCTTTCTTCAATCTGAAAGAAGTTATTACCCGGCTGACAGGTTTTGAATATATCATTCCTACACATCAAGGACGTGCCGCCGAAAATGTTTTATTCTCTCATCTGGTGCACGCTGGAGATATTGTACCGGGAAATTCGCATTTTGATACCACCAAAGGGCATATTGAAAGCCGAAAGGCAATCGCACTGGACTGCACAATAGACGAAGCGCGACAAACACAACTGGAAATTCCCTTTAAAGGTAACGTAGATCCTGCAAAACTGGAAAAGGCCTTAGAAGAACATAATGACCGCATACCATTCATCATTGTTACCATCACCAACAATACAGCCGGCGGGCAACCGGTTTCCATACAAAACTTGCGCGAAGTCCGAAATATCGCGGACAAGTACAACAAACCTGTTCTGTTCGACTCTGCCCGTTTTGCCGAAAACGCCTATTTCATTAAAACACGTGAGGAAGGTTACAAAGACAAGAGTATAAAGGAAATAACCAAAGAGATGTTCGCTCTTGCAGACGGTATGACCATGAGTGCCAAGAAAGACGGCATCGTAAACATGGGAGGATTTATCGCAACCCGCCGTCAGGACTGGTATGAAGGAGCAAAAGGATTCTGTGTACAATTCGAAGGTTACCTTACTTATGGCGGTATGAACGGCCGCGATATGAATGCACTCGCTATCGGCTTGGATGAAAACACCGAATTCGATAATCTTGAAACCCGTATTCGCCAAATAGAATACCTGGCTAAAAAATTAGATGAATACGGAATACCGTATCAACGTCCCGCCGGAGGACATGCGATTTTTGTAGATGCTCCCAAAGTTTTGACACATGTTCCTAAAGAAGAGTTTCCTGCGCAGACTTTGACCATCGAGCTATATCTGGAAGCCGGAATACGCGGGTGTGAAATCGGTTATCTACTTGCCGACCGTGATCCCGTTACCCGTGAAAACCGCTTCAACGGATTGGATTTACTCCGACTGGCCATTCCACGCCGCGTATACACGGATAACCACATGAATGTAATCGCCGCCGCGCTTAAAAATGTATATGACAGACGTGAAACAATTACCAGAGGAGTACGCATCACCTGGGAAGCTCCGTTAATGCGTCACTTCACAGTGCAGTTGGAAAGGCTGTAAAAAAACTTTTCTGCCATAATGAATGTTATATGACTAAACATCAGCATTTACAATTATGGCAGAAAATTATGAATTAATAGACAACAAGGAGCGCCATCAGTATGAGTTCCATGTCGAAAAGTATACCCCAAGAATAGAGTATATTAAATCAATCAATGGCGAAATATTTCTAACGCATACAGAAGTTCCCGCCGGTTTAGGCGGCAGAGGTATTGGCAGCCAGCTTGTTGAAAAAACATTGCAGGACATTGAAAGGCAGCAACTCCGCTTGGTTCCTTTATGCCCATTTATAGCGGGTTATATTCACAAACATCCGGAATGGAGACGGATTGTCCTAAGAGGTGTTCACGTTTAATAAACTACAAGCTCAACGTTAGTACAAAATCCGAAAACAAGTAGTAGTGAATCTGAAAATTCCGTTTCTCCGCTGTACGATATTCCGCAGCGGAGAATACTCCTTGTTCGTCAACTATAAAAGGCATTACATGCAAATGTTCCCGAAAATCGACATCGGAAGCATTCATACATTTAAACATGGTTTCTTTTGCAGACCAGTGAAGTAACAACGACCAAGTTTCCGTACCCCTGAATAGTGATTCTTGTTCATCCGCACGCATAAATTTATGCGCCACTTTCCGTACCCGTCCGCTATAATACTCGATATCAATACCTACTTCTTTCTTTGGATCACCTAATAAAACAGCGACATAACCTTTTGTATGCGAAATACTGATAGAAAAAGAGCCGTCTGCCAAATAAGGCTTTCCATTAGAATAATAGCGTATTTCTTTCTCCTCACCAAACATTGTATACAACAACACACGCACAGCCAGCCACTCCAATCTACGAGAACCGGCTGCAAATTTCCCGATACCCTCTTCATATTTCCCTTTATGAGGAAGTAAGGCAAGCATTTCTTCCAGGCTTTCACTTGTTTTCCAGATACCCCATCTGTATGAATTCTCTGTATATTGTTTAAAAACGGGCATTATTTCTCTGTTTCAGTACCTTCCCGAACCGGCTCATTAATTGTAAACTTCACCTTTAAGATACGGCGGTTATCCATTTCAAGAACCTCAAATTCATAACAATCATAGGTCACTTTCTCATGAAGTGCCGGAAACTCCCCTTTCAACTCAAGCAAAAGCCCCGCCAAAGTATCGGCGTCACCTGCCACCTCATCAAAGGTTTCTTCATCTATCTTGGTTATCTTATAGAAATCCGTCAGTTGTGTTTTAGCCTCAAACACCCATGTATGGTCATTGAGTACAGCATATGTACGCTCTTCATCATCGTATTCATCACGAATCTCGCCCACAATCTCTTCAATAATGTCTTCCATCGTGACAATACCCGACGTTCCTCCGAATTCATCCACCACAATAGCGATATGAATCTTGTTTGCCTGAAAATCACGCAACAAATCATCAATCATCTTGGTTTCCGGAACAAAATACGCCGGACGAATCAATGACTGCCAACGGAAATTATCCCCCTTATTCAGATGAGGGAGCAAGTCCTTGATATAAAGCACCCCCTTTATATTGTCACGCGTCTCCGCATAAACGGGAATACGCGAATAAGCATTCTCCACGATACACTTCAACACATCCTTAAAAGGAGTACGGATTTCCAAGTCAACCACATCCAAACGCGATGTCATGACTTCCTTGGCCGTTTCACCACCAAAGCGAATGATGCCCTCCAAAATATTATTTTCTTCCGAGAGCTCGGCTTTATCCGTCAACTCCAACGCATGTGAAAGTTCATCTACTGAAATATTATGATTCTTACGCACAAAATGCTTATTAAGAAACGAAGTAGAGCGCACCAGTATTGACGATAACGGATAGAATATGGAACGGCATGCCATGATACCGGGAGCTGCAAAACGGCAAAAAGCCAATGTTTTTTGCGCCGAATAAATCTTCGGCATAATCTCACCGAAAAGCAGCAACAGGAAAGTCAACACAACCGTCAGGATTAAAAACTCCGCAATGGCTGAATGGAATTGGAACACATTCATAAAAAAGAAATTGCAGAGCATGATAATCGTTACATTCACGAAGTTGTTCGTAATCAGTATCGTGGCTAACAATCGTTCTGTATCATCCAATAGATTTTTGATTTTCCCGTCAGAAGGGTGTTTCCCCTCTTCAACAGAATTCAAATCGGACGGCGAGAGTGAAAAGAATGCTATTTCAGAAGCCGAAGCAAAACCGGAAGCAAGTAAAAGCACACCTGCCAATACAATGGCTATAATAGCCGAAACAGAAGGAGCATGTACGGTTATACCGTTAAATATATCCGCCAACTGGCATAAATAAGCGTCTGGGTCCAAAGATTTTGGTTTTAGTTAAACAATTAGAACGGTAAATCGTCCGTCGGATTATTTTGCGCAGGAGTAACCTGCGATTGTGTTGACTGTACGGGAGCACCCGTTTGTCCGGGCATACCGGCCTGCGGCGCGGTTCCGGGCACTGCGCTTCTCGCAGAGAGCATTTCCATGTTATCCACAAAAATTTCTGTTACATAGCGTTTCGCACCGGTCTGATCATCATACGAACGAGTCCGTATTTTACCTTCCACATAAAGCTTGTCTCCCTTATGCACGTATTTCTCAGCCGTTTCCGCCAGTCCGCGCCAAAGGACAAGATTATGCCACTCCGTACGTTCAGGAACTTGCGTTCCATTTGCCAATGTATAGGCACGGTCTGAAGTAGCCAAAGGGAAAGTAGCGACAGCTACACCGGTATCAAGGTATCTCACCTCAGGGTCTCTGCCTACATTTCCTAATAATATCACTTTATTTACTGACATACGCTTTCAACTTTAAAATTTGTTGCCAAAATTAACGAGAATAACAACATCATGCAAGAATACAGCCAACTTTTATACATACTTCTCCAAAAAAGCATGTACTAAACGAGATACCGGATATTGCTCCAAATCTTCCATTCCGATACACTGATATTCCGAAAAAGAACGGGAATTCTCCGGCAAAACAACTTCATAAAAGTTAGCATAAATCACACGATGAGACAAAACATGTTTCACATTCCGAAGCACCGAACGTACTTCCGGTATCTCCCCCTCCGCCATAAGTGAGCGAAAGGAAACCGATGACAAAAACTCCTCTTCCGATAAATCCCTGTCTGTTTCAACCAATGGCAACTCAAACAAATTTTTCCAAATATCATCGGCCGTTCGTTTATGTATAAAGGTACACGCGCCCATGCGTACATATATATAATTAAAGTAACGGTTAGACGTCTTTATCCTATGCTGCTTCACGGGAAGCTGCATAACCAGCCCTTTCGATAAAGCGGTACAACTATCCGCTAAAGGGCAAAACATACAATTAGGTGACTGTGGCGTACACTGAATAGCCCCGAAATCCATTATGGCCTGATTATACGCAGCCGGCCGGGATTTATCAAGCATTTCATCGGCTAAAGCTGCAAAAAGTTTCTTCCCTTCCGTAGAATCAATAGGAGTGTCGATACCCCAATAGCGGGAAAGCACACGATATACATTTCCGTCCACTACCGCATAAGGCATATTATAGGCTATGGAACAAATAGCGGCAGCCGTATAGTCCCCTACTCCTTTCAAGGCACGGACTTCCTGATAGCTTTCCGGAAACTTACCGTTCATACTCTTGGCTGCGGCATGCAGATTACGGGCACGAGAGTAATATCCCAATCCCTGCCAATATTTCAAAACCTCGTCTTCCGAAGCCGAAGCCAAAGTTTCCACATCAGGAAAACGGCGGATGAAACGAAGGAAATACTCATATCCTTGCGCCACTCGCGTCTGCTGTAAAATAATCTCAGAAATCCATATCCGGTAAGGATCGGCAGTATCCCTCCAAGGCAAATCGCGTTTATTGTCCGCATACCAATCCAATAAAATTTCAGTCAATCTATTCATATATAGTTCCATACCCCAAAAGGATGCAGTCCTTTTTTCGAAAGAACAAAAATACAGTTTTTCAGTCTAACAAAGCTTAATGCTTTGACTTTTTTCAAAAAATGTCCAGAATATATTTTTTAGAGCCGCCAAAAAGCTATATATTTGCAGTCCAAAAAATTAGAAAACTATAGTAATAATATTTTTTTTAAGAAAAAATGACTAAAGCTGATATTGTAAACGAAATTACAAAGAACACCGGAATTGACAAAGTCACAGTACTTACAACCGTTGAAGCGTTCATGGACGCAGTGAAGGCATCTTTATCTAAAGATGAAAATGTTTATCTCCGCGGGTTTGGTAGTTTTGTAGTGAAGAAAAGAGCTCAGAAAACAGCTCGTAACATCTCAAAGAACACTACTATCATCATTCCGGAACACAACATTCCGGCTTTTAAACCTGCCAAGACATTCACCATTGCTGTGAAAAAATAATAAACAATTAGTATTAACCCATAAAATTTTGAAGCTATGCCAAGCGGAAAGAAGAAAAAAAGACATAAAATGTCTACGCACAAGCGTAAAAAAAGACTAAGAAAGAACAGACATAAAAGCAAAAAGTAATTTTTAGTCTGAAGGACAAAATAAAGAACAAACTTGTGAAGCTAATTGTCTCGCGGGTTTGTTCTTTGTTTAAGTATCAAACCGATACATCAATACACAACTATTGATGTATCGGTCAATCTGAACAGAAAATATCTGTATAATAAAAATGTAAAAAGCAAATTATTGTGACAAGCGAACTCGTTGTAGACGTACAGCCCAAAGAGGTCTCCATAGCTTTACTTGAAGATAAAAGCCTGGTAGAGCTTCAAAGCGAAGGAAGGAATATTTCCTTCTCTGTGGGCAATATGTATTTGGGACGCGTCAAGAAATTGATGCCGGGCCTGAATGCCTGCTTCGTGGACGTGGGTTACGAGAAAGACGCTTTTCTTCATTATCTGGACTTAGGTCCTCAATTTAACTCGTTAGAAAAATACGTAAAGCAGACTTTAAGCGATAAAAAGAAGCTTAATCCAATTACCAAAGCAACCATACTTCCCGATCTTGAAAAGGACGGAACAGTATCCAATACACTCAAGGTAGGACAAGAAGTAGTGGTGCAAATCGTAAAGGAACCTATCTCGACCAAAGGACCGCGCCTGACTTCCGAGCTCTCTTTTGCCGGACGCTATCTCGTGCTAATTCCTTTCAACGATAAGGTTTCCGTATCACAAAAAATTAAATCGAGCGAAGAACGCGCCCGTCTCAAACAACTGCTGATGAGCATCAAGCCTAAGAATTTTGGTGTCATCGTCCGCACTGTCGCCGAAGGAAAACGCGTAGCCGAGCTTGACGGAGAGCTTAAAGTATTACTGAAACATTGGGAAGAAGCTATTACCAAAGTACAAAAAGCGACCAAGTATCCGACACTGATTTACGAAGAAACCAGCCGTGCCGTAGGTTTATTGCGCGACTTGTTCAATCCTTCTTTCGAAAACATCTACGTGAACAACGAAGCTGTCTTCAACGAAATCAAGGATTATGTAACACTCATCGCCCCTGAACGGGCAGGAATCGTAAAACTGTACAAAGGTCAACTTCCCATTTATGACAATTTCGGTATCACCAAGCAGATAAAGTCATCATTTGGCAAAACCGTTTCATACAAAAGCGGAGCTTACCTGATTATTGAGCACACTGAGGCGCTTCACGTAGTAGACGTGAACAGCGGTAACCGCACCAAGAATGCCAACGGGCAGGAAGCCAACGCACTGGAAGTGAATCTGGGAGCCGCTGATGAGCTGGCACGCCAATTGCGGCTAAGAGATATGGGTGGTATCATCGTGGTGGATTTCATTGACATGAATGAAGCCGAAAACAGACAAAAGCTTTACGAACGTATGTGCGCCAACATGCAGAAAGACAGGGCACGCCACAATATCCTGCCGCTCAGTAAATTCGGATTGATGCAAATCACGCGTCAGCGAGTACGCCCGGCAATGGATGTGAATACTACGGAGACCTGTCCGACCTGTTTCGGTAAAGGCACTATTAAATCGTCCATCCTCTTTACGGACACCTTAGAGAGTAAAATTGACTACCTTGTCAACAAACTGAAGATAAAGAAATTCTCGTTACACATCCACCCGTATATCGCTGCCTACATCAATCAGGGAGTTCTCTCACTGAAACGGAAATGGCAGATGAAATACGGATTCGGAATCAAGATTATTCCAAATCAGAAATTAGCGTTTCTGGAGTATATCTTCTACGATCCGCAAGGAGAAGAGATTGATATGAAGGAAGAAATCGAAATCAAATAAAAAAACGGCGAAGTCAGATAAACACTTCGCCGTTTTTTTGTTCATTATCACAATGCCAGACGGTAGATTTCCTTGCTGTCCTGTTTTGTCAGTTTCACATAATTACCCACAAACTCTCCTTTATTGCGATGCAGGCTATCCGCCAGGCGGTCTATATCGGGCTCCTCAATACCCAGTTCCTTAAAATTAACCGGTAGTCCTATAAAGCGGAAAAAATGCTTCAAACGGGACACTCCGGCCAAAGCCATCTCTTCCAAATCCTCCGATTCGGGAATACCGAAAACACGATTGGCAAATTGGGCTATCTTTTTCGGATTATGTCCGGCCATAAAAGTCATCCATGCCGGAACTATCACAGACAATCCTGCTCCATGCGTAACGTTATAAATCGCACTGACTTCATGCTCCAAAAAGTGCGAAGCCCAGTCTTCCTCACAACCTACGCCGCAAGTTCCGTTATGAGCTATCGTTCCGCACCACATTATATTGGCGCGTGCGCCATAATCCTCCGGATTCCGCTTGATGCGATAAGCTTCTTTAATGATAGCCGTCAGCGTACCCTCACAAAGACGATCGCTTATTTCCACATCCTGCGTATTAGTGAAATAACGCTCCATGATATGCACCATCATATCGGCGATACCGCAAGCCGTTTGAAAAGGCGGCAATGTATAAGTCAATTCGGGATTCATAATGGAAAAAACCGGGCGCAACAGTTCCGGCACACGCAAGCTCAGTTTTTGCAAGGTATCCACTTTCGTGATAACCGAGTTGCCCGAACCCTCGCTACCCGCAGCGGGAATCGTCAGAACAACGGCAACTTTCAACGCTTTCACCACTTTCGCCTTACCTATAAAGAAATCCCAAAAATCACCTTCATAAGGCACACCGGCAGCAATAGCCTTTGCTGTGTCAATCACAGAGCCGCCTCCTACGGGGAGCAGTAAATCAGCCTGTTCACGACGGCAAAGTTCAATCCCCTCATACACCTTTGTATCCACCGGATTAGGCTGTACGCCACCCATTTCACAATACTGAATACCGGCTTCCCGCAAAGATTGCTTCACCCTGTCCAACAATCCGCTTCGCACCACGGAACCGCCGCCATATACAATCATCACTTTCCGTGCTCCATACTTACCGGCCAAAGTACCGACCTGCATTTCCGTCTCCTTGCCGAAAACAAACTCCGTAGGACTGTAAAAGACAAAATTATTCATACTTGTATTATCATTTTATATATTGACTGTATCTCTCAAAGAAACGTTTGAACGCCCCCCATTTCATCAATCCCCGCTCAAATAGCAGAATCCCCAGCAGAGCACAGGAAATGCCCAACATCACGTCAATCAGATAATGATGACCGGAATAAACGGCCGTCCACCAGATACCCACCATGATAACAGAGAACAAAGCTATCAGCCATTTTTTACAACGCCCCATAACAGCATACGCTACCGCTACCACCATATAAGCAGCATGCAATGAAGGAACAGCGGCAAACACATTGGCATTCCGCCCATAAATGGAATGAAAAACAGAACATCCCAGCAGTTCGTCAAAACGTCCCAACCCCGCTACATTACCCGGAGTATCGAGAATCGGCTCAAAGCCGTAGTTCATGGCATACCAGGGTGGTGCTGCCGGATGGATGTAATATCCGGCAAATCCGATAAGATTTACCAACAGAAAGACCATGGCAAAACGAAGGTACACCTTACGCTCGCCTTTCAGATAAAGCCACAAGCCGAACGCAATAGGAACAGGAACCCAGCAAAGATAGAATATACCTGCAAGGAAATCGCCTATCGCACAGTGATTCTGCGCAAAATACTCACAGGGAATCAACGTTGCTCCATCAATCGAGATACCGAACAATGACTTCTCCGCCTCATACAATCCCTGTACATCAATAGGATTCACCTCATAATTGGGATATACCCGCATCCAGTCGTAAGAAATGCCAAAGATGATAAAAGGAAGTAGCGCCACCGCCAATTTACGGGTTGTTTTCCCCGCAAAGAAGAGTACCAGAAACAGACCCGCCATCAGAAGATGCTCTGTACGGAGCCCTATACACACGGCCGTCAACAACAAGAACAGCACCGTAACGACAGCAACGGGCAGCGCTTCTTTGACAGAAGGAAAAATATTCTTTTTCATTATTGCTTCTTTAATAATTTATGGCAATGCGCAATACGCGCAAATGCCGTCAAATTGGCAAGAACAGCTATCACAGCCATCGGAACAATCAGTATCAGCATGGGGTCGAATGCCTTGCAATCTCCGAAAATACCGCAGAACAAAGCGCCAAGACTGGTCAGCACCACACGCTCGGGGCGTTGCATGAAACCTACTTTACACTCCAGCCCCAGTCCTTCGGCACGTGCGCGCACATAGCTCACCATAAGCGAACCTATCAACGCGACAAAAGTTATCATCGAGCCCCACAGATAACCTTGCAAAATCAGATAATAGAAGATACCGAACAACGTCACCATCTCGCTATAACGGTCGAGCACCGAGTCATACAATGCGCCAAACGTGGAAGACATATTGCCTACACGCGCCACACGCCCGTCCATCATGTCGAACAAACCGGCAAAGAGAACGATTCCTCCTCCCCAACCCACATAGGCCGGTTCACCCGGTTTATACACACCCGCATACACAAATACGCACGCAGCCACAATGTTCATCACCAGTCCGGTGGTAGTAATAAAATTAGGCGTAATGCCCACCTTAATCATGCCATGCACAACCGGATTTATAATCTTATAAATCAACTGTTGCAGCCAATCTCTATAATTCATATCAGTTCTATTTAGTCTCTAAAATATTGTCGTATAAATTTTCTGAAATTATGATTGCGATATACGAATACCCGTTGCAGATGATAGTTCCAGAAAAACGCCACCAGAACGGCTACGATTACTTTGGACAGAATAAACACATCGTTTATGTAATGTCCCAGCAATCCGTCCACCCAGTGCATGCCCGTCAACCACTCCGTCAGGGCAAATGTGCCCCATGTATTCAATAAAATACTACCTCCCCAGACAAAAAGATATTTCAGCGCAACGTGCGTTTTTTTACAGTCGTCCGCATGAAACACCCAGCCGTAGTTAATGACGCAATTCACCATGCCGCCGGCCACGGAGCCTAAGAAAGTAGCGTACAAATAAAAAAGTCCGGATAGTTTAACCAGCAGAATGGTCACAAGAAAATCCACAAGACTTGCCACATACGACGAAAGCTGGGCCTTCACAAAGACCCAAACAGCATGACGCCAACCTGCAAATCCCGATATTTCTTTCAGCCTATCAGCCATCTTACTCCGATTAAGACTACAAAGCTATAAATTCCCGCCAAGATATCATCCATCATCACTCCAAATCCGCCAGGAAAACTTTCCATGCGACGGATTCCCAACGGTTTAAAAATGTCGAACAGACGAAAAAGAGCAAAAGCTCCCAACGCATACCACACATTCCCTGACGGTGCAGCCAACAATGCAATCCATACTCCCACCATCTCGTCCACCACCACACGTGAAGGATCTTCCCCCCAGCAAGGTTCAAGACGATTGGTGGCCCATATCCCCATTACCGTAAAGACAAGAACAAGAACTACCGTCAGCCATATCAGGCATATTTCCGAAACAATGAAAGATAATCCGAACCAGATAAGCGCAGCCAGCAAAGCGCCCGCCGTACCCGGAGCGAAAGGAGAAAAGCCCGAACCGAAGCCCGTACCGATGAGAACCGGGAGAAAAGAGGGTTTCTTCATTGATAAAAAAGATGATAAAAGGGTGATAATGTGATAGGGTGATAAAGCGATAAAAGTGGTAAGGCAGTAGAGTGATGAAATCTCAAAACGAAACTTACTTATCACCCTATCGCCTTATCACTTTTATAACCTTACCACTTTCTTATTTTAGTCCAAATAGCTCGGTGCAGTTTCACCTACCATGTTACGGAGAGTTTCTTTCACCATTCTCCACTGTTGGAACAAGTCGTGTACCGGCTCATGTTCAAAGTCGTGCATCGGGCTCTTGCAGAAGAATGACAGCCAAGTCTGGATACCGCACATACCGGCACGCAAAGCGAGGTCGCTGAAGATAACCAGGTCGAGTGCGATAGGAGCCGCCAAGATAGAGTCGCGGCACAGGAAGTTAACCTTGATTTCCATCGGATAACCCATCCAGCCGAAGATATCGATATTATCCCATGCTTCCTTGTTGTCCTTACGGGGCGGATAATAGTTGATACGTACTTTGTGATATACGTCACCGTACAAATCGGGGAATTTCTCAGGTTCGAAGATATTGTCGATAACAGACAGTTTGCTGACTTCTTTTGTCTTGAAGTTTTCCGGCTGGTCAAGAACTTCGCCGTCACGGTTGCCCAAGATATTGGTAGAGAACCATCCGCTTACACCCAGCATACGGGTCTTGAACATCGGAGCGAGTACAGTCTTCATCAAAGTCTGACCGCTCTTGAAGTCCTTACCGGAAATAGGCACATTCATTTTCTTGGAGAACTCCCACATGGCCGGAGTATCTACGCACAGGTTAGGAGCGCCCATGATGAACGGAGCGCCTTCTGCGATTGCAGCGTAAGCGTAGCACATACTCGGAGAAATAACTTCCGTGTTGTTTTCCTTCATGGCTTTTTCCAAAGCGGCGAGAGACTTGTGCTCTTCCGACAGAGGAACATAAATTTCAGTACTTGCAGCCCACAACACAGCGATACGGTCGCAGTTATTGTTTGCCTTGAAAGTACGGATATCCTCGCGCAGCTGTTCCACCATGTCCCAACGTGTAGCGGCATTCTTGATATGCGTACCGTTCAGACGTTTTGCGAAATTGTGGTCAAAAGCGGCAGGCATGGGTTTGATGGCCTTCAACTCATCTTTTACGAGGTTCAAGTCCTTTTCTTTCAAAACCTCCGCGTACATTGCGGCTTCATACGCATCGTCAGCGAAAATATCCCAACCGCCGAACACGATATCGTTCAAATCAACCAAAGGCACCACATCCTTAATCAGATGTTCTTTGCCGTCCTGCATACGCATAGTAGCCATTTGTGCGATTGAGCCTATAGCTTTTGCCAAACCCTTACGGGCTGCTAATGTACCTGTAATCATAGTGGTTGCAACCGCACCACCTACTCCGACTACCAGTACGCCCAAACGACCGGTTGCCGGCTTAATGTTTTCTTTCATTGCCATTGTATTATTTAGAGTTTAAAAAATTGCTCAAATTTAGGGTATTTTGCCCAATTTGGATTAGTCATTTTATCCGATTTAATGTTCTGTTAGTAAGATTTAAGTTAAAATGTCATGTGCAGACTGATTCTAAGCCCGGATTTATCAATATTCGGTAAATCCCGGTAAGTTAAACGCCATACATAATCCACCCGGAGCACTTTCAAAATGTTCTCTATACCTACTCCGACTTCTACATACGGAGTATGTCCCATGGTAGTGCTTCCTGCCGGAAAGGCGAATAATCCTTCACTGAATTCCGGATTGTTTTTGTCACTCAGATTTCCATAAATTCCCCGGCAGGACAACACTTCACGCCATTTCAGTTTTTTCAACAACGGAATGCGGTTGAAAAGAAAACCGTTCAAGAAGTAAGTCACGTCCCACGAAGCGTATTCATCGTTCATAAATTCCATTGCATTCATCAGCGAGTAAGACTCCGGCTGAATAGTGTAAGACAGGTTGGCATTGGGAATGATTAGCAGCGGGAAAGGCACTTTATTCCACACCTTGCCTGCTTTCAGTATAACATCCGTATAGCCGAAAGCCGAAAACCAGAAACGTTTCTGGAAGCCCGCCTCCGTATAATGATAAGCATAATCTCCGCCCAGCACCCCTTTAGCCGCCATGGTATGCGTCAGCGTAAAGACCGGAGCGTCCAAAGACACCGGAAAACGGTTCCATTGCGTCTGGAAGAATTTTTCGTTAGGGGCATAGCGTAACTTCAGTTCCAGTTCGCTGGTAGAAATACTTTTTACAAACTCATCTCCGGCATCCTGCTTCACGAAAGGAATAAGACGCGAAGACTCATCTTTCCGCAAACGCGTGGTCAGCTGAAAAGAAAAGCCCGAATGAAACTCGTTCGTATACGTCAGTTCCGCTTTCCGCTGATAGCCGATACGGTCGTCCTTCTGGCGTTTCAAGGCCAGAAAGACATTATCCTGACTGGTATAGAGATAATGTTGCCCGTACTGGTTGACATCGGACAGATAACGAAGTTTCAAGGAGTGAATCGGAAACTCGTTGGCATACTCTTTTTTCTTATGGAAAGAATATTCCAGTTCCGCCAATCCTTTCACGCGTTCATCACGAAAGCCGTACGCCACATATCCCCTGCCGAACAAATGCGGATTAAGCCAGGCTGTCGTCATTCCGCCGGCACGCACACGTACTCCTTCCAGCGCATTGCCGCTGATGGTGGTATTCATCATGCCGATATAGAACAACGGAGCTTTCTCTTTGGGAGCCGGGATATAGCCCGTAAACAATACTTTCAGCACTTTCTCCGTCCAATAATAAACCGGATAGCTACGCAGTTGCGCCATCATCTTATCTACGGAAGTCTCCTTCCTGCTCACTTCCGCAAGCCGGTTGGCATCCCAGTAGGCATCGGGATGAGAGGAAGCATCTATGTCCTCAATCACTTTCTCGGGCTTTCGGAATGCCTGTAAAGCATCGGCGGCGGGTTCGTAGGCATAGTCCTGATAATAGACATCCCGCTTGGCATAGATACCGTCGCTGTTATCCACCAATTTGAACTCCGTCGTGATACTTTCATTCATAAGCTGCCTTGTACCGTCCTCAGCACGGTCAAAATTCTGTTCTATCTTCATGTAGTCCACAAAGTTCAGATTGATTTTCTGAGGAAAGTTCATCACGACGCGACGCACGAAATACGTACTGTCCAGCATGACGTACAGATGTCCCGTAAAGCCGAACGACTCGGAATTGAAGGGCACGAAAGTCAGGTCTACGCAAGGCTTCCCGGCAACGGTCAGCGTATCCATCAGGTAATACTTGTAGAACGAAGGCCCCATAGAAGATAGCGGACTGACGAACTTATTGGTAAACAGCGTTATATTATTCCGGTAAATATCCACATCCGTCATGGTGACGCTGATAGCCTGCTCCATACCTTGCTGTGACAGCATTTCGTCCACTCCCGCCTGCCGCCGCGCCTTTACCCATTGCTTTTCGCTATGGGGCGACTTACGGTAATAATCCGTGGCCAGCAGCTCACGGTTGGACACCGCCAATACGGGTTTCCCGGTAACGGCGGAGGTATCTACATAATCGGTCAGGAACTTAAACTTGCGGTACAGCCACTTCTGTTGCTTCACGCTATCGAAGTTGTTGATGGCAAATGTCATTTTTTCATAACGCTCGCGCTGCCAGAAGTCGCGCTCATCCGGAGAATAATCGTCCTTATGCTCTATCATCTTCCGCACAAACTCCACAGCCGGGTTATCCTTCTTTTTGTAGCGCTCGCGCTTCGGCTTCACCAACACCTCGTTCAGCGCGTAAGTGGCAGGAGCGAGCGCAACTTTTATACGCTCCCCGCGTGCCGGATGAATCAACCGGGTGTATTCATTGTATCCCACAGCCGAGATTACCAGCCGTGCTTCCGGGCGATAGGTCTTGAAAGAAAATTCTCCCCTGTCATCAGTCATTCCCCCCTCTGTGGTTCCTTTCAGATAGACCGAGGTATACGGCAACGGTTCCCGCGTCAGCGAATCAGTGACAACACCTTGCACCACATATTGCGCCCTCAAGGGAACCGCAATTATCTGCATCAGCAGAAATACCCTAATAAACAACCTCATACCTTACCTATCTATCATTCAGTGCGCAAAGGTACGGAAGAAAACTTTTTCTAAAAGTTCGGTTTTGCGGAATAAATGTTCTAAAAAACCACTTTTATTCAAAACACTTCCCGTTAAAACCCGTTGTATAGCAAAAACGACTTGCAAAAGACGTACAAACAGACCTAAATACTTAATTATGGAATGGATTTTCAATCAACTCAGGGAACGTCCCGAATTAGCCATTTTCCTCACCATCTTCCTGGGGTTCTGGCTGGGCAGGCTGCGCATCGGCAAGTTCACTTTAGGAACCGTCACCAGCGTGCTGTTGGTAGGTGTAGTGGTAGGCCAGCTGGATATTGCCGTACCCGGCCCGATCAAGTCGGTATTTTTCTTGCTGTTCCTGTTTGCCGTAGGCTACAAGGTAGGCCCTCAGTTTTTCCGCGGACTGAAGAAAGACGGATTGCCGCAAGTGGCCTTTGCAGTGCTGATGTGCGTATCCGTTCTGGGAGTGACCTGGCTGCTTGCCTTGCTCATGGGATATAACATGGGAGAAGCGGCGGGGCTGCTTGCCGGCTCGCAAACCATATCCGCCGTCATCGGCGTAGCGGAAGATACAATGGCCAATATGGGGCTGGACGAAGCTCAACGGCAGAGTTACGTCAACATCATTCCGGTGTCTTATGCCGTAACCTACATTTTCGGTACCGCCGGCTCGGCCTGGGTGCTGTCGTCCATCGGACCGAAAATGCTGGGCGGGCTGGATAAGGTAAAAGCCGCCTGCAAGGATTTGGAAGCCCGCATGGGTAACTCCCAGGCAGACGAGCCCGGCTTCATGCACGCCGCGCGCCCCGTCACTTTCCGCGCCTACCGCATCGAAAACGAATGGTTCAAAAACGGGAAAAGGGTCATAGACCTCGAAGTATACTTCCAGCAACAGGACAAGCGTCTGTTTGTGGAACGAATACGCAAGGCGGGCACTATCTGCGAAGTCAGTCCCAACGTGCAACTGGAGATAGGAGATGAAGTCGTACTGAGCGGACGCCGGGAGTACGTCATCGGTGAAGAGGACTGGATAGGGCCTGAAATACAAGACCAGCAATTACTGGACTTCCCTGCCGAAAGACTGCCCGTCATGATAACCAAAAAGACTTTTGCCGGAAAAACCGTTTCGGCAATCCGCGGTGAGAAGTTCATGCACGGCGTCAGCATCCGCAGCATCAAGCGTGCGGGCATCGATATCCCCGTCATGGCACAGACCACAGTAGATGCCGGCGACGTGGTAGAAGTAGTGGGAACCAGACAGGAAGTGGAAGCCGCCGCCAGACGTTTGGGTTATATAGACCGTCCTACCAACCAGACAGATATGATTTTCGTAGGGCTCGGCATCCTTGCAGGCGGACTGTTCGGCGCATTGTCCGTTCACATCGGCGGAGTGCCAATCAGCCTGAGCACCAGCGGCGGAGCATTGATAGCGGGGTTGGTCTTCGGTTGGCTGCGCAGCAAGCACCCCACTTTCGGACGCATTCCCGAACCCTCGCAATGGGTACTGAATAATGTGGGGCTGAATATGTTTATCGCCGTAGTAGGTATATCGGCAGGTCCCAGTTTCGTACAGGGGTTCCATGACGTAGGCATCAGCCTGTTCCTTGTGGGCGCGGCAGCCACCACTCTCCCCTTGATTATCGGACTGTTGCTGGCAAGGTATCTGTTCAAGTTTCACCCTGCCATCGCGCTGGGGTGTTGTGCAGGCGCAAGAACTACCACGGCGGCCCTCGGAGCCATACAAGATGCCGTAGAGAGTGAAACGCCCGCACTGGGCTATACAGTGACGTATGCAGTAGGCAACACCTTGCTGATTATATGGGGAGTGGTTATCGTCCTACTGATTTAACGTATCAAAGCGCTATGAATCAACGGCCTGCAATTAGGATACTGATCTGCAAAACAATGCAATCTTATCTTACAACGGCTGTTGTAAGATAACTTCACAGCTGTTGTATGATAATTCAACAGCCGTCGTAAGAAAACAACCCGGCTGTTGTACGAATAGTTTTCAGTTATTGCATGAATTATTCTCAGCGTAAGTATTAGTGAATAAGTAAGTGTTAAAATTTAATTTATATCAAGAGTATCTGTCATTCAACGCAGCAAAGTATGATTTGACAAATTCTAAGGCTGAAAGGCTTTTATTATGCAGCCCGGGGTAAAACCCCGGGGGATAAATGTCCTCAGCATTCTGCGCCCTGTAAGGGCAAAAGATAATATTCAAAGATTTTGCCCTTACAGGGCACAATGTTAGCCATATTCACATTCCCGGGGTGTTACCCCGGGCTGCATAATAAAAGGCTTTCAGCCTTAGGAATGACAGACGTGCAACAATTTATCGGAACAAAGAGAGCTGATTTTCGAAACAAAGAGAACTGATTTTCAGAGCAAAAAGAGCTGACTTTCAGAACAAAGAGAGCTTCTTATCAGAATAAAAAGAACTTATTTTCAGAATAAAGAAAACTTAAAAACTTCAGATTATATGGATACAAAACTTTTAGAAAAAAAGATGGAGAATATCAGCCCCTTCGAGCTGAAAAACCGTCTTATCGATATGGCAGATGAAAGTCTGAAAAAAACAGCCCGTACCATGTTGAACGCCGGGCGCGGTAATCCTAACTGGATTGCAACCACTCCACGCGAGGCCTTTTTCCTCTTGGGAAAGTTCGGGCTGGAAGAATGCCGTCACGTCATGTTCCTTCCCGAAGGTATTGCCGGCATCCCCGAAAAACAAGGCATTGCCTCTCGTTTCGAGCAATTCCTCAAAAGCAACACCTATCAGCCCGGAGCCAAATTGCTGGAACAAACCTACAACTATATGCTGATGCAGCATGCTGTCGACCCGGACAGCCTTGTTCACGAATGGGCGGAGAGTGTCATAGGCGACCAATATCCTGTGCCCGACCGTATCCTAAGATTCACCGAAATGCTGGTATGCGACTACCTGAATCAGGAAATGTGCGACAACCGTCCGCCACGCGGAGCTTTCGACCTGTTTGCCACCGAAGGCGGAACAGCCGCCATGTGCTATATCTTCGATTCCCTGCAAGAGAATTTCCTACTGAACAAAGGTGACGGCATCGCCCTCATGGTTCCCGCCTTTACACCTTATATAGAGATTCCCCAGCTGAACCGCTACCGATTTAAGGTGACCGAACTGCATGCCAACCGCATGAGCCAAGACGGGCTGCACCTGTGGCAATACAGCGACGAGGATATTGACAGGCTGAAAAATCCGGCGATAAAGGCATTGTTCGTCACCAATCCGAGCAACCCGCCCAGCTATACGCTCAGTCCCGAAACAATGGCACGCATCGTAACCATCGTAAAGGAAGACAATCCCAACCTGATGATTATTACGGACGATGTGTACGGCACCTTCAGCCCGCATTTCCGTTCCTTCATGGCAGAAATTCCGTACAACACGCTTTGCGTGTATTCTTTCTCCAAGTATTTCGGAGCCACCGGCTGGCGCAACGCCGTCATAGCGTTGCACGAGTACAATGTATTCGACAGGCAGATATCCCGATTGCCGAAAGATAAGCGCGAAGCACTCAATCACCGTTATGCCACACTGACCCTGCATCCCGAAAAGTTGAAGTTCATTGACCGCATGGTAGCGGACAGCCGTCAGGTAGCCTTGAACCATACGGCAGGGCTTTCATTGCCGCAACAGATGCAGATGAGTTTATTCGCCGCTTTCGCCTTGCTGGACAAGGAGAACAAATACAAGCAGAAGATGCAGGAAATCATCCGGCGCCGTTTGCAGACTCTTTGGGACAATACCGGATTTACATTAGTGGAAGACCCCTTACGGGTGGGCTACTATACGGAAATCGACATGCTGGTCTGGGCCAAAAAGTTCTATGGAGACAAGTTCGTGGAATACCTCAAAAAGACGTACAGTCCGCTGAACGTAGTATTCCGCCTTGCTCAAGAAACCTCTTTGGTACTTCTGAACGGCGGCGGCTTCGACGGACCTGAATGGAGCGTGCGCGCTTCCCTTGCCAATCTGAATGAGAACGATTACATCACAATCGGCCAAGGCATCAAGCGGATATTGGATGAGTACGCAAAAGAATGGGAGAAAAATCTTATTTAATTGAGAATTGAGAATTAAAAATTAAAAAATACTATGCAGCATGACAGCGCAGCCATTTCTCAATTTTTAATTCTCAATTCTCAATTAAATAAGATTCGGAAGCGGGTCAATCCATCATTGTACGTGCGCAGGGAGAATGTACAACCATGGCGGCTCAGTACTTCCCTGATAAACACCAGGCCAATCCCCTGCCCGTTCGGCTTGGTGGAGAAGAAGGGACTGAAGAGTTTAGCTTCGGTCTCTTTGCTGATTCCGGGACCATTGTCAACGATTTCTATGAAAGCGGGGGCAGTGGTCCTTACCGTTATTTCACCTTGCTTGCCTGCCGCTTCGCCGGCGCCCTCTATACTTTCGGCAGCATTCTTGATGATATTTACCAAAACCTGCTCGAACAGTGAAGCATCCAGACGAACCTGTCCTACTTCGGGGTCGCATTCCAAGCGGAGAATAATGTTACGGTCGTTGCACATTCCTTCCATGAAACGCTTGCACATGGATACCAATTCATTCAGCTGAACCGGCGCCACCGTAGGCTCGGGAATCTTCACCACATCTGCAAAGCGGGTAATGAAGCGGCTCATAGAAAAACAACGTTCCGTACATACACGCATTACATCGCAAATGTCATCCATGCCTTCTTCCGTAGAGAGTGCCTGTTCCACCGTATCCAAAGTAGAGGTAATGCCGGCCGTGGTATTGTTCACTTCGTGGGCAATCATGCGGATAACTTTTTCGTATGCGCGCTTTTCCGCTTTCATCACTTCGTCCGTCATACGTTCTATCAGAAAGAAAGGATGCTTGAATCCTCGGTCGATAAACGAGGAATGGGTACACTTATAAATATTCGAATCGTTCAGCCGCACTACGGAAGTTGCTTCTTTAGGAATGGATGCCAGCTCTTCCGCCAAAGGCGAATCAATCTTCTCCAGTTTCTTGTTCTGCGCTTCTTCCAACCGAACGCCCAGCATTTTCACGGCCATCGGATTGAGCTGCGATACCTCACCGTCCAGCGTCATAATGATAACGCCCATAGGCGATGCCTGAATCAGCAAATCAAGAAAATGGTTCTGCTCGCGCATACGCAGACGCTCGTTCTTAAGTTGCTCCATCATACGGTTGAAGACGTTCACGATACGGTCGGCCTCATACTGTCCCACCTGACTGAGCCGACTGCTGAAATCCTGTTCGCGCAACAACTCCATACCACTTCCTATCGTGTCCATCGGCTTGACAATCTTACGGTAGAACACCACCAGATAGATAAGTATAAACGCGATGATGCCCTCCACAACATATAGATGGACGGTTTGCATTTTGCCTGCCAGGTATATCAACGCTCCACCCAGCCCGAACAAAAACAATACAAGAATAAAAAAGTAAAATTTAATACGCACGTAAGTAAGAGATTAGGGGTTAGCGGTTAGTGATTAGCGATTAGTGATTAGAGGTTAGGGATTAGGGATTAGAGATTAGCAGTCAACGATTAACTGTTGGGATTTAAACGAATAAACACTTATCGCTAATCACTAACCGCTATTTTATATTTTTCCAACCGCCTGTACAGTGCGGCTCTGCTGATGCCCAACGCCAATGCAACTTGGCTGAGATTACCTTTATGCTGTTCCAAAGCCTGCAGGATAGTCTGCCGTTCTATTTCGTCCAGCGTCATGCCGGCAAAGGACGTACCCTCGGCGGCTTTTACGGGTTCGTCATGGCGTTGATATTGCGATTCAAAATCAGAGGCGTCCAAAGTCTGTTTTCCGCTGACAAGAATGGTACGTTCCACCAGATTTTTCAATTCACGGATATTACCCGAATAAGGCAGGCGGGAAAGGAAGTTCAGCGCGTCCGCCGAAAATTCGGTACGCGGCAAACCGTTTACGGCAGCCTGACGATCGGCAAAGTGGCGTGCCAACAGAGGAATATCCTCACGGCGTTCGCGCAAGGCGGGCAGTTTTACGGTTATCAGATTGATACGGTAGAAAAGGTCTTCACGGAATGTACGCTCGGAAACCATTTTACGCAAATCGGCATTGGTGGCGGAGACTACACGTACATCCACTTTGCGCGGACGGCTGTCGCCCAGCACTTCAAATGTCTGGTCTTGAAGTACACGCAACAGTTTAACCTGACAGGACAAATCCAAATCACCTATTTCATCCAGAAAGATAGTACCTTTGTTTGCCAACTCAAAACGACCTATACGGTCGGCGCTCGCATCGGTAAAAGCGCCTTTCTTATGACCGAACATCTCACTCTCGAACAAACTCTGCGAAATACCGCCGAGATTGACTTTCACGAAAGGCTGTTTGGTGCGCTGACTGTTGATGTGGATGGCCTCGGCTATCAGCTCCTTACCTGTACCGCTCTCACCGGTAATGAGTACGGAAGCGTTGGTACGGGCTATGCGGGCCACGGTATTCAGCACCTCCATCAACCCTTGTGATTTCCCTATGATGTGGCTACGGTTCAAACCTTCCGCCTGCTCCTCCGGCACGTCCTTCGGAGCGGCACTCAATTCCAAAGCGGTTTCGATACGCTGCAAAAGGGCGGCATTGTTCCACGGCTTGGTAATAAAGTCGAAAGCGCCCGCCTGCATACCCTGTACGGCAAGTTGGATGCTTCCCCATGCCGTCATCAGTATAACGGGTACGTCGGGACGGAACACCTTTACCTGTTTCAATAGCGTAAGTCCCTCTTCCCCGGTAGTGGAGAGCGTAAAGTTCATATCCATCAATATCAGTGCGGGAGATTCCGCACGAACCATATCCATTGCTTCACGGGGACCCGGAGCTGTTTTTACCTCATAACCGGCACGCTTCAACATAAAACTGAGCGAAGAACGTACGGCACTATCATCATCGACTATCAGTATCATAGCATTTTGTAGTTAGTTGCTTGCAAAAGTAAGTTTTTTCACCACAGCTCATACAGATTTGCACTATTTTTTTGTTTTTTCCCTTATAATCGTACAATTCGGTATGGTTTGACCGGAATCAACCTTTGATTATATCTTCAAAGTCGGCTTCCAACTCCGCGTTCCGTTCAAAATCCCAAAGAGTCAGGCTGCGGAGTTGATAGAAATAATACCAATAGTAATAAAGTTCGGAGATGTGTTTCTGCCGGGCTTCGTCTTTGGAGTTCTGCGCATCGTTGAGGTCGAGGGTACTTATTTTACCAATCATAAAAGTCTCCACACTGGTCTTGTAACGTTTCTCGGCTATCAGGTCGGCTTCTTCGGCTATTTCCAGTTGTTGGGCTTGGTTATTGAAGTTTGCCACCAGCAAGAAGATGTCCTGATTGAAATCCATTTGTTCCTGGCGGATTTTGGAAAGTACCACTTCACGGTTGCTCTTGGCCACCCTCACCTTGCCACGACGTTTTCCCCAGTCGAGGATAGGTATTTTTACACCGACTTTGACAATCTGGTTATCCAGTAAATTCTGATAGGCAGAGGAGAACTCATAGTTTTGTCCTGTATAGCCAACGCTGGCAAACAAGTCTATACTCCTTAAATTTCCACGTGCCGTAGCCACTTCATAATCTGCTTCCAACTGGCGGCGGCGTATATTCTGAGCAAACGAGTTGCGTTCCAAAGCTTTGTTCAGGACACGGTCATAGTCCATTTTAATGCCCGAAACGGAAGCGGGTATCACGGGGTTCAGTCCCTCGCTCTCCGACACGCCGAGGAATGAACGCAGTTGGAACATTTTGGCGTTCAGGGTGCTTTCGGCTTCGGTTACATCGGCTTTGCCTTGCAGGGAGTTCAGTTTGAGCTGCAACAGGTCGTTTTCTGAAATCTGTCCCATTTTGCGTTTGGCAATGGCCACTTCATAAAGGCGGTCTGAGTTCGCTTTGTTTTGCTGCGCTGTGGCAAGCGCTTCCTTGGCCAATAATAGCTCGAAGAAATAAGTAATGGTTTTCATCGTTACTTCTTCCGTCGCGGAAATAAAGGAAGCTTTTGCCTCCGCATACCGGACCGGCTCGATACGGCGGTTCCACTTCAAACTGTTCACGCCGAATATAGGCTGCGTCAATTCAAGGCTTACGGGCACAGACATAAACTGTTTGTCACCGCCGGAACCCAATTGCTTGATGTAATCAAGGGAAGAGGCCAACGACAGTTTACCGCCTGTGAACCAGATATTCTGGTCGATAGAGAGCGCACCGGACAGCCCCAATGTATTGTTACGGACAAAGCTATAAGAACCGTCAGAATTCTGATAGGTGCTGTACGACTTGTTATAATTGGGTAATGTTCCTGTAAAGTTTACTTCGGGCAACAGGTCTGCACGGAAGGTACGGTATTCCCAATAGGCTGTTTTCAACTCGTTGAGCGCCACCGCGGCATCTACAGACTGGGTACGTGCCAATGCGATGGCTTCTGCCAGGGTTATGTCGCGTTCGTGCGTCAGAGTATCATTTTGTGCTGATGCAATCAAAGGCATCAAGAAACAGGCGGCGAGTAAAATATTCTTTTTCATGTTCGGTCTTTAAAATTATCGCTGATAGAAAAGCAAAGAGTGTGCCAAGCGGACAGGAAGGTATTACGCAAGGGGGAGTGTCCGAAATCGGACACTCCCCCTGTTCGTTTGCGGACGGTTAATAATGATCCGGCAGTCTTTAAGGTTGAAAAGCTTTTATCATGCAATTCCGGGTAATGCACCGGATAAAAGTTTCTTTACATATTCTGAGTCTTGTAAGAGTAAAAGCTATGCATATAAGTCTTTTGCCCTTACAGGGCGTAACATTAACCGTACATATATTCCCGGGGTGTTACCCCGGCTGTATGATAAAAGGCTTTCAGCCTTAAACTCACTAAAATAGCGTTTACAGCACCCCCTTCGAGCTTGGTAATTCATAGTGATAGATATCACGTTTCACAGCCATTTTCAAGGCTCTTGCCAAGGCTTTGAAGATTCCCTCTATCTTATGGTGTTCATTCTGTCCTTCCGCTTTGATATTAAGATTCATCTTGGCTGCATCGCTTAACGACTTAAAGAAGTGCAGGAACATTTCCGTAGGCATCTCTCCTATTTTCTCACGTTTGAACTCGGCATCCCATACCAACCAGGGGCGCCCGCCGAAATCCAAGCATACCTGACACAGACAATCGTCCATGGGCAGTGCGTACCCGTAACGCTCTATGCCGCGTTTGTTGCCCAAAGCCTGGTACAGACATTCGCCCAAAGCGAGGGCGGTATCTTCTATCGTGTGGTGCTCGTCCACTTCCAAATCACCTTTTACATGAATCGTCAGGTCCATACCGCCATGCTTGCCTATCTGTTCCAGCATATGATCGAAAAAGCCAAGCCCGGTGTGAATATCACAATGGCCGTTACCGTCTAAATTTACAGCTACGTAAATATCAGTTTCTTTCGTGGTACGGCGCACTTCCGCTTTCCGTTCGCCCGCAAAAAGAAATTCAGCGACCTTATCCCAATCCTTTGTCGCCAACACACAAACATCTTCCAAACCCTCACAGGCAGCTTCACCACCGGATGATTTCGGTTTCAGCATATTCGTATCTTCCTGCAAAAGGATGGCACGGCACCCCAGGTTCTTCGCCAACTCCACATCCGTAGGACGGTCACCTATCACAAAACTATTTGTCAAGTCGTATTCGGGACTGTCGAGATACTTCGTCAGCATACCGGTACGCGGCTTACGGGTCGGCGCATTATCTTCGGGCATGCTACGGTCTATGCAGATATCATCGAACGTAATTCCCTCCCCTTCCAACGTCTTCATCATCAGATTATGTGCCGGCCAGAAAGTTTCTTCCGGAAAAGATGCCGTACCCAACCCGTCCTGATTGGTAACCATTACAAACTCAAAATCCAGTTTGCTGCGAACAAAACCAAGATTACGCATCACTTTCGGATAAAACTCCAGTTTCTCCAACGAATCCAACTGATAATCTACAGGCGGCTCGATAACCAACGTTCCGTCACGATCTATAAAAAGTACCTTCTTCATACTTTATACCTTATACTTTATATTTCTTCAACGCCTCAATCAACCTCTCATTCTCGTTTCTTGTACCTACCGTTACCCGCAGGCAGTTTCCGCAAAGCGATACGGAATTACGGTTACGCACAATGATTCCTTCGCCTACCAGATAATTATAAATCTTCACCGCATCCGTCACGCGGACCAAAAAGAAATTGGCATCAGAAGGAAACATTTTCACCGTACAAGGCAATTTCGCAAACTCCTCTTCCAAGTTTCCGCGTTCCTCTTTCAATGTTTTTACCCAACGCTCTATTTCATAGTAACGGTGTAACATTTCTATCGCCTGTTTCTGCGTCAGCTGGTTCACATTATAAGGATACTTTATTTTGCTGAAAATCGAAATGATTTCCTGCGAAGCAAAAGCCATGCCTAGGCGTATGGCAGCACATCCCCATGCTTTGGAAAAGGTTTGGAGCACAATCAGATTAGGATATTTGTCCAGTTCTTCCAAGAAAGAAGGCGCTTCCGAAAAGTCGTTATAAGCCTCATCCAGTATCACCAGCCCGTCGAACTCACGGATGATCCGCTCAATCTCACTACGAAGCAAGTCGTTTCCCGTGGGGTTATTGGGAGAACAAAGGAAAATCAACTTCGTATGCTCATCCGCAGCCGCCAGCAGCTTATCTGCCGAAAAGCGGAAATTTTCATCCAGCAATACTTTGCGGTACTCCACATCATTTACTTCCGCACATACCTGATACATACCGTATGTAGGGTCTATAGCCACCACATTATCTATACGCGGCTCGCAAAAAGCACGGAATACAAGGTCTATCGCCTCATCACTGCCATTTCCCAAAAAAATATGCTCGGGACGTACTTTCTTTATTTTCGACAGTTCTTTCTTTAGCTCCCGTTGCATCGGATCCGGATAACGATTGTGCGGCATATTGTACGGATTTTCGTTTGCATCGAGAAAAACGGATGCGGCAGCGCCATTATATTCATCACGTGCCGAAGAGTAAGGCTTCAGGCGCCACACATTCGGTCGGGTCAGTTCTTCTAAAGTTCTCATGGACAGAAAGAATTTATTTACGGATTATAAATTATGAATGATGAAGTATTATTTTTTTAATTTTCAATTCTCAACTCTCAATTTATCAAGTCTAACGGTTACCGCATTCTTATGCGCATCCAAATGCTCGTTGGCAGCCATTTCCTCTATAGCCGGACCAATCGTGCGTATTCCTTCCGGTTTAATCTCTTGGAAAGTAATCTTGCGTATGAAGCTATCGAGACTGACGCCGCTATATGCTTTGGCATAACCATTGGTAGGCAGCGTATGGTTGGTGCCCGAAGCGTAGTCTCCTGCGCTTTCCGGAGTGAGAGAGCCCAAGAATACCGAACCGGCATTAATCACCCGCTCCGCAACGGACATATAATCCGCCGTTTCGATGATGAGATGTTCCGGTGCATAGGAATTGGTCAGTTCGATGGCTTCGTCCATATCACGTACTACAATCAGCTTACTGTTGGCAAGAGACTTTTCCGCAATCTCCTTGCGGGGCAACAAAGCCAACTGACGCTCCACTTCTTTTTTCACCGCCTGCTGCAATGCCCGGGAAGTGGTAATCAGTATCGCCTGGCTGTCTACACCATGCTCTGCCTGGCTCAGCAAGTCGGCAGCCACAAAAGACGGATTGGCTGTTTCATCCGCCAGCACTTCCACTTCCGAAGGACCAGCCGGCATATCAATAGCTACATCACGCAAGCTCACCAACTGTTTGGCAGCCGTTACATATTGATTGCCCGGACCGAATATCTTATATACTTTCGGCACGCTTTCCGTACCATAGGCCATTGCCGCAATGGCTTGCACACCGCCGGCTTTGAAAATACGGTTTACTCCCGCCACCTTAGCCGCAAACAAAACGGCAGGGTGTACTTTTCCATCCTTACCCGGAGGAGTACAAAGCACTATCTCCTTACATCCTGCAATCTTTGCCGGAACAGCCAGCATCAACACGGTAGAAAAAAGCGGAGCCGTTCCGCCGGGAATGTACAATCCGACTTTCTCTATGGCAACCGCCTTCTGCCAACAAGTAACTCCCGGTTGAGTTTCCACCCGTTTACCTTCGAAGCGCTGTGCCGCATGAAAGGTCTCAATATTCTGTTTGGCCAGACGAATGGCTTTTTTCAGTTCCTCGCCCACCAATGTTTCCGCTTCCGCCTGCTCTTCTTCCGTCACAGCCAATGCGATCAACGCCACTTTATCAAATTTTTCTTCGTATTCCAATACGGCGCGGTCGCCTTCCGCTTTCACACGGTCTATAATACTCCGTACCGTATCGAAGAGATTTTCCGTGTTCATCACCGGACGTTTCAGCAATTCCGTCCATTGAGATTTATCAGGATTAGTTATTAAGTTCATACCATTAGCGTTTAAAGTATCATTTTTTCAATCGGCAACACCAAAATGCCTTCTGCCCCCAATGCCTTCAGTTTACCGATAATTTCCCAAAAACATTTCTCATCCAGCACCGTATGTACGGAACACCAGCCCTCTTGCGCCAACGGCATCACCGTAGGACTTTTCATACCCGGCAGTACGGCTATGATTTCATCCAGTTTTTCTTTCGGCGCATTCATCAACACGTATTTCTTGTCTTCCGCCGTCTTTACCGCATTCATACGGAACAACAACTCATTCAGAATCTCTTTCTTCTCCTCACTCATATTCTTGTTACCAATCAACAGAGCTTCGGACTTCATCACCACTTCCACTTCTTTCAGGCGGTTGCTCACCAAAGTAGAACCGGAACTTACAATATCAAAAATCGCATCGGCCAGACCGATACCCGGAGAAACCTCTACCGAACCGGTAATCACGTGTATTTCCGCTTTCACTCCCTGTTCTTTGAGATACCGGGAAAGAATGCCGGGATACGAAGTGGCAATCTTCTTACCCTCAAACCACTGCGGACCCGAATATTCAATATCTTTAGGCAAGGCCAGTGACAAACGGCATTTGCTGAATCCCAAACGTTTTACAATCTCGGCATCTTCCGCCTTTTCCATGAACTCGTTTTCACCGACAATACCCAAATCGGCAACTCCCGTAGCTACTGTTTGAGGAATATCATCGTCGCGCAAAAACAATACTTCCAAAGGAAAGTTGGAAGACTGTACCAGTAACGTGCGTTTCGTTGCGCTTAGTTTAATATCCGATTCTTCAAGGAACGACATTGTTTCGTCAAAAAGACGGCCTTTGGCCTGTACTGCAATTCTTAACATGATATTATTTATATTTTATGGTTTGCTAATAAAAAAACGAGGTTTACCAATGTTCGGTAAGCCTCGTTAATTATATGTTCTTCGCGATACACATATCCTCATACGCCCACCGAATTATTCGTCAGGATGATAATGGTGATGATGTGCAACGATATTCTTCATGCTTTTTCTATTTTCAATGCGACAAATGTAAACGATTTGTTTTAAACAGCCAAAGATTTATCACAAAAAGTTCATTTTTTCTTTCATTTTTATCAAATAAGCGGTAAGATTTCATCCGGTTCTACATCACAATGATGAAAACACATTTCCTTTTCCGCCTGTTCCTGCGGGAAAGTAAAGTAGGTGCATGTAGCTTCCGTACAGAGTTCGCCCATGCTGTTATACAATCTCGCTTCTATAATGGCAATATTACGTTTCTGTTCACGCAGCGACGCACGCAATACCACATGCGTATCATTAGTCGATATGGACTTACGAAAACGGGTTTCCATTTTAGAGGTCACTCCCCCGGTCTGCAATTTACGAAATACCACCCAACCGCAAATCTCATCCAGCAATACGGACTGGATACCCCCATGCAACGTATTCAACCATCCCTGATACTCCGGACGGGGCTTCCAGATACTCACTACTTCATCACCGTCCTCATAGAATTCCATTCTTACACCTGCCTCATTATCGGGAGAACAACCAAAGCAATTATAGCCTTCCATGTTTTTCCATGGGTTGATAATCTTCTTCATACCATATTTTTTTAATTGATGACTTATTCTTCGTAGTAAACATATTTTCTTTCCTCATACAAGACCGGAATATCATCCACATATTTGATTCGTATCTTCCAGTTTCCTTTCTCGTCCCTATGAAATCTATAAACAAACTTCTCTTCGGGCTGTCCTGCAAGCTGTTCCGTTCCGGAAATCACTTCGCCTTTTTTATTATACTGATAGGTATATCTGTCGAGTTTATCCTCCGGCAGCAGAATCTCCTCGCTCGTCATACGTTGCCTGAAATTCCAGGTACGGCGATAAGGATAGACATTTTCGGTAGACGAAGTTATTACTTTTCGCCCAATCCGTTGTCCATAAGAATCATAAAAGTAACGATAGTCCTCACTTTTTGTTCCATCTTTCTCATATACAGTCTCCTGCATACGGTTCCCTTCCCAATCATGACGGAAAACGACTTTCCCCGTCTGTTCGGACTTTTCATTATATATCGCGCCGCTTTTGCAATAACCTTCATCACCGTATTGGTACTCTATATACTTCGTCAATACGCCTGTGGGTGTCCGATGTTCTTCCTTCTGCAGTTTTCCATTCTCACCGTACTTATACTTCACTGTTTTTACAGATACGCCTTTCTCCGTGAAAGCTTCATCACCGATAATCCTGCCTTGAGCATCAAACTCATAAGCAAAAAAATGTCCTTGTTTTTTGCCTCTAAGAACAGTTTCCACTCCCATGGGAACAGCAATATATGAATACTGTCGAACACTCTTCACTTTATCCTGAAGCGCCAATCGCCCCCAATCGCTTTCCATTCCTTCATAAATAATACTGCGCTTGGTGATATAGGTAGGATGACCGTCCAATGCAAAACCCGTTCTTTGCGTCCAATTGCCATATTCATCCTTTTCCACGATTTTCTGCATCGGCCTCTTTGCTTTCCGCCAGGACTTCATATAGTTGAGCGACTCCCTTTTAAGCTTAGTCGTATCATCCAGCTCCACAACGCGAGCTTCACTTGCTCTTCGGTCATCAAATATTTTCTTTTGCACTTTTCCATCAGTATCATATATAGCTGTCACTATCCCAATCGTATCTTGCCGACCATTCATAGTAGTAATGGTACTCAATCTTCCCTCCGCATCATATCCATATCCCCATACATAACAAAGCAGACCTTCCCGTTTTGTCCCTACATATATTTCTTTCACAACTTTTCCGTCCGCATCGTATCTATAAATAATTTTATGCAAAGGAGACCTGTCGGGAGCCAATAAATTCTCCACAGACATACGTCCCTCGTTATCATATTTCACAAAATAGATATTATCCACTATATTTCCGGTCGTCCATATCGTATCTTTCTGTACAGCCTTGTATACCGTTATACGTGCACTTCGTATAATTGGGGTATCTTGCGCATAGGTGGTAATAAAGCCGGATAGCAGAATTCCGATTAATAGGCATATTCTATGAAAATTCATACTCTTGTTACGTGTTTTTCATTTATCATTATTTTTACAAAGATAAGAATTCTTTAAATGAGACAATTAAAGGGATACAAAAAAACGGTGTAAAATCAAAAAAGCTTAACCATCTTTTCTGATTTTACACCGTTATTCGATATAACAAGATATTCTACTCTTTACTGCTTGCATTCCACACCAGCAATGCCAGCAACACGGACAGCAA
>UMCI01025665.1_pt1 | contig 36968 bp, 37 predicted proteins | sample 1964211 | NCBI WGS metagenome assembly UMCI01 (sample SAMEA4835966, study PRJEB28245) | human gut metagenome | biome: gut microbiome; material: fecal sample | place: Denmark | collected 2008 | reverse complement strand
TGAAAAAAGAGGTCAGAGTGACAGATAAAAAAAGAGGTCAGAGGGACAGAATAGGGGATAGGCCGGCATAGCAGAATAGGGGAAATGCTGCGCTGTGACAGGAAAGAGAAAAAGCCATGGTATGGGGCAAAGGTGTGTCTTATTTCTGTTTGTAATTTATTCTTATTAAGCTTTATTTTAGAAATAGGCGCTAAAATTATGTTCAAGTATACTTAATGAGGGACTATTGCAATGTTATATAATCTGTTATATCCGTCGGCGGAGCGGGCAGAATGGATGCAAAGCTGGCTGACCGTGCCGTCTCGGGCGGCGCTGGCTTTTTTTGCGGCTTTAGCGTTGGGGTTGTTGTTTGGCGGCCGTTTGATTGAATTTTTACATCATCATCAGAAAAAAGGACAGCCCATTCGCGAAGACGGTCCCCAGTCGCATCTTCTGACCAAAAAAGGAACGCCGACGATGGGCGGTTTGCTGATTTTGGGAACGGCAACCGCGGCAATTTTGCTGTTTGCCAGTTTGCTTAATCCGATGGTTTGGGTTTGTCTGGCGGTTATGTGGATTTATGGGGTGGTCGGTTTTGCCGATGATTATGTGAAAGTTACCAAACAGACTTCCAATGCGATGACGGCCAAGATGAAACTGCTGCTGCAATTTATGACGGCGTTGGTTTCGGTTCTGGTCATTTCTTATTATACGCCGGCGGGCAGCCGTTATTCGCTGACAATTCCCTATTTTAAAGATCTGGCGCTGAATTTGTGGCTGTTTTATGTTCCCTTTGCGATGGTGGTGATTGCCGGGGCTTCCAATGCGGTTAATCTCAGCGACGGCTTGGACGGTTTGGCAGGCGGTCTGCTGGTGGCGGCTTTTGCTTTCTTTGCATTGGCGGCTTATGTTTGCGGAACAGATGTTGCGCAGTATTTTTATGTTCGCGCGTTGCCGGGGATGGGCGAGGTTGCTGTGGTTTGTGCTGCGGTTGCCGGGGGATGCGTCGGCTTTTTGTGGTTTAATGCCCCGCCGGCGAAGGTCTTTATGGGCGACACCGGGTCTTTGGCCTTGGGGGCTTTGCTCGGGACGGTGGCAGTAATGCTGAAGCAGGAAGTTATGCTGGCGATTGTCGGCGGGATTTTTGTGCTGGAAGCGCTTTCGGTGATGATACAGGTTTTTTGGTTCAAGCGCACCGGGCGGCGCGTTTTTAAAATGGCACCGATACATCATCATTTTGAACAATGCGGCTGGCCCGAGACGACGGTCGTGCTGCGTTTTTGGATTGTGGCGCTGATGTTGTTGCTGGCCGGTTTGCCGGCATTGGCAATGAGATAACGGGAGAGGGCCGAGGTGTTTACGTTTTCAAGAAACAGCCGCAGCATTTTGGGCAACTGGTGGTGGACGGTTGACAAGACGTTGCTGATGCTTATCGGCGCTTTGGTTTTTATTGGCGTGTTTCTGAATTTTTCGGCCGGTCCGGCGGTGGCTAACCGTATCGGCATTGACAGCTTCCATTTCGTTAAGCGCCAGTTGGTGTTTATTCCGTTGGCCGTGGGGCTGATGCTGTTTCTTTCCATGCAGAACCTCAAGACAATCCGCCGAATTGCCATTGTCGGTTATGCGGGAACGATTTTTCTGATGATTTTGACGATGTTTTGGGGCGAAGAAATTAAGGGAGCGACCCGTTGGATCAGAATTTTCGGGTTTTCTTTGCAGCCTTCGGAATTTATTAAGCCGACTTTTGCAGTAGTGGCGGCCTGGCTGTTTGACGGGCAGAAGCGATATCAGGATTTTCCGGGGAATTTGCTTTCCATGAGTCTGTATGCTTTTACGGTCAGCCTGTTGTTGATGCAGCCTGACGTCGGTATGACGATTGTGGTTTCGGTGATTTGGCTGTTTGAGTTCTTTTTGGCCGGATTGTCGATGAAGTTTATTGCGGTTTTGGGCGTCGCTTTTGTGGGAATGATTGTCATGGCTTATTTTACTTTTGACCATGTTCACACCCGTGTCGACCAGTTTTTGGCTTCCGGCGGCGAGCTCAGTTATCAGGTCAAAAAGTCAATGGAGGCATTTCATAACGGCAGTTTGTTCGGCATGGGGCCGGGCGAGGGCGTGGTCAAGCTCAATATTCCCGATGCGCATACCGATTTTATTTTTGCGGTGGCCGCCGAAGAATACGGCATGCTTTTGTGCCTGCTGATTGTGGCGGTGTTTGCGGTGATTGTGATCCGTTCGATGCTGATTTCGCTAAAGGACAACAATCTGTTTATTATATTGTCGGCGGCGGCGCTGAGCGCTTCGTTCGGATTTCAGGGGATTATCAATATGGCTTCGACCCTGCATCTGATGCCGACCAAGGGGATGACCCTGCCGTTTATTTCTTACGGCGGTTCTTCTTTGCTGGCAACGGCGCTCGGAATGGGAATGCTGCTGGCGATTACGCGTAGAAACGTTCATGCGGAGGATAAAGATGAAACATATTAGAAAAAAAGAAAAGCCTTTGATTGTGCTGACCGCAGGGGGAACCGGCGGACATGTTTATCCGGCCGAAGCTTTGGCGGAAGAACTTTTGAAACGCGGATACCGTTTGGCGCTGATTACCGACAACCGGGGCAAGAACAATTATAAAGGCCGGCTGGGGGAAATTCCCAATTATGCGGTTTATGCGGGGGCTCTGGTCGGAAAGTCGCGGTGGTTCAAAATCAAAAGTTTGTTCAAGACTTGCGTCGGGATTATGCAGGCCGGCGTTTTTATGCTTAAGAACCGTCCGGCCTGCGTGGTCGGGTTTGGCGGCTATGCTTCTTTTCCGGCGGCAATGGCGGCAATTTTGCTGGGGCGCGATTTGGTTATTCATGAACAAAATGCAGTCATGAGCCGGACAAATCGTTTTTTGAGCAAATATGCCGAGCTGACGGCGCAGAGCTTTCGCAATGTTAAATACGCTCCCAAAAACGGACGGCAGGCGGTTACCGGAATGCCGGTGCGGCAATCGATAGCCCTTCTTGCCGGCCATAATTATCCGGAGCGGACGGCGGCGCAAAAGTTTCAGCTGATGGTTTTGGGCGGCAGCCAGGGAGCTAAGGTGTTTGCCGAGGTTATTCCGCAGGCGGTTGCCGAATTGCCGGAGAGCCAGCAGAAAAAACTGCGCATTTTTCAGCAATGCCGCGATTGCGACGTCAAGAGCCTGCAAGAAGCTTATGCGGCAACCAAAGCGGAGGTGACGGTTTCGCATTTCTTTGGCAATATGGATGAGTTGTATGTGGGAACGCATTTGATTATTTCGCGAGCCGGCGCTTCGTCGGTTTCGGAAATTGCGGTTGCCGGCGTTCCTTCAATTTTGGTGCCGCTGCCGATTGCCGCCGACGATCATCAGACGCAGAATGCCGCCGAAATCAACAAAGCAGGGGCGGGCATTGTGCTCAAACAAAAAGATTTTACCGTTCAGAAGCTTAAAGAACTGCTTGAAGATTTTATCAAAAATCCCAAAGAGCTTAAAAAAATGTCGGACAAGGCGCATAAGGTCGGGATTAAGAATGCCGCCGAACGTTTGGCCGACGCCATTGAAAAAGAAATCAGCGTCAAGTGGTGATTTAAAATATTTTTCCAGGAGGAAAGTCATGTTCAGAAAGTCAAAAAAGTGGTTTAAGGACAATTTGGTGGAGATTTTGCCGGAAGTGAAAGGGACGTATAAGAAAGACGTTCCAATGTCGAAATACACCTGGTTTGCCGTCGGGGGGCCGGCGGAGGTGATGTTCAGTCCCCATGACGAAAAAGATCTGGCGCTGTTTTTGAAAACCAAGTCTTATAACCTGCCGATTTGCGTCGTCGGCGGTGGTTCCAACCTGTTGGTGCGCGACGGCGGGATTCCGGGTGTGGTGATTAAACTGGACAGCAAATATTTTCGACGCATCATTGTCAACGAGGACAAGAGCATTACCTGTTTTGCCGGGGTGAAGAACGTGGAGCTGAAGAAGGTTATGCTGGAGCAGGAACGCGGCGGGCTGGAATTTTTGTGTTCCATTCCCGGCGTTATCGGCGGGTCGGTGAAAACGAACGCCGGCTGTTTCGGACGGTCGGTCAAAGACGTGATTCAGTCGGCAACCATTGTGAACGGAAACGGGGAGCAGGCGGTCGTCGGCGTGGAGGATTTGATGTTGTCTTATCGGAGCAGCTTTTTTCCCGACGACTGGATTATCACGTCCATAACTTTCAGAACCGAGCCGTCGTCCAGGGAGCAGATTGGCAAGATTTTGGAAGAGCAAAAGCAATACCGGATGCAGAGCCAGCCTTATAATGAGCGGACGGCGGGGTCGACTTTTAAAAATCCCGAGGGGCTGCGCGCCTGGGAGCTGATTAAAAAAGCCGGCTGCTGCGGGCTGTCCGTTAATGGGGCGAAGGTTTCGGAAAAACACTGCAATTTTCTGATTAACACCGGAAACGCAACGGCCCATGATTTGGAGACGCTGGGCGAAACGATTGTTTCAAGAGTAAAAGAAGCGACTTCGATTACTCTGGAATGGGAAGTCAAACGGATGGGGATTAGCAAATAAGCGATGTCTGAAACCCCGGAAAATAAGAGTGAGGATCAACAGCCGAAGAAAGCCGCTCAGCCTGCGGACAACAGGGTCTTTTTGCCGCGGGAGTGGCCGCAGCGGCTGCTCGGCAGTTTGTTTATTCTGGCGCTTATCGGGGCTGCCGCATTTGTAACCGTGACGGTTAAGGAAAGTCTGGTCAGCAAGAAGTTTGAATCTTTGCAGCAGGATTTTTATGATTTTACCGACCGGCTCGGCTTTACGATTGACGAGATTGTCATTCAGGGACGCAAGCGTACCGACAAGGCTGCGTTGCTGAAAGCGATCGGGCTATCGCGTGAGGACAATATTTTTGAAGTTGATGTTTATGCCCTGCAAAGACGTTTGGAGACTTTGCCCTGGGTTCGGCAGGCGGCGGTAAAAAAGACCTTTCTGCCCAATGTTGTCAGCATTTCTCTGCGAGAAAAGGAAGTTCAGTCCTTGTGGCAGATTTCGGAGAAGTTTCATCCGATTGACGAGGACGGCAAGGTTATTGATGCCGAATATGTGCCCGACAAACCATTGCTTCTGATTGTGGGGGCCGGAGCGCCGGAAAATATCAACGGCCTGTTAAGGATTATCAAGAAAGACAAAGCGGTTTTTGAACGGGTGAAGGTTGCCAATTTTATTTCCAAGCGGCGGTGGAATCTGGTGTTGGACGATATTCGCGACGGCATAACCATTAAGCTTCCGGAGGAGAATGCGGAAGCGGCCTGGAAAAAATTGATAAAATTAAACACAACAAAGGGCATTCTTAAACGTAAATTAACTATCCTGGATTTAAGATTTAAGGGAAAAATAGGTATCAGGCTCCGCAAAACGCCGGAAAATCCCGAAATAAGACTTAATAACGGCAGGGAGCGCAATACCTGACAGAGATTGAAAAATTTTTATTGGGGGGAACAGCGTGACGCATTCTTTTAACAGACTGACGACTTTTGCGGCTTTGGATATTGGTTCGTCCAAGGTATGTTGCGTTATTGCAAAGATCAGCCGGGACGGAAGAATTAATATTGCCGGATATGGTTATAATGCCTCCAAGGGAATAAAAAACGGGATTATTACCGATATCGGGCAGGCGACGCTTTCGGTCTGCAATGCGGTAGAAACCGCAGAGCAAATGGCCAATGAGCGCATCAGCAAAATTATCGTCAATGTTTCCGGCGACAAAATCCGCAGTTCGGTTAAAGACGCGACAATCACCTTAAACAAGAACCGGCCGATTAATGAATCTGACATCAACAAGGTGATTGAAAAAGGGATTAACAAAATTAACGTGGAAGGCTGTGAGCTTATTCACTGTCTGCCAACCAATTATCGACTGAATTTTGGCGAAGAAATCAAGGATCCGCGCAATATTTTCGGAGAAAACCTGTCAGTAGACATTATGCTCGGGTTGGTTCCGGATATGATCTATCGCAATTTGGCAACGGTGATTGAAAACGCGCATCTGGAAATTGTCGGAAAGGCTTTTTCGGCTTATGCTTCCGGTTTGGCCTGTTTGGTCGATGACGAAAAGGAAATCGGGGCGACGGTGGTTGACATCGGCGGCGGCATGACCAGCATTGCCAGCTTTCGTCACGGTTTTCCGGTTTATTTCTCTTCTATTCCGGTGGGCGGAAACAATGTTACCAATGACATTGCGTTTGGACTGACGACTTCCTTTGCCCATGCCGAACGGCTGAAGACGCTTCATGGATGCGCTTTTCTGACCCGTAAGGACAGCGAGGAAACCATCAATGTTTATCCGGTCGGGGAAGAAGACGACAGCAGCATCAAACAAATCACAAAGGCCGAGCTGATCAGCATTATTACGCCGCGGATTGAGGAGATTTTTGAGCTGGTTAACCAGAAGTTGGAGGAGCAGGGGCTGAAGGACATTTCCAGCCACCGGGTGGTCTTGACCGGCGGCGGCAGCCAGCTATCGGGTATTCGCGAAGTGGCGACCATGGTGCTTGACAAGCAGGTGCGCATCGGCCGGCCGAAGAATATCAGCAATCTGCCGGAAATTCTTTATAATCCGGCTTATTCCACCTGTATCGGCCTGTTGTTGTTTGCATTGAATTATACCGAACGCAAGCCCAATAAGATTGTCAACAAGCCGGCCGGAAATTCCGGTGCCTTGGGCAAAATTCTGGGGTGGATAAAGCAAAATTTTTAGGCTTAGTTACTAAATCTTAATTTATTGCACTATATTATGTCTGATAAGTAGAAAGAATTAAATTTTGGAGTCAGTAGAACCATGTCAATCAAGTTAGCAGTACCGGAACAAACAGTTATGCATCTTAAGCCGCGGATCTCGGTGATTGGTGTGGGCGGCGGCGGCGGCAATGCCGTTAATAATATGATTGCCCAAAATCTGGAGGGCGTTGATTTTATTGTTGCCAATACCGATGCGCAGGCTTTGGCTCATTCTTCAGCCAGCCGCAAAATCCAGCTCGGTTTGGAGACGACGCAGGGGCTTGGTGCCGGAGCGCGTCCGGAAGTCGGAAAAATGGCGGCAGAAGAAGCCAAAGACGAGATTGAAAAAGAGCTGGAAGGCGCCAATATGGTGTTTATTACTGCCGGAATGGGCGGCGGTACCGGCAGCGGCGCGGCTCCGGTCGTTGCCCGGCTGGCCAAGCAAAAGGGCATTTTGACGGTGGGCGTGGTAACCAAGCCGTTTCAGTTTGAAGGCAAGAAAAGAATGGAAACCGCCGAAAATGCGGTTGAAGATTTTACCAAAGAAGTTGACAGCATTATCATTATTCCCAATCAGAATCTTTTTCGGATTGCCGATAAAAAAACAACTTTGGCCGACGCTTTTGTTATGGCGGACAATGTCTTGTATGCCGGGGTTCGGTCGATTACCGACCTGATGATGATGCCGGGTCTGATTAATCTTGATTTTGCCGACATCAAGTCGATTATGGAAGACAAGGGCAAGGCGATTATGGGAACCGGCGAGGCCGAAGGCGAAGACCGGGCGGTCAAGGCTGCCGAGCAGGCTTTGTCGAATCCGTTGCTTGACGATTGCTCAATGAGGGGAGCCAAAGGGGTGCTGATTAATATTACCGGCGGCCCGGATATTACGTTGTTTGAGATTGACGAAGCGGCCAGCCGGATTAAGGAAGAAGTTGATGAAGATGCCAATATTATCTTCGGGTCCAGTTATGACGAAACGCTGGCCGGAAAAATCCGGGTGTCGATAGTGGCGACCGGTATCGGAGAGAAAGGCGCTCCGGCAAAACCGAAGGCCGTTCAGAAGGCGAAAGAATATCTGGAAGAAAGTTATAATCGCGGAGAAGAATCCGTGGCTGCGGTTGCCGCGGCGGTCGAGCTGGATTCCAATTTGGAAAAGTTTTCGGCGGTGAAAGAAGATGTTGCGGCCGAAATTTCGGAAACTATCGAAAGCGCAGAGATAGTTTCGATTGAGGAAAAGCAGAACGGAGGCGTTGAGGCGGTTGCCGGGCAGGATAAGGTTCGTCATATCGAAGATTTTGATATGCTGGAAAAATCTGCCGTTATGGAGGATATGCCCAAGTCTTCGGCTTTGTTTAAGGCAATTATTAATAAGGCTGAAGATGCCAATGACGCAGCCGATTTGGCGAGTGCGTTGTCATCCAGCGAGAACGGCTTTGCTCCCAAGACCGTAATCCGGACGGTTGAAGAAGAGCCAGAGTTGTTTCCTGACCATAATCCGGCAATTTTCGCTCCGAAAAGACAAGAGGAGCCAGAAGAGCTGATTGTGGAAGATGAAGACGAGGATTATACGCCAACCCTGATTGAGCGTGTTACCGGTTTCTCTATTGCCAGACGGAACAAGAAAAAACAGAAGGAAAAAGAGGCCGGGCGCGTCCAAGAGCCGATTTCGCCCTCTTTTTCGGAAGATTATTCCGAAGATCGGATGAATCTGGATATTCCGTCATTCTTAAGAAGGAAATAACAGCCCTAAAGATTGTGTTAAAAGCTCTGCATATTGGCAGAGCTTTTTTTGTACTCGAAAATTCCCGGCTATGCGGGAGGTAGACGCTTTGTTTGTTGACAAAAATTTGCGCTTATGTTATTTTCTTTTGTAAAAATGATTATTAATTTTAAATCTTATTTTGTATGGAAACATTAAATTTTTCTTTTTGGCAGGAAATTTACAGTATTGCCATGGGCGCGATTTCCATGTTTTTGGTGATTGTGATTCATGTTTATTTCAGAGAGCTGAAGCGGTTGGGCTTAGTGCCATTATGGCTTTGTCCGTCGTTTATTGTCGGAATGCCGTTGGTGGTGTCGGTTTTGCTTATTGGCAACAGCGTTACCGGTTTTTCATTGGATGTACTTTGGTCTTTTGTCGGAAGTATGCCCATTTGCTGGGGAATTAATGAAAAGGTGTTGCGTCAGAAGATGCAGCCGTTGGTAGGACCGTTGCGCCGGAAAGCTTATTATAGTGTTTTGAAAGACGCCAATCTGCAAAGGTTTTTTTTGCAAACTGAAAATAAAGACGGGTTTGAAATATTTTTGGCTTATGGTTTGCTGGTGGAACCGGGAGAATATTTGTGGAAAGATCGTGAGGCTTTTCATGCGGATCTGCAAAATTTTCTGGACAGGAATCCCGGGCTGGCTTTATCTGACTGGAAAGTCGATCTTTTGAAAGCGTATAATTATCAGTTTCAAGGGACGTCTGTTTCCGTGCCGGCAAAGGGCTGTCCGGGAAGTGAAGGAAATATTTGTGGTTCAAAGCAGTTAGCCAATTATAACGGCCGGACTGATTATTAATTTAAATAGTATTATTGAATGGAACGGTTAATAGAATTATCGCTTAATTTGTTAATTGGCATCGGTATCGGATTTTGTATTGTTTACTTGCGTAAGCTTATTGATACGCTGGTTGAGATGAGGTTGGTTTCGGCAGGCAATGCTTTTTGGTGTTTGTCTTTAGGGATGTTTGTCTTGTCGTTAATGATAACAATTCCGCTTGTTTACTGGAAAATGCGTTTGCTGTTTCCGATTAGCCTTTTAGGCGGTTTGCCGATTGTTGTTGCGATTAATCGGCAAAGAGTGTCAGAGCAGCTGCAACCGACGATTATGCTTTTTCGGAAGTATTGTTATCGCCGCAAGATGGCGCCAAAGGCTCTGAAAAAGCATATTTCCGGTTTCAAGAGCCGGGAAGATATGGCCGATTGGCTCAAAACAGGCTGGCTTTTGCCGAACGGAGAACCGTTGTGGGGCGATTACCGCCGATTTCGGGAAGACGTGGAACGTTTTTTGGAAGAGAATTATGTTTCGGAATTTGCCGTTTGGCAGCATGAGGTTCTGAAGAGCTACGGGCTTGAACCGTTGGAGAAGCCGGAGCATGATTAAAGGAGCAGATTTTCTGCTCCTTTTTTTGTTGGGAGATCGGCTGAACGTTTATTTTGCGCAGAGTTGGCAGAACTCGTTTTTTTTGTGTTGCAGCATAGAGGCATTTTCCGGGGACAGCGCGCCGGGTTTGCGTGCAATGGCGTATTGCGGCAGCAGACGTTTGATTTCTGCGGTTGGCCGGTTCCACATCTTGGGGCGGATGCGGATTTTTTTGCCTTGGCCGGCAGAAACGCGCGCCGTAAATTCACCGCTTTCGGCGTCTTCAAATTCATTCAGGGTTAACCTGATGTTTTCCAGAGTTCCGGGAATAAGAAATTCGATAAATTCTCCGGGATTAATATAGTTGCGGATTTCAAAGACTGCGTCATCGCCCTGCCATTCGACAATCGAACCGGCGAAAAGCCAGTCGCCCAGGGTGCGGGTGTATTCATAGTTTTGGGAGACGTTCGTCAGTTTGCCGTCATGAAAGCCAAGGCAGTAGCCGCGGTTTTGCAAAGTGTAGAGGTCGTCCATGTATTGGCGGTAATCCCAATCCTGCGGCGACTTGTAATAGTCGTCAATCGCCCGGCGGTAAGCGCGGGCAACGACGCCGGTGTAGTATTCGGTTTTGTTGCGGCCTTCGACTTTGAGCGAATCGATGCCGATTTCGAGCAGTTCGTTCAGACGCGGCATCAGGCACATGTCTTTGGAGTTGAGAATATAGCCGCCGTGTTCGTCTTCAATAACCTCAAAATATTCTCCGGGACGAAACTCTTCTTCAAGCAAGAACTCAAAGGCGTCTTTGTTGTTTTCATTGATTTCGATTTCTTTGACAGAACCGTCTTTCAGGCGCAAATGCAGTTTGTAGTGCCAGCGGCAGCAATGGGCGCATTTGCCCTGGTTGGCGCTGCGGTCGGCGAGATAATTTGAAATCAGGCAGCGGCCGGAATAAGACATGCACATGGCACCGTGCATAAAGCATTCAAGCAGAATATCCGGGCATTCGCTGCGGATTTGTTTCATTTCGGAAAAGCTTACTTCGCGTCCGAGGACACAAAGTTTGGCGCCTTGGTTCTGCCAGAATTTGACAGCGAGGGACGAGCAGATATTGGCCTGGGTCGAGACAAAACGGTTCAGCTCGGGGGCGTGTTCCCGGACATACTCAAAAACGCCGGGATCAGCAATCAAAACGCCGTCCGGTTTGAGTTCCCTCAGGGTTTCGACAAATTGCGGCAGTTTGGAGACATCGGCGTTGTGCATGAACAGATTCAGGGTGAGATAGATTTTTTTACCGCGGGCATGAATGAACTCAATGCCTTCGTGAAGGTCGTCCATTGTCATTTTGGATTGGGCGCGCAGGCACATGTCCGGCGTTCCGGCATAAACGGCATCGGCGCCGTAGAGGACGGCGGTCTTAAGTTTGGTCAGGGAGCCGGCGGGCAGAAGAAGTTCGGCATGAGACAGGGGCATGGTTCTTAATCCTCAATCGTAATGTTTGTGGTATGGACCTCGAGTTCGCCCAGCGGGGTGTCGTCGATTTTGATTTTGGCAATAAATGGCGCTTTGCTGTTGGTTTCTTCCATAATCCAAAAATAAATCGGACGGTCTTTGGTCAAGTCCCACAGCAGGTCGTCGCCTTTTTCGCCCAGTTTGTCAATGTACATGGAGCATTTGGCTGCGGTTCCCGAAAACGGGCTTTTTTCGGTTGCGGGCAGCGTGTCCTGCCCTTCGTCTTTGAAGATGACATCGTAGCGGCGTTTGCCGTCAAAAACCTGCATCCGTGCGGCGCAGAACTTGAGTTGATTGTATTGCAGCGCCAGTTTGGCCATGACCGTCTGCAGGTCGGTCGTGTCTTTGTTGTCGGCGCGTTGCTCGATTTCAACTTTTTTTTCTTTGTCGTTTTTGGCGCTGATGCGGTAAATCGGTTCGCCGCGGTTGTTATAAACCAGCTCTTTGCGGCGGGAGTTGAAGCGCGAACGGGATTTGTATTTGTAGCTGGCGGTTTCCAGGCCGTCTTTTTTGATTTTTCCGGTAGTGGCGTATTCGGCTTTGAAGGGGTAAAGGGTGTCAAAGAGGCCGTTGGTGGCTACGGTTGAACGAACGCTGTAATCTTTGGGGGTCAGCGAATAGGAAAAGCGGGTGCGGCTGGCGTCGAACACGCCGAGGCGAACGGCAAAATCGTGGGTAACGGTCACAGCCTGAGCCGCCGGAGCAAAGGCCAGCAAAAACAGCATAATCAGCAGGTTTTTTTTCATTCTTATTAGTCTTTCGTAAAACATTTTTGCATACAATAACATAAATTTTCAGAAAAGGAATAGGAAAATGCCTAAAAAAGTTTTGGTTTTAATGGGCGGATTTTCGGCTGAGCGCGAGGTAAGCCTGGTTTCGGGCCAGGGAGCGGCCGAAGCCCTCAGGTCCTGCGGATATGAGGTGGTTGCTCATGATCTCCGCGATGTGAAAGAGTTTATCAGGGTTTTGGAAGCCGAAAAACCGGATGCGGTATTTAACGCTCTGCACGGCAACTGGGGAGAAGACGGCGAGATACAGGGGCTGCTGGACTTGCTGCAGGTGCCCTACACCCATTCGGGGCTGTCGGCTTCGGCCTTGGGGATGGATAAGTTTCTGACCAAAGAAATTTGCCGCGGTTTGGGGATAAAGGTGGCGAACGGCGAGCGAATGACGGTTCGGGATTTTCGGGAAAGGGCAGCAGATTTGCCGATGCCGTATGTGGTCAAGCCGGTCAGCGACGGTTCCAGCGTCGGGGTGTTTATCGTTCATTCGGCGGCGGATTTGGAACAGATTCATTATGACGACGACGGGCTGGAAGTTTTGGCGGAGCGCTATGTTCCGGGACAGGAGCTGACTTGCGCGGTTATCGGCGGCAAAGCTTATGCGGTGACAGAGCTGCGTCCGAAAGTCAAGTTTTATGATTATCACAATAAGTATACCGCCGGGGCGACCGAGCATCTTCTGCCGGCCGAGATTCCCGAAGACGCTGCCGAAACCTGCAAGCGTTATGCCGAGCGGCTGCATAAGGCTTTGGGCTGCAAGACGGTGTCGCGCTGCGATTTTCGCTATAATTCCGAAGACGGCGTCGTCTTTTTGGAAATCAACACCCATCCGGGAATGACGCCGTTGTCGCTGGTGCCCGAGCAGGCGAAGTATGCCGGCATTTCTTACGCGGAATTGTGTCGGATGCTGGTTGAAGAAGCCGGCTGCCGCCCACGGTGAGAGGGAGTAACACGTGCCGAACAGAGTTTTGATTATTGCCGGTCCGACGGCTTCGGGAAAATCACGGCTGGCGGTTGATGCTGCGAGGCATTACGGGGGCGTGGTGATTAATGCCGACTCTCAGCAGGTTTACAAACATATTCCGATTTTGTCGGCTTGCCCGAGCGATGATGAGCGAAAGCTGGTTCCGCACCGTTTGTATGAGATTTATGAACCGTCGCGCGCCGGTTCGGTTGTTGACTGGCTGGAGCTGGCGGTTGCGGAAATCAAAAAAGCCTGGGCTCAAAAACTGTTGCCGGTGGTGGTGGGCGGAACCGGGCTGTATATTGACAATCTGCTTAACGGCACGACCCCAATTCCGGAAACGCCGCAGGATGTTCGCAGCAAAGTGGCAGCGCTTTTGACGGCAAAGGGGGTTAATGCTCTGCATGCCGAACTGGGCAAGATTGATCAGGAGAGCGCGGCACGCCTGAATCCGAACGATACGACCCGGGTTCGCCGCGCGTATGAGGTTTTTATGGCAACCGGGCGGCCGTTGAGCCTGTGGCATAAGCTGCCGTTGGTTCGGCGTTTGCCGGAAGCGGCGTTTTATGTTATCAGGCTGCTGCCGCCGCAAGCCGAGCTTGACGAACGCTGTGCCCGGCGTTTTGACCAGATGGTGAAAGCGGGAGCGCTGGCGGAGGCAGAATATATGCGAGGACTGAATTTAAGTTCCGGACTGCCGGCGATGCGGGCGCTGGGGTTGACGGAGCTCTTGGATTATCTGTCCGGAAAGTGCAGTCTTGACGATGCCGTCCGGCTGGCCAAGCTGCACAGCCGGCAATATGCCAAACGCCAGCGGACTTGGTTTGGCAATAAACTTCAAGCCGATATGACCCTGAATGAATGTTATCGGGGAGAGGTTCGGTTTGAGGATTTGAAAATTTAATTTTTTTGACTAAAGGCTGTTAAAAACGATTTAACTTGTTGCACAATAAGAGTTATCGTTATAAAAAATAAGAAACATGTTTTTAATGATATTTGTGGAGAGGTATATATGCTTGCAAATTTAATGGGATGGCTGTCGGCTGATATGGCTATCGACCTGGGTACCGCCAATACTCTGGTATATGTCAAAGGCAAGGGGATTGTGCTTAATGAGCCTTCAGTGGTTGCCATTGAAGAATATCGCGGCAAGAAGCAGGTATTGGCCGTCGGCAACGAAGCAAAGCTGATGCTGGGGCGTACCCCCGGGAATATCAGCGCCATCCGTCCTCTGCGCGACGGCGTAATTGCCGATTTCGAAATTGCCGAAGAGATGATTAAGTACTTTATCCGCAAAGTTCATAACCGCCGGACGTTTGTGTCGCCGATGGTTATTGTCTGCGTTCCTTCCGGTTCGACGGCGGTTGAACGGCGCGCGATTCAGGAATCCGCCGAAGCAGCCGGCGCCCGTAAGGTCTGGTTGATTGAGGAACCGATGGCGGCGGCTATCGGTGCCGATTTGCCTGTTACCGAACCGACCGGAAGCATGGTTGTTGATATCGGGGGCGGTACGACGGAAGTTGCCGTGTTGTCGTTGGGAGGTATTGTTTTTGCCCGTTCGGTTCGCGTGGGCGGCGACAAAATGGACAGCGCCATTATTTCTTACATTCGCCGCAATCATAACCTATTGGTGGGCGAAGGCAGCGCCGAGCGCATTAAAAAAGAAATCGGTTCCGCTTGCCCGCCGGAAAGCGGCGAAGGCCGGGTTATTGAGATTAAAGGGCGCGATTTGATGAACGGCGTGCCCAAAGAAATTATCATTACCGAGCGTCAGGTGGCCGAAAGCCTGAGCGAACCGGTCTCTCAAATCGTTGAGGCGGTTAAGGTCGCTTTGGAGCATACGGCTCCCGAACTGGCTGCCGATATTGTTGACAAGGGGATTGTTTTGACCGGCGGCGGCGCTTTGCTGGCCAATTTGGATCAGGTTTTGCGCAATGCGACCGGGCTGCCGGTTTCGATTGCCGAAGAGCCGCTGGCCTGCGTGGTTAAGGGAACCGGCAAGGCTTTGGATGAAATCGGGCGTTTGAAAGCAATTCTTTCGACGATGTATTGATTTTTGGAGTTCGCAGGCTGCCGGTCAAAATTTGCAGGGCCGGTTGTCTGCGGGCTTTCCGTATTTTAAACCGGGTGCCGTTGGGCGGTTAAATTGGGGAAGTCATGAAAAGGCGGAAAAGTTTATTTATGCATTTGAGCAATATCCGGCTTCTGGCAAAGAAGTTTGCTTTGGTGCTGTTGTTTCTTTCCGCGTTTGTTTTGATGCTGATTAATAAAACGGATACCGCGATTATTGAAAAAACGTCTTCTTTGGCAACAGATGCGGTCAGTCCGGTAATTGACGTTTTGGTTATTCCGGCCCGTTCCATTGCCGGAATTTATGATTATCTGAAAGAACTCAAACAAATTCATAAGGAGAATCAGGAACTGCGCAAAGAGAACCGTAAGCTGCTGCAGGTAAAAGACCGGGCACAGGCGTTGGAAATCGAAAATCGGATTTTGGCGCAACTGCTGAATTATGTTATTCCGCCGGAAGCAAAATTTATTACGGCCCGGGTTATTGCCGAAGAAGGCGATGCTTTTTCGCATTCTCTGATTGCCTACACCGGAGATTCTCCCGATGTGCGCAAAGGGCAGGTGGTGTTGAGCAACCGCGGCGTGGTCGGACGAATCGAACAAGTCGGCAAGCTTTATTCCAAAATTATTCTGATTACCGATATTAACTCAAAAATTCCGGTGATGGTTGAACGGACGCGGGTGCGCGGAATCTTGACAGGGGACAATACGCCGACTCCGAAAATGGTTTTTATTCCGCTGGAAGCGGAATTGACTGTCGGCGATCGGATCGTTACTTCCGGCGTGGCCGGGACTTTTCCGGCCGGTCTGCCTGTCGGCAAAATCAGTTCGATTGAAAAAAATAACGTTAAAATCAAAACTTTTACAAATCTTGAAAGGCTGGAGTATGTTAAGATTGTTGACTACGGCCTTTAAACGGTTGTATTTTGGGGTATTAGAGTGGTTTTGCCGGGGCTGACGTTAAGGCAATAGCGTGAAAAAAATGAGCGATGAGTTAAGCGAAAATATTGTTAATTATCTGCAACGGCTGTTACCGTTGTTTTCGTCTTTGCTATTGCTTTTTTTCTCTTATGTTCCGCTTGATTTTTTGCTTTTTAACAATATTCGCCCTGCAGTAGCGATGGTTTGCGTTTATTTTTGGATGATACACCGCCCTGATTTGTTTAATTTGGTTTCGGTTTATCTTTTGGGCGTTGTTGACGATGTGATCAGCAATGTTCCTTTCGGTACCAATATTCTGACTCTTTTGGTTCTGTACGTATTGATAAGCAATCTTTCACGTTTTCTTAACGGCAAACCGTTTATTATTACATGGTATGGCTTTGCGATAATTTCGCTGGTCGTGTTTTTGACCAAGTGGCTGGTTTTATCTGTTTATTACGGGCAGTTTTTGCCGCTTTCGATTGTCAGTTTCAGCTTTATGGTGACGGCGGCGGCTTATCCGTTTATCAGCCTGATTTTGGCTTTTGTGCAGAATAATCTGATTGCGGACGAGGAACTTTAATGAATCGCGATAATGACAAGGGAAAAGTTCTGATTAAACGCTCGCTGATTCTTGGGTTGGGCGAGTTTCTCCTGTTTATGGTGATTATTGCCCGTCTTTATTATCTGCAGGTATATCAGGCTGACCGTTACAAGACTTTGGCTGATGAGAATCGGATTTCCACCCGTTTGCTTATTCCGCCGCGGGGGGTTATTTATGACCGCAATCAGGTTATTTTGGCTTCTAACCGGCAAAATTTTCAGGCTCTGATTGTAGCTGAGCAGACGACAAATGTTCAGGAAACCTTAGACGCTTTTAAGAAAATAATGCCTCTGAGCGAAGCGGAAGAGGAACGGATTAAAAAAGAACTGCGTAAAAACCGCAGTTTTGTTCCGATTAAAATCAAAGACAACCTCAGTTGGGAAGAGGTTTCAAAAATCCAGCTTAATGCACCTGATTTGCCGGGGATTATCATTGATGAAGGCTTGTCCCGCTATTATCCTTTCGGAGAAGAGCTGTTTCATGTTTTGGGGTATGTTTCTTCGGTTTCGGCCAATGATGTTAAAGATGATCCGTTGCTTGAGATACCGGGGTTCAAGATCGGCAAATCCGGGATTGAAAAACTTTATGAAAAAAAGCTCCGCGGCCGCGGCGGTACGCTCAAACTGGAAGTTAACGCCTATGGGCGGATTATGAAGGAAATTGAAAAGAATGAGGGCGTGCTCGGCGAGCGGATTGATCTGACGATAGATGAACGCCTGCAAAAGAAGGCTTATGAACTTTTGGGCGAAGAAAGCGGCGGCGTGATTTTGATTGATGTTCATACCGGCGAGATCTTGGCTCTGGCTTCGACGCCGTCTTATGATCCCAATCGGCTGACGCAGGGCGTGAGTACGCAGGAATGGCGTGAACTTTCCGGAAATGAGCGTCGTCCGCTGACGAACAAGGTCGTTTCCGAGCATTATTCTCCCGGTTCGACTTTCAAAATGGTGGTTGCCCTGGCGGCTTTGGAGGCGGGGATAATCCGTCCGGAGACCAGATTTTTTTGCGCCGGTAAAATGTTTTTGGGGGATCATGCGTTTCACTGTTGGAAACACAGCGGGCACGGTTATTTGGATGTTGTTCAGGCGTTGCAACATTCCTGCGATATTTATTTTTATGAAACGGCACAGAAAGTCGGAATTGAAAAAATTGCCGAAATGGCCCGTCGGTTAGGGTTGGGAAAACAAGTCGGCATCGGCATTGCTCAAGAGAGTCCGGGACTTATTCCCGACAAGGCTTGGAAAAAACGCCGTTTTCGCGGCGCTCGCGGCGTTTGGCAGCAAGGTGAAACGTTGATTTCGGGTATCGGACAGGGATATGTTCTGACAACGCCGCTGCAGCTGGTAACGATGATGGCGCGGTTAGTTAACGGCGGTTATGAAGTCAAGCCGACTTTCACCAAAGTAGATGAAAAAGAACGCGTGCAGATGGATAAAATTAAAATTTCTTCCGCTTATTTGGATTTGGTCAAAGAGGGGATGTTTAGTGTAGTTAACATTCCCGGCGGCACGGCCTATGGTTCGCGTTTTAATTATAACGGACAGATGATGGGCGGCAAAACCGGAACCACGCAGGTTAAACGGATTACCATGAAGGAACGGCAGTCTGGGATTATCAAGGATAAGGATTTGCCTTGGCATTTGCGCAGCCATGCCCTGTTTGTGGGATATGCGCCGCATGATAACCCGAAGTATGCCGTAGCCGTGTTGGTAGAACATGGCGGCGGCGGTTCGTCTGTGGCTGCCCCGATTGCAAGCAAACTGCTTTTGGAGGCGGTTAAGCTGGACCCGACCAAGAGAACTGTAGATTAAGGTAGGCACGATGTATAAATATTATGAAACGAGTTTTAAAAATCAGAGCCTTTCTTTGAAGGAAAAGTTTTTTAATCTGAGTTTTTCCTATATTTTATTTATTGTCATTTTGGCTTCTATCGGGATTGTGGTCTTGTATTCCGCGGCCAACGGAAGCTGGCGGCCCTGGGCGATTAACCAGTTGATCCGCTTTGTTCTGGGGTTCGGCGTGATGATGGTATTTGCAATGACCGATATCCGCTTTTTTATGAAAATAGCCTATCCTTTTTATTTTGTTTCTTTGCTGTTGTTGATTTATGTGGAAGTTCGCGGTTCTATCGGCATGGGGGCGCAGCGATGGATAGATCTGAAGTTTTTCAGCCTGCAGCCTTCGGAGCTGATGAAGATTGCGCTGGTTTTGGTTTTGGCAAAATATTTTCATTCCAGCTCATTGCAGAATATTGAGAGCATGCGAGGTTTGGTGGTACCGATTTTGCTGACGCTGTTTCCTGCTTTTCTGGTGATGACGCAGCCGGATTTGGGAACGGCGCTGATGTTGATTATGAGTGCCGGAGCAATCTTTTTTGTGGTGGGCGTTCAAATCTGGAAATTTGTGGTTGTGATGCTTGGCGGGGCGGTATTGATTCCGTTTGCCTGGCATTTTCTGCATGATTATCAGAAAAACCGGGTTTTGACTTTTCTTGATCCGGAGCGTGATCCTTTGGGGGCGGGATATCATATCATCCAGTCTAAAATTGCGCTTGGTTCCGGCGGCGTGTTTGGGAAGGGTTTTTTGAAAGGGACCCAGAGCCATCTGAATTTTCTGCCCGAAAAGCATACGGACTTTATTTTTACGATGTTGTCTGAGGAATTCGGCATGATTGGGGCGGTTTTTGTGGTTTTGCTGAATATTCTGATTATTGCGTATAGTTTTGGTTTTGCATTGCGCAGCACCAGTTATTTCGGCAAGCTTCTGGCCATCGGTTTGGCGACCAACTTTTTCCTTTATGTCTTTATTAATATGGCAATGGTTTTAGGGCTTATTCCGGTTGTCGGCATTCCGTTGGCGTTGATTTCTTACGGCGGTACGGTTATTCTCTCCGTTATGGCCAGTTTCGGCATAATTCTGTCGGTATGTATTAACCGTAATGTAAACATCGGCAAGTAAAAAGCTCGTCTAGCGGATTATTAGAGCCATTTTCATCGGTCTCAGAAAATCCACGTAGGTCAATCTACGCTAGGATTTTCTTCGCCTCGAAAAGAACTCTACTAATCTCACTATCCGAACTTTTTGCAAAGTTCGTATTTCTGTATACGCTAGGGTTTGTTTCGCCCCTAGAAATCACTCTACTAACCTCACTATCCGAACTTTTTTCGCGCTCTGTGGTTGTCTAGAGCAGTTTAGCTGGTCTCGAAAAACTCACGAAAAATCGACAATCGTATCTCATAAGAATTTTTCCTTGCAATTTTTGCTCTTTCCTTTATGCTTGTTTTTGCATTCGGGAGAGCCGGGTGTGGTGTCTGAAAAACATCTTACAGAAAAATATCCATCTCGTGGTGGAGGCTGCGGTATAAGTGCGCTTTGCGTATCGAAGAAGCAGGACTGTTTCTGTACAGTTTTTCAGCTCCGCCGCCTTTTCTTCAAGAATTGGCGGTTTTGTTTTAACTCGACAAAACAGGAGCTAAGAATATGATTGTAAAAAAAATTACCCCAAAAGATATTGGTCGTGCCGTAGGTTTTGAGCTGATGAAACTGCGTTGGGAGTATGGCATCAGAATCAAGCATGCCGCTTATTTATCCGGTGTGGAGCTCAAACGGGTTGATGCTGCCGAAGTCGGGCGCTTTGCCGGTTGGGAGAACACCCGGCGGCTGCTTGAACTTTATGATGTCGACATCAATATTGAACTTGTCCGCCGTCATTCGGAAAAGTATCCCCTTCATAAGCTTTGATTGAGAAACGGCCCCTCGTTTGAGGGGCCTGTCGGAGCAAAACCCGTTCTAATTGTCGCCGATGCGCAGAGCTTCAATGAAAGCGCTTTGCGGAACTTCGACCTTGCCGAACTGGCGCATGCGCTTCTTGCCTTTTTTCTGTTTGTCTAACAGTTTTCTTTTGCGGGTTACGTCGCCGCCGTAGCATTTGGCGGTTACGTCTTTGCGCATGGCCGAAATGGTTTCGCGGGCGACAATCCGGCCGCCGATGGCTGCCTGAATCGGGATTTTGAACAAATGCCGGGGGATTAAGTCTTTAAGCCGTTCGCAAATTTGGCGCCCGCGGCTTTCGGCATCGCTGCGATGGCAGAGAAAAGCCAAGGCGTCTACCGGTTCTTCATTAATCAAAATCTGTACCTTAACCAAATCCGATTCCGCATAGCCGGTCAATTCATAATCAAAGCTGGCGTATCCGCTGGTGATGGATTTCAAGCGGTCATAGAAGTCAAAAACAATTTCGTTGAGCGGAAGTTTGTAAACCAGCATGGCGCGGCTGCCGACATAGGTCAGCTCGATTTGTTCGCCGCGGCGTTCGGTGCAGAGTTTCAGAACAGCGCCGAGATAGGTGTCGGGAACCAGAATTGTAGCTTTGACCCAAGGTTCCTCAATAGATTTGATTTGAGTAACATCCGGCATATCGGCAGGGTTATGGAGCGTGATTTGCGAACCGTCGGTCAGGTTAATCTTGTAGGCTACCGAAGGTGCCGTGGTAATAATGTCCAGGTCAAATTCGCGGTCAAGCCGTTCCTCAATAATTTCCATGTGCAGAAGCCCGAGAAAGCCACAGCGAAAACCCAGCCCCAGAGCGGCGGAATTTTCGTTTTGATAGTCGATGCTGGCATCGTTGAGTTTGAGTTTGGCCAGCGCATCTTTAAGGCTTTCGTATTCGCTGCTGTCAACCGGAAAAATGGAGCAAAACACAACCGGGACCGACGGCTTAAATCCTTTGAGCGGTGTAGCACAGGGAACTTTGTTATCCGTAATCGTATCTCCGATATGGCAGTCGCTGACGCTTTTGATGCTGGCGGTAATAAAGCCGACTTCGCCGGGGTAAAGCGCGTCAATGTCTTGCATTTTGGGGGTAAAGATACCAACCTTGTCAACCAGATAGGTGTTGTTGTTGCTCATCATGCGGATTTGGGTTTTGCGCTTGAGTACGCCATCATGGATGCGAACCAGAATGATAACTCCGAGATAAGGGTCATACCAGCTGTCAATCAGCAGGGCTTTCAGCGGTGCGGAGGCATCTCCCTGCGGTGCCGGCAGGCGCCGTACAATCGCCTCCAAAAGCGCCAGGATGCCGAGCCCGGTTTTGCCGGAGGTTTCAACGGCTTCGGAAGTGTCCAGGCCGATAACGTCTTCAATTTGCTGTTTTACTCTTTCCGGTTCGGCCGAAGGCAGGTCGATTTTGTTCAATACCGGAATAATCTCATGATTGTTGTCAATAGCCAGATAGACGTTGGCCAGGGTCTGCGCTTCTACGCCCTGGGTGGCGTCAACGACCAGGACCGAACCTTCGCAGGAGGCCAGAGAGCGCGAAACTTCATAGGAAAAATCCACGTGTCCCGGCGTATCAATCAGGTTGAGCTGATAGGTTTTTCCGTCTTCGGCCGTATAGTTGAGCCGCACGGTTTGGGCTTTGATGGTGATTCCCCGCTCGCGTTCAATATCCATGGAATCGAGAACCTGCTCCTGCATTTCGCGGCTTTGCAGTCCGCCGCAGTATTCAATCATGCGGTCAGCCAGGGTAGATTTTCCGTGGTCAATATGGGCAATGATGGCAAAGTTGCGGATCAAATTTAAATCGGTACTCATCTTCTTTTTTTCCATGCACAAGATTATTTTTCTTGAAAATAGATTAATTTTTCTGAATAGGCAACATATATTGATTGAGAAAATGAATAAAAATGGTTATACTGGTTTTTATAAACCAGAAGGAGGCGGCAATGAGAGAGATAGTAGAAGTTGATTACGGTTCTTCCCGTTATGACGAGCTGGCAAAGTTGCGTTATAAGATTTTGCTGGAACCGCTGGGGTTTGAATTTTTAGACGCGCACCGTTCCAAGGAAGCGAATTATCTGCATCTTGCCTGTATTGAAAAGCTTGATGACGCCCTTTTGGGCGGTTGCATGCTGGCACCGGTGGACAATGAGGTTATTCGGCTGATGCAGGTTGCCGTTGACAACAAATATCAAGGCGAAGGCATCGGGCGCGAACTGGTAAAATATGCTGAAGCTCGAGCCAAAGAGGCCGGCTACTCCCAAATTGAAATGCATGCGATGCTTTCCGTTGTCGATTTTTACGAGAAGCAGGGCTATGTTCAAGAAGGCGATTTGATTGAGGAGAAGGGGGTTAGTTTCGCCAAAATGGTAAAAAAGGTTGTATAATGGTTTATTAGAGCCCGTTTCATCGGTCTCAGAAAATCCACGTATTATTTATACGCTAGGATTTTCTTCACCTTGAAAAGAACTCTACTAATCTCACTATCCAACCTTTTACAAAGGTTGTCAGGTGGATTATTAGAGCAGATTATTAGAGCAGTTTTAGCGGGTCTCGAAAAGTTGATCTCGCAAGCTCGCTCGTCACGTAAGGCTCTGTCTGCGCACGATGTGCTTGCCAATCGCCAACTATCGACTACATGTAGCTCATCTACATTAAAATTTTTTTCGCCCTAAAAACTATTCTGCTAAATCCATTCTCCAACCTTTTTGCAAAACGGTCTAGCGGGCAACTCATACAGATTTATCGGGGAAAATTTTATTATTTGTTTTACTATCCGAACTTTGGGTAAAAATTGTATTTTGAGTTCTTAGAGCGATTTAAATAAACGTCATCCCGCATTTTTCGTAGAAAAATGCCTTGGAATCCACGAATTAATATTTTTCTGAGGCTGCAAACACTCTGTTGTAGACATTTATAAAGAAAATCCGAAGGCCCCTTGATGTTTTTTCTGCCGGATAAACGAGCGGTGACTGTCATTGAGGGACGGTTCCGGGAAAAACAAACGAAGGATAAAAAAGGCGTAATTGAGAGGTAACTCAAAGTACGCCTTAATTAATGCTATAACAGGCTGATGTTGCCGGCGGCTTTTTTGCCGCGGTCGTCATAAATCTCAAAGTTTACTTTCTGTCCGTCGGCGAGGTGGCGGATACCGCTTTTTTCAAGAGAAGTGATGTGAACAAAAACATCTTTGTCGCTTTCATCGGGGCGGATAAAACCATAGCCTTTTTTGCTATTAAACCATTTTACGGTACCTTTTAACATTTACTCAATCCTTTTGATAGTGTTGTCGCGGTATATCCGGCGTTTTTCGATTGTGCGAAAAATACCGGATGTTTGAACCGGAAGAAAAAACCGGCAAAAAAGATATAAGCGGAGTGGAGAAATTTTCAATGGCCGGACGTTATTTTTTAGAATCAGACTAATTCGTCCACTTCTTCAATAATCTCGTTTCTTTCGTAAAAGTGTTTGAGATAACTGTGGGACAGCTGTTCGCTCCCGGGATTGCGGACGATGGATTGGTTGTTGTCATAAATGCCGATTTTATGGCTGCCGGAGTTTTTGGCTTCGCCTGGAACATCGTCATAAACGCCGCTGGCGGCCAGAGCTTCCAGCGCATTGGGGATATAGGTATTGGGGGAAGACACCTCCGGGCGGTTGTTTTTTTCTTCTTGTTTCTGAAAAGGAGAATCTTGCCGGTTTCCGCGATTGTCGGAATCGTTATTGTTAACCAGCACATTATTGGTGGTATCTATATTTTCTACAAAGCTTTCGCCATTCCCTCCGCGGCGATAATAATCGGCTTTTGAGGGGGCGTTGGGTGAGCCGGAAACTTTTCTAGTTGACGCGATACTCATTGATTTTCTCCAACGATTTTAAGAATTCCATTCTGGGAATTTATATATAAAATAGTATAACAGATAAAAAAATAAAAGTCTATAGCTATTTGATTTGCAGAGGAAAATCTGCTTTTTGAGCCGCTTTTGCGGGTGGAAAATTGCAGCTTGCGGGGGGGGGAGGGTTGGGTTTTAGATTTTAATTGCTTTGATGATACAGGCAAAACGCAAGATTAAAGCGGCTAATCGCGGGTGTCCGGAAGATGGAATCCCGAATCCCGAATCCGATTGATATTCATGTCGGAAGGCAGATTCAGCTGCGCAGAAGCATGCTGGGATTGACGCAGGGAGAACTCGGCAAGATTATGGGCGTTTCTTTTTATCAGCTGCAGAAATATGAACGCGGTCTGAACCGTGTCAGCGCTTCCCGGCTGTGGGATTTGAGCCAGTTGTTGGGGGTCGATGTCAATTTCTTTTATGACGATATGCCCGAAGAGGCGGCTAATTTGAGCCCCCCGTATGTTTGTATATGATTCCGACAGCGTGGCTTTTGAAAGAGAGCAGCTTTTGCGTATGCCGCCGGAAAAGGCTACCGAGGCGCTGCAATTAATCAACAATTATTTCAAAATTCCCAGTCCGCAGCTGGTACAGAATGTTTTTGAGCTCTTAAAAATTTTGAGCCAATGTTCAACTTATTATATTAAAAAACAACGGCAGCCATAATCTGACTGCCGGAAACAAAGCTTATCAACCGCGCTTTTTCAAGGAACGGAAAATCAGTCTTTCTTATCTTTGATTTTCTGTTCAAGCTCGTTTTTCTTTTCGGCCGCCGTTTTTTTGATGTTTTCCAGTTTTTTGAGGGCGACGGCTTTCCAAGCGTGCAGATTGTTGGCACCGAAAACCAAGACCAGAATGACAATAATCAGTACCCATTCCCAAAAATTTGAAAGCACTATATTTCTCCTTTTTTGTTTTGCATCAGGTTCAGCGTTTCGGTGGCGTCATAATCATCGTTGTATTCTTCGACCCGGCCGATTTGTTGCTCGTAATTTTCGGCAAGGCGGCCGGTTTCCGCCAAAACGGGTTTATTATGAATAATTTTTTGGATTTTTTCAAATCTAAATAGCGAATTATCCCTTAGATTTTGGGCGGCAGCGGCCACTTCTTCCAGTTCGCCGGCTTTTCCGCCGCAGTAGCAGACGCAATCGCAGCCGGCGGTCAGGGCGCTTTGTACCCGTTCGGACAAGGAGCCGCGAAGGGCATGCATGTCGACGGCGTCGCTGATAAGAAAACCGGCGAAACCGAGTTCGCCGCGGATAATCCGGCTGATGCCGGCAGCGGACTGGGTGAGGGGGTATTGGCTGTCAATTTCGGGCAGCATGATATGGGCGGTCATTCCGGCCGGAGAGTTTCGAAGCTTTTTAAAAGGCCGGAAGTCGGTTTGCAGTTTGGAAAGCGGGAGAGCAATCACCGGCATTTGCAGATGCGGGTCCGTGCTGCTGGAACCCAGTCCGGGCAGATGTTTGATACAGGGGCAGATGCCGTTTTCGATATAAGTATCGACCATCTTTTGCCCCAGGGCAGCAATAATTTTCCGGTCGGAGCCGAATGTCCGGCTGCGCAATACTGCCGAGGTTTCGCGGTGGCAAACGTCTATGACCGGAGCATAATTCCAGTTGATACCCGCGGCATACAGATCTTGGGAAATCAGGAGCGCATGGGCGGCAGCGGTTTGTTCGCCGGTTTCCAATCCGAAGCGGCGGGCGATTTGCCCCAGCCGATATTGTGAGGCATAGGTTCGGTAGTCCGGTTCGGACAGCCTTCTGACCCGTCCTCCTTCCTGGTCGATGCCGATAAGCACGTCGTTTCTGCCAATCGCTGTTTTAATATCGGCAACCAGTTGCCGGAGCTGCCGGGGAGAGGCGATATTGCGTCCGAAGAGGCTGACGCCCAAAGGATTGTAGCGGGAAAAAAGCCTTTTTTCCGCATCGGTCAGCGACAGTCCGGAACAAGAAAGCATGGCGGCAAGAATCGGTTTTTCCATCTTTTTTCCTAGAGCAGCATTTTTATCATGGTTTCGGTAAAGCCGCGCAGCCAAAGGGTCAGCGGATTGTTTTCCGAACCGAGCGCCTGAAACAGCAAAGGCAGCGCAATAAAAATAATGCCGATGCCAAGCAGGGCGGAGCGGGGAGAATGAAGGTAGCTTTGCGCCCAAGGCTTGTCTATCCAGCCGAGGAAAATTTTGGAACCGTCAAGCGGCGGAACCGGAATAAGGTTAAAGGCTGCCAGAATCAGATTGACCAGCATGAGGATAAAAAAGAAAGAAGCCAGCAGCATGGTCAAGACATTGGTGTCAAATCGGCCGAGCAGACGGATACAAGTGCCGCACAGGGCCGCGAGCAGGATATTAGCGGCAATGCCGGCGGAAGAAACCAGGAGGTTGTCGCGGGTCGGACGTTTGAAATAACGTTCGTCAACCGGAACAGGTTTGGCCCAGCCAAAAACAAATCCGCTGCCCGAAAGCAGCAAAAACAGCGGCAGGACGACCGAACCGAAAGGGTCAATATGTTTGAGCGGGTTCAGCGACAGGCGCCCTTCCAGACGAGCCGTAGGGTCGCCAAGCTTATTGGCGACCCAGCCGTGGGCAATTTCGTGAATAATCACGGAAATAATCAGGCAGACTGCGAAATATATAATTTCCAGAAAGTTGTTCTGCATGCTATTTTTTCTTTACAATGCAGCTTCCGCCCAGCGATTTGATTTCTTTGCAAAGGGCGTCGGCGCCGCTGCGGTCGGCAAAAGCACCGGCCTGAAGGCGGTAGAAAATCCCTTTGGCGCCAAGGTCGGCGGTTTCGATTTCATAAGGCTGGTTTTTCAGAACCGGATATTTTTTGGAAAGCGAAGCCCAAGAACCGGCAACGGCATTGCGGTTGGTCGAAGCCATTAACTGTACCTGCCAGGAGCCGGCGGCGGCTTTGGCCGGCTGAGCCGGTGTTTTGGCGGGGATGCTGATTTTTTCCGGTGTCGGCTGAGGAGCCGGAGCCTGCGGGGCTGGCGCAGGAGCAGGTGCCGGTTCCGGTTTTATTTCCTTAACCGGTTCTTTGGCCGGCGGCGTAGTTTCGGCCTTGATGATTTCTTCAGCCGCGGCAATGGTTTTTTCGGTTGACGGAACAGCCGGGGCAGGCGGTTCGGCCGGTTCGGCTTCCGGAACGATAATCGGCAGCTGCGGTTCTTCCGGCGGCGGCAGAATCGTTTCTACAGCCGGTGTGTCACCGACGCCTTTTTTATCAATAATGTTATAGACAGTTTTATCCTGATTGAGGATTTCCATTCCGCCCGGATTTTCCGGCTGAATTTTAATGGCGTCTTTGGGGCGGCGGATAACCGGAATTTCGTCCGGTGTGTCGGCCGCGTATTGCGGAGACAAAACAAACCAGCCGACGATTCCGGCCAGAACGATTCCGGAAACGGCGCCGATAAAGACATTTTTGGAAACATTCAGGTCGTTGCGTTTTTCTTCGTATTCCAAATTTGACTGACTGGCCAGCTTTTGCCGCAGGTCGTTAAGCAGTTCGTCATTGTTTTTGTTGTCTTCGGGGCGATCCAGAAGCATTTGTTTATCTCCTAATTTAATTCATCTTTTGGGACTATTGTATTTTATAATAATTTACAATCATTTAAAATCTAGTCATATTGTCAAAAAGTTTTTGGTGTTCGTCGAGCGCGCCCATGTCGGTCATGTTGGCAATGTAAGTGCAGACGATGCCGGCGATTTCGGTTTCGGACAGTCCGGAGGAAATTTTGCGGCGTTCGCAATCGGGGAGCAGGCGCCAATCCGACATGAATACGCTGAAAAGCTCTTCTACGACTTTTTGCGATTTCATGTCCATGCGGACAACGTTGGTGTGATTGTAAAAATGTTCGGTCAGAAACTGCCGCAGCAGTTTGATTTGTTTTTTGAGCTTGGCAGAGTGCGCGGCGACCGGCGAATCGAGCCTGCGGATGTCTTCGGCGGAAGAAACGCCGCTGTTGTGCAGGTTTTCTTTGGTTTGGTCCAGAATGTCAAAAATCATTTTGGCAATCATGCCGCGGGTAACGGCATAGATACGGATATTGTCGTCAATATTTGGATGTTCGGCCTCAAGGTTTTGGAATATTTCATTGATAAATGGCAGTTCTTTGAGGTCGGAAATGTCATAAAATCCGGCACGGAATCCGTCGTCAATGTCATGATTGAGATAAGCAATATCGTCTGCCAACGCAGCGATCTGGGCCTCGAGCGAGGCATAATGTTTGAGGTCGAGATCAAAAGCGCGGTTGAATTTTTGGAGAAACGGATTGAGCTTTCCGGTAATTTTTCCATGGTGTTTGACGGTGCCTTCCAATGTTTCCCAGGTGAGGTTGAGGCCGGGAAAATCCGGGTAATGGCTTTCGTATTCGGTGATGATGCGCAGCGCCTGGATATTATGGTCGAATCCGCCGTAGGGTTCCATAACCTTGCGCAGGCCGCGTTCGCCGGCATGGCCGAAAGGCGAATGCCCCAAATCATGCGCCAGAGCAATGGCTTCGCCGAGTTCTTCATTGAGCTCGAGGCTTTTGCACAAAGTGCGGGTGATTTGGGCGACCTCAATGCTGTGGGTAAGCCTGGTGCGGTAGTTTTTGCCCTCATGATAGGCAAAAACCTGGGTTTTTCCGTCGAGACGGCGAAAAGACATGGAGTGAATCAGACGGTCGCGGTCGCGCTGAAACGGCGAACGGATAATGTTGACAAAGTCCGGGTACATACGACCCCGGCTGTCTTTGGCTTTTACGGCATAAGCGGCGAGTTTCATAAAGTGCTTCCTTTATCAGACTTTTTATTGTATAAAAGCTTATTATATTAATCTTAACATTCGGTGAAAGCGTGAAGATGAAAATTGCAACTTTTAACATAAATTCGGTCGGGGCGCGGATTGAGCTGCTGACACAGTGGCTGAGAACGGAAAATCCCGATGTGGTTTTGCTGCAGGAAATCAAGACCGAATATAACGCTTTTCCGTTTTTTGAACTGCAGGCGCTGGGGTATGACGCCAAGGTTTTGGGGCAGAAGAGTTATAACGGCGTTGCGGTTTTGAGCCGGCACAAAATCCGGGTTGTCAGCGAGGGAATTCCCGGTTTTGCCGATGAAAACAGCCGCTATCTGGAAGTTGAGGTTGAGGACGGGGGCGAAGCTTATCGGATTGCCTCGATTTATCTGCCTAACGGCAACCCTCCGGCCAACAATCCCGGAGATAAGTCCAAACTGGCCTACAAGCTGCGGTGGATGGAATCTTTTTATAATCATGCGCGCGGTTTGCTCCTGCGGCATCAACCGGTGATTTTGGGCGGCGACTTTAATGTGATTCTGACGCCGGGAGACGTGTATGATCCCGGGGCTTTTCGGGATAATGCCCTGTTTTTGCCGGAAGTGCGGCGGCAGCTGTCTGCTGTTTTGCATTTGGGATATTATGACGCGTTTCGAGCCTTGCATCCGGTCGAAAACGGCTATACCTACTGGGATTACGGCGGCGGCGCTTTTCAAAATGATCTCGGGATGCGGATTGATTATCTGCTGTTGTCGGCGCAGGCGGCGGACCGGCTGGCCTCCTGCCGGGTTGACAGGGAGCTTCGGAAGCAGAACAAGCCGTCTGACCACACGCCGTTGATTGTCGAACTGAATAAGAAGAAAAATGACTAAAAACAAAGAAAAATTAAATTTGCCGGAAACTTTGCAATTGGAAGTTTCGGAAATCGGCAATGACGGCGAAGTTCTGGCACGGCCGACAGAAGCGCGTTTTGCGGCGGCAGGCAGCTTTTATGTTCTGCCTAACAGCCGGATCCGGCCGCCGCTGGTTCCGGGAGACCGTTTTTTGGCGCGAATCAGCGGCAAAAAAGGCGTTTATACGGCAAAACCGATGGTTCGTACCGCTTTTGCGCAGCCACAGGCGGAAAAGCAATACGGCGTGGTCGAAAAACGCGGCGGGCGGTATTTTATCGTTTCGGCGGAAAAGTCCAAACACACGGACATGTTGCTTGATAATCCCGGAAAGGTGCGGGACGGAGATTTTGTCAGCTATGTGTCGGAAGGGGCGCGCCGGTTCAAAGAAGTGCGGATTGTCCGCAACTTTGGCCCGTTTAATCTCGGCAAGGCGGCCTCAATGCTGGTGTTGGAAAAATACGGGATTCCCGAAACCTTTGACGCCAAAGTCGGCAAGGAGCTGGAGCGGCTGCCGAAGCTTGATCTGCAAGGGCGCGAGAATCTTGCCAATCTGCCGTTTGTGACGATTGATGGCGAAGATTCCAAGGATTTTGACGATGCGGTCTGGGCGGAGCGGACGCCGCTGGGATTCCGTCTGGGGGTGGCGATTGCCGACGTGGCGTTTTATGTGCGGCCGGGCAGCGAGCTTGACCGTGAGGCTTATCGGCGCGGAAATTCGGTTTACCTGCCGAATTTGACGATACCGATGCTGCCGGAAAAGCTGTCGAATGATTTATGTTCGCTGCGTCCGAAAGAAAAACGCCCGGTTATCGCCTGTTTTATGGAAATTGACGGTGCCGGACGGCTGCGGCAGTATGATTTTTGCCGCGGAGTGATAAAGTCGGCGGCCAGACTGACGTATCGGGAGGTTCAGGAAGCCCTTGACGGGCGGAAAAGCGAAAATATCGCCCCGGTGTTCAAGTCGGCGGTGCTGCCGCTGTATGAGGCATATTTGGTGCTGGACAGAGCGCGCAAAAAACGCGGGGCGCTGGAGTTGGAAACCACCGAGCTTAAAATCCGTTTTGACAAAGCGGGACAGGCAACGGCGATTGAGAAAGCGCCGCATTATGTTTCGGAAAAAATTATCGAGGAGTTTATGATTGCGGCCAATGTGGCGGCAGCTCAAGCTTTGGCCAAATGCCGGTTGCCGGTGATGTATCGGATTCACGACCGTCCGCAGCCGGAAAAGATGAAGGATATGATTCCGTTTTTGGAAGAACTAAAGATGAAGCTTCCTGATGCTCCGGCGCTCAAGCCGGCGCATTTTAACAGGATTATGGAAAAATGCCGCGAAAAGAATCTGAGTTCGGGGATTGATGACTTGGTGCTGCGGATGCAGTCGCAGGCGCAATACAGCCCGGACAATATCGGACATTTCGGTTTGGGGCTTAAAGATTATGCGCATTTTACGTCGCCCATCCGGCGTTATGCGGATTTGCTGATTCACCGCGCGTTGATTCGCTGTAAGAATTTTCCGGGCGGCGGTGCTTTGGAAAACGGAGCGACGCATGAGCAGTTCGTTGAGACCGGAGAACATCTCGGCGTGACCGAACGGCGGGCGGCGAGCGCCGAACGCGAAATGACGGCGCGGTATATTTCGGCGTATCTTAAACCTTCAGTCGGACAAGTGTACGAAGTCTGCGTCAGCGGGCTGACGACGGCGGGCATTTTTGTGCGAATCGAGGATTTGGGGGCGGAAGGGCTGATTCCGATGAACAGTCTTCCCAATGATAAATATACGCTGTCGGAAAACCGTTGCTTGCTTAGCGCCTCCAAACTAGGGCTGGAGTTTTCTTTTGGCGAAAAAATCCGAGCGATGCTGACCGAGGCAACGCCAGTCAGCGGCGGGCTGATTTTTAAGTATATTGATGATGACAGCGGCCTGAATTATGCGGATAAGGGCAGCGGCCGATTGCCAAAAACGAAAAAATCGGTTAAGAAAAATAATAAGGCGGAAAAACGTCGGAAGAGAGGAAAAAAATGCGCAAAATCTTAGCCGGGGTGATGGCGGTATTGGGGTTTAGCCTTGGGAATGCATTGGCAGCGGACGAGAATCTTTTGATTTTTGTAGACGCCATAGAGCAGTCGTATATTGAACCGCGGCCGATGCACCGTTTGGCGATGGCGGCGTTTAAGGGGCTGCACGATATGGATCCGAAAGTGCGGGTTGCTGATGACGATGTGCGTTTTACCCTTTATTATGACGCAAAAGTTTATAAAAATTTCAATAAGCCGGAAGAAGACAACGCTTTGGAATGGGTGGAGCTGATTGACAAGGTGTTCAAGGCGGTTGTGCAGGTTTCGCCTCAGGTTTCGCTTAAGGATTTTGAGGCTCCGGACGCAATGATGAACCGGATGGTCGAAATACTTGACAAGGATTCCAAGTTTTACCGGGCGATGGATTTGGCTGGTACCTCCGCATTAAAACGGCGGCTGAACTTTGCATCGCGAAGAATCGGCGATATCCTGTATGTTCGGATCGGCGTTTTTGATATTAACACTTCCAAGCAGATGTCCGAAGTTATGCAGAAGGAAAAAGACGCCAAGGCGCTGATTTTGGATTTGCGCGGCAACAGCGGCGGGCAGCTGCAGTCGGCTTCGCGGATTGCGGGCATGTTTCTGGAAGGCGGCATGGTCTTTATGACCCGGGGGCGCGGTTTTAATGCAAATATGGTTTATTCTGCCAGCGAGAAGGGCGATTTTGAGGGAAAGCCGATTGTGATTTTGGTTGACGGGCAAACAGCCTCGGCGGCGGAGATGATGGCCGGGAGCCTGCAGGAACAAAGCCGGGCGCTGTTGGTTGGGACGGAAACTTATGGCAAAGGAACGACGCAAAGGCTGATTACGTTTCCAAACAGTTCGGTTTTGGCGCTGACCAATGCCTATATTTATCTGCCGTCGGGAAAGAGTTTTACGGATAACGGCGTGATGCCGGATTATTGTCTGAGTGGAAAGCGGGGAGCTGCAGAAACGAAGGCGGCGGTGGCGGAGAAAAGTTCGGGGGCTTGTGTCCGGGAAAACCGGGAAGGCCGCGATGAAGATGTGGAAGCGGCGGTAGAATTGCTTAAAACCAGAATCTGACGGATTTTTAACAAAAATTTGTAAAATGTGGTTGACAAGACGGCAAAAAACTGTATAGTGCAGCTAAATGTTTTTAGATATAACTAACTTAAAGAGTAAATGAAATGGCAAAAGCAGTAAAAATTTTGGTTAAAATGGAAAGTACCGCCAATACCGGGACATTCTATGTTGCCGAGAAAAATCCGAGAACCCATCCGGAAAAAATGTCTATGAAGAAATATGACAAGAAAGCTCGCAAGCATGTTGAATTTGTTGAGAAGAAAATGAAGTAATTTGGCGGGTTTTGCAAAGTTGAGCCTCCGGTTTTGCCGGAGGTTTTTTTGTGCCAGTCGTTTGTGCTTTTTTATTGACTCATTTCTGTTTTTCGTTCCACCCATAATTCAGCATAGAGTTTTAGGTTTAGGTACGGCGGGCAGCCTTGGGCTGACGCACAGGCAGCGCCTGCACGGCAGGTGCGCGGCGGGTTTGCTACTTCGGCTTGGGTGTCCCGAAGGCGCGATGCTTATAATGTGCACTATCTCGGCGTACAAATAATAGTTCTCCCTTGGCTGCAACAGCAGCCATCAAGGGGGCTTCGAGTTTTTCTTGTTTCCTTTTGCCATTCCGGGCTTGTTTTTTTACTGTCACTCCGGGCTTGACCCGGAATCTAGGCGGATATGGAAGCAATATTGACTTGGACTCCGGCTCGGAGGCCGGAGTGACAGATAAAAAAACAGGCCGGAGTGACAGATAGAAAAAATAGGCTGGAGTGACAGTACTGGAAGAGGAGGTTGGGCGGAGTAAGAGGGGCTGTTATCCGACCGAGAGTGATAGTGTCGGTGAGGCGGATATGTTTGTAATTGCAAGTTTACAGAGGGGATTTAAATAGAGTACTCCGAGGGCGCCGAAGGAAAGAAAAGGCTCCGGGGGAGCGTTTTCTGCCGACGGGCGAAGGTTTGTTGATGAGTGAACAAGCGACAGCGTCGTGAAACGAATGTTACAAACCGAGTGCCCGAAGCGAGTTGGCGAAGAATGAGCCTAGGAGCAAGAAACGCAGCGTTCGCAATGAGACGGATATGTTTGTAATTGCAAGTTTACAGAGGGGATTTAAATAGAGTACTCCGAGGGCGCGAACGCTACCCCCGGAGCATCGGAGAAAGAAAAGCATAATAATATTTCTGAGACAGAACTTGTCAGATCGGAGGTTTAGCAGTTAACCTCCATAACGCAACGGACACGGCGGCTGCCGCTGTTTCCGGAGAAGGACATAGCGCCGGTGGATGGGTTATAGGTAAAGCTGTTCTGATATCCGTTGGTCCAATAGTTTTCGTTTACCAAAGCCTGGCCGGTTTCAATTTGGGAGAGTTTCTTATTTAAAACCGTAAATTTGTTATCTGAAACGCCCAACCACTGTTGGGTACGCATTTGGAAAGCCTGTTTCATGGTCGGAATCGACCAGTTTCCGGCAGAAGTACCAAGCGTGCTGAAGTTGGCACATTGGGTGGTGGCGTTGGTGAGCGCCATGGAAGCCGGCTGCGGCAGGGCCAGAACATAGCACCTGGTTTGGTCCTGATTGGTCCAGTAAACAACGCCGATCGGCATTTTTGAGGTATTCAGATTAGTGCTGAAGGTTTTGTCGCTATAATAGATATCACCGACATCCGTGGCAAAAGCCGGAGAATTCCAAAGAATGATACCTAGAACAAGCAATATTAATTTTTTCATCTTTTTTCTCCTTAAAATCTTAAGACGCAACGGAAGGTTGAATAGCGGGTTTTGTTGGTGTTGGTGATAATCTTGTTGTTTTGAGCGCCTCCAGAAGCATTAACATAGGGAACATAATAGGCCTTGGCATTTTGGGTTTCATCGGTTAACCAAAATTGAAAATATGAAACACAATAACCTGAACCGGCATTTGAGGTTGAAGAACCGTTTAGGATAGTTTTGTTACCGCCACCGCAGTCTGTTTGTGTGTTGGTTGGAGTGTAATAGTAATTGGGGCAAGGATAATTGCTGTATGCATAACTGTTATAAAAGAAGCTACACATCCACCCCATGGCGTCAGCATCAGGGACTCTTTGCAGGGCATAATTGATATCGTTGAATAAACTTGCATCAACTTTATTAGTTGCGGTTTCCCAGCCCATAAGATACATCATTTCATAAAGGGTGGGAAGCTTCCAGTCGCCTTCGCTGGTGCCGGCCGTGGCATAAAGCGAGCAATAGGTTACGGCTTCAGTCCGGGCTTTAAGCAGAGGTTGGTCAAGTTGGAAGATAATGCCGTGGTTATAGGCAGAATTGGTTTCCGTAACCAGAGCGACGCCGATCGGGATTTTGGTGGTGCTGTAGGTATAAGATGCGGAGGTTGTTCCGTCGGAATAGACGATGTCGCCGGTTTTGACGGCGTTTTTAATGCTGAACTCAACGCCGCCGCCGCTCTTGAGGCAGAACATTTTGCTGTTGTTAAAAGGACATTTTACGCCGCCGTTGGGGCAGTCCGATGCGCTTTTGGTATAACCCAGCGTCGTACAGTCCGGGGTTGCAGTACAAGTAACGTCGGCGCGGGCCGGTGAGATGCCGGAAAGCAGGACCGCCGTCAGTCCGTATAATAGAATATTCTGTTTCATGTTCGTTTCTCCTTACTTAAGAATCTTTCAAAAAGCTTCGGTTAGGTCCTTTCTTCTATCTCAGGCAATATACCTTGCTCTGGTCATAGGGGCAGCGGATAAATTCTTTGCCGGCGCATTCGGAATCGACATTGACGTATCCGAGTTTGCCGCAGCTGGTTTCCGTTGAGCCGCAATAATATACGTAGTTGGTTGCACAACCGGTTGGGCAGACCGTATTGGAACAGCTGTCGGTCGTGCAGGTGTATCCTTCCGGACAAGAGGTGATGCCCGGGCATGCGTTGGGGCAGGATTTGCAAGATTTGTAGGTCTTGGTATCGCCGCGCTGGCAGGTTCCGGAAGCAGTATCGGCGCCAAATTCGCAATCTTCATCGGTAACGTATCCGGAGCATTCGTTCATAACCGCGGAATATTTGGTTTTTTCGCAGCACTTGCATTCGCCGGTTTTGGTGTATCCGGTGGGAATGGTATCATATTTATATCCGTTATTGATACATGTGCGGCAACAGTCTTTTTGGTCTTTGGAGATACAGACGGCATATGTATTGTCATAGGGACAGTACAAAACGTCTGCTTCGGTATCGCACTCAGAAGACAGGAAGCTGTATCCGAGGTCGCCGCAGTTGGTGTTGGGAACGGTGCAATAGTTGGTATAGTCGGTTTTGCAGCCGGTCGGGATATAGGTGTTTGAGCAACTGTCGAGTGTGCAAATGCTTCCTTCCGGACAAACGGTATAATCGGTGGCATTGGGACATTCTTTGCAGCGGCGGTACAAAATCTCGTCGCCTTTTTGGCATTTGTCGTTCTTGTTTTCGACACCAAACTTGCAGTCTTCTTCTTTTACATAGCCGGTACATTGGTTAATGCCGATTTTGTGCATGGTTTTACCACAGCAGCTGCAAGAGGCGGTGCTGACATAGCCGGCGGGGATTTTGGCCGTTGTATAGTCAAACCCGGGGCAGTTGCGAATGCAACAGGTTCCGTCATCGGGAATGCAATATACATAAGTTGCATCAAACGGGCAGGCAACCATTCCCATAGCATCGGTGCAGGCTCCGGCTGCGGTCGGGTATCCGAGTTCGGGGCAGTTCTGGGTGGGCGGCGGCGTGCAAAAGTTGGTATAACCGACTTTGCACCCGGTCGGGTCGCAGTAGCGCCAGGTACAGGCCTCATATT
>UMCI01060664.1_pt1 | contig 37985 bp, 29 predicted proteins | sample 1964211 | NCBI WGS metagenome assembly UMCI01 (sample SAMEA4835966, study PRJEB28245) | human gut metagenome | biome: gut microbiome; material: fecal sample | place: Denmark | collected 2008 | reverse complement strand
AGACCGCCGCAATCGACCACTCTGCCACCTCTCCAAAACTCTTCTTGAGAGTTGCCTTGTTTTTCAAAGGCGGTGCAAAGGTACGCAAAGAATTTTGTTTTCCAAATTTTTGGAAGAAAAAATCTATCCGTATCCCTTATTTTTTCTTTTCCGGACCTTTCTGACCGTGTTTGAAACCTTTTAGCAGTTCTCTGTGGAAGCGCATTTCCGCTTTCTGCAACAGATAGATTTTCTTGGCCGGAAGGAATTGTTTGTATTTCCGTACGTATTCCAGTTCCAGTTCGTCGGCTGCAATACGTGCCTGAATCACATCCTCCACAATTCTCCCATATTCCGTTTCTGTGGTATTGGGATTCTTGCCTTGACGCAGTTTCTGCCACGCCTCTTTATTGTACGCCTGCTTCTTGTCTTGCAGTTCAAAATAGAGAGGGAAGAATTTTTGTGCTTCGTCGTTGCTCAGTCCCGCCTGCTGAATGAAAAATTCTTTCTGGCGGTTGCGGAATTCTTCTTTGCTGAATTTGGTATTCTGTGCCTGAATGCTGCTCACACACAAGATGAGCAGGAGAGTCAGGGCATAAAAAGTTCTTTTTATCATGGTTGGTTTATTTATAAATTTCCGTATCTGCATCAGTGAGATACTCGTATAGAGTATAGTCGTTCATCATGGTTTGGTCGACAATGGGGTCGATGTATTCATCGGGTACTTCTGAAAATTCCATGTCACCCATAGTGCCGGCGGCAGGCGATTGTGTTTCTTTTTCACCCACGAACATCCGCACGCTGAGCGTCAGACCGCAGAACATGGCAGCCATGTACACCCAAGGTTTGACGCGTGCCCACAGCGTGAGCTGAGGTGCAGGCTGTATTTCTCGTTCCGGAAGCTTGTCCATCAGCTGTTCCGTAAAGTTAGCAAAGTAACCTTCAGGCACTGTGAACGGGTTCTCGGTTCCACATCTCTTTAATAAGTCAGTTTCTTCCTTTTTCATATTGTTGCCTCCTTTGGAAGTTAGATTCGAATTTGTAAAAAAGGTTTAATCATGCTGGTGAAAAAAATCTTCTATTTTTTTGACGGCATGATGGTAAGATGCCTTCAGTGCGCCTACGCTGGTGCCTAAGATTTCCGACATGTCTTCGTATTTCATTTCCTGGAAATATTTCAGGTTGAAAATGATGCGCTGTTTCTCGGGCAGTTGCAGGATGGCCTTCTGAAAAAGCCGTTGCGTTTCGTCGCCGTTAAAGTAAGGGTCGCTTTCCAGCTTGTTTATCAGAGCGGCATCGGCATCGTCGATGGACAGCTGGTTTTCGGCGCGCTGCTTGTTCAGGAAGTTCAGGCATTCGTTGAAGGCGATGCGGTAGAGCCACGTGGAAAGCTTGGCATCTCCCCGGAAATAGTCCAGGTTGGTCCAGGCCTTGATGAACGTGTTCTGCAACAAGTCGTTGGCATCGTCGTGCGAAACCACCATGCGTCGTATCTGCCAGTACAGCTGTTCGCTGTAGGCCTTCACAATCCGTTCGAACGCTTTCCGCTGGGTCGACGGATCCTGAAGCATCAGTATGGTTTCTTTTTCGTTATAATTGTTCATGGCGTGTGCGGGTTCGTCATTGTTGGGTAAGACGACAATCCGTTGGTTCGGTTTAATAGGGTTAGTTTTCTTTAACTTCTCAGAGTGAGATTTTCAGTCCCTCGTCGGCGGCCAGTGTGTCGGGGAAGATGGCTTGGGCTTCTTCAAGCAAAGCTTTCTCATCTTCGTAGCGGGCAGAGAAGTGACCGATAAGCAGACGTTTCACCTGTGCGTCCTTGGCAATCCGGGCAGCCTGTGCGGCGGTGGAGTGTAGGGTCTGTTTGGCGCGGACGGCTTCGCTTTCGGTAAAGGTAGCTTCATGGAACAGCAAATCCACTCCAGCCACTTGTGCTGCGATGCGGGGCAGGTAGACCGTATCCGAGCAATAGGCATACGCGCGGGGAGGGTCGGAGGGAGTGGTCAGTTCTGAGTTGGGAATCACCCTGCCGTCTTCCTGTGTGTAGTCCTCGCCGTTCTTGATGCGGTTCATCATGCAGATGGGAATGCCGTAGAAGTCAATCATGTCGCGCCGGATGTGGTTCGGTGTCGGCTTCTCGCGGAAGAGAAAACCGCAGGTGGGTAGACGATGGCGCAGGGGAATGGTTTCCACGCTGACGGAACGGTCGTCGTAAATGACCGTACGTTCGCCGGGGTTGAAGGGGTGGAACACCACCTGATAAGGCATTCCCTTGCAGAAGAATTCCAGTTGAGGCTCCAGCAAGCGTTGCAGGTCGGCATGGGCATGAATGTGCAGGTCGGCGGTACGCTCCAGCATGCCGAAGGTAGAAATCAGTCCCATCAGGCCGAAGCAGTGGTCGCCGTGGAGGTGAGAAATGAAGATGTGGTTCAGCCGGCTGAACTTCAGTTTGGCGCGGCGGAGCTGCACCTGTGCTCCTTCGCCGCAGTCAATCATGAATAGTTTCTCGCGGATGTTGAGCACCTGCGAGGTCGCCTGATGGCGGGTAGTGGGCAGGGCTGAACCGCATCCCAGGATGTGTATGTCGAATTTTTCCATTCTTATGATTCAAATTGGGTGTTTCGCATGTCACCCGTCTCGGCGTACGCTATATGCATCTTGAAAGCGTTGCGCAGCGACATCGGTGTGTGGCAGGACTTTCCTTCCGAAAGTTTCAGGTAGTCCCACAGCAGTTGCTTGTAGTCCGGATGCGCACAGTTTTCAATGATGCAGCGGGCACGTTGCGAAGGCGATTTGCCACGCAAGTCGGCCACGCCCTGTTCCGTCACGAGGATGCGTACGTCGTGTTCCGTACTGTCCACGTGGGATACTTGGGGCACGATGGACGAAATCAGTCCATCCTTGGCCACCGACGGGGTGGTAAAGATAGACAAATATGCGTTTCTGGCAAAATCTCCCGAGCCTCCAATTCCATTCATAATTTTGCTGCCCGATACATGCGTGCTGTTCACGTTGCCGAAAATGTCGGCTTCAAGGGCTGTGTTTACCGCAATGATACCCAGGCGGCGAATCATCTCCGGGTGGTTAGTGATTTCCTGCGGGCGCAGCAGGATGCGTTCGCGGAAGTCGTCGATGTGCTCGTACATCGTGTCTAGACGGTCTTCCGACAAGGTGAGCGAACTGCCGGCAGCAAAGCGGATACGGCCTTTCATCATCAGGTCGATGACGGAGTTCTGTATCACCTCCGTAAACATGGAGAAAGCTGGAAGGTTCGGGTCGTCACCTAGTGCACCCAGTACCGCATTGGCAATGTTGCCCACACCCGACTGCAGGGGAAGGAACTCCTTGGGGATGGCTCCGTTCTTCCATTCGCGCAGCAGGAAGGCAGCCACGTTATGTCCGATTTGCAGGGTTGTTTCATTTTGCGGTGTAAAGGCCGCGATGTGGTCGCGGGCATTCGTGCGTACCACTCCCGTAATCTTTTTCGGGTCGATTTTCACGCTGATGTGTCCGGCGCGGTCGTTCACATGATACACCGGAATCTCTGTCCGGTAAGGCGGGTTGGCCGGAATATAGATGTCGTGCATGCCGGTAAGTTTTCCCGTATGCGCTTCATTCAGCTCGATGATAACCCGTTCGGCCACCTGGAGTAGGGTAGGCGAGATACCTACGGAAGTGCTCAGGATGACTTCTCCGTCGTCCGTCAGGTCGGAAGCCTCTACGATGGCTACGTGGATTTTCCCTAAAAATCCGTAGCGCACGTCCTGTCCGATTTGCGAGAGGTGGAGGTCAAAGTACTGCACCTCGTGCTGGTTGATGGATTCGCGCATGTCCTTGTTCGACTGGAAAGGCGTACGGAACGATACGGCGTGCGCCTTGACCAGCGCGCTGTCCACCTGACAGCCCGTGGCACCGCCCGTGATAAGGCCTACCTTGAATTCTTTCCCCTGTGCATGCTGTGCTTCTGCGTAGGCAGCCAGTGCTTCCGGCACGGCTTTCGGTGTACCTACCGATGAAAAACCGCCGATGCCGACGGTATCCCCATGATGAATGGTGGCAGCGGCTTCGGCTGCCGTAATAAATGCGTATGTCATGTTGTAACTGCTGTTCTTTTGTTAGGTAATAGTGGAGCAAAATTAGAATTTGTAATTCAGATAATCAATATTTATGACATTTTTTCTGTATAAATGCTGCAAAAAGGCCCTTTGTGCGTAAGTTAATCGAATATTTATACTGCTTGGGACAAAAAACTGCGCAAAAAGACTCTTCGAAACACAATTCCTTTTATTTTTGTGAGGATTTACCACGAAAACGTGATAGAAAGAATATAATAACTAACTAAAATTGCTTTTACTGTGAATATGTTGAGAAAACTCAGGCTCACGCTGGGGATGCTATGCCTGGTATTCGTGACACTGTTGTTCGTCGATTTCACGGGCGTGCTTCATGCATGGCTCGGCTGGACTGCGAAGATACAGTTTCTTCCGGCTCTGCTGGCGCTGAATGTCGGTGTAATCGTGTGTTTGATATTGCTCACGCTCATAGCGGGCAGGGTGTACTGTTCGGTGATTTGTCCGTTGGGGGTGTTTCAGGATGTGGTGGCCCGTCTGGGCCGGGGACGCAAGAAGATGCCCTACACGTATTCCAAGCCGAAAAGCTGGCTGCGCTACGGTGTGCTGGCAGTGTTTGTGCTGGCGATGCTGTTGGGTGTGCATGCCCTGGTAGCCTTGCTTGACCCGTATGCCGTGTACGGCCGTGCGGCACACAGCTTCCTGCAACCTTTGTGGATGTGGGGAAACAACCTGCTGGCTTCTATGGCCGAACGTATGGACAGCTATGCCTTCTATTCGGTGGATGTCTGGCTCAAGAGTCTGCCGGTGCTGATAGTGGCAGCGGTCATGCTGGTACTGGTAGTGGTACTGGCGGCACGCAACGGACGTACCTATTGTAATACCATCTGTCCGGTGGGCACCGTGCTGGGATTCTTCTCCCGCTTTGCCTTGTTCCGCATCACGATTGACAAGGAGAAATGCAACGGCTGTACGCTTTGCGCCCGCAATTGCAAGGCCGCCTGCATCGATGTGAAGAACCATGCGATAGACGGCAGCCGCTGTGTGGCTTGCATGGACTGTCTGGACAAATGTCATAAGGGAGCCATCGGCTATCGGTTTGCCTACGGAAAGAAAGCCGAAAAGGCAGAAACTCCGGCACCGGAAACAGCCGGCCGTACCGCCGGACGACGCGAGTTCCTGGCCGGTTCCTTGCTGCTGGCCGGTTCGGTACTGAAAGCACAGGTAGCCAAGAAGGCCGAGGCCATCAAGATGGACGGCGGACTGGCCGACATCGTGGACAAGAAAGAGCCGGTACGCCAGACTCCGATTGTACCTCCGGGCGCACGCGGACTCCGCCATCTACAGTCGCATTGCACGGCCTGCCAGCTGTGCGTGTCGGCTTGTCCGAACGAAGTGCTCCGTCCTTCTCATTCGCTGGATACTTTCATGCAGCCTTACATGTCGTACGAACGCGGCTACTGCCGTCCGGAGTGTACGCGCTGTTCCGAAGTATGTCCCGCCGGAGCCATCCTGAAAATTGACAAGGCAGAGAAATCTTCTATCCAGATAGGCCATGCCGTGTGGGTAAAAGATTTGTGTATTCCGCTTACCGACAAGCAGGAGTGCGGCAACTGTGCCCGCCATTGTCCGGTGAACGCCATCACCATGGTTCCGTCCGACCCGTCGAACCCCGATTCACTGAAGATTCCGGCAGTGAACGAAGCACGCTGCATCGGTTGCGGAGCCTGCGAGAACCTGTGTCCGGCCCGTCCGCTGAGTGCCATCTACGTGGAAGGCCATGAACGCCATCGTGTACTTTAATCGGATTGTCTTACCTTTATATATAGAAAGAGAATGGACGAGAAAAAACAGATGAATCGAAGAGATTTCCTTAAAATAGTCGGCATCAGTACGGTGGGAGCCACAGCGGCTTTCTACGGCTGTACGCCCGACAAGAAAAAAGCCGGCGAAAGCACTAAGGAAGTGCCCTTCGGCAAGATGACTTACCGCCAGTTCCCTCCCAACGAGGATAAGGTGTCGCTGCTGGGCTATGGCTGCATGCGCTGGCCTACACTTCCGGCACCGGGTGGCGACGGCAACGTCATCGATCAGGAAGAAGTGAACCGGCTGGTGGATTACGCCATCGAACATGGCGTGAACTATTTCGACACGGCCCCGGTCTATGTGCAGGGCTGGTCGGAAAAGTCGACGGGTATCGCCTTGAAGCGTCATCCGCGCGACAAGTTCTTTGTGGCTACCAAAATGTCGAACTTCTCCAATTCCGACTATGATTTCGGAGTAAAGATGTACCACAACTCGCTGAAGAACCTGCAGGTGGACTACATCGACTATTACCTGCTGCACATGCTGGGTGCTCCCGGAAAGAGCGGCTTGCAGGGCCGTTTCCTTGACAACGGTCTGCTCGACTTCCTGCTCAAGGAGCGCGAAGCCGGACGTATTCGTCACTTGGGCTGGTCGTTCCACGGTACAAAAGAGGAATTCGACCGGGCACTGGCCATGCATGACCAGGTGCACTGGGACTTCGTGCAGATTCAGTTGAACTATTCCGACTGGCAGCACGCATCGGGGCGTAACGTGAATGCCGACTACCTGTACGAGCAGGTGAGCAGCAAGAACATTCCGGTGGTGGTGATGGAACCGCTGTTGGGCGGACGCCTGTCGAACATTCCCGACCACATCTTCAGCCGCCTGAAAGAACGCAATCCCGAAGGCAGTGTGGCATCGTGGGCCTTCCGCTTTGCTGGTACACCGGAAAAGGTGCTCACCGTACTTAGTGGCATGACCTACATGGAGCATCTGCAAGACAACCTCCGCACGTATTCTCCGCTGGTGCCGCTTACCGACGAGGAAAACCAGTTCCTGCTCGATACAGCCGACCTGATGCAGAGATATCCCACCGTGCCCTGCAACGACTGTAAATACTGCATGCCCTGCCCGTATGGTATCGACATCCCCGGCGTACTGGTGCATTACAACAAGTGCGTGAACGAGGGCAACATGCCGAAAGACCGCATGGACGAGAATTACGTGAAGGCCCGCCGTGCCTTCCTGGTGGGTTACGACCGCAGCGTGCCGAAACTCCGCCAGGCCAGTCACTGTATCGGTTGCGGACAATGTAATCCGCACTGCCCGCAGTCCATCGACATTCCGAAGGAGCTTCACCGCATTGATGCCTACGTGGAACAACTGAAACAGGAAACACTGTGATGGACGAACTGATACGCTTGCTGAACGAAGGAAACTATTCCTGCGTGGTGCGTCAGGGCGAAGAAACCCGCACGTTCTCCCGTCGGGGCGTGACCGACCTGTACGACCTGTATGCCACAGACCGTGCCTTCCTGAAAGGAGCCTGGCTGGCCGATAAAGTCATTGGAAAGGGAGCGGCAGCCCTGATGGTATTGGGCGGTGTGTCCCGCGTATGGACCCGGGTAGTCAGCACCCTTGCACTCGCCTTGCTCCGGAAGGGAGGGGTAGAGGTGGCCTATGCCGAAGAAGTGCCCTGCATCATCAACCGCACCCGCACAGGACGGTGTCCGCTGGAAACCCTTTGCGACATGTCGGACAATCCCGTGGAACTCTATCCCGTGATTGAAGACTTTGTACGCCGTATGCGGGAAGCTGGAGAAAAAGAAAAAACAATCTCAGAAAAATAACGAATACACATGGAAACAACCGTAAAACTTTACACATTGGGATACAGTCGCGTGAAGACCTACGTCACCGCCCTGCTGTTTGTGGCCGGAAACATTGTCCTGCCCCAGCTTTTCCATCTGGTGCCGCAGGGAGGAGTCACCTGGCTGCCCATTTATTTCTTCACACTGGTAGGAGCCTATAAATACGGCTGGAAGGCCGGACTGTTGACGGCTGTACTCTCGCCGTTGCTCAACTCGTGGTGGTTCGGCATGCCTGCACCTGCCGTGCTGCCTGCCATCCTGCTGAAATCCGTGCTGTTGGCTGTGGGTGCCGGTCTGGTGGCAGCCCGCTTTCAGAAAGTCACCTTGTCGTTGCTGCTGGCCGTGGTACTGTTTTATCAGCTGGCTGGTACGCTGGGTGAGTGGGCACTTTCCGGCAGCTTGTTCACCGCCTTGCAGGATTTCCGCATCGGTATTCCCGGAATGCTCTTGCAGGTAGTGGGAGGATACTGGGTTATCCGTAAAATTTAAGAAAATGTAATTAGTTGATTTCCAGTGGTGTAAAAATCCTCTGAAAAACGCCTTTGTGTTTGGACTAAAACGCCCTTACGTTTAAGATGAAACGCCCTTGCGTTTTACTTAAAACGTACTTGCGTTTGGTTTGAAACGCAAAGGCGTTTTGTTTTGGATGTACTTGCGTTTTGAACATTTTTCTCTAACTTTGTAATGCGCAACTATTTTAGGTGAGAATTATATTAAAAAAACATGGCAAAAAAAACGAAATCTTTTTCCCATATTGAGGCGCAAGATGCGCTGGAGAAGTTGAATGAATTACATCCTTCGGGTGAGGAATTGGTGTACCATTTGTTGAGCATTTTTTGCGGATATGGAGAAGGTAATATACGCCGCATTCGTGAAGGGGTAGGTAATAAGGCAAAAGATGGACACACCATTCTGATACCTAACCTTATTGCTTACCGCCCCAAGGGATTGCTTGACTTCCACGATGAAATCAAAGAGATGCAGTCGGATGCACGCATTGTCAAGCAGATGCCCCGTCTCTATGTGGTGAGTGACGGAGAGACAATTGTAGCCGTCGACCCCAAGGAACAGGATGTCTATGAGAATGAAGTAGCTCTGATGTGGAAAGATTTCGAATTTTTTTACCCCTTGGCCGGCATCGAGAAGATACGACACATTGAGGAGGCGGAAGCCGATGTGAAATCGGCCGAACTGATGGCCAAAATTTTCGATGAGATATGTCGTCACAACGACATCAAGGATAAGACGGAGATGCACAACCTCAATATTTTTATGTCGCGTCTGCTCTTCTGCTTTTTTGCTGAGGATACCCGTCTTTTCCCTGAGCCACAACTTTTTACCAACTCCATCAGACAGCATACGGCTGAAGATGGTCATGATTTGGCTGAGTTCATCGACCGTGCTTTCTTGGCCATGTCTACCAACGATCCTGCCGTGCTCGACACGCTTCCGAAACAGTTCGCCATTTTCCCTTACGTCAATGGCGGTTTGTTCGAACAACGGCTGCCCATCCCTGTGTTGAGCCGCCGTGCCCGTGTATTGATGATCAAATGCGGCGACTTCGATTGGAAAGACATCAACCCCGACATTTTCGGCTCGATGATACAGGCCGTCGTTACGCCCGAAATGCGTGCAGGGCTGGGCATGCACTACACCTCCGTGCCCAACATCATGAAACTTATCCGTCCTCTGTTTTTAGACGAACTGAACGAAGAGTTTGAGGTGGCCAAAGGTACAAAAGACATTAAGCGTCTGCGCAAGTTGCTGGTTCGTTTGGGGAAAATCAAATTCTTCGACCCAGCCTGTGGTAGCGGCAATTTCCTGATTGTTTCCTACAAGTGTGTGCGCGAGCTTGAAATCAAGATTTGGCAAGTTTTACGCGAATGGGGTGAGCCTGAACTTCCTATGACGAACATCAGCTTACAACAATTTTATGGCATTGAGTTAGACGATTTTGCTTGTGACACGGCTACTCTTTCTCTTTGGCTGGCCGAGCATCAGATGAACAATAAGTTTGAAACAGCTTTTGGCATCCGCCCCAACGCCCTACCTTTGCGTCCCAGTGGGCACATTGTTTGTGGCAATGCGTGTCGGCTGGATTGGGAAACGGTTTGCCCACATGCGGAGGAGGAAGAGGTTTATGTGATGGGGAATCCTCCGTATGTAGGAAGTTCTTTGCAAGATGATTTTCAAAAGGGAGATATGAGCTATGTTTTTTCAAAAGTTAATGGATGGAAAAATTTAGATTATATTTCCTGTTGGTTTTATATTGGAGCAAACTATATACATAAAACAAAAACTAAATGCGCTTTTGTTTCTACAAATTCTATATGCCAAGGAGAACAAGTTGTATTATTATGGAAACCTATTTTGGAAATGGGGATTAATATTGCCTTTGCTTATAAAAGTTTTAAATGGAAAAACAACGCAAAAAAATAATGCTGGGGTTACTTGTACAATTTTAGGAATAGGGTATCAAAAGAATATTGAAAGTTATTGGATTTTTGATGAAAGAAATACTCAGAAAGTATCAGGTATATCTCCCTATTTAATACCTTCAACTCAGTTACTTATTGTTTCTAAAAGGACTACTCCGTTATATAAAGTTCCCAGTATGGATTATGGAAGTAAACCAGCTGATGGAGGCGCTTTAATACTTGATAGAATTGAAAAAGAAAAGTTGGACAATTTTGAGCTTCAATACGTAAAAAAGTATGTAGGATCAGATGATTTTATTAATGATATAGACAGATATTGTTTATGGATTGAAGATAAAGACTATCCCGAGGCTTTAAAATCAAATTTAATTTCAGCTCGTTTTGAAGCTGTAAAAAATATGCGAGCTAAAAGTAAAAAACAAGCAACAAGAGATGATGCGGAGATTCCTTACAAATTCTCAGAATGCCGCTATAAAGAAAGCGAATGTATCATTGTTCCTCGTCATTCGTCAGAACGTCGTGAGTACATTCCTATCGGATATTTAGAAGCTGGTACTGTAGTAGCAGACTCTGCCTTTGCTATCTATGATGCTCCTCTTTGGCTCTTCGGCATCCTCACCAGCAGAATGCACATGGCTTGGGTAAAGACGGTGGGAGGACGATTGAAGACAGATTATCGTTATTCTGCCCAGCTATGCTACAACACCTTTCCTTTCCCTGCTATCAATGAAGCGCAGAAAGCGGAGTTGGAGGAGTTGGCGCAAGAAGTATTGGACGTGCGCGACCAGTATTTCGATATGACGCTTGGCGAACAATACAATCCTGAAACTATGCCTGAGACCTTGAAAGAGGCTCATCATCGTCTCGACTTGGCTGTGGAGCGTTGCTATCGTCCAAAGCCTTTCTCATCGGATGAAGAGCGTTTGGAGTGTTTGTTTAAGTTGTATGCTAAAATGACGAAGAAATAATGGTATACAAATTAATTTTTATAGAAAAATACTCATATCTTTGTTAAATAGGGCATTTTAAATCAAGTTGGTCTGAAATGACCCAGATAAACGATAAAAAATTAAATTATTATGATAGGTATTCAAGATTCAACAACAAATCATTTCGGCTCACTTATCAGAAGCGGAGGAAAGTATATAATCCCTAAATTTCAACGAGATTATTCTTGGGAAACAGAACAATGGGACGATTTATGGCAGGACATTGACGAAATGTACTTAGAAAAAAGTGAACATTACATGGGATACCTCGTTTTGCAGACATCAAATGACGACAAAAACAGTATCATCATTGATGGTCAACAACGTTTTACTACTATTACCATAATTATTCTCGCCGCAATAAAGTCGATTCAGAAACTTATCGATAGAGGTATTGATATAGAAGAGAATACCCAAAGAATCGAGACGTTAAAAAACACATATATAGGCAATGTAGATCCTGTAACACTCGAATATGACAATATTCTCGTTTTAAACAAGAACAACAATGGCTACTATAAAGAATATATCGTCAAACTGGGTGAGTTGAAATTGCGTAATACCACTTATACGGAGAAACTGATGAAAAAATGTTTCGAATGGTATGAAAAGAAACTTACCGGAAAATTTGAAACAGGGCGACAATATGCAGAATTCATTACATATCTGGTTGACCATCTCTATTTTACCATCATCAAGGTTGGCAATGAAATGAATGCCTTCCGTGTATTCGAAACCCTCAATGCACGTGGAGTACAACTGTCTTCTGCAGATTTGCTCAAAAACTATTTGTTTTCATTGGTGGACAATACAGCCGATCACCCTGGACGAATAGCGACCTTAGAAGAAAAATGGTCAGCTTTGACCAAAAACATACAAGCTGAAAAACTACCGGATTTTATCCGTTACTATTGGAATTCAAAATACAAAACTGTAAGGGCAAATGACCTGTTTAAGGCAATCCGAGACAAAATAAAGAATGCAACCGACGTATTTTCATTGGTTACGGACATGAATGCCTACAGCGATGTATTTATGGCGTTGCGCAATGCCGACGATGAATTATGGCAGGGAAATAGAGATGTCAGCGAAAATATCAGACTACTCAACTTGTTTGGCCTAAAACAACCGTTCTCATTGTTGATGGCGGCATATAAATCGCTGGATTCGGGAATCTTTGACAAACTGTTGAAGGATATTATAGTGATTAGCTTTCGGTACAGTGTCATTTGTGGAAAAAACCCAAATGACATAGAACGTGTGTATAACAGCATGGCAATACAAATTTCAACAGAAAAAAAATATGATAGGAAACAACTTAAAGTCATTTATGTAGAAGACAATGAGTTTATTCCTCTGTTTAATCATAAAAGTTTTGTAGACAGTACACGTAACAATAAAATCATCAGATATATTCTTGGAAAATATGAAAGATTTATAGGTGGAACAAGAGAGGTTAACCTGGATGGTAGTATTGACACAATAGAACACATTTTACCTCAAAACCCGGATGAAACATGGGGGGATGACTATAATTTTGATTATTTGATATATAGATTAGGAAATTTATGTTTGCTGGAAAAAGCATACAATAATGAGCTTAAGAATAAATCCTATACAGATAAGGTTATAATATATAACAAGTCTGCTTTTATTTCAACAAAACAAATCCCCAACGAATATTCTGTATGGAATGAAGCGGCTATTAATAACAGACAACAGAAGATGGGTAATTGCGCAAAAAGTATATGGAAAATAGATTTTTAACGAGCTATAAGGCCAAGGGGACAGCCTATGAATTTGGACATAACCAACGAGAACTTGTATTTGCTGCTGCCGGGCAAAGTCAGCCGCGTGGCGCAAATCTATGCCCACGAACATCACGTTACGATCATTGAGGCTATACGCCGTTTCTATCATTCGGACACCTACAAAAGGCTGGCCGACGAAACCACCAAGCTGTGGCACTACGGTCCTGTAGCCCTCTATCAGGAATTTACAGACGAACTGAAACAGAAAGGAAACGAATATGGGGATAAATAACCTTGTCAACATAGAATATGCCCAGACTGGGCTATCGAGTGCAACCAACGAACTTGGTATGCGCGAGATGCAAGCCATGGTGTATGAACAACGTCATCGGCCCTACTTGCTGGTGAAAGCTCCGCCTGCATCGGGCAAGAGTCGCGCCATGATGTTTGTGGCCCTCGACAAATTGGCTAACCAAGGAATCAGAAAGGTCGTTGTCGCTGTACCGGAAAAATCTATCGGTCGGTCGTTCAGAAACACAAATCTGAAGGACTATGGCTTTTTTGCCGATTGGAAAGTGGCGCCTTATTACAACCTGTGTGATTCGCAGGGGACGGAAACATCCAAACGCAAAGTGCTGGGCGAGTTTCTACACCCTGAAAACAAGGCGCAGATATTGGTGTGTACGCACAGTACCTTGCGCAATGCCATGAAGAACATTCCCAACGAATGGCTGGACGATGTATTCTTTGGCATCGACGAGTTTCATCACACTTCAGCTGATGCCAACAATTATTTGGGTGAATTGATTCGTAGGTTACTCAATGAAACTTCGGCACACATACTGGCTATGACGGGCAGCTATTTCCGTGGAGATGCCATCCCTGTGATGCGCCCTGAAGATGAAGCTAAGTTTCAGCCTACCATTAACTACAACTACTATCAGCAACTCAGTGGATACAAGTACCTGAAGAGTCTGGGTATCGGCTATCAGTTCTTTACAGGAAAATATATCACGGCCTTACCTGAGACACTTGATACGACGAAGAAGATACTGATACATATTCCCAATGTGAACTCCAAAACCTCTTATGCGTCGAAGTACGATGAAGTTGCTGATATCATTCGCTGTATTGGCGAGATTATAGAAACTGACTACGAACACCACATCTACCATGTACAGACGCCTGACGGGCGTATCCTGAAGGTGGGAGATTTGGTAGAAGACAATCCTTCGTGCAGGGATGCTCTTCAAGCCTATCTGCAACGTATGAATTCGCGTGACGCGCTTGATATTTTGATAGCACTCGGCACGGCTAAGGAAGGTTTTGACTGGACGTGGTGTGAATGCTGCATTACCATCGGTATACGTTCCTCGTTGACTGAAATTGTGCAGATTATAGGGCGCTGTACGCGTGACTGCGAGGGTAAAACGCATGCGCAATTTATCAATTTGATACCTTGCCCTGATGCCGCGCAGGACGATGTTACGATGGCCGTCAATGATTTTCTAAAAGCTATTTCGGCTTCTCTGTTGATGGAGCAGGTTATGGCGCCCCGCTGGACGTTCAAGACCAAGCGGGACGAAGGTGTTTCTGACGAGAAGGACGATGAACGGGGAACAAGAGGAACAGACCGTAAGCATACCATCGAGGTGGAAGGTTTGCCTACGCCTACCGAACGGGCGCAGGCCATTATTGATAATGATCTTGACACGTTGATAGCTACCACGCTATCGGACAAACGTATCCGCGAAGCTATTCTTGGTACGGATATGGCTGAAGTCATTACGCAAGTGTATATTCCAAAGATTATTGCAGAAAAATACAATAATCTGACAGAGGAAGAGGTAGACCAGGTAGCCAAACATGCTGTCCTGACGATAGCCACGCAAGGACAGGACATTACGACGGATGACAGCGGCAATAAGTTTATCCGTCTGGCCAACCGTTTTGTCAATCTGGATCATTTGTCCATCAATCTGATAGACTCCATCAATCCCTTCCAGCGTGCCTATGAGATTTTGTCCAAATCGCTGACACCTGAGGTGCTGCACACCATCCAATACGAGATAGAAGCTCAGCGCGAAGAAATGACACGTGAAGAAGCTATCTTGCTGTTTACCAAGTATCTGCCCAAGTGGAGGGAGGAGCATGACGGAAAGGTGCCTACGCTTAACGAGGCCGATGCTAATGGTCGGCGTATCGCGATGGCCATTGAATATTTGCGTAAACTGAAACAACAATCACTTGCGAAGAAATGATAAACTGGGACGAAGAACTGAAACGGATATTTGATGATCCACTTTTGGCCGATGTCACTGCACCCAAAAAGAAAACGACTTCCAGTGACCGGCTGATAGCTGGTTTTCAGCGTATTGTGGAGTTCGTGGAAGTCAACGGACGTCGGCCTCGGAATGATGCCGACCGCGAAGAGCGCAGTCTTTACAATCAGCTGAAAGGCATTCTGAGCGATTCTGCGAAAAAAGAGCGTTGTCGTCCTTACGACAGTGTGGGGCTGTTGGACGATGGTAATGACCAAGTGGTCTCCGAACCTCCATCCGCCTACGGTCTGGCCATGCAGACACCAGAACAACAGTTGGAGGCTATCTTTGCCGACCCGCTTTTTGATAATGTAGGACAGGCAAGTGACAGCTTGTTCGACTTGCCTGATTATATGAAGCGAAAGCTGGAGGAAAGACGGGAGGCCGATTACGTGGCCCAGCGGGTGAAGTGTGAGGATTTCGATTCGTTCGAAACTGGTTTCAAGGCGGTGCATGCCGGTCTGAAGTCGGGCAAATATCGTTTGATTAAGTTCAAGGAAGCTCATGTAGCACCTGGGCGATATTTTGTGGAAGACGGTATACTGGTGTATATAGCAGGTATGGATCAGATAGAAAAAAATAGGCACGGAAGAAAGAATGGCCGTACACGTTGCATCTATGAAAACGGCATGGAGTCGGGCATCTATATGCAGACACTTTGCAAGAACTTGTATCGTACGGGCTATACGGTACAAGACTTGTCGGCTGTAGAAGATGACTACCTGAAGAAACACTTCTCTGTCAGTTCCAACGACGTGGAAAGTGGCCTGATTTATGTTCTTCGTTCGTTGTCGGAAGATCCTGAAATAAAGTCTATTCCCAATTTATATAAGATAGGTTTTACAACCACACCTCTGGAGGCCCGCATTGCTAATGCTAAAAACGAGCCTACTTATTTATGTGCCGACGTGGAGACAGTAGCTACCTGGCGGGTGTACAACGTGAAAAGCTCAGCTTTCGAATCGCTGATACATAAGCTCTTCGATGGTGTACAACTACAAGTAACCGTTGATGGAAAGCGCCCCAAGGAATGGTTTGTGGTGCCTTTTTCTGTGATAGAGCAGGCGGTGATGTATATCGTCAGCGGTAAGCCTGTGGCCTACGACAAGAATATACAGCAGTTGATAGATTTGAGTGAGTAATTCTTTTGCTTTTCATTTAGTTCGTATATAATTCTTTTATTATACTTCGTTATGCATCTGATATACAAAAGTAAAGAAATGCCTATTGCTATCGGAAATTATGTTCAAAGCTCTTTTGTTTTTGACAAATGGATTATTTCTGATGAATACGAACCAAATAAAAGTGGAGAACTTACTCATGGCAATAAATATAGGATTGTAGTAAGTTCTTTGAATGAGGTTAAAGACCATATGGATTTGTCCGTATTGGCCATACAAACATCTTTTTTCGTAGAGAAACTTACCATGTTAATCAAATATGCAATTTGCTTTTCTTTAAATTCTCCTCATAATCAATTAACATATAGGACTTCCCGATGGATTGACATGCGGGAGATGCCTAAGGGCTGGAAGTCCAATATTGATGAAGTTGAACCTTTCCTAATGAAAACACTCCCTTCTTATGTGAAAGTGGATGTTTGTCTCAATAATGCATATATGCCTACTTCTGCTTTAGACGAATTAGAAACAGCCCTTAGAAATTATGATAGTTTAGAGGAAGAAATAAAAGATTTGATAGCGGTGCATAATAGTGCTGTAGAAGCAGATGAGCGTTCATGTTTCCTTATAATGGGTAAAGTTATAGATATGATAAATTATTTATATCCATTAGGAGACTCTAATCGCAAACCTGATAGACGAATCTGCGATAATTTTCCTGAGCTTTTGCCATTTTTCTGTAATACTACAATAAAAGATTTAATGGGAATTGCTAATACCAGAAGAGAAACAAGGCATTACAATAAAAATGGTAGCCAGCCACATCCACCATTAGCGGGAACTGAAGCAGAGCAATATTACCAGAGAATTGATGTTTTGGCATTAGCTATCGTAAGAAAAAAATTAGGATTACCACCCATTAATATACAAAGTTAATTAGTGGAATGTTTATTCGTTTTGTGTTAAACTCATACAATTACGTAACAATATATGCAGAATTCATGTACACCATTAAAAGGTGAATATTCAGAAAACCTGTCTCATGGAGGAAAATTAAAGGTTACAATAACTTCATGGCATATATATTATTATTTCCCTGGTCCTGATGGTAGATATAGCGGGACGTCTGTTATTATCTATGACAAAGAGATAGACCTTTTTATATCTGCTTGGAAGAATAATTTTAACAAATATAGGCAGTTAAAAGAAGTAATACCTCAAGGAGGAAATTCTGAATATCCGGGGGAAATGGGCATGTCAATACGATTTGGGTTTTGTGAAGGGGTTTGTATTAAATCATATCATCTGCCTATTAAAACCCAAAAGGAGCTGGATTCAATTATTTCTGAGTATACAGATGTAAAATTAAAGGCTCTTCAGATACAACAAGTGCTAAAAGGAAATAATTAAAAAAGAAAAGGTATGAAAGAGAATTCACTATACGATAAAAAGTCTCTTCGTGAGATTACCGGAAAGAATGCGGACTGGAACGAAGTCGCAAAAGACTGCGTGGCTTTCAGTAATGTTCAGGGTGGAGTGATAGACTATGGCATAGAAGATGATGCGGATGCGCCACCGGCAGACCAGAAGGTAACAGAAGATATAGTTATTAATTTGGAGAACAAAATCAGTGGTAAGACGCTGAATGTATCTGCCCACGCTGAAATATTGACGCATGAAAACGGCGGGCAGTATATTCGTCTGCATATTGCCCGCGGTACTTCTTCGGCGTCTACTACATCCGGTAAATATTTCACTCGTGTAAGCGATAATAGTGTACCGCTTACAGGAGATGACATAACCCGTCTTTCGGCTGAAAAAGGGTATTATCGTTGGGAAGACGAGGAAAGCAAATGGAGCTGGAAAGATGCCGACAAGGAGAAATTAGAAATGCTGCTTCAAAATTTGCGGAATTCAAACCGTGTATCGGAATTCGTAAAGCAGAAAGAGGATAAGGAACTTTTGGATTATTATTTCCTGACTGTGGAAGAGTCGGACAAAATGACTAACTTGGGAGTGCTTTTTATCGGAACCCAATCGCAACGAGGCAGACTGATGAATGCGCCTGTGGTGCAGTGTATCCAGTTTGACCAGTATGGGGATAAGGTATGGAAATACCTGATTGATGACTTTACCAAAAATCCTCAGGAAATCATTGAGGCGATATGGAAAAATGTGCCTGTTTGGAGGGAAAGCAATGAAATCAGCGACGGATTGTTCCGCAAGGAGATTCCTGCGTATGATGAAGCGGTAGTCAGAGAACTGACCTGCAATGCGTTGGTGCATCGCCCTTATACGGTAAGAGGAGATATTTTTATTAATATCCATCCGGACAGAATTGAAGTGGTCAATCCAGGAGCATTGCCATTGGGAGTAACTCCGCAGAATATCCTTCATAAAACGGTAAAAAGAAACGAGCATTTTGCCAACCTATGTTATGCCCTACAAATGATGGAGCGTGAAGGTTCCGGTTATGACAAGATGTATGAGGTACTTCTTTCCAATGGAAAACAGATTCCGAAAGTGGAGGAAGGAGATGATTATGTGAAGGCCATAGTAGGAAGACGAATCATCAGCCAGGAAGCCATCAAAGTAATTCGCTATGCTTTGCAGGTGGCGGAACTCCGACAGAAGCAGATTATCTGTTTAGGGCTGATAGCACAGCATGAAAGTATTTCGGCTACAGATCTGATTAAATTGCTGAATCTGAAAAATCGGAATGAGCTTTCTCCGTGGCTTGATAAGTTGGTGGATGACGGTATCGTAGAAACTTCAGGTAGAAAGAAGGGAAAGGAATATCGGGTTTGTTCTCATATACTTAAAGAAAGTGGTTATAAAGGACAGACATCCTTGAAAAGAATAGAACCTTATAGAATACGTGAATTAATCATCGAAGACTTGAAAATATATGAATGTGCTTCTTTAAGGGATATTCAGCAGAGAATAGGAGATGAGATTAGTTATCAGAAATTGTGGAAACAATTGGATAATATGATAAAAGAAGGTATTTTGGAATCTACAGGTAAAAATAGATGGACAAAATATAGGCTTAAGAAATAATATTCTCTCTTTTGAAATTGAGAATAAAGAAAGAGATAAAATCGATTTTGAAAGAGAGAGATAAAAGAGATGAATTGTAATGTGTTGATTATTAGGGATATTTTCTCTTTTGAAAATAAGAATAAAGAAAGAGATAAAATCGATTTTGAAAGAGAGAAGTGAAAGAGATAAAGCTTTAAACATAGAAAATCATGATTGATAGACAAGCCAATAAAATTCTTGTGATATTTTCAAGTCGATTACTACATTGTAGGTTCTCTTTTTGTCAATACGAATAATGGATATATAAACGACTATCTTTGCAATACGCAGTATTTTCGTCAGAGGTATAAGTATAACCAGATAAGAGGCAGCAACTCATGTAAATAGTGAAATGCTGTAATTTTACTGGTCGTTGGGAAAGGATATTGTGAGACGCTTCATGCGGAGAGCCGAAGGGGCGAAAAATTCTTTGTAAATTTGAGTTCAGACCTGCGCGCCAAACTTCCGGGGGTGAAGGGATTTTCGAAAACACGTATTGGATACACCAAAAGATTTTATTTGCTTTATAATGAATGTTTTTACAATTCGCCCCCAAGTTGGGGGTGAATTGTGGAATAGTGTTTTACTATCTGAAATGAAGGATAATATTAGATGGAAAATAGATGGAATAAACTTGTTTTTAATTGCACTGTATTGAATATCAGAACATAAAGAACGGATAAATAGATGAAAGTATATAGAAAATAGATGAAAAACAGATGTAATAAATACGGAAGTTACATCTGTTTATAAATTTGTTTAGGGAGAATATTTGCTTTATCAATACAAGATTGTGCGTCCAATCCAGGTGCTTGATGGGGAGGGTGAAATTATATTCATCCAAGAGGATGTAAAAGAGAAATGTGTAGTGTGCGTACATTTGCAAGCTTCCTTGCAAAAACGTTTCTCAGCCGATAACTTGGTGACATTTTTCTGTTTGTCACTTTTTATTCGTACATTTGCGAAGCATAACCCAAATACAATAACCATGAAATTTATTGGAATTATTCCTGCAAGATATGCATCTACACGCTTCCCCGCCAAACCTTTGGCACTACTGGGAGGCAAACACGTGATACAAAGAGTTTATGAACAAGTGGCTGGTGTGCTGGACGAAGCTTATGTGGCTACCGACGACGAACGCATCGAAGCGGCTGTAAAGGCTTTCGGTGGGAAGGTGGTAATGACGTCGGTCGACCATAAGAGTGGTACCGACCGTTGCTACGAGGCTTACTGCAAGGTGGGCAGCGGCTATGACGTGGTGGTGAACATTCAGGGCGACGAACCGTTCATCCAGCGTTCGCAGCTGGAAGCCGTGAAGGCTTGCTTTGACGATGCGTCTACACAGATTGCCACACTTGTGAAACCGTTTACGCCTGCCGACGGATTCGATGCGCTGGAAAACGTGAACTCGCCCAAGGTGGTGGTGAACAAGGAGATGAAGGCGCTCTACTTCAGCCGTTCCATCATTCCTTACCAGCGTAACCGCGACAAGAAGGAGTGGCTGGCCGGACATACGTATTACAAACATATCGGACTTTATGCTTACCGCGCTCCGGTGTTGAAGGAGATTACATCTCTTCCACAGTCGTCGCTCGAACTGGCCGAATCGCTGGAGCAGTTGCGCTGGCTGGAGAACGGCTATTCCATCAAGGTGGGCATCAGCGAAGTGGAGACCATTGGTATTGACACACCGCAGGATCTGGCACGGGCCGAAGAGTTTCTGCGTAATCAGCAGGAGGCACTATGACGCAGCTCGACCGTAGTGTGGCGCCTGCCATCCGTCAGCTGGAGCATTTTTCCATCTTGCAGCCGGAGTTGCACCGTATGAAGAACGGTATGCCGCTGTATGTGCTTTCGGCCGGAAACGAGGACGTGATTCGTTTCGACCTGCTGGTGCGGAGCGGACAGCTCGACCAGTCGCAGCCGCTTCAGGCTGTGTTTACCAACCGCATGCTGCGTGAGGGAACGGTGCGCATGACATCGGGTGAGATTGCCGAACGCCTGGATTATTACGGGGCGTGGCTCGACCTGTCTTCTTCTGTGAACTGTGGATTTGTGACGCTGTATACACTGACGAAACACCTTGACCGCACCATGGAGATTGTGGCCGGACTGGTGAAGGAGTCTGTGTTTCCGGAAGAGCAGTTCCGCATTATCTGCGACATCAACCGCCAGCAGTTCCTGGTGAACAACCAGCGGGTGGACGTACTGGCTCGCAAGCAGCTGAACCGTTCGCTTTTCGGTACTTCGCATCCGTTGGGACGCTATGCCGAACTGGAGGATTATGAACGCATTCAGGTGGAGGCGCTGAAGGATTTTTATCACCGCCATTATCATTCGGGCAACTGTTCCATGTACGTGTCGGGTAAGGTAACGCCCGAGGTGGTGCGCTGCATCGAACGTCACTGGGGAGAAGCGCCCTGGGGAAGTTGTACGGCAGAGAAGGTGGAACGCACGTGGGACATCGTGAAGGATGCCCGCAAACGGGTTCATGTGGAGAAGGAGGATGCTCTGCAGAGTTCGCTCCGCATGGGTGGTTTCTCGCTCGACCGCAAGCATCCTGATTACCTGAAACTGCGTGTGCTGGTTACGTTGTTCGGAGGGTATTTCGGCAGTCGTCTGATGTCGAACATCCGTGAGGATAAGGGATATACCTACGGCATCGGGGCCGGACTGGTGTCTTATCCGGGCACGAGTCTGCTGGTGGTGAGTACGGAGGCGGCCAATGAATACATGGAGTCTGTCATCACGGAAGTGTATCATGAAATGGACCGTCTGCGTCAGGACAAGGTGCCGGCAGAAGAACTGGAGATGGTGCGCAACTACATGCTGGGCGATATGTGCCGTTCGTACGAGGGGGCATTCTCGCTTTCGGATGCCTGGATATTCATCGAAACGGCCGGATTGAAGCCCGACTTTTTTGATGCGTCGCTGGCTGCCATCCGTGAGGTGACATCCGACGAACTGCTTTCACTGGCTCAGCGCTATTTCTGCAAAGAAAACTTAATAGAGGTAGTGGCAGGTAAAAAAGTATAAACCTTCCGGCTCGTGCAAAAGTAAAAAGACTATTTTTGAGCGGAATTAAAAAAGGGACTAAGAACGTGAGAAAGAACAAACATACATTATTTTTATTTGCCTTGCTGGCATTCAGCTCGGTATCGGCTTCGGCCCAGTTGTCATTGGGATACTACCAGTTTAAGGATGGTTCGGAATATACCGGCGAACTGAAAGGACGCCGCCCGAACGGAAAGGGAAAGACGGTGTTCCGCAATGGCGACGTGTACGAAGGTGAATACGTGAAGGGGAAACGCCAGGGCGAAGGTACTTACACTTTCAGCGACGGAGAAAAGTACGTGGGAGAGTGGTTCGAGGACCAGCAGCACGGCAAGGGAACGTATTATTTCATGAACAACAACCGTTACGACGGGATGTGGTATACTGACTACCAGGAGGGTGAGGGTACGATGACCTATTATAACGGGGACTTATATACCGGTACCTGGCATCATGACAAGCGCAACGGACAGGGTACTTATACCTGGAAAGGTGGAGCGGTCTACACCGGCGAATGGAAGAACGACCTGAAGAACGGGAAGGGCACCATGGTGTGGGAGGATAAGTCGAAGTATGAAGGTGACTGGAAGGACGGCATGCGTCACGGAAAGGGTACTTTCTACTATACCAACGGCGACAAGTACGTGGGCGACTGGAAGGATGATGTGCAGGATGGAAAGGGTATCTATTATTTCCAGAACGGCGAACGCTATGAGGGCGATTATGCCAACGGTGAACGCACGGGAAGGGGTATCTATACGTATCCGAACGGTGACAAATACGTAGGTCATTTCCTGAACGGACAGCAGGAGGGACAAGGCACCTTCACCTGGGCCAACGGAGCGGTGTACGACGGGCAATGGTCGAAGAACCAGCGCTCGGGTACCGGAAAATACAAGTGGGCCAACGGCGATGAATACGAAGGTCAGTGGAAGAACAACATGGCCGAGGGAGAAGGTGTGCTTCACATGGCCGACGGTTCTGTCTATACCGGTTCCTTTGTACGTGGAAAGGAAGAAGGAAAGGGTGTGCTGATTGAAAAGGACGGCACTCGCTTTGAGGGCTTCTTCAAGCAGGGAAAGAAGGACGGTCCATTCGTAGAGATGGATGCCAACGGAAATATTGTCCGGAAAGGGACTTTCAGATACGGACGTTTATTGGAGGAGAAAAAATAATGATGGAATTATCCGAACTGACTTTGAAGGTGCGTGAACTGGCTGTAGCCACGGGGGCTTTTATCCGTGAGGAGCGGAAGAAGTTCAGCCGTGAGCGGATTGAGAAGAAGCACGCACACGATTATGTGTCGTATGTCGACAAGGAATCGGAACGAAGAATAGTAGCCTGTCTGCGGGAATTGCTTCCCGAGGCAGGTTTTATTGCAGAAGAGGGGAGCGGAACTCACACCGATGAGGAGTATTGCTGGCTGGTTGACCCGCTGGACGGTACGACCAACTTCATTCATAACCATGCACCTTATTGTGTGAGCATTGCCTTGCGTAACCGTGAGGAAATCTTGCTGGGAGTGGTTTATGAAGTGTGCCGCGACGAGTGTTTCTGGACTTACAAGGGGGCGCCTGCTTATTGTAATGACCGACAGATTCGGGTGTCGCAGGTAGCTGTACCCGATGAGGCTTTTATGGCTTTCGGTCTTCCGTACGAAACGGAGGCTTACAAGCCGGTATTCAACCGCCTGATAGAAGGCTGCTACGGGCATGTGGCAGGCATTCGGGTGGTCGGTGCGGCGGCTGCCGAGATGTGTTACGTGGCCGACGGGCGTTTTGAAGCGCGTGCCGAAGCCTTCACTTGTCCGTGGGATGTGGCGGCAGGTATCCTGCTGGTACAGAATGCCGGAGGAAGGGTGACCGATTTTTCCGGGGGTGATTCATGCTATTCTGGCCGCGAAGTGGTGGCTTCCAACGGAAAGGTACACGATTTTCTGTTGAATCTGCTGGGATAATGTAAAAAAATATCGTTTTATTCGACAGATAAGAATTAATTTCGTAAGTTTGTGTGACTCAAAAGTAAAGAATATGGATATACCGGGCATATTGGATTTCCTGAAAGTACTGGCGGCAAACAACAACCGGGAGTGGTTTCAGGAACATAAAGCGGAATATTTGAGTGTGCAGGCAGACTTCGAGGAGTTGCTGGCAGGGGTGATTGCCCGCCTTTCGCCATGGGATGAAAGTGTGGCGCACGTCCTTTCGCGTGACTGCACGTATCGCATCTACCGGGATGTCCGTTTTTCTTCCGACAAGTCTCCTTATAAGACCCACATCGGAGGGTATATCAATGCAAGGGGAAAGAAATCCAATCACTGTGGTTATTATCTTCATCTGGAACCGGGCAACTGTATGCTGGCCGGAGGAAGCTGGTGCATGCCTGCCGATATGTTGCGGGCGGTGCGTCAGTCGGTGTGCGACCGCATTGATGAGTATCGTGCCATCGTGGAAGATCCGGCTTTCAAGCAGTATTTCCCGGTGGTGGGCGAGGCGCATCTGAAGACGGTGCCCAAGGGATTTCTGAAGGATTTTCCTTATCCGCAGTACATCCGTTGCAAGGATTTTACGGTGGCCTGCCGGGTGGAAGATGAGTTCTTTTCCCGTCCGGACTTTATGGAACGGATTATCGACGTGTTTCGCCAGCTGAAACGCTTTGCCGATTTTACAAATGAAACGATAGATGAGTTTGAATAAAATATTAACGATTTAAAACTGAAAGAATATGGTTATTGACAAACTGGAAAATCTGGAAAAATATGTGTCACTGAATCCTTTGTTTGCAGAGGCTATAGCTTTTTTGAAGGCAACTGACTTGCAGGCACATGAAGTGGGGAAGGTAGTGCTGAAGGAAGGTGAACTGATGGTGAATTTTGCAGATGCACGTCCGAAGACAAAGGAAGAAGCGCGTCTGGAAACACACAATGATTTCATCGACATCCAGATTCCATTGTCGGGGGTGGAAGTAATGGGCTATATGCCGCGTACGGATTTGCCTGAAGCTGCTTACAATGCAGAAAAAGATATTACCTTCTATGAAGGACAGGCTACTGACTACCTGACCGTAAAGCCGGGTATGTTTGCTATTTTCTTCCCGGAAGATGCACATGCACCGGGCGTAACTCCCGACGGAGTGAGAAAAGTGATTGTAAAAGTACGTGTCAAATAATTTCTAATTACTAATACTATGGACAAGGTATTGAATATCATAAAGAATGATCCGTGGCTGGAACCATACGCCGATGCTATCAACGGTCGTCATCAGCATGTGGTGGAAAAAGAAAAGGAACTGGTAGGAAAGAAGACGTTGTCGGATTTTGCTACCGGACACATGTATTTTGGTCTGCACCGCACTGACAAGGGATGGACCTTCCGTGAATGGGCGCCGAATGCGACGGAAATCTACCTGGTGGGCGATTTCAACGACTGGCAAGAGAAACCGGCTTTCCGCATGAAACGTGTGCGCAAGACGGGTAACTGGGAAATCAATCTGCCGGAAAAGGCCATGAAGCACGGCGACTTGTACAAGCTGAAAGTGTACTGGGAAGGTGGATGCGGTGAACGTATTCCGGCATGGGCTACCCGCGTTGTGCAGGATGAACAGACCAAGATCTTCAGTGCGCAGGTATGGAATCCGGAGAAACCGTATAAGTTCAAGAAAAAGACCTTTACGCCTAATGTGGCTCCGCTGATGATTTATGAATGCCACATCGGTATGGGACAGGATGCGGAAAAGGTTGGTACGTACAATGAATTCCGTGAGAATGTACTGCCGCGAATTGCGAAGGACGGATACAACTGTATTCAGATTATGGCCATTCAGGAACATCCTTATTACGGAAGTTTCGGCTATCACGTATCCAGCTTCTTTGCTCCTTCTTCACGCTTCGGTACACCGGAAGAACTGAAACAGCTTATCGATACGGCACACCAGATGAACATTGCCGTGATTATGGATATTGTACACTCACACGCCGTGAAGAACGAGGTAGAAGGACTGGGCAACTTTGCCGGTGATCCTTGCCAGTATTTCTATCAGGGCGGACGTCGTGAGCATCCGGCATGGGATTCGCTCTGCTTTGACTATGGCAAGAACGAGGTGATTCACTTTCTGTTGTCCAACTGTAAATACTGGCTGGAAGAGTTCCATTTCGACGGTTTCCGTTTCGATGGGGTGACTTCTATGCTTTATTACAGTCACGGACTGGGTGAGGCCTTCTGCAACTATGGTGACTACTTCAACGGTCATCAGGATGACAATGCCATTTGCTACCTGACGCTGGCCAACCGGTTGATTCATGAAGTGAATCCGAAGGCCATTACCATTGCCGAGGAAGTATCGGGTATGCCGGGATTGGCTGCTCCGTTCGAAGACGGAGGTTATGGATTCGACTACCGCATGGCCATGAACATTCCTGATTACTGGATTAAGATTATCAAGGAACGTCGTGATGAGGACTGGAAACCGTCCAGCCTGTTCTGGGAAGTGACCAACCGCCGCAAGGATGAAAAGACCATCTCTTACTGCGAAAGCCACGACCAGGCACTGGTGGGCGACAAGACCATCATCTTCCGTCTGATTGATGCCGACATGTACTGGCACTTCAAGATTGGCGACGAGAATGGAGTGGTGGAACGAGGCATTGCCCTGCACAAGATGATTCGTCTGCTCACGGCTTCTACCATCAACGGAGGTTACCTGAACTTTATGGGTAATGAGTTCGGTCATCCGGAATGGATTGACTTCCCGCGCGAAGGCAACGGATGGTCATACAAGTATGCACGCCGTCAGTGGAACCTGGTTGATAATCCGGATTTGTGCTATCATTACCTGGGCGACTTCGATGAGGCGATGGTCAAGCTGATTCGCAGCGTGAAGAACATCCAGAAATCGGATGTCATCGAGGTATGGCATAACGATGGTGACCAGATTCTGGCATACCGCCGCAAGGATTTGGTGTTTGTGTTCAACTTCAACCCGACCCGTTCGTTTACCGATTATGGCTTCCTCGTACCGAGAGGTGCCTACGATGTGGTTCTGAACACAGACAACAAGCAGTTTGGTGGATTCGGCTTCTCAGACGACAGTCTTCGCCACTTCACCTGTGCCGACCCGCTTTATGCAAAAGACAAGAAAGAATGGCTGAAACTGTATGTGCCGGCCCGTTCTGCAGTTGTATTAAAACGAGTGAAAGATTGATTTGATATTGTATGAGTGATTACACAAATGCATTTTATAAGAAGACTGCACGCATCATGATTGCTGTATGCGGTCTTCTTTTTTCTCTGTTTAGTTTTGTATATCTTTATGTGTTCCAGCGCGATGTGCTGGAAGCCCTTCATTTCTCGCTGGCACATGGAAAGACAACCTTTGCTCCGATGGCCAGCGCGCTGGTCATTACGCTGATTCTGCTGTTGCTGCGCTGGGGGATAAACAGTCTGCTGGGGCTGAAGGGAAGGGTACGTGCCCTGGCGTATGTGCCGTCTTTTCTGGTGCTTTGTGCCCTGACGGATGTAGGGCGTGGAGTGTATATCTCCGACTACCATACTCCGTGGACCTGGCTGTTGCCTTTACTGGTGTTGCTGTTCGTGGGAATCGGTTACTGGCTGCGTGGAGTTTTTCGCGTACAGCTGAATCACGAAGGAAGTCTCTGGGGGCTGGTCAACAGTAACCTGGCAATCTTGCTGGGGTTGTGTCTGCTGACGGTGTGTGTGGGCAGTACCAACCGGCAGTTTCATCATGAGCTGGAGGCAGAACATTACCTGCGAGCCGGGGAGTATGACAAGGTGTTACGCGTAGGAGAAAAATCATTGGAGGCCAGCCGTACGCTGACAGCCTATCGTGCCGTGGCCTTGTCTCGCTTGGGAAAGATGGGCGACAGGCTGTTTGCTTATCCGCAATATTACCGTTCCGACGGATTGTTCTTTGAAACGGATTCCCTGCACACGCTCCGTTATACGAATGATTCCATTTATTACCTGCTGGGAGCACGTCCATATACGGGAGAAGACCGCATGGTATTCCTGCGGAACATCTGCTACAAGGGAACGGGAAAATATACGTCGCTGGATTATTACCTTTCTGCTTTGCTGCTTGAAAAGAAACTGGATAGCTTTGCACAGGCCGTTCCCGATTTCTATTTGCCGGAAGATACCTTGCCGCGTTATTATCGGGAAGCATTGGTAATGTATCATGTCCAGCGGAATGATACTGTATCTTCGCGTGCAGACAGTCTGACTTTAGATCGTTTCAGGGCTTACCAGACCTTGCAGCAGAAAGAAGGTTCTCCGCTGGAAGAACGCAACCGTATGCGTCGCGAGTTTGGCGATACCTACTGGTGGTACTATGATTATCAGGAATAAAAAACATTTGTGTAGAGATAAAAAAATTAAGAGAGGCTGCCGGGGAAATGCAGCCTCTCTTATTTTTTAAAGAACAAACGCTTTTGTCCTTACAGCTGATATTTTCACAAATACCAATACTGTTCTTATCTATTACTATGAAAAACATCTTTATAACATCCGGCTCACTTGGATTGTTCAGAGAAAATGTGTTTTTAACACTTGTTTTGATTCTGTTTCTATCGTTTACATATTTCCTTGAAATCACAATAAGTACACCGGTCTTCCTCCTCCGTCTGACTGAAACTCAAATCGGGATTGAAAATCTCCTCCAGAAGTGCCTGTAGGCGGGTTCTGAACTCTTCTTCCAGCAATGAGAAGTCTTCCACGGGAGTGGTTTTGTTATACGATTCCTTGAGCTGGATGACGGGCGAGTAATCTTCTGCTGCAGCCCGGTGAATGTAGAGCAGGGCAGGAGCTACTTTCCGGTCATCATTCCGTTCACGCAGTTTCCGGCATACGATGGCGGCGTACAGGAAAGTCTGGAATACGTAATTGGAACGTTTGGGGCCAGGCGTGAACAACGATTCTACGCTGGGCGGGGTGTCGGCCTTGCCTCCCGTCTTGTAGTCCACAATACGGAGCACGTTGTCCTTGCTGTCCATGCGGTCGATGATACCTCCCATGCGCGAGCGGATGGCTCCCTTGGGCGTCTGTATCTCTACGTCCTCCATGACCCTTTGTTCGGAGCCTACGAAGGTAAAGGGAGCGTGGCGCAGGTCGTTGCGAAGCAGCTGCTGGATATAGCGCAGAATTACGGCGGAATTGATGAGTTGTACCCCGTTGTATTCCGGACGCTCGTCGGCAGGGAAGTGGAAGAACAGCTCCTTGAACCCGTTGTCCACGTAGTTTTGTAGTTTCACTTCTTCCTTGAGCAGGGCTTCCAGGGTGTCTTTGTTGATGACTTTTCCGTGTGCTGTGAGCTCCTTGTAGATGTGTTCGGCAGCGTAGTGGAAGATGCTTCCGAATTTAGCCGAGTCGATTTCGGCGCTTACTTCTTCGGGGGCTGCCAGTCCTGCTACGTACTTATAATAGAACTTCAGCGGACAGTCCAGGTAGCAGTTCAGGGCTGACGGGGAAAGAAGGGCTTTCGGATTTACCCGTATATCGAATACGCTCTGCATCCGTTTCATGATGTCGGGCGACTTGGGGATACAGATGGGTGAGGAAGCAATGGGCGACTGCTCTGCCTCCAGTTGTTTCCGCTGTACGGGATAACCCCACTCAATCAGCAGCTGAAGCATAAAGCGCGACATCTCTCCCCGGTTCATGCCGTCGCTCACTGTGTTGTAGAGCAATGTAGCCTTCTCTGCCCGTTGCAGCAGACGGTAGAAATAGTAGGCATAGACCGCAATCTTGTGGTCGATGGTGGTCATGCCGAATGCCTTGCGCAGGTTATAGGGGATGAACGAAGCATCACCGCCTGCCTTGGGCAACTGGCCTTCATTGACCGACAGCAGAATGACATGGCGGAAATCCAGGTTACGTGTTTCCAGTACCCCCATCACCTGCATACCGATGGCTGGCTCTCCGTGGAAAGGAATGCTGGCTGTCGACATGACGCGTACCAGCAGGCGGTGGAAGGTGGCAGGTTGTACCTCCAGGTCCTTGCTTTCAAGCAGGGCATGGAAGCGGTTGACCATGGTGAAGCTTTTGAACAAGGCTTCGCGATAGAGCTGGTCGAGGGCATCGCTGGTGGAGGCTGCCTGCTTGCGATACAGCTGTGCCACCTGTTTCAAGATGTCGGCCAGCCGTTTGCACAGCTCCAGGTTGTGGCTGCACGGTTTGAACAGCAGCGACAAGGCTTCGTCCCGTTCCAGTTCTGAGGGCAGGGGATAGAAGCGGTTCTTCTCCGTCAGCTCCTTTTCCAGCGGAGCGGCTTCTCCGGAAAGCAGTTGCGTGTACGGATGTTTCAGCACGCTGATGACTTCGGCAAACTGGTAGCGTCCGCTACGGGAATTGTATCCCGCAATGTGCAGTTCCAGCAACGTCTTTACGAAGCTGTAGGCCGGTGTCTGCGAGAGCGGGAATCCCATGGTGATGTTGATGTGGCGCACGTTATCCGGCAGTGAGTGAAGCACAGGTTGCAGCATGGTCTCGTTGCAGAGCACCACGGCCGTTTCCTTTTCGTTCTCCGTCAGGTTCTCCCGAATCCATTGCGGCAGGTAGCGTGCCTGTCCGTTCTCCGTAGGCGATTCGATGAAGGTAATTTCTTTCGGATGGTTCAGGTGGTCGAACAGGGAAGGCGGCAATTCCGAGGGGAAATTCTTCAGGTTGCGGCGGATAAACTCGCCAGCCTCGTGCGGATGCTTGTTCAGGTAGAAGGTATCATAGTCCCAGTAGAACAGGGCCTTTCCTGCTTCGTGCAACTTGCTGAACAGGGTTTGTTCCACCTTATTCAGCACGTTGAATCCCACGAACACATATTTGTCGTAGGGAAACTGCTGTACGTCCATGGTCTCTGTCACCTCGCGGTAGAGCATTCCTTCATAGGCGATGCCCTGCTCGCGGAGCAATTCCTTGTATTGCGTATAGATGTCGCCCAGCACGTCCCACAATGAGATGAAACGTCGCTTCAGTTCCGTCACCTGCTCGATGGAGAAGTTACGGAAGAACTGGCTCAACGCTTCCTTCTGTCCTTCCTCCAGAAAGTCATATTCGCCGGTCAGTTTGTTCAGGTCCTTCAGGTTGCTGAACAATGCCTTGGTGTCGGCCATGTTCTTGTCGGCATCGTCAAAGTCACTGATGAGCATCTCGCCCCAGAAGTAGAATTCGTCCAGGCTCTCCTTGCTGCCCGTTATTTTACGGAACACCTTGTAGAGGTCGCACACTAATTTGATGGAATCGCCCGTCACCCATTGCGACGACTGGCGGAACAGCTCACTGATGCTCACATAGGCCGGCGACCACACCGGGCGGTCGGATTCCTGAGCCAAGTATTCATTGAAAAAAAGGCTGGCACGCTTGTTCGGGAAAACCACAGCCACCTTCGTGAAGTCTCCGTTCATCTTCCGGTACAAATCGGCGGCCACCTGCTTTAAAAAAGTTTCCATATATTGCATTGTCGAAATATCGTTGTGAAAAAATAAATTCAGGCCGGAAGCGTCACTTCTTCCAGTTCATTAGCAAACACGTACCAGAGGAATCCTCGGATGTGGGTGTAGCCCATCTGCGTGAGCAAGTCCATGTACTCCTGCACCTGTGTGCGGTAAGCCTCGTTCTTCTTTCCGAACTTGAAGTCCACCACGACCACCTGTCCGTCTTTCCGCATCACGCGGTCGGGGCGGCGTGTCTGCATCTGTCCCTGCTCGTCGGTGTAGACAATGGCACACTCGTTATAAAGCTCCCACGTACCGCTGAACCAGTCCTTCACGGCAGGATGCTGCAATGCCCAGTGCGCCAGTCCCTGAATCTGTTGCTTCTGTTCTTCCGATTCGAACACCCCTTCAAAGCTCAGCCGTTCCAGTGCCGAAGGAAGGTCGTCCGCCTTTTCGATGTGGGCAAACACCTGGTGCAGCAACTGTCCCTGACGGATGTATTGTCCGCGACTGTCCTCCGTGTCGTCACCCTGAATGAAGTCGGCCGAACGGTTTGACTGCTTGAATTCGATGTGTGTCTCGATGCTTTCCATCTTCACGGGCACTCCCTCGCGGGGCGACGAAAGTCGGTTGGATTTGCCTGCCTTCTTCTCATCGTGCGCCGTGCAGAGCTCCCCGTATTCGCCCACTGCATCGTCTTCCGGATTTTCCTGTGCCAGCGGTAGTTCCACTTCCTGCATGAGGGGCAGACTGTCGTACAACAGTTCCGAAACCGTGCCCTTCTGTCCCGCTTTAGCGAAAATAATCAGGTTCTTGCAGGCACGTGTAAACGCCACGTAAAGCAGGTTCAGGTTGTCTACCCAGAGCTGTAATTTCTCTTCCAGGTAATCGTCGTGATACACCGATTCCGCCATGGCACCAGAATAGTTCACCGGTACGATGTCCAGGCGGTTGAACGGTGGAATGTCGGTTTCCTTTCCCGTACCTGCCACGCTACACCATATCAGGTGATTGTTTGTTTCGTTCTCCATCTTCCAGTCGCAGAATGGCAGCAGCACCGTGTGATACTCCAGCCCCTTCGACTTATGGATAGACAAGATGCGGATGCCGTCAATCTCGCCCGAAGGGATGGTCTTCGCGTTCAGCTTCTCATCCCAGAAACGGATGAAAGCTGTCAGCTCCGATGAGTTGTTCTGCATGTATTCTGTCACCGCATCATAGAAAGCACAGAGATACGCATCCTGCTTCTCGATAAGCTGCATGTCGAACAGCACGAACAGCTTTTCCAGCAGTTCGTACAGCGGCATGAAACGGAGTTCGTTTGTCTGTAACTGGAAGGCTGCCGGCAGGTAACGGGCCGGGTCGTCGAGCAGCACCGTGTTGAGGCTGATGTCCTTGCGTAATACCCCTTGCTGATAAGCCACAGCCAGCCGCGCTAGTGCGATGCGGTCGTCGGGTGAAGAAAGATACCGCAGTCCGTCGATGAGCATGCTCACTGCCAGCGATGCACTCAGCCGGAACGCCTCGTCGGATACGATGCGGTAGGGGGTATGTTCGTCGAAGTAAGCGGCAATGTCGGGGATGCTCCGGTTCTTTCGCACCAGAATGGCCATCTCGTTGAGGCGGATACCCTCTGCGGTGAGGCGTTCTACTTCCTCGGCCAGCTGTTCCAAGGTTGCTTCCGTGTAAGGCCGCTCCTTGGAGTCCTGTAGGAAGGTCACCTTTACGAAGCCCTTTTCCTCCTTCTTGGCACAACGCTGCCGCACGTCGCTGTACGCTTGTTCCAGTTGGGCGCAAGGCATGCCCTGTTCTTCCTGATAGCGTCGGTTCAGTGTCTGGCAGGCCGCCGTGAAAAACTCGTTGTTGAAGCGGATGATGCGTGCCTCACTTCGCCAGTTCGTGTCGAGCGTACATTCCTTGATGCGGAAACTCTGGTCATTGCCCAGTCCCGCCAGAATTTTCCAGTCGCCGCTTCGCCAGCGGTAGATGCTCTGCTTGATGTCGCCCACGATGAGGCTGCCTTCCTTCTGTGCCAGACTTTCCTGCAACAGCAGGTGGAAGTTCTCCCACTGCATGCGTGAGGTATCCTGAAACTCGTCAATCATCACCGTATCGATGGTCGTGCCGATTTTCTCATAGACAAACGAGGCATCTCCTTCCCTGATTAAGCTATGGAGCAAGGCATTGGTATCCGACAGCAGAAAACGGTTATGTGTTTGGTTCTGCAAGCGTACCTCCTCGTCAATGTGCGCCAGCAAACGCAGGTTGTTCAGGTAGCGCAATGAAAGGTCGCACGAGTTAAGCAGCAAGTTGTTCTGCGGACGACGGTTTTCCGCTTCTGCTAACAAGGGTATCAGTTCCGAAGCCGCCAGCGAACGGATTTCATCGCGGTGGGCTGACGTTTTGGTCGTCCAGTTTTCCTCGCTCTCCAGGCATTTCTCCACGGTGGCATTACGGATGTCATCGCTCAGCTTTCCGTTGGCCAGCTTGTTGAAATAACTGCCGATGCCCCGTGAGCCGTTCTTCAGGTCGGTCGGAGTCAGTCCGTGCATTTCGAGCAAGCCCGAAAACTGTTCGCTGAATCCCTTCATAAATTCCAGTACCTCTTCGCGGATACTTTTCAACTCATCCCGGTAGGAAGGAATAAAGTTCGGGTCGGCCAGTTTCCGGCGCAGTCCTTCTCCCTTCTCGATATAGCTCTCGTCGAAAATATTCTGTCCGAATCCCTTGATGTCTTTCGATACATCCCAGCGGCGGTCGTTCACGATACGTTCCTCGATGTACTCCAGCAGCCAGTAGAGCACCGGTGAGCGCCGGTCCAGCTTCTCAATCATGGCATCCACTGCGTCGCTCAGCACCTCTGTATTGTTCAGTTCGATAGACAAGTTAGCCCCTAATTCCAGTTCACGCGCCAGGTTGCGCATCACCGACTGGAAAAACGAGTCGATGGTCTCGATGCGGAAACGGCTGTAATCATGAATGATGTGCCGTAATGCTTCGCGTGCCGATTCCCGGATTTCCTCAACCGATTTGGTTGATGTTTTCTGAATCTCCTTCAGGTAGCCCTCCGAACCCTTGTCGGCCGTAGCAATGCCGTAAAGCTGTTCCAGGATACGCTCCTTCATTTCCGCCGTCGCTTTGTTGGTGAACGTTACCGCCAGAATCCTGCGGTAGGCATACGGGTCTTCAATCAGTTGTCTTATATAATGTACCGCCAGTGTAAAGGTCTTGCCGGAGCCGGCAGAAGCCTTGTAGACTAAAAGCTGGGGATGCTGTTCCATGTGTGATGTCGTTTTTAGGGTTTTCGTTACACAAACTTACGGAATTTTCGCGGAAAAACCGCAGGAAACGGCCGATTAGTGAGGGGAGAACCGTGGCACGTGTATCCGGAAATCTTCCTGGGGTATGCTGAAAATGCCTGGAAGCTTTCTATGTTTTCCGGTGCGGAACTGTATGTTTCCCGTTCGGAAAACGTAGGGTTCTGCACCGGAAAACCTATGGCTTGCGTGCGGAAACGTAAAAAGTTGTAGTACGTTTCTCATTTTATGTGACGGCCTTTGGAAAAGAGAGATAGGGGAATGTCTGCTTTAGTGAAAAGTGTTTAAAATGTTGGTATATATTAACAAATGTAATTATCTTTATATCCGATAACCGGGTGAGGTAACCTGGTTGTCCGGCAGAATTTAGAAATGAGATACCAAAAACTTTTTATTATGAAATTAAGGCTATACATCGGAGGACTGGTAGCTTTCTCCGTTTTATTTTCTTCGTGTGGGAAAGACTCGGAAAAGGGAGAATCGTTTGAACCTCATACGTATAATGTTTCGGGGAAGGTAGAAAAAGGACCTTTTGTGAGTGGGTCGGCCATTACCATCCAGCCCATGGATTCCAAGCTTCAGGTAAGAGGTGATTTCTATTCCTCTACCATTCAAGACGATATGGGAAATTTCTCTTTTGGTTCCAAATTGTTTGAAGCTCCTTATGCAGAACTTACAGCCAACGGATATTTCTTTAATGAAGTAGAAGGAGAGCTTTCTTCAGGTACCTTAAGCCTGCGTGCATTGGTTGATTTGTCAGATAAGACCACGGTCAATGTCAATGTGCTGACTCATCTGAAATACCAGCGTGTACAGAGGCTGGTGGAAGGAGGTATGAGTTTTAAAGAAGCCAATACGCAAGCACAAAAAGAACTGTTTACGGCTTTCGGGCTCCAGAGATATGAAGATAAGGATGCCTCTTCATTTTCCATCATTGGAGGTACAGATGAATCAGCTGCCCTGATTGCTATATCATCTTTATTGATTGTAGATAGAAGTGAAGCTGCTTTGACGGAGTATTTGGCCAAGCTGTGTAAAGAATTTGGAGATAACGGTGCATTTACAGAGTCAACTCGGCAGCAGATGAAAGAAGACCGGAATGCATTGGCCGGGCAGTTGTCGGCTGTTCGCAATCATGTTATTGACCGCTATGAGGAAATAGGCCTGTCGGTAGAAGTGAAGGAACTGGCTTACTTCTTTGACTGGGATAATGACGGAGTGGCCGGAAACGAGACCTTACAAGAAGGGCAGACGGTTACACTGGAAACCACGGAACTTCAGGTACCGAACCAGGGTGGCAATTATACGATAAAGATTACCTCTCCTGTACCAGTTTATTTGGAACCGCTGATTTCAGAGGATGACGAGTCGTATCCGCCTCTCATTTCGGAGGATTATTTTTCTACGGATATTTATGAGGGCTTGGTAGATGCTTCTGTCTCTCTTGAGAAGTCGCTGGAGAATAATGTGCTTACCATCAATGTGAGTCCTCTAAATTCTCGAACTTCTAAAGAAGCTTCTGTGAAAGTATACGACTGTATGGGGAATGAAGTAGGAGAGGTGAAGATTACCCAGGAAGGAAACCCCGATATGCCTCTGCCTAAGTTGGGAGAGACCGGTAAGACGGTGGTAGCTGGCTTTGCTTTAGAACTTGCAAAAGCTTTTTCGCAGTGGTCGTTGATGGAACAATATTACCATTATAACAAAGAGGCAAATTTAGTTCTTCAATATATAAGTCCGGATGCGACGATTATAAGTGACATCTGGAACTCTTTTTATCGTGCCAATAGGATGAACCTGATGTTTAAGGAAGCAGAAGCGAAGCAATTGGGAGTATATCAGAGTTACTTTGATGTATGGAATGCTTTGTATTATTATTACATGGTTGTGGCATGGGGGGATGTACCTTATGTAGACAGTACTGATTTTGGGGTAGCAGGTGGTTCCAGTATTTCCAAGACCTCCCAGTCTGAGATATTTTCCCGTTTGATTAAGGAGCTGCAAGGGGTAATGGATAACCTGGAGGAAAAGAAGAATGAATCGTTGGGGGATGCCAATGACTTTTTCTTTGTTTCCAAAGATGTGGCCCGTATACTTCTGGCAGATATTTATATGTATCAAGGTAATTATCGGCAGGCAGAACCGCTCCTTGCCAAGGTTATATCCGGTGGTTTTTATATGTTGGACTCTTCCAATTACAACCAGAAAGAAACGATCACGGATTTATATAACAATGGGAGTGGAACAGAAACCATACTGGCAGTTCGGAATGACGTGATGACACGTAGCAACATTTCGTTAGGAATTCCTTCTCTTGTTCCTCTTATGACGTATACGGATGTACTGCTGTCATATGCAGAATGTCTTTCTAAAAACGGCAGCACGTCGGATGCAGAAAGCCAGTTGAACAAGATTGTCGCAGCAAAGGGAATCCCATTGTCAGGAACTACGGTTTTGGATAAAATTAAGAGCGCCCGGTTGCAACTGTCGCTTTATTGTGACGTAAACTTTGCCTTTTTGAAAAGAACAGGATTCGCGAAAGAGGTGTACGGAGTAGAAGACTATAGGTTGTTGCTTCCTATTCCGCAAGGAGATGTAATTGCCGGTGGAATTTCACAAAATACTGGATATTAGAATTTAGCCGGAAACTGGTAGGGTCGGACGAGTAGCTGGAGTTGAATAAATGTACCTGATAATCGTATAAAACCCTGGAAAAATTTGTGTAATTCAAAATAAAAGCCTACT
>UMCI01013021.1_pt1 | contig 38212 bp, 33 predicted proteins | sample 1964211 | NCBI WGS metagenome assembly UMCI01 (sample SAMEA4835966, study PRJEB28245) | human gut metagenome | biome: gut microbiome; material: fecal sample | place: Denmark | collected 2008 | reverse complement strand
TTCTCTTGCAATTCATAGTCAATGCCTCAGCAGAAAGCTTTCCTGCATAATTGCCAAGCACTCTGAAAATGGTATTCCAGAAGGTACTCTTACCATTGGCTCCGCCACCATAAGCAATAATCATGTGCTCTTGATAAACCTTACCGATTGCAGCCATGCCAACCGTCTCCTGCACATAATCAATCAGTTTCTGATCCTTGCAGAAGAAAAGATTCAAGGCATCCAGCCATATCTGTTTCCCATCCTCTCTCGGAGAACACGCAGTAATCTTTGTAATCAGATCCTCAGGATTATGCGGCAATTCCCCTGCAAGCCCTTTTCGAAGGTCATAGGTTGCATAAGGTGCGTTAATCAGATTCTCGTTTTTATCCAAATCAGACACGGAAATAGCAATCATCGGCTTCGCCGTATTTGCCACAGACACAATATATTTGTAATCACGCCTCTTCTGCACAAATTTCAAATAAGTCTGGGCTCCCATCAGCATATAAACCAAAGGAATAAGCTTTCCATCCACCTCTTTCAGAAGCTCCTTCGGACCAGCCTGGATAGATTCCTTCGGTACACCTGCATTCTCCAAAGCCTTCTCAACTCTTGCCACTTCATCCATAGCATCCTGAAGCTGCAGATCCAAGAATTCCTCAACAGCTCCAATCGCCATCTGCTTATCTTCTCGCCAACATTCGCCATCGAATCTTAAAAAGTCTGTAGCACTGGTATATTTCAGTTCATTTCCATACTCTCGAACCAACACCTTTGCCTGTCCGATATCCGAATAATCTTCAGGTTTCAATGAAGCACTTTCAAAATCTGCATTATATTCATCAGGTGGTACGTAACCCTCCTGATTCACAATACTTTTCTTAAAGAACTTCACTGCACTGTTCCAGATAGTCTTAAGCTCTGACTCCGGTAGTGGCGGTTCACACTTCTTTGCATGTTCTAAAAATGCCTCATATGCCTTTTCAGTAATTCCATAGCGTTTCAGCACACGCCCGGCAAAACGACTCATAGTATTGTTTCTGCTACCTTCCAGAATCTGCCCACCAAATGCGCTCTCTGAATTCTCAGAATCGAAATCTTCTTCCTCAGCAGCCTGACCTACATCGATTTCTTCATCAATCGTCATCCAGCCATCATGTACCAGTACTTCTTCACAATCAGCACCGAAGATAAATCTTGCTGCATCTAATGCATTTCCATCAAAGAAGGGATACTCCTTCTGCAACGCCTTCTTCAGATTCCCGTACATTTCTGCATCTGTAATCTCTGAAATAGGAAAATAGATGTGATATCTCGGTCTGGCTGACTTGCCCTCCTTCGGAAGTAGATGATGTCTACTGGAAGCAAGCATATATTCCATATCAGGGAATATTTCCTCCAGCTTCTCGGCTGTAATCCACTCTGCCGGTTCCTCTGAATGGTCATTATCAATATCCATGACAATCACATCCGAACGAATGAAATTACCAATACCTCGATAATTTCCTTTGTACTCTGCGCAAACATGATCTGCCTTCACCGCCTCCCGAAGCTGCTCCGACGTGACTACTGTCACCTTATTTGGATAGCTACAGTTTGCGGCCTGACCAATGCAGTTTGCTGTAAAAATCGTTACCTGCATATCTCAAACCTCGTTTCTATAAAGTAAGGAACAAAATCCTCCTAACTTCCTAAGCGGGTTTGACCTACACTTTTCCGGTCGAATTGTAAATAAATAAAAAAAAGCAACAGCCAGAGCAGAATCGCTTCCTTATATAAGCGAAAAATGCCCTGGCTATTTTCAAAATTTTTTTCAAAAAATTATGCTTACGACCGGAAAAACAATTTCCAGATGCGCTTAGGAAGATAGAAAGGCACGAAAGCCATTCGGAAAGTGAGGTGCTGCAGATGCAGACAGAAACGATTGATAAAAGCCAGCAGGCCACACCGTCCATCGATGAAGAGCTCATTGATACTCTCATCGCAATCAGCGTTGTAGCCAAGCGACTGGCAGCCAATCTAAGACAACAGAATACAGAAAATGGAGGAAAACAAGATGAGCAAAATGAGTGAATTATCGCAGGTGCTTGATGAAATGATTGCCTGCGGCGAAGGAATGATCAAAGCTGCTAACGCAATCAAAGACATCTTCTCTTCTACCGAAGAAGCACCCGAAAAAAAAGAATCCAAGTCAACCAAGAAAGCTACTAAGGTTTCTGAACCGGCTAAAGCAAAGGAAACACCGGAACCTACCTATACCAAGGAAGATGTTCGTGCAGTACTCGCTTCCAAATCAGCCGCCGGATATAAGAAGGAAGTCAAAGAGCTTCTTGAGAAATATGGTGCTCAGCAGTTAAAGCAGGTAAATCCTGATGACTATGCAGCCATTCTTAAGGAAGCAGAGGTGATTGGAAATGCCTAAACATGCATACCTTTCCGCTTCTGCCAGCCACAGATGGTTAGCCTGCCCACCAAGTGCAAAGCTCTGTGCCAATATTACGGTTCAAACATCCGAATATGCACAGCAGGGAACCGATTGTCATGAGCTGTGCGCCTATCTTGTAGAAAAAGCTCTTGGCAGAGCTGTCACTGATCCGACAGAAAACCTGACATTCTACGATGCTGAAATGCAAAACTGCGCAGAGGAATACAGGAATTATGTTTTGGAACAAATCGAAGCAGCCAAGGAATTCTGTAAGGATCCACAGGTCATGATTGAGCAGAGACTGGACTTCTCCCGCTGGGTTGAAAACGGCTTTGGAACCGGTGACTGTGTCATCGTTGCAGATGAAGTATTGCAGATTATCGACTATAAGCACGGTCTTGGTGTTCTGGTAAGCGCCGGAGATGAGGAACACGGTGGAAACAGTCAGATGATGTGCTACGCCTTAGGTGCATTGGAAGCCTTCGGAGATCTCTACGACATCAATCAGATAAAGATGACCATTTTCCAGCCAAGACGTGACAACATCAGTACTTACACCATTTCCAAAGAGAAGCTTCTGAAATGGGCAGACGAAGTTCTGGCACCTACTGCACAGCTTGCATATGTAGGCGAAGGCGAATTCAAAGCCGGTGACCACTGTCAGTTCTGTAAGGTAAAAGCCACCTGCAGAAAGCGTGCAGAATACAATCTTGAGCTTGCAAAATATGACTTTGAAATGCCAGCTACCCTGGATGACATAGAAATCGCCGCTATCTTAGCAAAGGTGGATGAAATGATTTCCTGGGGAAATGACATCAAAGAATATGCCTTACAGCAGGCTCAGTCCGGTGTTCACTTCGATGGTTGGAAAATCGTAGAAGGAAGATCAAACAGAAAATTTACTGATGAAGCCGCTGTGGCATTCAAAGTAAAAGATGCGGGCTACGACCCGTATGAGAAGAAGCTTCTTGGCATCACTGCCATGAGCACATTGCTCGGAAAGAAGAAATTTGAAGAGCTATTAGGTGAGCTTGTATATAAGCCACCAGGTAAACCAGCATTGGTACCGGAATCCGATAAGAGACCGGCAATGAATACAGCAATAGATGATTTTAGCGTATAAGTCCAGTCTCAATGCTTAAAACAGATTGGCTGCTCGCAGACATATCTGTTTAAGCATTAGAGACAACAACGGAAATGAGCAAGTAGCCTGATAAGGCGGATTGCGAATTTCCGTAGGAATCATGAAAGTGCAAAGCACGAAATGATTCCGTGGACTTATACCACAAGACAAATAAAGGAGGGCCAATATTATGGCAAAGATTCAGAACCCTACAAAGGTAATCACAGGAGTAAATACACGTTGGAGCTATGCGAATGTATGGGATGCAAAGAGCATCAACGGAGGCGCACCGAAGTACAGTGTCTCCCTCATCATTCCAAAGTCCGACACCGTAACTGTTAACAAGATTAAGGCAGCTATCGAAGCCGCTTATGAGGAAGGTCAAAGCAAGCTTAAAGGAAATGGCAAAACCGTTCCTGCACTCACTATCCTTAAAACACCTCTTCGTGATGGTGATTTAGAGAGACCTGACGATCCGGCATATGCAAATGCATATTTCATCAATGCCAATAGTGCTTCCGCACCTGGTATCGTCGATGCAGACCGTCAGCCTATCCTTGAGAGGTCCGAAGTATATTCCGGTGTTTACGGCAGAGCTTCCATCAATCTCTATGCTTTCAACAGCAATGGTAACAAAGGTATCGCCTGCGGGCTTAATAATCTCCAGAAGATTAGAGACGGTGAGCCTCTTGGTGGCAAGTCCAGAGCTGAAGATGATTTCGCTTCCGATGAAGATGACGATTTCCTTGATTAATTCAAATGTAACAATGACAACCAAGCAGGCGGTGGTAATACTGCTGCCGCCTGTGACAATCTTAGAAAGTAGGTAGAATATTATGACTATGGATTCTATTAATGAAATATTAGATGCTATTATCCGCGGATCCCTTTTAGGCTTCTTAGCCGGTTTCTGGTTAATGGGACTTGCTGCAATCTGGAAGTGGTTCCTGGGTGTTGCAAAACGTTTCCTTCACTGGCTTTTCCCAAAGGCAAAATGGTTCCAGCCAAAAGAACAGAACCCAAAAGGAAACTAATATCAAGGCGGCAGTACTCCCCGGTGCTGCTGCCCTTTTTGTAAAGGAATGAGATTATGATAAAAGAAATGTCAATTGATTTAGAGACCTACAGCGATGTTGATATCTCCAAATGTGGCGCCTATAAATACGCTGAGTCTGATAATTTTGAAATACTACTATTTGGCGTATCTATTGATGGTGGTGAAGTACAGGTATTTGACCTTGCCTGTGGCGATACCATTCCCGATGATATCCTTGCAGCATTATCTGATGATACAGTTACAAAGTGGGCTTTCAATGCCAATTTTGAAAGAATCTGTTTATCCAACTGGCTTAGAAAACATCACCCTGCGCATTTCAAAGGCTACAGTATTCCGGAAGATCCTGCTTCCAAATATCTGGATCCAGCCTCATGGAAGTGTACCATGATATGGTCAGCCTATATGGGCTTACCGCTCTCCCTTGAAGGTGTCGGTGCAGTCCTTAAACTACAAGATCAGAAAATGAAGGAAGGCAAAGATCTCATCAAATACTTCTGCTGCCCTTGCAAGCCGACTAAGGTAAATGGCGGCAGAACCAGAAACCTTCCAGAGCATGCCCCTGATAAATGGGAAACCTTCAAAACCTATAACAAACGTGATGTTGACGTAGAAATGGCGATTAAACAGAGATTATCTAAATTCCCGGTTCCTGACTTCGTATGAGAAGAATACCATCTCGACCAGGAAATCAATGACCGCGGAATCATGCTGGATATGGACATAGTAAAAAATGCTATCACATTCGATGAAAAGTCCAAGTCAAAGCTTATGATATCCATGCAGAATATCACGAACCTCGATAATCCAAACTCCGTAGTTCAGATGAAACAATGGCTCTCTGATCATGGTATTGAAGCAGAATCCCTTGGTAAGAAAGACGTGGCTGCTATGATAAAAAATACTGATGGTACCGTAGCCACCGCATTGAAACTCAGACTCCAGCTTGCAAAATCCTCCGTAAAGAAATACCAGGCTATGCAAAATGCAGTATGTAAAGATGGTAGAGCTCACGGTATGTTTCAGTTCTACGGCGCAAACCGTTCAGGAAGATGGGCCGGACGATTGATTCAGTTACAGAACCTACCGCAAAATCATATGAATGACCTGGCTGAAGCTCGTGAGCTTGTCCGTATCGGTGATTATGAAACTCTCGAATTACTTTATGATGATATTCCTGATACACTAAGCCAGCTGATTCGTACCGCCTTCATTGCAAGACCGGGATACAAATTTGTAGTATCTGACTACTCTGCCATCGAGGCCAGAGTCCTGGCACACCTTGCCGGTGAGTCCTGGCGTTCCAAAGTATTTGCAGAAGGTAAAGATATCTACTGTGCTTCTGCAAGCCAGATGTTTGGCGTACCTGTAGAAAAGCATGGTGTAAACTCACACCTCAGACAAAAGGGTAAAATCGCTGAACTCGCCTTAGGATATGGTGGTTCTATCGGTGCCCTTATTTCCATGGGAGCCTTGGATATGGGATTAATGGAAGATGAACTGCAGCCACTGGTTGACTCCTGGCGTGCCTCCAATCCAAATATTACTGCCTTCTGGTGGAATGTAGATAATGCCGTAAAGACTACTATCAAAATGAAGATTCCTACAGAGGTAAACGGAATCAAATTCCTCTGTCGAAGTGGGATACTCTTCATCAAACTTCCTTCTGGTAGAACTCTTAGCTACGTCAAGCCTCGTATCGGAGAAAATCGATTCGGTGGTGAATCCGTAACCTATGAAGGTATCGGCTCCACTAAGAAATGGGAACGAATCGAAAGCTACGGTCCAAAATTCGTAGAGAACATCGTGCAGGCAGTCTCCAGGGACCTTCTCTGTTTTGCCATGCGTAACCTCTCCCACTGCTTTATCTGCGGTCATGTCCATGATGAACTCATTATCGAATGTAGTCAGGATGTCGATTACAAATCCATCTGCAATGTCATGAGTAGGTCGCCAGACTGGATGCCAGATATCCAGATTAGAGGCGATGGATATGAAACGCCATTTTACAAAAAAGATTAAAAAGATAGCGGTCTCCGGTACTATGCCAGAGGCCGCTAAATACATCAATTCTTTGTGTTACCATTTTCTCTAAACTCTTCAAGCATCCTTCTAAGAATCTGTACATTCAAATACTCTTCATGAAATGCATCCATATTATAACCTGGTAGTTGTTCCATATGTGGAATCCATATATCATTTACAAATTCATCTTTTCTATCCCAGTTTTTTCTGACATATATTTTGAATCGCTGATGCTCTTTTTCATCCTCAAATATTAAAATACACCCTTCATACTCATTATGTGAATGCCGCGCTTCATCACCATCATCTACATAATAAAATTCATGCACCAAATGATTTAGCCTTCCTTTTACCATATAACGATACGGCACATCCCAGTTATGATATTCTGTAAGCGATATTCCATCTCTATCCGGTGTTGCTGTAAAATACCTCCCGCCATCAAGAATCACACCACCAAGCTCTGCCAGAACAGTCTGGTGATAACATATTCTTATTTCACTCCAATGTGGTCTTGAATCGGTCTGTGCAAACAAATAGTACTCATAACCAGTCCTGTCATCCTCCGGCTCATAAGTATGATCAATCGTAAATTCCGGAGCATACTTATAGTATTTCTTATCTTCGCTTGATGGACTATTTGCCCAATGTTCAGGATGCTTCAAATACAACTTCACTTTTTCAATTGGTGAAAGCAGCATTCCAAACCTTTTCTTCCAAAGATACTCAACATGATGAAAATCTGCAGATTTATCAACGGGTGTATTACTATCTTGAAGCCTTACATAAATATTATTAGCAAATATTCCCTTATACTTTTCTTTTAAGTAATATGGTGTATTTATACTATTATGAACCACAATAACATCTACCAGTCCACCATCCAAGTGTACTTGCTCCACAGTAACAACCGGGCGAAAATCACCTGCAAATTTCTTACCTCTGATAAAATCCGTAAGCATCTGAGTATTTCTACGATTTGCATCCTGTGACACATCCTGTATAGCATAATCACATTCTTCGTTGACACCAATAATAATATACGCATCTCTATCCACCAGATTATTAGCCATACAAATTATATCAATAAGCAGATCTCCATCCTTACTATCATCATACCACTCCCGCTTGAAATCCCAATAAGGACCTTCCTGATGCATCATAATTAGTTCTTCAATCTCATCTATTAATTCCAAAGAAGTCACCTACTTTCACCTGTCCCAGAAGTTATCACTTTTACGAAAGTATACTTCAAACTTTCTTGAAATACCCGTAATTCCAAAAACGCTTTTCAGGCGCTTAAGATCCTCATCACTATGATAGTAAACCAACCATTTTGTTTCTGGACGAACTTCATATTCAATTCTATCAAGGTATGGAACATCAACATCTCCAAAAGACAATCCCAGACATACAACTTGATTAACATCCCTCAAAGCTGAAAAGAAATCATCATTCTCACTTATTATCGCATCCGTATCCTTATACAACGACTCACAAAAATCAGCAATTGCATTACATATGCTTTCATACCATTCAACATATTCCTCCTGCGCCTCTTTTGCTTTCCTGCGATATAAATCAATTATGTACTTATTTCCATGTCCCATTATAGGGGCTATTTCACAACATGATGGGATTCCTCCATGCAGATGAAGTACGTCTTTTATGCCATAAACCTTTTCAAGAGTATCTGTGTAATTAAAACTCATAAACAGATCATTTCTGTTATTAATGAGACTATCTTTTTTACACATAGCTTGGGATGTATCAATAGTTTGTAACCATTCTAATACGTACTTTTGGAGTTTATCTACAAATCCGTATTGTTCCCTCCAGTATACATTCATAGTATCAATTATGCCCTCCATAGGCATTGTATCTACCATAGAATAAGCAGAATCATACATTCCCTCAACATCCGGATACCCTATTTTTTCTTCAAAACTCCACCACAAATCATTAATAACCGACTTATCCCATCTTTCCTGAGCCTCTTTCGTATACCAGGGTTCCGTATCATCTAAGGGTTGAATATTATACATACTTTCGAAAGTAGTTAAAAAAGACTCCTGATTCTCTTTCAAAAATTCTCTAAAAGCTGCATATGGCGTTCTTATTCCATGTGCTATATCAAAACCATTGCCGAATATATATAATGTCTGCAACAATCATACCCCCCAATTTATTATTTCCACCCCTCATTGAAAATCAAAGTAAATCACTAAGTGGCCTCCAACTATCATGAGACATATCCTCGTGATATTCTGTATTATTGATAAATAAATCCTCATTAATGTCTCTCACAAAACCAAAATTAAGCTTGTACTTTTCGGCATACTGTTTGAAAGCAATGAATTTATTTTCTACTTGAATATCAATATTCTTACTATGCCCAGCTACTTCTCCACCTTTTGTCTCTATCAACCAAACCTGACCATCATTCGTTTTAACTATATAATCCGGATAAAACAGCCACTGCTTTAAGAAACCGTCCAGATATACTATTGATAAATATTGCTGCCCTGTATCACCGTTTTTATATACCCACTCAATTCTATCCGGTCTTGTTTCACAATATCTTTCAAATAATCTCTCTGGCATACTTCGAGTCTTGTCAGTAATAAATTCATTGGTATATTCCAGATAGGCATTCAAACGCATAAGCTGTCGTTTCTTCACTTCGCTATACTTATATATTTCCATCTCTGGAATAGAAAACTCCGCCTGCTTTGGCTCAAGAACGAATGACATCTGTCTTCCGCCCATCTGAGCAGTACATCCTTTAAAGTCAATCTTCAACTGCTTAACATTATTAATGATAAATGCATAGAAATCTGAATTTTCCAATGCAACGAATTTGTACTTTGTTTTCTTCCCTTTGCTGAACATTCTACGAAGAATATTCTTCACCTTCTGCGATTGCAAGCCTGTAACCTTCTTAATCTCATCAACGGAATGCAACAAATAAATACCATGAGAATGAGTATTTACTGCAGTTTTGATTGTTACATTGTTCTTTCCTACTCCTGAAGCTAATTCTTCAGTTGTTCGGAATATACCTTGTAGTATCTTACTATCTATTTCATGATCAAAATTGTATCCACAAGCCTCAAGATTCTCCCGATTTATACGCATATCACTTCCAAGACTATACTTCTTTTTAAAATACTCATATACTTTTTCTAACGTTTCTCTCTCTCCAAGTCCGTCAAAGTCAAGATTTCGAAGTTCCTTGGTTAGAACAAAATCTTTTGCCTCATCACGCACAAATAATCTCCTAACCTGGTAAGCCTTATCCATTGATGACAAAAGCCCCATCTTGTAATGGCTATCTAATGTATAGATATAACAATAATCAAGCGTGTTCAATCCATAGTGCTTTTTTTCAGGCATACGTCTAATTCGACCAATTGTCTGAATCTGAAAATCTTCACTACCGCCCTCGCGAAGCTTTACAAGAATCTTTGCTCTTGGGCAATCCCATCCGGTAGAAATGGCCTGTTTCATTAAAAGAAATGCTGGTGAACCATCATTTCCTGTAAGATCATCAATATTTCTCTTTATATCACTCATCCAAATTGAAACCATGCCATTATCGTAGGTATATCCCATACTTTCAAGCTTGGCTTCTACACCTGCAATCGTTTCTGGTTGTCCCATCGGAAACTGAATAAGCACAAGTGGCCTAATCTTTGTTTTGATTGCATCATATCCAGCCTGAATTTCTTTTCTCTTTTCGTCAGCCAACTCAAGAAGGTACTCATAATCATTTGTGATCTGTTTTTTCTCATCAACGCCTTCATTTACATAGATTGCCCGTGTAATAAGTCCTGCATTAATAACCTCATCTTCCGGAATTTCATAGTATTCATGATGTGCTACCTTCTGCGCTGTTGCAGACACACGAATAATATTCTTTGCAGCAAATGCTCTAATGATATCATCCGCCTTCTTCGTATTATTGAGATGTTCTTCATCGATAATAACAACAAATTGAATTCCATCTCTATGGGCAGCAGCAATCGTTTCAAACAAGTTTGCTTTTTCACCATCTTTAAGTGCAGTGTTTCCCTTCTTAGTAACAAGTTCCCAGTTGATAAAAGTAACACTACCTCCTTCAAAGCCCATAAGCATAGAATACAAGAGATTCCTAGTATCTCTCTGTGGAGTAATCTCATCCATCTTATCCTTACTCTGCTGTTCCAAATCGCCTTTACCTGGACACAACCATACGAATGCTGTATTGCCATTTGTATTTTTAAGATACTCATCAACATATTTTATAAGCATTATCGTCTTGCCGGCTCCAGTAGGTGCCTTAATTGTAATAATCTGCCTGCTGGCTGGATCTGAAGTTTTATCAATCAGAAATTCTACGCAATTATCCTGAAATTCAAAATTCATTATTCCATTTACCATAACTCGCCAGCCTCCCTTAATTCAAAATCAAAAAAGCAATCAGGAATAGTAAATACATTAATACTTGAAAGCATTCTTTCTTGTTGTGTTGTCAGCAAAACATCTTGACTTATAAATACTGCTTGAATATCTGTATATTGTTTAATATTTATCTCAAAATCATCTATAGCTTCATCATCTAAGATTAAAACATATTTTTTATTATCTACTTTGACACCAAATTGCAATTGGATCATTTCAACAATATGCTCCATCAACTCATCTACAAGATTTTTATTGTCCTTATTGATAAAATCCGTTATATAATATTTCAGATTTGAAGGTATTCCATCGGAATATACACTACCATCTTGTCTGTGTCCTGTGATAACTGTTTTTATTCTCTGATATGTAACATTCTCACATATATTATTTTCATTATTCGTACACAAAATAAATCTTCTGTTTCCACCATCTTCTTTGTTCTGCTCTAATACAGCCTGAGCCGTTGTTCCAGAACCCGCAAAAAAATCCAACACTAATGAATCTTTTTTCCCAGCAATAGTAAGTATTTGCTTAATAAGCTCTACCGGTTTCGGAAAATCAAATACATTCTTTCCAAAAATATTTTTTATAGTAATTGTAGCCTTTTTATTCCCTTCAATCTTGGTCCAGAGATTTGATGGTTGCTTCGTTCTTCCTTCCAAGTAAAATTTTTGATAAACCTTCCAACCATTCTTGTCTTTCTTCCACTCGATTCTATTTTGTTCACATAAGTCCAAATAAGTATTATATGCACATCTCCATCTGCTTTCATATCCCGCTGGTGCAATCGGATAGACTTTCGTTCCATCAGGAGCCAATATCTCATAATACATACTTGGTCGATCCTCTCGTTTATCTTCGCCTCCTGTTTTTCTTAGCGGCCGTACAAGATACTTGCCAAATTCATCTTCACAATTGTATATTTTTGCGTCTTCCTCCGAAAATGGCATACCATTAAAAATTGCTTTGTCTGTACGAGAATATACTAAAATATAATCAATTTCATTTACTAAAATACTATTTCCCTGACCCGTAGGAGTTCCTGTACTACGCACGATTTGACCTCTGAAATTTGGCTCTCCAAAAATTTCATTACAAATTAATTTCAAATCTGCGACTTCATTATCATCTATAGATATAAAAATCAATCCATCATCTGCTAATAAATTTTTTGCACATTGCAATCTTTTGTAAATAAATGATATCCATTTACTATGTATATATCCATCATTCTTATCTACAAAACTATCTCCATAAATAAAATCTTTATTACCTGTGTTATACGGCGGATCTATATAGATTACACCTATTTTTCCTTTGTGTGTTTTTTCAAGCAGTTTCAAACTATGCAGATTATCTCCCTGGAGAAGAAAATTGAAATACTGGCTGTCTTCATCTGCCAAAATTTCTTTTTCAGACTTTTCTATAAAAACGGGGATTTCCGTCTTTATGCGCTCATCAACCAATTCTTCATGCTCTTCCCATACAAGCCCATATTTCTTTGCTGTTAATTCTTTTTCTATTTGATTGATAGCAATAAGGGATGCATCATCGGTATGCTGCATTTTTAGTGTTTCTAAAAAATTTAACATCTGCTCTCTTTTCACCTGCGATAAATTTGCCATGTCAATCTCCTTTATTATTTTCTTACTTTCTTACAGTAATACCTCATATCACAGTTGAGGCACGACTTCTTATTTTTTGCTTCAGTAGAGAATTCGTGATTCTGTATTTTTGCTACCACTTTATCAAATTCAGAAATCGTCTTATCAATTGCATCCTGCGATTTTTCAAATGTTACTGTAGGATTTCCGCCTTCTTCACCTGTATAATAAAGATGCATCTTACTAACATTTTTACCAGTCTTTTGCTCAACAAGATGTGCATAAACTTCTAGTTGTCTCTTATATCTCTCCATAGACTCTCTCTGTTCTTCCACGTCAGGTTTCTTTTCAGACTTAAAATCAACAATTTCTACAGTATCTCCATCTCCCCGAATCAAATCGACTGTTCCTTTAAGTATATATTCTGGTTTCACAAGACTTACATCAACTTCTACATCCTGAATATAACTCCATAGAGATTCGCCTACAGTTGTTCTTTCTTCTGTAAATCCTACACCATTCCTCATTCGCTCTACATATGCAAGTACTTGTTTATAAGCTGCGTCTACCTGTTTAACACCAAGATATGAATGCTCGCTCTTAGATAATGTAGAATAATTCGTGTCAAGCCATGTACGTACATTCTCTGGTGTAATCATGCATTCCTCATGACGCATTGCCGCCCTATGAACGTCCTCGATAGTTTCATGTACAAGTGTGCCAAATAAGGTTGCTCCTACTCTAATCTGCGCAAATCCCAATTCCTTGAAGAATTTGTACTGCAAAGAACAATTCTCATACAACTCGATATGTGAAGTAAATGAAAATGACTGCTTAACATTCACGGGTTTAACCTTTTCCAATTCCATGTCTGATAAATCTACATGTTCATATGAAGGTAATTTACCATAAACCTTTTCGAAATATTTGCTTGGCGTTTTTCCATGTCCGTTTTTTTCATAACATGAAAGCACCAACAAATTCTGAGCTCTGGAAAATGCGGTGTAATATAGTCTCCAAAAATCAAAGAATTTTATATCTCCCTTAGTCTCAAATGTTGGTCTGTGAAAATATTTCTTTTCTATCTCTTCAATAACTCCATCTGATTGTGTTCTCGGAACAGCAGACAATGAATCAACCATAACAACCGGAAATTCCATCCCTTTAGATTGGTGAATTGTCATAAAAGAGATACATCCACTTGGTGCATACTCAGAATCATCCTCGTATTCCGTGATTCCACCTTCAAATAAAAAGCGCATATACATATTAAAGAAGATTTCCGGAGCACTTATTATATTTTTCTCCGAAAATACTTCTACTCTGTGCAAATATTCGTATTTGCCCAAAACAGCTGAAAGAATAGATATATTTCTTGCGGCTCTCTCATCTGTAACACCACTGCCAATATCAATTCCAACATATCCCCTAAAAGGTTCAAATTCCAGCAATTGATAGAGAATACCAGTAAATGCATAATCTGTATTACTTTTCAATTGACTATGATTACGCAATATATTTTCATACCATTTTTTCAGATCTTTATGTGCCTTAATAAGTTTCTGCGCTGCTTCGACACATTCCTCACGATAGTACCTATAAAGATCTGGATAAGAATATGTAAAACTTTCTGTTTTAAGTCTTAAGAAATAATTAGGGAAACACATTATCAAACATCCCAATATTTCTTTAACTTCAGGCCTAGTAAAAAACATCTCTGATCTCGGTGAATATACAGGTATATTCATAGCTTCCAAATACTGAATAAGATTAATTACCTTGTCATTCTTAACCGATTTGCACAGAAAAGCCACCTGATTGTAATCTTTTATTACACCTTGATGCTTCAACGATATAACAAAGTCGTATACACTATCATACCAATCCTCTACACCGTTCTTCCCAGAACATTTTACTACTCTTGTATCTGAAGAATAGTCTTTCTTGCCAGGCACAATCTTCTTGGGAAATCTAAAATTTTTCCACACAAACTTTTCATCAGTAGATGTCATCCAATCATTATAAAAATCTATAATTTCTTTTTCTGATCGATAATTAATGGTCAAATCAACTCGCTTACACTTCCCATCAATAAAATGATCCGGGAATTCAAGAATGTTTCTTATGGTCGCTCCACGGAAGCGGTATAACCCTTGATCATCATCTCCAACAACACATATATTCTCTGACTCTCCTGCAATAAGGAAAACGATTAATTCCTGAATATAATTTGTGTCTTGGTATTCATCAACCATTACATATTTAATTTTTTCTCTTATTTCTGCCAAAATCCCCGGATGGTTAAGCATAAGAGAATATGCTTCTGTTTGAATAGATGAAAAATCAATCAAGTTTTCTTCTTCAGTTATCTTCTGATATAGTGCCAAAACATTAGCCATACCAACAGTTGCTGGATTAGAATCTCTCAACATTCCATTAACATCCACCAACTCTTCTAATAGATTACTTACATACTTTGCAATTTCTCCAGCTTGCTTCCATGTTCCAATTTTTTTTGTAAATATATCCTCATAGTGAGGTAATGCCCTAAAATCGTTTATATGTTGAAAAATCATGTACTTCTGATCAAACTGATCCAGCATTCGATAATTTTTCTTAACTCTCGTGTATTCCAAATGCTCCTTTATTACTCGAAGGCATATAGAATGAAATGTTCCTACATACATCTCATTAAGGTTCACTTGAACCCCCATCTTATACAATTCATTAGTGATACGAGTAATAAGCTCCTTTGCAGCCTTTTCTGTAAAAGTAGCAACCATTATTTCTTCAGGTTGTATTCCTCTTTCAGTTATTAGATAGACTATACGCTTAACAAGAGTAAATGTTTTTCCGGTTCCTGGGCCAGCTATTATTAGCAATGGGCCTTCTGTTGTCTGAATAGCTTCTTTCTGTTGATCATTTGCGTTTCCAAAATCAAAAGCCATTAGTCCACCTCCTCAAGTATTGTCTATTAGAATTGTCATTCTATTTCAGCTTAATTATTGTCCATCTTCGATTAATTCATCCGGGACATCAATCATCTCCATAATATCCGACACATCGCATTCTAGTCCCGTGCATATCTTTTGCAGGACTCCCGTCGTCAGGTTTTCATTTTTTCCAAGCTTTGCAATTGAAGCTGAACTAATTTTGCACATATCCTTCAAGTCCGTGCGCTTAAGTCCGCGATCAATTAACAATTTCCAAAGTTTGTTATAACTGATTACCTTCGCCATATAAGTTCTCCTCTTAGTTCTTCAACAACTATTAGTTTTTTACGCTTTTAAGGAACCCATAGGTGCCTTCTCTTTCGTCTGTTGTATATTCAATTAAATTAACAGATGAGTAATTTACTCCTTCCGGAATTTCATTTTCTGCAATAATCACCTGATTGTTTCCGTAATGATTTACAATATATTTAAACAGAGAGTCCCGCATTCCAGGTGTAGCTTTTTCTTTCTCTGTAATTTTGTGTTTTTTCTCCTTTAAGGACAGTATTGGCGAATCTAAAATCAAAAGATGTGGTGCATAAATTGCGTTTTCTTCCAAATACTTCATAAGGTTAAATAACATAATTGTATTCAGATAGGCTCTATATCCCTTTCCTTGATCCTTCTTAAATTTTCCACCAACTACCACATCTAATGTATCTATATTCAATCTGGATTCCGGTGAATTTGGATATCCACACTCTTTTATCATTGAATTTAGGTTATCACTCAAAACCTTCCAGGTATCTTTATTGATAAGCTCTCTTCCCTTAAACTTTGCACTTTCACCATCTTCTTCATTTTCTTTTTCAAATACATCTGTATTAAGCTCTGTTGCCATAGCATCAATTGCATATATCTCCTGCTTAGCCCTTAAAATTTCTTTATAAGCTTCAACAGACTGCCTGAGTTCTGCAGCCCTTGGTTTTAATTCTCCATTAATCGAATTTGTAATTTCAGCAATCTGATCATCTATCTCTTGCAATTCTCTTTCATACTTATCAATGCCTTCGCAAACATCTGATTCAGCAGAACTCAAATCACTGATCTGTAGCTGAATCCTTTGAATCTCTATTGTTGCAGACTCTATGTATGATTCATGCGCTACAGTTCCTTTTTCTATTTCATGATTACAAAATGGACACGCAACTGCCTCATCAATAGTATCTTCTTTTCTTTCTCCATCGCATATAAATTGTAGGCGCAATATGTCCGCTTCATATTGAGATTTTAATACACGATACCTATCTTTAAGGAACAATGCTTCCTCAATTTTCGTACTAATTTCGTATCTCTCTCTCATTAATTCTCTATTTTCTGATGAAGCTGTTCCTATTTCATTTTCTATCTCTTCAATCGCTGAAAGTAACTCTTCTATTCTTCCTTCTGCATCAGTTTCCCCAACTGCTTCCCTAGCCTCGAGCTCCGCTTTTTTTTGAGATAATTCTTCAATTTTCTGATTCAAATAGGCAATAACTCCTGTACGCTCAGTGATTCTCCGCTCGCGTTCTTCCTTAGTTTCTTCCGGCATCAAATGCATAGAATCATCACCGGTCAACAAGAAATTCAATGCACACAGGTATGCATTAATCTTGCTGTAGCTTGGTGAATCTAGAACAGTTCTTTTTCCAAAAATATGTTCTTCATCTATAAAAAAGAAATGTATCAAAGTACGTATTCCTAAGCTTTGAGAATCAAATCCTTCTGTTGAAATAATCTTGTGATGTTCATTAATTCCCATCAATTTCAATAAAAGATCACTGTACTCATTTTTACTAATGCTATACGGCCCGCTCTCTACATTTGGATAATTGCTGATCACTTCTACGGAGTTTTCACCCACTTCACCATTTTTTCCATCGATAATCTTTCTGGTCATAGATATTGCATATCCATCATCCGATTCCATTGTCATCGTAACCGTATCATACCCAGTCGATGACTTAGTGAAAGGTGGATCTCCGGCAAACATAAAATTTATACAATTGATTATGTATGATTTACCAGCATTTGAAGGTCCGTAAATAATATTCACTCCATCATTGAATGACACTTCAGAAAATAAAACCTTTTCTCCAGTAACGGATATTTGCTTTATAAAAAATCTGCTCATCAGCCAATCTCCTTTCACAGTGATGTCGACAACTTATTTATCTGACTTATAATTTGCCTTTCAGATTTATTCCCAATCATCGCAATTGTTTTGCTTGCATATTCTTTATATTTCATTGCAAACTCGCTATCCAACATAGCACAATACTCTTCTCCCTCAGATGAAATCACGTACGACATTCCCTTACTTGTTTCGACTGGTTGTACTAATCCTTTTAATACTAACTGTCGTAGACTCTCCTTCACCAAATCTCTTCGACCGGTAAACTCACTGAATTTGAATGGATTGCTTCCATTCAGCTCTTCATTTGTAATACCAAAGGTTTTTCCGTACTGTGTCATAAAATCAACTGCATATAACATATCCAATGTTTGAGGCATCTCGTATAAATTCAAAAGAAGAAGCATTCTTAGCGAGTTTTCAAACACAGTATTAAATAGTCTGTTCATCATCGTCTCGTACCCATCCGTCCAATTTCCCTTCTTTAACAAGGAAATGGCACACACCTTTCTTCTGTGGATTTCCTACCCAATCAGTATCTCTGCTTAACCAACACTTATCAACTCTCGTAGCAGATGCCTGCGACATCACTCTGCGCAATCGTGCATATCCACTTTTGTATTCTTCTTCCCAAACTTCCTTTACACCTTCATAAGTCTCATTCTTCAATACATCGAACTGACTCTCATCACTGTATATGTCGCGCGTTCCTCGTCTTACAGCTTCTGCAGCAAAATAGTAACCTCGTTGATCTGAAAAATGCTGCTGATGCTTCGGAAATCCTGCAAGCATTGACTCATCAAAATTCGGAATGCCCTCTGCCTGACCATATACAGCCATCAAGGCATCTGCATATTTCCGTTCTTCTTCTATTACTTCTGGCGGAGTAGGTATTTCTCTTAATGGATGTCTTTTATAGTCTTCAATTTCCTGTGTTGTTTTTATTCTTATTTCTTTCAAAACATTATCTCTTGTCAACGAATACAGATAAGTAAATCCCAAAAACGCTGCAAGTTTATTCCTAGAAGCATTCTTTAATAATTTTTCCTTTTTTGTTTCCGATATCGACGAATCTCCCTCGATTATCTTCTTCAGATTAGAAATCAAATCATCTATACAGTCACTGTGTAATCTCTTTACCACATTTTTCTCGAAATATTGTTCAATGGAGGAGCGCACTTTATCCTTATTGGCATTAGTTCGTATAACTTTTAGCGCATTTCCACCTTTTTGACGATTCATAATCTTACTAGCTGCAGATTTTTCGGTCGTGATAGTGCCATTTTCTTTGTTCACCAACTCCATAGGTTCAGAAACAGCATCATATAGTAGATTAATCAAATCCGGATCTGCTATTTCTTCTGCCCATGCATTTTTCAGTTCTTTTAAATAGGTTGCAAAAACCAATTCTGACAATGCTTTCACCTCCCAAATTTGCAACTCATCCTCAACTTTCAACCAACTCGTCCCAAACGATTTTTCCCTTATTTTTTTCTACAATAAAAGTGTTCCAAATGAGAAAAGAAGAGAATTTCACCATGATATTTCATTATATCACACATTAGGAGAAAAATCGATATTTTCTCTGCGTACATGAATATTTTCTTTTCTCTGTAAGGACATCACAAAACAACTGCTTGGCCAGCATCTTCTTAGAGTTGTGGCGTGATGAACCCATTAACCGCATCAGGGGCTAAGAAGCCTGATTGCTTATTTTACGGAACGGAGACGTGCCATGAATAAGACAATCGATGCTTATCTGAATTTCATATCGAAGCCTTCGTTCCGCATTCAGCGGACACTGGAGGCCGCACGATATGGAAATCAATGAAAATGTACAGACAAGTACTGAAAATCAGCAGTCAACCAATGACAACCACAACTACGACAATCGTCGCAGTTACAACAATCTCCCAATTCAGCCGGGAGAATGCCTTGTACCAATCCGCGTGGACTGGGAAATGGTGAAACACTTCAATATGTGCCAGGATAACCTTGAGACCTGGCATATCGGACCTAACAAGGTTCTGGTAGCATTTGCTCCTGTAAAAATTAAGGACAAGCCTACTGCCCTTAAACAGTTCAATGCTGATGTCAGAGAACACTTTGCATCTTTTAAGTCAGATGATGTTCTCTCTCTTGATCAGTTTATGGACGAAGCAGTATCGGAAGATGACAAAGGCTTTGAACCTGCATCACCGGAGAATCTTGAAGAAACCGTTATGCTCCGTATGATTATTCAGGATCTCTTAAAAAAGATCCACGAAATCAATCCAAAGTATGGTCGTATTCTCGATCTTATCTGCGAGGATTACACCAAAGGACAGATTCTTGATGAATTAGGTCTTGGTAAATCCCAGGGATATGCTGACATCAAAGCAGCACAGACTCTTGCAAAGAATCTCTATTTCGGTGAATAAGCTTCCTACTTAACCTGAAAACAGCGGTATCCTCACTTTGAAGATACCGCTGCCTTTTATGTTATACGCATTTTCTTACATTCAATTGATAATCATCGTGTCTCACAATACTCTTAATCGCCTGTCTCAGATTCCTTGCGTGCCCGTGCTGATGATATCCGTCCTTAAAACGATGCTTATGGAATATGACCAAAGCTTCCTCTGTAGGATATCCGGCACAATGCAGGTACCAGTAATGCCCGGTATTCCTGCTCTGTATTGTAACATCCTGACTATCAGCAATTATGATATTGAAATAATTTCCATCAATCTTATCAAGGCTCTTCTGTTCGAACATTCGCAGTCTCCTTACTGAACCAGGCTTCCAATGCCTGTTCCACTATTGCATCCACCTGGTTCGGGTCCATTCCCTCAAAATATTTCTCCACAATTCTGCTTGGAACCTTATAGCATTTCTTTTTGATGGTTTCTGTACTTAAATATCTTTTTACCATTGCCTCTGTCAGAGCACCAGAATGACTTCTAAGCTTCATAACCATCTCTATGGTGATTTTAGTTTTCTTCTCTTTCATAATCTCATATACCATCGTCTGCTCATTCTCCGGAAGGAAAGCCAGCTGTAATGCCACCTTCGTATAGAGGGCACCTCTATCCACCATATCCTTGAAGGGTTTAATCAGGTCATTCAGCTTAAGTAATCTCCCCACAGAGCTACCGGATAATTCATATTCCTTGCCGAGCATATCTCTGGTATTCAACCTTTGGTCACCGTGACCACAGGTAACCGGAACGTCTTTTCCTTCCATTCTTGCAATTTCTTCCAGAATATCATTTCTTTTTCCTTGACAAGATTCCTTTTCATACCTTGCCTTCAGCACTGCTGCCTTCTCCGATATTGCCAAATCCGAAAATGACCTTTGCATCAGATTCGTTTCGATTACATACACATAGGCCTCTTTCTCAGATAAATCGGTCTTCACTATTGCTGGTATTTCTTTAAGCCCTGCCAGCTTAGCTGCATTCCAACGGTTATGCCCGGAAAGCATTTCATAACCGGTATCAAGCTTCTGTACAATAACCGGATTGAGCACTCCGTGCTCCTTCACACTGGCAATCATATCTTCTAAGCGTTCTCCCTCATACAGATGAAACGGATGATCGTGAAAAGGCTGAATACTCTTCACTGGTAACATCTGAACACCTCTTGGCATTGTTACTTCTTCCATATCTCCCATCAGCAAATCTACTGCATCACCAAATACTTTTCTCTTTGAATTAGCCTTCATATGCAATTATCTCCTTTGCAAATTTTCTATATGCGATTCCTGCAGATGCTTTTTTGCTATACTGAGTAATCGGCAGATTGTAGTAAATGCTCTCTCCCACCTTGACTGTTGTCGGTATCCTTGTATCAAATACTTTGATTTTTCCCTGGAAGCTTCCGGTCACTTCCTCTGTCAGAACCTTACAAAGAGTGGTTCTACTCTCACACATAGTTAAGAGAATGCCTGCAATCTCCAACTTCGGATTGATTCGCTTTTTAATCTTTGCCACAGTTCTTAGGAAATCCTCCAATCCCATCATCGCAAGAAGCTGAGGATTTACCGTAATAATCACCTCATCTGCCGCAGCCAATGCATTGATGGTAAGCATTCCCAAGGATGGGCAGGTATCAATCAGTATGTAATCATATCTGCTCTTCAACGGTTCCAGGACCTCTGCCAGCATCCTCTCTGCACCCATTTCTGTTCTAAGCTTTGCATCCACCACAGACAGATAAATGGATGATGGAATATAGTCTACGCCCTCTCTACTCTGGATATAATCCTCAAAGCTCTCTGGCACCTCTTCTTCCATCTGATCCATCATCAGATGACCAATCGTATATTCCAGTGCTCCAGTATCTTCTACTCCGTAGCAGGTAGTCAGATTTGCCTGGCTATCAAAATCTACCGTCAATACCTTCTTGCCCAACTCCTTCAAAGAATAGGCCAGGTTATGTGTGGTCGTGGTTTTACCCACACCACCTTTTTGTGAACCGATGACAATAATCTTTCCCATAATCACTGCACCTCTCTTCCGTTATATTCAGTGCTACTTTCAGCCACAAACTGAGCATGGAGCTGTTCCTTCTCCGCCTGAAAACGTTTCTGAAGCTTTTTCATTTCCTTATCCATAAATTCAGCTTCTTCCTTTACCATTGCAGCCTTTTCTGCATCCGGAGTGATAATCAGTTTTCCATCCTCACAGCTGACAGTGATGTAGTCGCCAATCTCAAATCCCATTTCCTTGAGCCATTGACCTTTGAGAATGATGGTAGGTGTTGCCTTGTAGTTATATCCGCTCTGTTCGTGAACCTTCATGCTTCTAATCTTCTGATTTTTCATAAACTTGTCTCCTTTTTCAATCAAATGTCATTTTTTGAAAATCTTACATAGTCTTATGTATCAATCTGTGCTATACTTTTTACAGGCATATCTGCCAATACACATCCTGGAGGCTGTCATGAGTGAAGAGAAAAATGGTTCCTATAAGGGCTTAACCGAAGCTCGCAGAAGAGCGAACAAAAAATATAATGACCGTTTCGTTGAAATTAAGGTTCGTGTCACCCCAGAGAAGCGTGCCATCATTAAGGACCACGCAGAAAAGATGGGTGAAAGTGCCACAGCCTTTATCAATAGAGCAATCGATGAAGCCATGAAACGCGATCAAATAAACTAAGCGATGCATTCGCATTCCGCTGCGCTACATGCTCATTACGCGCTGTCGCGCTATCGGCCAGTCATCAATAACAGCCTTATGTGAGCAAGCTCCCAACAGCTGTATTGATTCCGTCCGGCATCGCTCGTAGAACGCGAAAAATCCGGTGACGTATGGATACATTTCCACACATCACCGGATGATTTTTTCTCTCATGAGTAATCTCCGTTGTGTAATTTTCTATATGAGTATATTTGCAACAAGGCTCCCCATCTGCATGTTTTTTTCGTTATTTTCTACACATTTCAAATGGTCTAAACCTGGTCTAAAACAGAACTGTGAAGCTTCCCTTTCCCCGATAAATCAAGACTTTTTAGAGAGTTACCAGTATATTGCCGTGGCATACGAATAATACTTTAATCATAGTTTTGTTTCTCCTTGTTTTGCCCCGGAATGCCCTGTTTTGCATGGGTTTCTGGGGTTATTGTGATATGCTCTGAAAATGCGGATTGTGGCAAATCAGCGCAAGATTGAGCAAGTTGCTACTACCTGTTAGTAGTAAACTTAGTAGTAAAACGAAACTTCTTACTACTAAGGATTTTTCTGTTCCTTCTGCAACTGACCAAATACTTCATCCCATTCTTTCTCAACACGCCACTCATCATTTTCTAATATTACTGCTTTTCCGTCAGCATTATACTTGGTGTTATCTGACGCCATTTTATAAGATTTTTCACTATATTGAGTCATTATGTGTTCCTCCTTTTTGCACTAGATTGCCTCATCTTTAGAAGACATTCAGAAGCCTCGTAGTAATCATGATTTTCTCTGAAATATGGGAAGGTAGCAAATCAAGGCAAGATTTAGCAAGTTGTTAATATTACTTAGTAGTAAAGTTAGTAGTAAAAATATTTTTCTTACTTATAGAATATTTCAAGCAATTGACGCAGATTTCTTATTATCTTTTCTACAATCTATCAAAAAAATCGATTCATCAATAGCCGATTTATACCCTGAATCTTCAATGACTTTTTCTGCAAATCTTTTTTCTTCTTCTGTAAAATAAAAGATAACAACCAAACTTCCATCCGTACAATTAGCCGCCTCATATATTTTTATTTGCGTAAATACGTGTCCTAAACTACTATTACTAGCCAATTTAAACTCAATAATATTTTGATTATTCATTCCCTTTGATACAATAAAATCAGCCTGTCCTCTTCCATTATTAGGTTCTGCATCTACCTTATACGAAGTTCCATACCATACAAACCTAAATAATCTTTGAAGATCTTTTTCTTTTGCAATCTGTTTTCCATTGTAATATAAAGCTAAATATCCATCACATTCTTCTATAATGTGCTTAAAAAATTTCAATCTATTTTTTGCTTCTTCTCTTGCTTCGATATCTTCTGGAATAACATAACCTTCATCAATTACTTTTGCTATAAGTATCTTCGAGTTACTATAGAATTTTTCCAATTCTTCTGTACATTCCTCATGTGCAAGTTTGCTTATCTGTTCTGGATTATTCTCTACATACTTTATATAATAGTCATATAATTCAGGATATTCTTTTGCTAATTCCTTAAATGCATCTTTCTCTATTTTCTTAATACTACGCTCGTTGACACTTCTCTTATTTCTTTTTTGATTATCTTCATATTCAAGAATTGCTTTGGCAATATAATTATTAACGTATGCTCTTAATGAATCATTATCTATCATGCTTCTTACATCATCATAACTGTCAAGAAAATCTTTTCGATTAATCGCTGGTTCATCCTCTCTCAGGATATCTTTAGGAGTTAATAATACATATTCCTTCTTACTTTTTTCACTAGTTATATATGGCAGTTCATACTCTTTACTCACAAAGCTTTCTGTTTCATAATTAAAGTATGCTTTTTCAACATGAAACTTTTTTATGTACTTTTTATCAAGATATTTTCTTGCAAATTCTTCTGTGTAGCTGCATAAAAAGCCCTTTATTAAGTTTACTGTCAAATCACTAATTTTATCCTTACCACTTCCTTCATACAAGAGCATAATCTTTTCAATATGATTCGATTTAGTAATATTATTTGTATTTGTTGCAAACCTTATGTTTTTATACAAAAATCTTGCATATTGTTTTCCCAATGCAGCTCCCTTATTTCCTGACATAGCATACCCTAACCAATTATTAGGAACCTCATTGAATTCAAACCACGCTTTCAACTCTTTATTTGATAAGCCATCACATGCTTTTTGATATAAGAAATGAAAGTACTTTATTATTTCTTCATGTAGCTTTTTATATTCTTCTTTTTCGCTATTGAATATCAACATTGGATCAATAAACAATGGAATGTCACAAACAAAAGATATATCAACAGCACCATAATGCTCAACTACAGAAGAATCAATTCCATAATATTCTGAAAAAAACACTTGAATCCCTCCTTAATTATATAACCGAACTAACCCTAATTATATTATAATCTTATATAATCGTTTTTTCCACAGAAAAAAACACCCCAGCCTAAGCCAGAGCGTCATCCCTTTTCCATATTAAACTACCTTGAACATCTTCTGCGACATCGGTTTCTCCTTCTTCTGCTCAACCTCCGCCTGTGCTTTCTTAAACTCTTCCATCCGTTTCAATTCTTCCTTTGCATCATCAAATCCAATATGCGTGTACACATTCATTGTGACCGATATATCCGAATGCCCCATGAGGTACTGCAGTGTCTTGGGATCCATTCCTGATTTTGCCATGTTGGAACAGTAGGTGTGCCTGCATACATGAGGCGTTATCTTTGGCAATTGCATCCTGTACGTATTGTTATACTTCTGCAAAATAAGTTGGAAGCACTTCTGCCAATGCTGTGATACTTTCGGCATACCGTTTTTGTCTAAGAACAGAAACCCCGTATAACCATTTATAATCGGTTCTACTTTAGGTTTTGGACGATTCTTGATAATTCTCTTAAAGGCCTCTGCCACTTCCGGTTTCATCGGAACATTGCGATTTCCGCACTCTGTCTTTGGCGGAGCACAAATATATTCCATCTTACTGGTTCTCTGAAGCTGATGATTCACTCTTAAGACATTTTTTCTGAAATCAACCTCTTTGATAGTCAATTCACAGAACTCACTGATACACCGTCCCGTCTTAAAGAGGATAAAAATTGCATCATAGAACTGACTGTAATGCGGATCGTTCTCAATGAACTCCAAGAATTTACGCTCCTGCTCTCTTGTAATCGCATCACGCTTTACACTGTCATTCACAACGACCGTATGAAGTTCGAACTGAAATGGATTTTTAATAATCATGTCATCATCTGCCGCCATCTGAAATGCCGGGCGGAGAACTCCTCGCACTGTACATACCGTACTATAGCCTTTGCCGCTCTCCTGCAACTGAATCAGAAAAATTTTTGCATCTGATGTTTTGACCTCCATTATCTTTCTCTGTCCAAATGATTCCTTTTCTAAAAGATTCTGCACGAATTGATATCCCTGACGTGTACTGTATGCCACTCCGGTTTTGGTGGTGAGATATTTCTCTACCAACTCACACACCGTCATATCCGTCGTATACATTCCACGCTTGATGTTATTCTCAATCTCACGAATCTTTTCCCTTAGAGAAACCACCTTCCGCTTACCGGATGGTGTAGGGTCACCACTGGTCAATTGCCAACTGTATACCGACTTTCTCTTACCGTATGGGTCTTTGTAACTACAAATCGCTCCTTATTACTAATTATGACAAAACCTCTTACCAACTCATGAATTTGTTTCATTTCTCATCAACGTCAAGCTAACTATTTCCTGTTCCAGCTTCACATTATTGTGCAGCATATATCGAACCACATCTTCGTACACATCAATTTTCTTTAGCTCCCGAAGCCTAACTCTGTCATTACCAGAAAGTTCATGAAGACATGATGCAAATTCTTTATTTCCTAACTCATCAGCAGACATACTAAACAATTCAAAATTTACTCCTGTTATCTCACATAGATTATGATGAATCCAAAATCCTCCTGCATCAATATCTCCAAAATGCAGATAACTTGCATTCCTATTAGACATATACACAGTCTTAATGAAATCTCTCTGATATCTGTTTGCGTAACCACCAAGGTAAAATACCACAACATCATCCTTAGCATATCTCAGATAGGCAGCTCGATTCTCTATCGTCATAAAATACGGCACCATAAGCTTTACTGATTTTATATTTTTCAACTCAGATGTTTGAAATTCTATGCCTTCTGAAAAACCACTAATATCTACCTCTGTTCCACCAATGTTGATTAGGGCCTTACCCTTAATACAGAGCTTTTGTGGCTCTCTTGTAATGTGATAAATCAGCAATATTTCATCAGTCAATTCACCTTCTCTAAGATTCTGCTTTGAATATTTCCGAAGCATACTACATACTGGTTGTAACGATATATTTTCAAAATGCTTTGAATCACCATACACTTTCATTGACATTTCTCTCATGTATAACTCTTCTTGGTTGTTTTCAATAAAGGCTATCGCTTTTAAAACATCATCCAATTCATCAATATTCTTTGGTACCTTTCGCTCCGTAATACTTTCTAACAATCTAGCACATTCTTTTTCACATATAGGTGAAGCACTTTTATACTTGCCAACCAAATTTCGAAGTTTCTCTATTTGCATATCCTTTGATACGTATCCGCATCTTTCTGCCAAATATTTCTCTGCTTCTTGTATGCGTTCATCCACTAAAAAAATGCATTGAATCTGGGTTCCAAAAGTTTCTTTTACACTACAAATAAACCCAAGTTTGCTCAAATACTCCACAGCTTGATCAAACTTTGAAATTTCTTCAAAATCTCCATCATTTGCATTATATTTCTTATACAACTTTTCAGGCTTTACTTGCGTCCTTCTGTTGGTTTTATTATCGCCAGAGTCTTTTTTACTTTTTCGATAATTGTCCACTAAATATGTCAGTATCTTTTCTTCGTAATTCAATAGCTACACCCCTTTATGCATTTCTATAATACCAATCTCCATAAGGTCAGGCTGTGTTCGAAGTACAGGCAAAACAACTTCACACTCATTTCCTATAAGTTCTGTTTTATCAGGTGCGCAGAAAATCATTTGTAAGTTCTGCTCCTTCATAAAGCCAAGCATAATTTTTACATTGGTTGGATCCATTTTCGCAAATGGTTCATCAATAAATACCAATCTCGTAGAACTGCTTTTGTCATTATAAATCATGAGTAATGCCGAGAGCAAAATCAACATATATGGAATCTGAACTTCTGCGCCCGAATTATAACCAGATTGCTTTGATAATTTTGCTTTTGTTAGAACATCATTTGTCAGAAGAATCTCGTATGTCATATAATTACGATAATCTGCATAATGCTCAATCTTGTCTTTATCATTACTCTCCACGATTCGATTAATGATCTTTTCGATATCCTTTTCTAACTCGTTACCTTCTTCGTCAGAATACGACGTCATCGCATCTAATGTCATTTGCCCGGATGCAGTTCCCAATTCCTCACGCTCCTTTAGGTACTTTGCATACTCTAATATCTTCTCGTAATCGGAACCATCCTTCACATACTTTACATCAAACTCGTATTTTGCTTTAAATTTCAAACGCGCCAATTCAGCATTAATGAGTTTCAAATCATCTCTTGCAGCTTCACAGGATTTTAATACTGTAAGCACAAATTCATTTTTGAAAATCTCTTCATAACGCCTTGTCTGCTCCTTCAACTTAGTCTGTATCTCTTGCCTATCATCCATCCAGATTCGATTTTTTCTCGCTTGATATACAGCTATTGAATCATCAGTCATTGGCAAATGATTATCACCTGTTCTAGCTGCATTATACGCAGCTTGTCCGCCTCTTAAATTTTTACCAGCTTCTACAACATCGCGTTCTGCACGCGCTCGATCCTTTAATGTACCACCGCGCCCGCTTTGCGCATTTGCGACAAACTTTTCATAATCCTCTATCGCCTTTAAATAAACAACATTATTTACAAATTGTAAATTTCTAAGACTTTCTTGCGTTTTCTTCACTTCTTCATCAGCACTTACATAATCGCTATGATTAGTCTTATGCATGAATTGCATATTCAGTTTATCGTCACGGACACTTTCTCTCAGCGATTCCATAGCATCAAGTTCTTGCTCCAATTCACCAACTCTCTGGGCCAGCTCCATATATTCCATATTGTTCTCTTGGGCCTTTCTCAATGCAACAAGCTCTCGTTCCTTCTTTGAACATTCTATTAGTTTATTCTCATATTCTTCGCAAGCATCATAGTTATAAATACCAAAAAACTTTACCTCTATATCAAGATATGACATCTTAGATTTTTCAGCGGTAAGTTGCTTCTGTAATTCAATATATGCCTCTTTTAATCCCTCCAATTTTTTTACAGCTCTAATTCTATTTAGTTCAATTGTTTCTTGACCTAAGCAATAAAATTTTATTCTATCAAAACGAATAAAATAGCTATCCATTGCCACAGACACTCTGCCTTCTTTAGACATAGCATTTTCATAGTTTCTAACTTTATCAACTGTAGTTGCATGAAATCTTCCCAGCTGATAATCAAAATATTTTTTTGCCACCTGATTCTTAGCATCAATGAACTGAACTACAGAATCTTCTACCGGCTTAATGTCTTTTCTCATTAATAATTTTGTGTTGAATAAATGTGCGTATTTGTATTTAGAAGCATTTAGCACATCATCAGCAATATCATAATATTCCGGTTCTACTAGAATTGTATATCTTCGACCACCCAGATACCCTTCTATAACATCACGCCAAGTCTCATCCATAAGTCCCAAGACATATTCGCAGGCAAATCTAGCTTCTGACTGAATGCCTCTCTTTTCGAACTCTCTATTAATCTCGTTCTTCAACGCTACGTATTCCGGAATTTCTGAAAACGTAGTTTTCTTCGCATCACAGTCATCAATAATCTGTTGGCACCTTGCTTGCTCATCATTATTATCTTTTATGTAATCACCAATTCTCGTTATTTTTCCTAAAATCTCGTCTCTATATTTTTTAATTTCAGCCAAGAAAGCCTCAACAGCGCTTTCCTTTTCAACTCTGGCAACATTAGCTAATGTCAAAGAGGATAAAATACTTTGCTGCGTTACTTTGCTCTGTTCCTCAACAAACCAAGCCACTAGTTCACTTACTTTCGTTTGAAAATCACAAAGTGCCTCCTTTTCCTTTTTCAAAAGCTCTTTCTCCTCATGCGCCTTCTGCAAAAACTCCTCAGCTTCTGCAATTGCTTTAGCACAATCTAAAGAATCCCGGTTATTCTTTGCCGAATTGTAGGCGGCTCTTACTTCCTTCTCACGAGCAGCAATCGCCTCTAGTTTTTTCTCATCTTCTGCAATCCGCCTTGTGGCGATTTCCATATTCCTTGAAGCCTCTTCCAATGTCTTCTGACATTTCAAAAATTTCCTATATGCAATTTTCACGTCATCTGCTAAAATTACATTTTTTGCCCGTGTAAGCTCATCAAACAAAGCAATAATGCCCTCTAATTCTTTAATTTCAGCATCAATAATCGCAAAATTAGCATTCAAAGCATCTATATTGTTTTTTGCTGCAACAAGCTTAGAAAAATCCACTTTCTTTTCTTCTAATACACTCTCGCGAATGAACTGATCTATTTTGGCATTGGGATCGTATGACATGATACTTCTAAGTTTACGTCTAAATGCCGCTAGCTGTTGTTCATTGAGACGTAGACCTGTTCTTTGCATGAACTTAGAAAGACCGTCTTTCACATCCATCATCTTTAAACCGTAGAGTTTTTGAAGCTCTGATGCACTATATGAAAAGGTCAAACCATCTTGCTCGTACGTATGATTAATGTCTAGTAATGTCTTACTTTCGATAACATATCTTTGCGTTTTAAATCCATTACCAGAATCCGTATCAATTGCTGTACCAAGGATAAATGTTCTCTCTAGTTCTACTTCTTCCATTTCAAGAACAATATGTGTATAGACATTTGGCATCTTATCCGCCGGTCTCATAAAAGTACCCGCAGTTGCATCAAGTAGTCCTCTCGTATATGACGGCACAGTTCTACTTCCCTTATTTTCAGTTGACTTATTAAATACGGTATCTCCATATAATGCATATTTAATTGCATCAAGTAACACAGATTTACCGTTTCCATTTTTACCAGCAATTAAAGTGAAGAGACCAATCGGAACTGTAATCTGATTAAATCCATACCAATTAACTAATCGAATCTGTTTTAATTTAATCATTCGTCATCCTCCTCTTCTCTAACATCTGAATACGTTACCTCTTCATCATCCAAAACTACATCATTTTTCATATATTCTGCTGTTACCGTCTGGAATTGGGTAATATCCCATCCAAATTGTAATGAAGGGTATAATGTAATAATAGCATCCTCTGATTCATCTTTTATATCATAATCAATCAAATCATATTTCTTGAATATCTTCATCGCTGTAGACAATTTCGACTTGTCCACAGCAACTTCATAAGCCTTAATTTTATCAATTAGATCTCCTCTCATCACAACGTTTTCTTCACTATAGCCTAAATTCTCAAGATAAACCTCCCACAACACAAGAAGTAAATGATACTGTTCGGTTGTGAATGAAACAACATTTGCTCGTTTTAAGCCCACTGCTTCCTCATCTGCTTCATGAGGCTTAAGCATTGCAATTTTTACATTAGTGTCCACAAGCACATCAAAACCAATCATACGAAGATAATCAGATATATCCTGTCTATTAGACTCACGTGAGATAAAAGAATAAAGTTTTTCATCTTTATCACCCACAATAAATGTTGAATCCAAAAGCTTACGGACACAACGTTTGAATAATATATTGTTTTCTTCCTTTATCGAAATACTTAATTTAATATCACCCATTTACAACTTCCTCTTTATCCTTATATTGCTAATCGTTGCAACTTCTGTTTCTATTGTACCTTCCAAAAATTCCACCTCATATGGGAATTCCAAACTTCCAGAGTAAATTATGCTGGCAGCAATCATCATAGCATCATCTCTTGTCTTAATTATCGTTTTATCAGGTACTATACTCTCCTTATCTGCTAATACGCTCTCAAAATAACTTGTAGCCTGCTTAACTCCATAACGGTCTGGATATTCATACAAAAGTTCTCTTGTAAGCCTTGCCTTTTCCTCATCCGACAGCGAACCTGTAATAATTGCCCCTGTCTTAGTGTTCGGTTTACGTTTTTCCCTACGCTCAATTGACTTTCTACCAACGTACTTATAGGACCTTAATGAAAAGCACTTAGCTATAGATTCAATGATTTCTCTTTTTTCGTCTGACTCGAAATCTTTAATTGTCATCAGTAAATCATTCAAGTATGTCTGCATGTTAACATTATTGCTCAATACCATAAGTATCCTAGTTGAGTAAAGGCTATAGTAATTATTTATTTTCTTATCGATGTAATCCATCTCTTTAATGTAATCATAGCTTATAAAACTCTTGATTTCTGCCAGTTGACCATCTACTACTTCACGAGCAGAAATCTCATCTGCATTATAAAAACTCTGATACTCTTTTATCATATTTTCATAAACTTCAGTTTTTACGATTTTCCGAAGCATCTTCTCTATTTCTTCAATGTATCCCGGAATTAGACCATCCTTTTTTATAAAAAAATAGTCGCTAAAGAAATTTTCTAACATCTCATCTCTAATCAGAAACTGCCCCAGTTCATTCGTTTCCGTCATCTTAATAATCATGCGCATTATAGAGCGAATACTATCTTTAAGAATAAGTAGTTCATTCTTCAAATCAGCTACATTATCCGATACTGGAATCAAAATAGTAGAATATGGTCTATGCGTTCTTCCATGGTCAGCAACAAATGCAGTATTTAGTGTGTCATAAATAGAAAAGATATGATTCGTCAGTGCTGCTCTATTATCACGATTAAATATTCTCTCTATCGCTTCAATCATCTTACGACAATATGGCATAACTGTCGCAATATTGTCGCCATTTCGTCCTATCTCTCTTTCAGAAATCCATCCACATCGTCTAAAATACCTAAGAATTGCACCTGCATTTTCTGTCTCTGTTTTCTTACTACTGATATTTTCGTCAGCATTGCTGGATGCTACTTCATCCTCTACAGCATAGGCACAATTCCTCAAATAGAGAATTATAGTATCTTTCGCGTCAGTTTCATAAAGTAGAGGCACAGACTTTGACTTTTCAATCAGTTGCAAAATGCACTCATAATATATTCTCTTGTTTTTACAACATAACGGATTGAAAAAACTATCATATTCCGCATTATTAAAAAGTAGCATTTTTTCACCTCTCATCCTGCATAAAAAATGTTTACATACTTTACATTCTACAAATTTAATTATACCAAAAACATTTCCTATATATCAGCCATTTTCTCCCTCTTAGCCTCTTTTTTTCTTTGTTGCCTCTCTGCTTGCACCTTATTTTTTTCAATAGATGCATTTACCAACAGTGTCAACAGCGTTGTTATTAAACTTATTGCCGCACCAATGATAGCTGCTATAATAGTTTCCGTCATGCCGAATAACCTCCGCCACTATTCAAACTTTCTAACTTCCGCTTTCACGCACGCACTCTTCCCTGAAAAAGCAATTCCATACTGTAAAATCTCTTTCGCGCTTTGCGCTTCCATTTCTACATGATATTGTCTATCATTTATCTGTTTCAGCGCAATTTCTGCAAGTTCATCCAACTGTTCTTCTGTACAATCCTTTCCTGCTTTTATCTCTATTAAGATACCAGGCAGTTTTTTGTTGAGTGGCAACATCTGAATATCAAAACGTCCATTACCCGCTTCTCGGTTAGATGTGATATGATACTGATTATCCAACATTGCGCAAAGCCCCAAAATCAGTCCATGATAAAATGTCTCGTTTGCCGCATCATGGAAGCTAATAGTCTGTAATAAAAAAGTTTCCAGTTTATTCTGCAGTTTCGGAATATCCATCGTATAAATCGCTTCTTGAATAGCGATTGCTGCTGCAGGCGGAATCACATTTTCAAACTTCGATAAAATCTCTTTGCTGTACACATATGAGATTTCTTTATTCGGAAGTGCAACCTCACACATGTAATCACCGCCAAAAGGCTGGTCATTGGTTACTGCCTTTAAATATCCTGTTACAAGTAAAAAGCTATAAATAGAGGATGGATTATTCTGAAGTTGTGGATAAATCACTCCCGTATCAATATGAGTTACAAAAGATTTTCCCTGCATCAAGGATTCCAACTTCTCATATGTTTCTACTGTTGCATTGCTTAAAACTTCACTAATGATATCATTACTTCCGGTCGACTGCCAAAAAGCACGCGGAATGCACTCGTTATTAAAGTATCCAATAACAGACCACGGATTAAATATTTCCGTCTTTCCGAAACGATATCCATCATACCATTCGCAAAGTTCCTCGTATTTCTCTGGTGCTCCGTAATACTCTGCCATCTCCTGCACTTCTTCCGAAGTAAATCCAAAATACTCGCTATATCGGTTGTCTAAAACGGAATTCACCTTTATATTATTAAGACCACTAAAAATGCTTTCCTTTGCTACACGCAAGATTCCAGTTAAAAATCCATAAGACAAATGAGGATTATCCTTTAAGCCACCGGAAAACAATGTTCTCATAAAATCAATTACTTTATCATAATATCCACGAACATGTCCTTGCTGAATCGGCGTATCATATTCGTCAATAATAATCATTGGAGCTACCCCATAATGCAAATGAAGTAATCTGGAGAGATTAAGGAATGCACATGCCACATCATTTTCATTAGCCTCACCACTTAACACACTTGTAAGATATTGTTTTTCGTAAGCACTTATCTTATCACTGGCCAATAACTCACTGTGTCTCTCAAACTCATTTCTTAATATTTTGTAGATAAGATCATATGTAGTTTCCCAGTCTTCGCATTTTACATCTTTGAAGGTCACATAAATAACCGGATACTTTCCCTGATAGTCTTGATATTCCTTGCCGCATGCCCAGATTTTCTTATCCTTGAAATAAACAGAAGTGTCTTCCTCTGACCGTTCAAAGAATACTCGAAGCATATCCATATTTAATGTCTTACCAAAACGACGAGGACGTGTGAATAAAGAAACCTGAGGACGCTCATCAATAAAGTCTCTAATCAGCAAAGTCTTATCCACATAGTAATATTCACCGGAAGCCTTACGGTAATCAGAGATTCCGATTGGTAGCGGAAGCTTCTTATCGCTCTTAAACGCAGTTTTTTTCTTTGAAGGCAAAACGCTACCATCTTCTTTCAAACGCTTATCTGCAGGCTTTACAGCATCCGCAGGGATAACCCATCTTTTATTCTCCTTATACGCACCCGGAATTCTTCCTTCTTTACAAAGCACGTTGATTCTGCGCTCTGTGATATTCCACTTTTCAGCTGCTTCTTTCGTTGTCATAAACTTTGCCATAGAACACCTCCGAACAATCTTCTGGTTATATTATAACTATTATTCCGAACAAAAACAAGTATTATTCGGAATGATGCAATATTTTGTTCCGAATAATGCATCGTATTGTTCGGGCAACTAAAAACATACCTTCAATATCTTCTATATCGTTATTTAGGAAAAAATTCTTCCACCCCATGACAATCTTGTTTTCGGAATATCTAATACTTGCGGATTCTCTTTGGAAATTTTCTCAACCACAGACCAATCTCCATCTTTCGAAAATACGCATCTATTACAATTATAAACACTACGTCTATTATACTCCTGTACCCAATCAACTTCATCTATAGAGACATACCTTCGGTCATAGGGCGCAACCCATTTATGATATGAGCCATCGTACATTATCAAAATATACTTGCCATTTTGATTTATCCGATGCAACGTCATAATGCTGACGCGTTCTTTTAAAGATGTCATTTGATTCACCTACATAAACTTCAAAACCCCCAGTTTCCTGCCAATTATGAACATAAACTGTTGGAAAATTCTTAATAATTTCTTGCGTTTTTTCGTCCTCTGCAGGTAATGATACTTTTTCAAAAAATTCCAATTCATCTCTAGTATCTTTAATTTGTTTTATAATCGGTTTTGCTACATTAATGCTCATTCCCGACTAATTCTCCTTATCCCAGTTCCAAGTGTATTTTGTGTAACGCCCACCACCAATTTTAATGATATCGCCTGTATTTTGTAGCTCAACTAATGTTCTTTGAACAGTTATCTGACTGATGTCTGGACATTTCGTTAATATTTCTGCTTTCGTGATGGTTCCAACCGTCTGCTTAATAATTTCTCTGATTCGATCCGGTTTGGATAATCCTGCAGTTGTTAAAAGCTTTACTCTTGAAGAAAACTCTTTATATGCTGCTACAATAACTCCCAATATATATCCAGCAAATGATTCATAATCATTGATTCCATTATGCCAATTGGTTGAACTTGTTTGTAATGCTTCGTAATATGTTTCTTTAGAAGCTTCTATCATCTTTTCAATACTGATATATTTTCCAACAATATATCCACTTCTATATAAGAGTAACAATGTCAATAATCGACTCATCCTGCCATTCCCATCATTAAAAGGATGTATGCACAAGAAATCTAATACAAACATAGGAATTAAAATCAATGGATCTATCTTTGTATCCTGCAAGGCTTCTTCAAATGCTTTGCACAGTTCTTCCATCGCTGCAGCTGTTTCCCATGCTGGTACAGGTTGAAATCTCACACGACGATTACCTTCTGAATCCGTTTCTGCAATTACATTATCAGTGGTCTTATAATATCCGCCTGCATTTGGACCCATAAATTTATATAAATCTCTATGAAGTTGTAATATTACTCCCGGCTTAGGTGAAATAAAATCATAGCTTTCATGAATCGTTCCTAGCACATCACGATATCCTGCAATTTCTTGCTCATTTCTTGTTCTTGGAGTTGTTTTATCCATTACCAGCTTTTTAAGTCGTTCATCTGAAGTGAAAATTCCTTCAATTTTATTGGAAGCCTCTGTACTCTGAATCTTTGCGATTTCCATCAACTCTGTAAGTTTATCTGCGTGAGCTTCAATAAAAAGATTCTGCTGACCTTTAAACTCATGAATGGATGTGAGCATTCTAACTATATCAGGGGTCAGTAGATTACTCCATGTTTTAATATAATTTATTTCTCGCATCTAATTCCCTCATTTGGTTTTCAATTGTATCATTGTCAATTTTACTGATACAATTATCATATGGCTCAATAATATCATTGTCAATGTCAATCGTATCATTTTATACTTTTTTGATATAATTGACATTATTTATGATTTAATTAAAACGCAAGAAAGTCAATCATATTTTCCGCACCTTGTCGTAACATTATTCTTTGCATAATAACATCTTTTATGTTACTTACTGTTTTTTTATGTTATTATGCACACCTACATAAAAAAACAGAGAACATCTCGTCTTCACAAACCAAGATATCCTCTATTCTCACATTTAAATATTTACTTAGTGCAAAGCAATTCTCTAACGTTGGCAAACATATTCCTGCTCGTGTCAACCCTAGACCAAAAAAAAATTGATTTTTTTGTACCCTCAAATATCACTTTACATTATACCTACTATCGCTGTATATTGAAAGCAATACTTATACCTGCTGAAGAAAGGAGTGCCATATTTTCTCGGCACTCCAAGCTCCATAAGCATCCATCTTACTTGAAAAATGGATCATCTGTATTCCATACAATCTCTATATTGTTCTCTCCATTGATAATCACTTTTTTGATTACCTTCTGGCAGTATTTCTGTTTTAAGCTGTTCGATTTCCTGATGCAATTCATCAATCCTCTCCATCATCGCCTTTGAACGCTTGACATACTCTTCTCTCGTGAGCTTAAGTTTAGATATGTTGATTGCTACAAAGAATCGAGTAAATCTACACTTCAACCAGACGGGGGAAAATTTTTTCTGTAAATTCAGATCTTTTATGAACATGCGTGAATACTGTGCAAAAAACAAGATTTAACAAATATCAGGTGGAGCTGAAAAGCGAACTGATGGTTCACTTTTAAAAACCGTCGAGCTAAGCAAAGCTTAGCTCCGGTGCTCCTGATGTGAAATAATCAATATTACTTCTGACTGTCTCCAACCATTCCTCAGCCGCAGCTATAATGTCCAGATTTCTGCTGTGGTAGTATCAAACAAGTATTATATAGGTATCACGCTAAAAGAAAAAGCTTCATAAATGGCTTGTTTACGCCATTTATG